>Ga0209450_10001155_pt1 | contig 13217 bp, 7 predicted proteins | sample FrelakmetLWP11LW_FD_187149 | JGI IMG/M metagenome (GOLD analysis project Ga0209450, IMG submission 187149) | Freshwater lake sediment microbial communities from the University of Notre Dame, USA, for methane emissions studies - LWP11 LW (SPAdes)... | ecosystem: Environmental > Aquatic >... | reverse complement strand
CGGCAATGTTTTTTCGATTATAGTACTGGCAAAAAACAAAGAAAACAACCTGAATATAAAAGCCGCGTTTCTTCATCTTTTATACGATGCTGTCTCATCGGTAGCTGTAATTATTGCGGGTATCGCTTTATATTTTTTTCAGCTGGCATGGATTGACCTTGCTGCAAGTATTGTAATAGTAGTGATGATTATCTGGAGTTCAATGGATATAATCAAGGAATCGTTCAGGATTTTTCTGCAGGGTACTCCGCTTAAGATTGATGCTGATGAGGTAAATGAGAGTATTCGTAATGTTAAAGGCGTGGGAAGTGTTCACGGGCTTCACATATGGTCAATAAGTTCATCCGAGATTTTTCTCTCATGTCATGTTTGCGTTGACCGTTCTTTAGGAAATATTAATTCTGATAACATAATAAAAAGCGTGAATTCAATGCTGGATACAAATTACGGGATTACTCACACTACTATTCAGATTGAAAACTTTGAGATTTGCAGCAACGAGCCGGGAAGCTGTTGCAGGTAATATTGATTTATTTGAGTAATAATACCAAGGCAACGGCAACAAGAACAAAGAATACAATTGCTAGAGCAATTAAAATTGATGAATGAGATCCTTCGACTTTTTCCGATACTTCTGTTATTTCCGTGGCTATTCTTATTGATTCTTCTTCTTCGTCAATTCTAACATAAATCCCTTTTGCAAGAATGCAATATATTTTATAACCGCCGTTTATTAAATGTCTAATTGAAACTATTCTGCTTGTAATCGGAAGTATATTCCCGTCGTCATATGCGTTAAAGGCTTTGGCTACAGTGACTGCTTTTGAGTTCGCAGAATCAAGATTGATTCTTATCCTGTCACCGACAACAAGAGAAGAAATAATTTTTCCTTTAACAGGAGAAAGAATCAGATTTCCTCTAAGGATAAGCTGCGCTTCTTTTTTATCAATATCTTCATCCACATCCTCAAGCGGTTCAATGCCGGATTCTGTTTTTTTCTTTTCTTTTTCGGAAGATGATTCTATATCAATTTTTTTGCTGGAAGTGGAATACATTTCCATGTCAAGAGAAGATATTTGCTGATAATCGACGCTTAGATTGATATTCTGAAACCCGAATTTATCTGTAATAAATTTTTTAATTACCATGTTTGCCGCGATTTCATCGTTCAGTTCCAGGTATTTCTTTAATTCATTCCCTCGCTGATTGGCTCCAAGCTGCATAATAAAAGCCTGTGCAAGTTCGCTCTTCATTTTAGCCGTCATCTCATTATCATGATTGCCTCTTTTATTTAATTCATCCATTTGTTTCTCGAATTCACGCCACCCGAGTTTTGTTTTTAAATCATCAACAAGATATGAATGACTCATTATTACTAATGAATTCATTAAAGAACTATATGGAATATTAAAAAAGAATAGAATCCCGCCGAACGTTGTGGATGCGGAAAATTTAATTTTAATCGCGTACAAATCCTTATACACTCCGGAAATCATGTTCTTTGCTTTTTCCATATCATTATGAGTATAGAACAAAGCAATATCCAGTTTCTTTTTCTGTTCAGACAAAGAATCAACAGCTTTATTAAGATCGCTTAATTGTTCATTCATAAAATTACCGGTTATTTATTAAAATATTTTTACTTAATAAATAATGATTAATGTTTATATAAGCTTTGGAGCGATTTGATTGTTTTAATTCTAAATCAAATAAAATAAAAAGTCAAATTATAAAAAAATTACAAAAATTATTCATCATTATAAAATTTTAAATATTAGAGTTATTATTGGTTTGCCACAAGTCTGATAATCAACAAAAGATACTGTTGACATCTTAAAAGAATAATATTAATAATATGCATTTAAGAAATTAGAAGAAAATAAATAATACTTTGATGACAAATATTATGATTGATAATGGGAGGATATTTCAGTGTACATAATAGAAATTATCATCGGACTGGTTGCAGGAACGCTCGGAGGCCTTATCGGAACAGGCGGTGCTGTTATAATGATACCTGCGCTGGTTCTCCTGTTGGGATATAATCAGCATATGGCACAGGGGACTGCTCTTGCTGCAATGATTCCGCCGATCGGTCTCCTTGCTGCTTTTGAATATTATAAAGAGGGCAATGTTAATATTCCTGCCGCTTTATTTATTGCAGGAGGATTTTTTATCGGAGGATTTTTCGGAGCCAAGATCGCAGCGCTTATTGATGATAATATTTTAAGAAAAATATTTGGATTGATTCTCCTGTTGATATCTATCAGGATGATTATTAAATAAATATTAACGAGTCATGGAGGCCTGACATGAAACTCAACGACGAAGCAAAAGTAGGGCTTTTTATTACAGTAAGTTTTACGGTATTTATCGTAATAATCGGAGTACTTGCAAAAATAAACGTATCACAATCAGGGTACAGGCTGAAAATATATTTCGGATTTCTTAATGATCTAAGAACCGGGGCTCCGGTTAAGATTGGAGGAGGAATTAAAATAGGCCAGGTCGAATCAATAGCTCAGAGCGGTGAAAAGAGCGAGGTCAATGTTTGGATAGATAATAAATATAAGCTGATAAAAGCCGCCCAGTTCGCAATATTTACAACAGGTCTTATCGGAGAAAAATACATAAATGTATTTGTGCCGCCGTCTGCGGATGTCGGCAAATTTCTTTCAGACGGGGATAAGATTTACGGACTTGATCCGGCCAGCTTTGACCAGATGATGTTAACATTCCAGAGTTTTTTTCAGGATAAAAAAGGCGGGGAGATACTGGCTGAAATCTTTCAGAACTCCAATAAGTTTGTCGGGAACCTGAATAATATTGTTAATGAAAACAGGTACGATATTAAAACATCGGTACTTTCTACAAAGGCAATGCTCGCCACCCTTAATGATGAAACAAAAAATTTTATGATACAGCTTAATATACTTACGAAAAATCTTTCCCAGCTTTCGGAAAAGAACAAAGAGGATGTTTCAATAACTTTAAGAAATATTTCTGAAATAACAAGCAGTCTTAATAAAATCATTTACAGAATAGACACAGGCCGCGGCACACTGGGAAAACTCCTTGCTGATGAAGAAATTTATAATAACCTTAAAGACGCGTCTATAAGCGCTAAGCATCTCTTTTATTCACTGGATAAGGATCCGTCAAAACTCCTTTTCAGTCCGAAAAAGTAATTATGGCTAATATATCGAACATCTCAAAAAAGAAAAAAATTTTTCTATGCATTGCATGCGGGGCTGAGCACACAAAATGGCAGGGCAAATGTCCGGATTGCAACGAATGGAATTCCATCGTTGAAACAGAATCGATACCTGCGCATAAAAGCAAAGAAAGCAAGATTATCCCGTTATCATCAATAAAATTCGATGAATTAAAAAGAATAAATACGGATATCGGCGAATTCGATTTAGTGTGCGGGGGAGGCATAGTGCCGGGCAGCGTTATCTTAATAAGCGGCGAGCCCGGGATCGGAAAATCGACCCTCGCGCTTCAAATCGCCCGAGGTCTCAGAACATTATACATTTCCGGCGAGGAATCGCCTTTACAGCTTAGACACAGAGCGGAGAGGCTTGGCATAAACACTAATAACATTCTTGTTTCGTCGAATTCATATACGGACGATATTGTTAAGGCAGTGAGCGAGGCAAAAGCGGAAAAGTTCGACTGCGTTATAGTAGATTCCGTACAGACCCTTTACAGCTCGAACATTCCTGGCTCTGCGGGTTCTGTTACACAGATTAGAGAATCTTCAGCAAAGCTGATTGAGCTTGCAAAATCCACGGGAATTCCTGTAATTCTCATCGGCCATATCACTAAAGAAGGCACAATAGCAGGCCCGAAAATTCTTGAACATCTGGTTGATACTGTTCTTTATTTTGAAGGCGATTTCTCAAAAGAATTCAGAATGATAAGGGCTTTAAAAAACAGGTTTGGCTCTGTTAATGAAATAGGCCTTTTCCAGATGACGGATAAAGGACTTGCCGAAGTTAAAGATAAGAACAGCTTATTCCTTAATTCATTCGGGTCAGCGTCGCCCGGAAGCGCAATTTCAGCAGCAATTGAAGGCAGCAGAATAATACTTTTCGAAGTACAATCTCTGGTTACATTTACAAGCTTTTCCAATCCAAGACGAATGTCCGACGGCTTTGATTTTAACAGACTGATTTTGCTTACAGCAGTTCTGGAAAAGCACGGGTTCCTGAAGCTGGGCACTCACGATGTTTTCATTAATCTGGCAGGCGGTTTTCACATCAACGAGACTTCGGCGGACCTTGCGGTCGCACTTGCAATAGTATCCAGTCTTAAGGATAAGCCGATACCGAGGGACACCGGATTTCTTGGAGAGATATCGCTATCTGGTGAAGTGAGGCCTGTGTCGCAATGCGCCAGAAGAATGCAGGAATTTAATTTATCAGGCTTTCAGAGAATTGTACTGGCGGAAAAAGACGCGGCTGAAGCGAAAAAGTCGTTTAGCCGTGATATAATAGCTGTTAAAAATATATTTGATGCTATTGATTATATTTTTTAATTATTCTTCAATTCTTCTGGGTGAAAATTTACACCCGTCCATTCTGCATGGGTGAGAATTAAATTTCGGCAAATAATACAATACCAAATTTGTCATTCCGGCCGAAGCGAAACGAAGAGCCGGAATCCACTGCAAAATATGCCGATTATGGATTCCCGCCTTCGCGGGAATCCATAAATTTAACAATTTGCCGAAAATTAAAATAAGCCCTTCTGCATGGTCATTATCTTCCAAAAAAATAGTTGCATATAAATTCTTTGTTATCGATAATAGGAGTAATTGTATTTAAATAATGGAGCTTTTTAAAATCAGTAAGATATAATGCGATTCAAGATTAAACAATATAATAATAAATTACAGAAAGAATTTTCCGAAAGAAAATTCTTTCTTAAAAAGAAATACAGCAAGCTGCGGGATTCGTTTCTGGAAAAAGGCCATGAAAAAATGACTATTATGCTTATCCCGCATAATGAGAAAAATATTTTTAATTTCCATATATCCAAATTCACAATTCTTTTCTTTATATCGCTGTTTATGATTATCGTGATAACATCATCTTATGCAATAATTAAAAACGCGTCTATCAGTTCGAAAAAAGAAGAGCTTCTCTCCAATTACAAAGACATCAGATCCAGTCTTCTGAAATTTGAAGCGCTTACAAGAGATACCGCCAAGCTGGTAGATAAAATAAAACCCTACGTTGAAGATGTTTACGAACTCACAAAAGGTGATAATGATGTAGATAAAATCTGGGAATCCGGCAATGATGTAAATTCATCAGATGATATTAAAGAATACAAATACATTCTTCCTGAAGAAGTCTTTACATTACGGGAACTTCAGAAAGAACTTGTTTGTACTACAAAGACAATAAGAACAGTTAAGAATTTTATTGATGTAAGAAGCAAGGTGATTAATGATATTCCGTCAATTATTCCTAACAGGGGACATGTCACTTCGCTTTTCGGTTGGAGACGTTCTCCATTCGGTTTTGGTCGTGATTTTCACGCCGGTATTGATATTGCAGCATCGCCGGGAACAGAAATAAGGGCTACGGCACCGGGTACTGTTTTAAGCGCAGAATGGATGGGCGGGTACGGATACGTTGTCAGGCTTCAGCATAAATACGGTTTCCATACATTGTACGGACACTGCCAGCGAATCGTAGTAAAGCAGGGAGACAATGTAAGAAAAGGTCAGATAGTCGCGTATGTAGGGCAAACCGGGTCGGCTACCGGAAATCACTGTCATTATGAAATAAGGCTTGGGAATGTAGCAGTTAATCCTTATCCTTATATGAGCAGAGTGTGGTAACCGGTAAATAAAAGAAAATTATTTTAATAGTATTGATTTTTAATTATCCTCCTCAAAATACAAATGCCTCTTATGGGCACCTCTATAAAGCAAATTAAATTGCGTCAAAAACAAATACTATAATGAATAAACTCGGTATTATTCAAAAAATATTTGTATGCTGCATTATTGCAGGCACTGTATCTCTCGCAGCGCTTACTATTTCTAGAACCTTTAGCGCTGAAAACGGCTTCACGGAAAGTCTTCTCAAGTTTATCGAATCGAATGCCAGAAAAGAAGAAGGCCGCGTTATTATACAAAATGTAAAAAATACGGATCGTGTAACAGCAGATGAAGATATTGGTAATGTTCCTCTTGAATATCAAAAAGGAGACTGGAATAAGTATGTAATAGTCCCAAGATATTATATTACTGAAGAAGAGAGAAGCGGGAAAATGTATCTTCAGGATTCTGAAGAAATAAATATGAATACATACGGATCGTATAAATTAAATACTATATACGGCAAATCCAGCTTTACAAGCGGGAAATACAGGAGATCGGATGAAGATAAACCCACATCCAAAATAATTACAGACGGGCTGAGTTTTGAGCGCCAGATGCAACTGCATATGGAAGGAAATATGGGAAGAAGGATGAAGGTGTTTATTGATTATGACAGTCAAAAACAGAATAATACTTACGTTATGCAATACAGGGCAAAGGATGATAACGAGGTTATCAGAGAAATCAATGCCGGTGAAATAGATATCAAGTTCGGCGGATCAAAATACGCTGTTTACGATGATACTACTTCAAAGGGCCTTGGTCTTGATATAACATTGCAGAAGGATAATCTTAAGTTTAAGGGTTTCGGTAGCATTATAAAAGGAGAAACCGAAATCGAACTCTTTCGCGGTGGGTCCGCACCCGGATCTATAAAGCTTAATGACTATCAGTACGTAAGAAATACTTACTTCCAACTGGAACCGTATAAGAGATATGATAATCTTTCATCTCCGCCTATACCAAATCCAGCTCTTTACGATACCCTAATCACGTTTACATCCCGGCCTGCTGATCCTGAGAATTATAAGCCTTATATGGTAAATATATCGCCTTCCGGTTTTGAATTATACATGGATGATCAGAATCCTTATAATAATTACAATGCGACTAAATTGGATATTGATGGAGGCTTTTATGATAAACTCGTTTCCGGTGCTGATTACACAGTGAATTATTCTACAGGTCTTATAACATTTACGAAAAATATTCCTAAAAATGCCAGAATATTCGCGGTCTATACTATTGCAGGCGGTGCCAGTTCGTCCGATCTTGCAGTCAGAACTGATGTTTCAAATTTTACCGGCAGGAATTTTATTTTTATTAAATACGGGTATTCGATTAATGAAGATATAATAATTAGAAATTTCAGTCTGGATGCTAGTGAAGATCAAAATAAAGACGGGAAGCTGAATCTTGATATTTATGAGGTAAGGTCGTTTTATAATGTAGGACAAAAACAGCTTCTGGAAAATAATTTTAAAATTCAGTTCTTTAAAGAAAACGGAATAATGTTAAGAAGCGATTTATCAAAAACCGGTAAGTTTCTGATCGATTATTCAAACGGATTAATTTCATTTTATTTAAGAGAACCGTTCAGAGAACTATATGCCGGAGACTCTATTGCAAATATTCTGTTTAGCGAAAATCAGCCATTGAGTTCTAGTAATTATACGAAATACAATATCCGCATAGACTATTACAGAGAAGCCAAGAGCTTTCAGTTAAAGCATTTCAATATTGTTCAGGGAAGTGTAAGAATAACTGTTAATGGCAGAGTAATTCCTTCTTCTCTTTATACGCTAGATTACACTTCCGGTTTTCTGCAATTTACCGATCCGAATAATCCGGCAATAGGTTCGGAAACCATAATCGAAGTAAAATATGAGTATCTGCCTCTGGGGGCACAGTCTTCCTCGCTTGTAACCGGCGGCAGAGCAGAGTATACCGTTAACAGAAATCTTAAACTTGGCGGCACGGTTTTATTCAACAGAAAATCGGCTCCGGGAATTATTCCAAGAGTCGGGAGCGAACCGGATCAGACGCTTGTTCTGGAAGGCGACGCGACTCTTCATATGGGGGAGAAGTCTTTAAAAGATTTAGTAAAAACTGTTTCAGGATATAATGCCGAATCCGTACCACTGGAAATAAATGCTTATGCCGAATACGCCAAGAGCATAAGAAAAGTTAATACTTTCGGAAAAGCTTTAATAGACGATATGGAGTCAAACGAAGAAATAACTCCAATATCTCTTTCGGATAAGGACTGGCAGCTTTCATCAATGCCGTATAATGATTTAATGGTACAGTTTGCTGAAAACCTGAGAGGTCGCATATTTTATTATTATTATAGAGATCCAAATAATCCGGGACATCTTTATGGTCCTGGTTTTTCCGCATCTTTAATAGACTATTCACAGAAGCCCGGCCCATACAATATTGCGACCGGGCACATAGCAGATTCAATTCAATCGCTTAGCACACAAAAATCACTTGCGTTCAATTTCAACTTTTCAGGCGGCAAAGAATACATTCCTGTTGTTACAAGACAATTGGCGCGTGAAGCTGTGGATTTCTCCCAGCTTCAATACATAGAAATCTGGTACAGGGCTGATGGAATTTCTGCCGGAGATGTTGAACTGTATTTTGATATTGGTTCATTAAACGAAGATTCGGATAGTGACGGGATTTTAGATACAGAGGATACAAATATAAACGGAATACTCGATTTTGATCCTTCAGGAGGCAGGTCGGAAGATGTGGGTTACAGATTGAATCCGACGGGCGGAACTGAAACAAAAGTAGGTTCAGGCCCCGGACTAAACAGCTTTACTGTAGGTGACGGTTACATGAACACGGAAGACCTGAACCGCAACGGAATTCTGGATACAGATGAGAAAAGATTAAGACTTCCGAGCAGCATAACCAGCCCGACAAGTGCTTTTGTAATTCAAATGAATGATTATGTATGGAGGAGCAAGAGAATATATCTCGATAAATCATCGGCTGATTATCAGGCAGCGTTAAATACCAATGAAGAGATATTAAAAAAAGTTCAGTCCATAAGATTATATTTAAGAAATAATGGAACAGCATCCACAGGAACAATCTATATTGACAGTATTAAATTTGTCTCAAACGTCTGGGGTAATTTAATGATAAATGATGTTTTGGAAAATAATCCAAATAAATTCAAACTGACACTTGTAGACAGCATAAATGATTCTGAATATAGAGCAAATTCCTTTATGTTAGCACAGAAAGAAACATATACTTCGCTTTATGGTGAGAAGTCGGACAAAGATCTATCAAAACAAAAAGAAAGTGCAATTCAAATTGAGTATAACTTATCAAGCGAAAAGGCATCTGCGACAAAAAAATTGACTAAGCCGATGGACATAAGAGCATATAAAACAGTGAATATCTGGATGAACTTCCGAAGCTTTAATTCGGGAGACAGTGTCGCAATTCTTGTAGGTTCGTCAGACACTGATTATCTGGAATATAGATTGCCAATGAGTTCTGCTGCAACCTGGCAGAATATTAGCTTGAAGCTGGCAAACGGATCAGCCGGCAATATAGAAAAATACGCTGTTCACGGGACTCCGGATTTAAAAAGGATGTCGTTTATCAGGGTTGATGTATATGGATCGGGAACAGGTAAATTCTGGCTTGATGATATTTATTTAAGCGAAGCGGAAACTCAGAAAGACAGCGCGTACTGGTACGAAGGAGAAATAAAAGTAAAAAGGCCGTTGTTTTATACTGATTCAGGAAAGCCTGTTTTCTCAGACATCAATGTAAAATATATCCGTAAAGGACATGGTTCAAAGTTCAGTACAATAGGCAAGCCTGTAAGCGATGTTTTGGAAGATTATAATGAAGTATTTACTTCAATGAATATTCTTCCAAACTGGAATACAAAAATAGATTTCATTGTAGAAAATTCAAAAACAGACAGCTTTAACGAACAGGTACCGGATAATAAAAGAGGGAAAACCGGAAAGAAAAGCCTGCTGTTTGAATCAAATTATATTTCAGATATATACGGGATGCCGGGAATTAAGTTTCTGTATAAACAGGATATTTATAATAATTTAAAAGAAGAAAATATATCTACTAAGCTTATAAGAAGAACAAAAGATGAAATACATACGCCTTCTATTATTCTTGATGAAAGATTGACCGATTTTCTCGGCGGAAATTTATCAAGTATTATAAAAATGGATCTATTTTTTCGAAACGAAAGAATAAGCAGGGATAATACTAGCGATCCGCTTTTAAAAAGTGAAGAAGAAAAAAGACAAAAAGAAGGCACGAGCATTTCGCTTGATTATCAGAATAAATATTTTTTTATTCAGCCGGCTGTATTTACCGGCTCTCATGAAATTGTAGAATCTAAAGGAAAAACTTATAAAAATGATGTTCAGATATTAAGCGATGTAGACGGAGGATTCCATTTGCCTCTTGTCTATAAGAACGGCACTAAATTTGTAGATAGAGAAAAAAAAGCTAATTTGAAAATCGGCAGCAGTGACAAATTAGTTTTTTCGCCGAATATTTCCGCGGAATTCTATTATTCGGAGAATAATTTTAAAGATTACACAGAAAACGATAAACTTCTTGCCGGAGATTTTACACGGGCAAAGAGCGCTCGAAGTTCAGTCTCAAACGGGTTAAATCTGCCTTTTAATTTCAGTAATTATAAAAGTCTACGGTTTATTAGAAACCTGAATATATTTTATACACGGTCAGTATATTTTCAGGAAACGGATGTCCCATACGAGGGAGAAGGAGAATCCGTCTTTGATGAAGAGTACGGCATTAAAAGAGTCTATAGCGGGCTCTCGAATTCAGTTTTAAATATCGTTGAATATCCTCCATGGTATAATTTTAAAGGAAGAGGTAATTTTGCCAACGGCAGGGATTTTGCTTATCATAAATTTAATAATAAGCTCGATGAGACTAGCAATTCACCCATTGGCAATTACAATAATCAGCTTAGATTAATTGATAACGCAGGTATAAACACTATGTTTGATGCAGGTATCTGCATCATTAATCTTTCCGGCAGCATTAATCAGGTAAGCGAGCGGCAATTGTTAAGCGGTACTCCACAGGAAGTCGTCTCGATTAATGCAAACTCAAATATTAATTTTGACTTAATGCAGATCTTCGGCACTGGCTTTTTCAGACCAAATAAATTTGGGATGCCGCATCATTCGGCAAATCTTAATCTGGGATATAATTTTATAAGAAATATGCAGATTACTTCCAACATTGAAGAGAATTCGCATGTACCGGCTCTCGGGATAACGTTTAAAAGAGACAGATCAAGCTTGGCGATTAAAGGCGAATATAACTACAGGCAGAGAAACAAGAAAGAATACATTTCGTTGGATGATAACAAACGAGATCCGAAAGACGACATTTATGTTGCGAATATGTCCACACTTGAATCTTTTAAAGATAAGGATGAAGGATATAAATTTTCTATTCTGGTTGAAACCGATGTGCAATGGCTACATAAATTATTTATGTATTTTTACGCGCTCACCGGATACCCGATCTTTAGCCTGGAATATTCGCTCATCCTTAACAGGTATGATTATTCCAAAACAACTTCTCCTGAACCGTATGACCAGCATTTATTAACAGCAAAACTCACATTGGATCTTCATAAAAATATTCAGGGAGGGCTTACAGGACGAGCTGCACTGGAAAGATTCAGAGACAGAAAAACGAATCACATAAACAGGGAAATCCAGTCATATGAAATCGCTTTAAATTTTTCATTGCTATTTTAAATGTGCATATAAGGTTATCGCGGATCATGGCAAATTATTTTTATTTAAAAATATTCTCGGCTTTCTTAATAACTTTTTTGTAGATGCCATTGATTTTTATTAATTGAATTTCATCTCTCAAGTCTTTTAATCTAGCAATGGTAGCACATTTTATAACATCCCAAAGCAAATTTTTATCCGGGCAATTAACGAAATAATTCATGTCAACCTGATAAGCGCCCTTGTATTTTCTACCGCCGCCGCTTCGGGTTATCCTTTTTATCAACAAATCCAGATTAATATTTTCATCCTCTGTTCTGAAAGAAGCGTCAAGTCTTAATCCATGCGGTTTCTTTCTAGCTACTGCTGCAAATACAATAACTACCGAACAGTTAAATCTTTGCATCAGAAAATCGGCAATAATCGGGATACTGTCTCTCTCCGATTCATCTATGAAACCAATTCCGGTGAAAATCCAATCCTTATATTCTTCTTTATTACTAATGGCAAGACTAAGTAAACTAATAACGTGTTTTGGTACCGGGATTTTAGTAACATGATCGATTATTTTTTTATCATAATAATTTGAAAGATAATTTAGCGCTTCAAAATCTATTTTATTTGCATGCCTGTAGCCGTCTGTGTCTGTAAATATTCCGTACTGTAAAGCTGTTGTTACTTTTTTTAAAAGAGAGCTATTGATTGACATATTTTGCTCTTTAATTATTAAAGAGAAAAAACTGCTGATCGATCCGGCTTCATCCATTATCAGCTTAAAATCAATTTTTATATCTTCATCGATAGGCTCGTGATGATCAATATGGATAATGCACGGAATCTTCCCAGTAATCCCGTCAATAAAGGCAGACTGAAAATCAAGAACAGTATATGCGTCGTACTCGGATAAATTATCTAACGGATCTTCAAAACGAATCGGAATGTCTAAGTCTTTAATTATTGCGCTGTTCTGAGGTAATGACGGTTTGGTTGAACACGATATGGTCGATTTAATCCCGGCATTATCACATATTATTTTTAAAGCGTAAGAAGAAGCAATAACATCCGGGTCAGGGGAGCCTTTGATATATATTAAAATTGATTTATATTTAGATAAAACAAATAACAGTTTTTCGGATAATTCTTTATAATTCATATATTTATTTTCTTTTTAAATTAAAAATATAAAATCATGCGGTTCTAAAGACAATTAAAGTAATATCAGAAAACAATTTGGAGTCTTGAATAAAATTTTTAAAATCAGCATATATTTTTCTTATCAAGGCAGCGGGAGAATCATCTTTATTAATTTTTATAATATCTTTAATTCTGTTTATGGAATAATTATTACCGTTTTTGTCTATTGCGGATGATACTCCGTGAGAATAGCAAAGTCCAATGCCGTCTGTAGGCGCTATAATTGTTTTATGTCTGTAATGAAATCCGATGTCAATTCCAACAGGAATCCCTTCCGAATCGAATTCTAAAAAGTCATCTTTTTTTGGATCAAAGATTACCAGCGGATTAAAAGC
>Ga0209450_10001154_pt1 | contig 13232 bp, 15 predicted proteins | sample FrelakmetLWP11LW_FD_187149 | JGI IMG/M metagenome (GOLD analysis project Ga0209450, IMG submission 187149) | Freshwater lake sediment microbial communities from the University of Notre Dame, USA, for methane emissions studies - LWP11 LW (SPAdes)... | ecosystem: Environmental > Aquatic >... | reverse complement strand
GTTGCCCCATATATACCACTCCCCCGGCTCTTGGCGGCGGGATGATTCATACTGTGGGCGGTGAAGTGGGGGGACCGGCTCCGGCATCCCTTGAGATCTGCGCAAGGCACCGGATACCAGTTTCCGAAAGCCCTCTGGCAATGGAACTTACTACGCCGACTGGCGCGGCCCTCCTTGCCAACCTTGCGGGTGCAGTGACCTGTTTCCCGGCCATGACCCCGCTCTGCATCGGTTATGGGGCCGGTTCGCAGAAAAACGGGTCCTCCGTAAACATCCTACGGGTTATCGAGGGGGAGACCAATGATCTGACAGAAGAGCGTATTGTTATCCTGGATACAAACCTCGACGATGTCGATGGCGAGGTGATCGGCTTTGCCCGTGAAAAGCTCCTCGCCGCCGGTGCGACAGATGTTTTCATTACGCCGGCGTTTGGTAAGAAAAATCGTCCCGTTCATGTTCTTTCTGTAATCACTAACCATGACCACTATCACAAACTGATCCGGATCCTCATGGACGAGACCGGAACACTTGGTGTCAGGATACGGGAAGAACCCCGCCTCGTTGCTGACAGGAAAAATGAGGTAATTTCTGTCATGGTTGCAGGGCATCCCTGCTCGGTAAGGGTCAAGACGTCCCGGTCCGGTGATCGTATCGTTGCTGTTAAACCCGAGTATGAAGATATGAAACAGATCTCGCTCAAATTCGATCTACCGTTTCGACATGTGGCACGGGAAGTATACCAGCAGTTGCCACTTATCCGCTAAGTGCCTGATGACCGGTTACCATCTCATCGCGGATCCAGCACATCTCTCTCACCGGTCCCTTTTGAACATACAGTGAGCTGTATAGTCGATTCGCACGTCAACGATAAGGACGCTATGTTGCTGCCATTGGGCTGGGTGCGATAATCCAGCAAGTCGAGGATGCGAGTCTGCTGACGTTCACCACCATAAACAGCAAACCACCGAGATAGTGAACAAAGATTTTCTCCCGTACCCCCCAGCGAAACAAACGATACCAGGATCCTTATCCCATTGGCGGTGTATTTTCAGCCAGCAATCCTGTTTTATTGCGTAGTAGCGTTTACGCATCAATACACTCTTATCGGTATGATATATCTGTTCCAGGCGTTTTTCTTGTTGCCCCCTCCAATAATCTTATGAATGATGTGAATATATATTCATAACCTGAGGTGAAATAAATGCCTGGATTTGATCAGACTGGCCCGGCCGGATATGGATCTGGCACGGGAAGGGGCATGGGTCCCTGCGGCAGAGGTATGGCTTTCAGGAGAGGGTTTCCACAAGGATGTGGCCGGGGCTTTGGCAGGGGCCGGGGCTTTGGTATGGGTTTTGGCCCGGGATTCTATGGGAATTATGTCGAACCTGAACCATTGAGCAAGGAAGCACAGAAGCAGCTCCTTGAAGCACAACTCAAACGCATAGAAGCGGAAAAGGCTGAAATCGAACGAAGACTCAATACTATTGAGTAATGCCAGGAAGAAGGCGGTGCAGGAGGGTTGGGTTCCAGCCCTCCTTCACTTCGTTCAGACCTGCGGAAGCAGGAAAGAAAGAGCCTGAAGAGGCGATCCTTTCTATCGATGAATTCGAAGCGGTACGGCTCAAGGACCTCGAAGGTCTCGACCAGATCGAGTGTGCCGAGAAGATGGATATTTCGCAGCCGACTTTTCACCGGCTGGTGATATCCGCACGAAAAAAAATTGCCGATGCACTCACGCACGGAAAAACCATCAAAATTGAAGGCGGACATTACCGGTTGTGAACCAAAGATCAGGATCTTTTCTCTCTCAAATATGAATCTTCTTGAGTGGAATAGGTAATAGTTCGCCAAGAGGAGTAAGGTCCGTGCGAAACTACCCCTGTAAAAAATATACCGGGTAATTTATCTAAATTATATACTCTTATTCCCCGAGAATGATGCTCCGTATACCCCCCATGGGATTGTCCATATTACCTGAATAACGGGGGATCATATGAACATGGCAATGCATCACTTTCTGTTCAGCAGCTTCTCCAATGTTGATGACAATATTGTATCCCGCTGGTGTGAATTTTGCATCAAGCATTTTTTTGCATTCTTCAAGCATCTCGGGTAAGGAGGCTTTTTCTTCCGCGGTGGTATCAAAATACCCGGCAACGTGGCGAAATGGGATCACAAGCATATGTCCACGGGTTGCCGGGAACGCATCCCAGCGTGCATACCACAACGCATTGTTAAAAACGATATCGTTTTTTTCCGGATCACAAAAGGGACAGGGAAAAAAAGTCACTTTTTACACCTCTTTGGATATACGTGATTGGTTTCCTGTTCCCGCATCATTTTTTAATATCACATTTCCGTTGGCAGGGAATTGGTTAAGAAGTGTTCGTATTCATGCACGATAATCTTCCCGGTCTGGTTATACGAAGGACTATGATTTGATGAGAAGGTTAAAGTATTATGCTCATATGAGTAATAACAGGGAGATCGGCCGATTATTCAGAATCCGAAAGGTTGATCGGGATTGACCTGGTTCATTGTTTATATCATTGTATTGAAAGCCAGGTATCCTGCCTGAAATCAATCATCGCTTTGTGCCCCTGAACTGAAAGAACGGGGATATCACCTGCAAAAACAGAAAGGGCTGGCGGATCTTCTGGAAATGCGAGGTATGATGAATATTCATACCCCATGGGATGCCGGCAGCGGCAAACCAAAGCACATGAAGAGGGATGAGTATGGTTAATAAGAAAACGGAAAAAGAACTCAAAATACTGGAACAGAAAATTGGAAAAGTGCCAAAATTCTTTAAAGAACTGACCTTGAAAGAACCCCGGATGTACGAACTGGTGATGAAAATGGAGGGACATGTCTGGGATGACGGAGCACTGACACGAAAGACCAAGAAGTTAATCGCTATAGCCATTGCTGCAGCCCTGCGCGACCAGCATGCAGTTCACGCGCAAATGGCAGGAGCGGCAAATCTCGGCGTCACTAAATCGGAAGTTGAAGAAGCACTTCGCGTGGCTTTCCTGCTCGCCGGCATGCCCGCGTATGTTTACGGCAAGGCACAGCTTGATGAAGTGATGCCCTGAAACAGTGGAGTAATGATTATGGAAGAAAATACCTGTATCACTTTTCCTGTTATCGGGGAGCCGGCACCTGACTTCGAGGCGGAGACCACCCATGGGCCTATGAAACTTTCCGGTCTAAAAGGAAAATGGGTGATCCTATTCTCCCATCCGGCAGATTTCACACCGGTCTGCACTACGGAGTTCATTGCGTTTACCGCTATTCATGAGGAACTCAAGGCGCTCAATGTCCAGCTCGTGGGCCTTTCCGTTGACAGTGTCTCGGCCCACCTCGCATGGGTGCATGCCGTGAAGGAGAAGATGGGTGTCCAGATCCCGTTCCCGATCATTGCCGACCTGACCATGACTGTCTCCAACAAGTACGGGATGATCCACAAAGGACAGAGCTCGACAGCAGCAGTCCGGACGGTCTTCTTCATCGATGACAAGGGGATCATGCGGGCAATGCTCTATTATCCCCTGCAGAATGGGCGGTATATGCCTGAAATTATTCGCTTGGTAAAAGCGCTCCAGACCACCGATAAGTTCAAGGTGGCAACGCCGGCGAACTGGCAACCGGGCGAAAAGGTGGTTGTCCCTGCACCCAAGACCGCTGACGAGATGGAGAAGAGGCCCACAGAAGGGTATGAGTGCAAAGACTGGTATCTTTGCTTCAAGAAAATTTAAAATCCTGCTTTCCCTTCAATTTGATAAAAAACCAAACTTTTTAAGTATTCTCCTCCACCAGAAAAACAAATCCCCCGTTCTTTCGGTTGTTTTACCTATCGTTATCTGGTGAATACTTCCCGTCCTTTCTGAGCAACACTGCCCGACTCAGGAAAACAAATGGTGCATCAACTCTGCGGAACCCGGCTGAGGCTGCCATCGCAAGTGTCTCATCAAACTCCGCAGCGGAAACGATAAACTTCGGCTCGACAATCAGGAACGTCCCGCCCGGGACCAGAAGGGCAAAAACCTCCCTTATGAGCCGGGCTGCATCGGGAACTTCGTGGACAACGTAGAATGCAAAGGCTACGTTGATGCGCTCCGGTTCAGCAAGGTCAAGTGTATGCGGTTCGGCTTTGTGAAGCCGGATGCGGGAAATAAGTCCTCCCTTTTGGGCTTTTTCCTTAAGGATTGCCAGCATACTCTCCTGAATATCCACCGCGATAACCCGACCGCCATCGCCGACTTTCCGTGCAATGGCACAGGTGAAAAAACCTGGTCCACATCCGATATCAAGAACGGTATCGCCGCATCTGATATACCGGTCAGTAAGCCGGTCCGGTTGAAACAGAAGTCGCCGCCACCATCCATCAAGGTGACTGGCGCGTGATGCAGGGAAAACTTTGTTATTGTCGTTCACAGAGTTTCCTCCAGTGTTATGTCGGTCCCTTTGATCGATTCTTTTTCAAGGAGACAGGTGTCGATCACGTCTTCCATCATTCCGAGGAACCGTAACAGGAACGCGGCTTGTTCACGGGGTAATTTTTCCATCTCAGTTATGATTCGTCCAAATGCTTTTTTATGATATTTTTCATGGCCAAGATACGCTTTCTTCCCCATCTGTGTCAGCCTGAGCAGTATCTCCTTATTATTCCCAGGCTCCTGGTATTTCTCAATGAGACCATTTTTCTCCATCTTTTTCGCTATCTTGGATACTGCGCCTTTTGTGACCCCGAGCCGGACAGAGAGATCGGTGATCTTTATCCCCGGCATCGCACCTATGACACAGAGCGTGTGGATTTCGGAAGGGAAGAGCAGGTTTCCTGTACCGAAGTCACGGGGAAGATTCTCGCTCCTGCTCATCTTGTTCATAATCCTTGCCCAGCGTTCAAAGAGGTCAGGTTCCCGATTATTGTCCTGCATCGCAACTGTCGTTTGTTTTGTTGACATAGTATACAATATTGTTTACCTTGGAAACTATAAATGGGTTACGGAAATCCGGCTGATCTGATACCCTGACCAGCTTCGAGAATCTCTTTTAAAAAGAAAGCCGGGACCAGATCCAATGATATTTATATCCACAATCGCAAGATTATTAGGTATACCTAAAGGTTGCATCATGGAACAGCCAATAACCTCACTTGAAACAGGAACCACGGCGGTAATTCTCCGGCTGGAAGGCGGGCACTGGTTCCAGAATAAGATGCGGGGCATTGGGATCCGGGAACAAAAAACCATACGGCTCGTTGCAAAACACCCGTTCAACGGACCGGTAGTTGTTGAGGTGGACAACAGGGAAATGACAATTGGCCGCAGAATGGCCGAGCACATTATTACCAGGATTCCGAAATGAAAAAGATTGTGCTGATGGGAAATCCGAATGTCGGGAAAAGCGTTGTCTTTTCCCGTCTTACAGGAGCCAATGTAATAGCCTCAAATTATCCTGGTACTACGGTCGATTTTTCAAAAGGGAAGATGTGTCTGGGGAAAGAAGGACATGAGATCATCGATGCACCCGGAACCTATTCGCTTGAACCCTCCAACAAGGCCGAAGAAGTTGCCCTTGAGATGTTTGAGCAGGCGGACCTCATCATCAATGTTGTTGACGCGACAAACCTTGAACGGAATCTGTACCTGACGCTCCAGATCCTGGAACGGAAAAAACAGGTGGTCCTTGCCCTGAACATGTGGGACGAAGCCCGTCATACAGGGGTTACAATTGACCTTAAAAAACTTGAACACGATCTTCAAATCCCTGTTGTTCCCACGGTTGCACTGAGTGGAGAGGGTATCCATGATCTGATCGGCCGTATCGATGAAGTCCGTTCATTGGAAAAGATAGAACCGATGAATGAAAGCGACCGCTGGATAAAAATCGGGAAAATCATCAGAAATGTGCAGCAGGTGACACACCGTCACCACACCCTGCGGGACTGGATTTCCGAAGCATCGATCCGTCCGCTCACCGGTTTTCCCCTTGCGCTGGCCATGATATTTACTGCACTCTGGCTTGTCAGTTTTATCGGAGAAACCCTGATTTCATATTTTTTCGACCCGCTCTTTACCCTTTACACGCCCATTGCCATGGGTCTCAGCACGTGGTTGGGGCCCGGAATTCTGCAGGAACTTTTCATCGGGAAGCTTATTGATGGCCAGATCGACTATATCCAGTCGATGGGGCTGCTTACCACCGGTATTTATGTCCCCTTTGCCATGGTGCTGCCCTATATAATCGCATTCTACTCAATCCTTGCAATCTTTGAAGATTCGGGATACCTGCCACGCCTTGCTACCCTTACCGATACAATTTTCCACCGCTTTGGGATGCATGGATTTGGTATAATTCCGGTATTCCTGGGACTCGGGTGTAATGTTCCCGGGATACTTGCGGCAAGAAGCCTGGAGACAAAAAAGCAGCGGTTCATTGCCGCGACTCTCATTGCGATATCAGTTCCCTGCATGGCAAAGAATGCAATGGTGTTTGGTATACTCGGGCCTTATGGTGTTGGTTATATTTTTCTTGTATTTGCAACACTGTTTATCGTATTCGTGGTATCAGGTCTCATCCTGAACCAGCTTATGAAGGGGGACAGCCCGGAGATCTGCCTTGAAATACCGCCATACAGGAAGCCGGATACCGTGACCGTACTGAAAAAGACCTTGATGCGGATCCGCTGGTTTCTTAAAGAAGCGATCCCGTTCCTGTTCCTTGGGGTGCTTCTCATCAATCTCCTTTATACTATCGGTTTTGTGGAGTGGCTTGGTGGTATTTTTGCCCCTGTCATCCAGGGGTGGTTCGGCCTTCCGAAGGAAGCTACCACAGCGCTCCTGATAGGGTTCCTGAGAAAAGATCTCGCCGTCGGTATGCTACTCCCCCTTGGCATGTCCCCTATGCAGCTCGTGATCGCAACGACTCTTCTTACCATTTATTTTCCCTGCGTGGGTACCTTTGCGGTGATGTTCAGGGAGCTGGGAATCCGGGATATGATTAAGGCAACCGCCTTTATGGCAGGCACAGCTTTTATGGTCGGTGGGATGATGAGATTGGTATTGCTTGGTATATGATGTGACTGTACATGCGACATAAGACTATTGAGGAATATATCGAAACTATCTGCGTTTTAGAACAGAGGAACGGGCGTGCACAGACCGGCATGATCGCATCGCGAATGGGTGTCAAACCCCCGTCAATTACTGAAATGCTGCAGAAACTTGAGAGAGAGGGACTTATCCATTATGAATCATATAATGGTGCAATCCTTACCGCCGCCGGAAAAAAAATAGCACGGGAGCTGATGCAGAAACACCGTGTCATTGCCGATCTCCTGGAAATTCTGGGGATTGATCCGGAATTGGCTGAAATTGATGCCTGCCAGATCGAGCATCACGTCAGCCCAGCAACCCTTAAACAGCTGGAAGAGTTTGTGGAATTTGTCAGGAATGATTCGGACACAACTGAGATCGTACGCCGTTTCAGATCAACCTGCCAGGATAAAAAAGTGAATAACAGGGCAATGAAAGATACCGTGTAGCTGATCAGTAAACTGACCTGTTCCTGATGATTCGGATTATCAGATACATAGTTGAAAAAAGGTTCAGGGTTACAATGGAAACATTTGCCGGACCAAAGCCGTTTGTGGATAATCCAAAATACAAGAAAAACCGTTCTGGTACTCTTGAAATACTCCGAAACCTGATTGCAACCGGAAGGATAGATCCCCCGCTTGTTCACTTTTGGAACTTTTTTCCCAGGTCCCCCACGGTTATACCCTCGAGCTGCATCGGGCATTTTGTTCATGAAAGGCAATCCGACGAGTATAATACAGCACGGCTTGCACCATATCGGGGTATGGCTCAAACGGTACATTGCCGCATTGCATATATTGCGTTCGTTCTTGAAAAAAGAATGAACGATTTCGTGCTATGCCGTGATCTCCGGGCGCTTGCATCACGTAACCCAGGGTATATCCAGTTTGCTAGTTCCGGCTGGTTCTGGGAGCAATCTGTCAATACCTGCCAGATCCAGGTTGCTCTGGAACGGAAAAAACTCAAGGAGTGTTTCTGGGTGACTTACAAGGAAGTTATCCTTTTGGAAAAGTTCCGGGACATACTAATACACGAACAGAAAACGATTGCCGGCAACCATATCCTGCTTGCCGGGAAGTGATGGAAAAACCGGATCTTACTATTGTTAAGTACTGGTATCACGAAGGCAATGCGTGTTCCAGCGCCGGAATCCTGCTGGTCTCCGGTACAACGCATGGCATCCCGTTGACTTCTGCGATTGTGACCGGAAGGCCATAGACCGCCTCTATCAGTTTTGGCGTGATAATTTCCCGTGTTCCTGCCGCAAAAATTTCCCCGTCTTTGAGGAAGAGGAACCGGTCGGCAAACCGGATGGCCTGGTTGAGATCGTGCATGGTGAGGATTGCGGTCAGGGAATGGGCCCTTACGATCATCCGCAGAAACGTGAGTATCTCGACCTGGTTTTTCAGATCGAGACTGCTCGTGGGCTCATCAAGGAGGAGCAGTCTGGGTTCCTGGACAAGGGCGCGGGCAATCATCACCTTCTGAAGTTCACCCCCGCTCATGGAATTGATGGAGCGGAGCGCGAGGCTGCCGAGATGCAGCTGGTCTATGATAGCTTGGACCTTTAATATATCTTCACGGGTCACATCCCAGCCAACGTGGGGGCGGCGACCGAGAAGAATTGCATCAAATGCAGTTACCGGGCCGGTTTCACCGCGCTGCGGCACGTAGGCGAGCAGGCGGGCCACCTCGTCGCGGCGCAGCGCGAGGAGATTTTGGCTCTCTAAAAGAACAGTGCCTGATTGTGGTCGGAGCAGGGTATTAATGCACCGCAGCAGCGTTGTTTTCCCGACTCCGTTCGGACCGAGGATGGCCAGGATCTCGTGGCGGGGAACCGAGAACTCCAAATCCTGCAACACCGCCTGCCCATTATACCGGAAGGTCAGCCCGTCAACGTTCAGGATCATCGCGTCCGCCTCCCAATAAGCAGGTACATGAAAAGTGGTGCACCTAAAAATGCGGTCAGCACGCCAACCGGAAGGACCGCAGGTGCAATGATCAGCCGGGCAACCATGTCGGCGCCGAGCAGGAGGATCCCACCTGTAAAACAGGAAGCGGGCAGGAGATACCGCTGGTCCCCGCCGATAACCCTGCGCATCATATGCGGACTTACGAGCCCGATAAACCCAATGATTCCGAGGAACGAGACAACGACAGCGGTGATGAGCGAGGACAGGAGCATGGCAATCGTGCGGACCTGTTCCACATGGATACCCAGGCTGTGGGCAGTCTCATCTCCGGCATCGATGGCATTGTAATCCCACCGTGATATGATGAAATAACCGATGGATGGAAGGACAATCAAGGCAATCAGTGCAAGATCACCCCAGGTGGCGCGTCCTACGTCTCCGAATGTCCAGAAGACAATGGCCGCTATCTGATCAGCTGAAGAGAAATACTGGAGGAAGGTTATTCCTGCAGTAAAGAGGGCTGCAATGGCAACTCCTATGAGGATTAGGACTTCCGGTTGGGAACTCCGGTATCTTGCTACGAGAAGGAGCCCCGTTGTAGCCAGCATGGCCCCGATAAAAGCACAGATAGTAACTATGTATGGGTTCCTGATCACCACAGCATCCGATATAAGATGGGAAAGCGAGCCGGCTCCAAGTACCGTTATGGCAAAAGCTGCCCCGAATGCTGCAGCATGGGACACCCCCATAGTGTACGGCGAGCTCAGGGGATTTCTGAGAACAGACTGCATTACCCCACCTGCAGCTGCAAGTCCGGCGCCAGCAATGACCGCAGCCAGCACCCGGGGAAGCCGGATGTTCATAATGATGTCGGGTACATTTCCCTGATCAGCAGTCAGGAATGCCGATACAATCTCCTGCAGGGGGATGTACGAGCTACCGACCGCAATCGCAATAAAAAACAGTATCACAAGGAAGAGCGCGAGACCCGCGATGAAGAGCCCCTTGCGTCGGATGTAGTTCAGGTACTCGTCCGGCCCATCTGGGGTTTTCACATTGAGGTGCATCTGTGTTTTTCCTTATGCTGAAGTTTTCTGGGCAATGGTCATGACCGAGCGCTTGTCAACGGCAATTAATTCGCGAACAACAAACCCGGATTCCGCAAGGTGGCGATTGTATTCCTCAAGGGATACACTCCCCTCGAACCGGAATCTTCGGCCCTGCTTGGGCATTCCCTCAAACGCCCAGAGATTCCATTCCAGGTCAAGGAATGGATCGGTCTCTGGCTCATCGATCATCTGTTTGTTGATATAGAGTCCATGGGGATTGAGAGCTGCATGGATCTTCGGGATTAGGGCGGGGATCTTACCGGATGGGTTCGAAGATGAAAACAGGATGTCATATCCATTGCCGAGTGGATCCCGAAAAAAGTCACCGGCATGAGTTGTGACCCGATCAGCCCCATAGTTGTGGATATACTGCTCTGTTGCAACGGTAACTTCCGGAAGATCATAGACTACCGCTTCAAGTTCCAAGTTTTTCATGCTGAATGCAATTGCATAGAGCCCATGTCCCCCACCAAGATCGAGCAGCCGTCGCGCCGTCCTGAACTCGGGAAGACTACTCACAAACCCGGTCACGTGCTGGACGAGACCGCAGCGGGAACATTCTGCCATTGCGGGGATGATTACCTTGCGGAACTGATCTGCCCTTGGATATGTGACCGGTCCAACGCTCATGATATCCGCGAGCTCAAGGGAGAGCCGGGCATATCCCCGCATCTGTGCGAGTGCAGCGCGCTGGGAGAACGGGGAATCAGCAAGGAGGAAATCCTTCGTATAGCGGGATACGAGGTACCGCCCTGAACTGGTTTTCTGGAGGAGCCCGATGCGCACGAGCCCTTCACACAGGGCTTCAGCAAGTGCAGGGATGGATTTTGTAGCTCGTGCAATCTCTTCTGGTGATGCTTCGTTCCTGCAGGCTTCAAAGAAGCCCTTGTCGTATGCGGTTACAAATGCCTGGTAACAGCGCAGGCCACTCATTGCATCCTCTAAAAATCCAAGCGGGGTATCGGTGCCGGATACCGGGACCTCATCAAGGGATGGGGGGTGGTGGGATACGGGATTCATAGCTGCGAGCCTCAGCGTGAAATCAGATTGAAGGGGACAAAACCCCCGAAAATCCTTTGCATATCCGCATACACCGGTTTTCCATCAAGCATAGTATATATCTCATCTGCCTTTGCAGCCGGCTCGACGTCGGCAAAGTGCTCAGGATAGAGGATCTTTCCGATATAATACGCATCCGCGATCACGGTGTCATAATTGTTCGCGTACCAGTTGTACGGCATGACTCCATACACCCGGCCATTTCTAACAGCTTTGAGGGACTGGTAAATGGGATCTTTGAGGTCTTCTTTTACCAGTGAGTAGCTTGCCTCGTCTATCAGGATGACATCCGGGTCCCAGGATAGCAGTTTTTCCTTGTCGATAAGGATTTGGCCACCGGTGCCTGCACCTGATGCAACATTATTCCCGTTTACCATAGCAAGGGGTGCATAGGCAGGATCTGTGGACAGGAACCCATGAGCCCCGTTAAACGCTATACCGCCGACATAAACCGAAGGCCTCTTGTCAGCCGGAATATCTTTTGTCCTCTTCTGCAGGTCGGCAAGTGTGGCATTCATGTAGTTGATCACTTCATCAGCCCGCTGTTCGCGGTTGAGGGTTTTGGCCATGGTTCGTAGTGAGCTGAAGAATGCCTGACGGTTCTTCCCAAGGTCTCCCGACACGAGTCCTATAACTGGCGCTCCGCTCTTCTCCTGGAGTGCCGAGGCGTCCTTACCGGTTGTGAACGTTATAAAGACCACATCAGGTTTCTGGACAGCGATGAGTTCCGGGTCTCCGGTAATCGCCCCGATAAAAGGCCGGCCCGCAAGTTCCGGGTGGGCAATATTATAAGGCCGGTCAATACCTGACGGCATCCCGGGCACGGATGTGTTGGTGGCAGCCTGTTCCCGTATATCGACACCTACGACCTTGTCCTGGGCCTGAAGGTACACGATCATCCGGAGTGAACCGGCCCCAATACCAATAATCCGCTGGGGGTCTTGTACAACCGTAACTGTACGGTTCATCATATCATTGACGGTAATCGTTTCTCTGGCTACCGGAGATGCCGCGGCAGGTACCTGCGTTGTACATCCTGCACAGAGAACTCCGGCGGTAAAAATACAGCATATGAATATGAAAAATGCAGGGGAAAACTTCATACTATTTTTAATACTCATATGAGTAATTAAACGATCTCATTTATTTTTACATAATTAATAGAATATTATTTTGTTGATATATGAAATACGATAAAATGCAGGTCTCTCGTTCTTCTGGTTGTCCCGCTGGCAGCAGGGTTCAGGAAACCTGACCCGTAACGTAATGCTTCCGTAACCAGGAAACAGGCAAATATTCCGTGTAGTCTATTCAGGTCAATAGGAAAACACACACGTACAGGTAACTGTTCATGTAAAAGAAGCGGAGAATTGTGAACCGGGCAATCCGAAAAATCTATTCCAATTCATAAGATGGTGATTTTTATGTCACCCGCCATCAGCATCTCCGGATTCCTGTTCATCGGTGAGGGTAATCCAGTCTCAATCCCACACCGGTTTCCTGAAGTGGGGCTACCTGTGCCAGGGCGACCTTTGCCGCCAGTGCAGTACAGTGGCAGGCATGGAGTGCGGAGAGGTTGTGGTTTTTCAGGTATGTAAGCGTCCCTTCAAGTTGCGGGCCAGCCCCCCTGAGATGGAGCCCGCCAATGATATCATGCACATGGCTCTCCCCGCATATCTTTTTGGCATACTCTACCGTGTTGCAGATCCCTGCATGGGCGCACCCGGTGATGACCACGAGTCCCTGACGGCTGCGGTAAGCAAGGGAGGTATCATCGATCAGGTTATCTTCCAGTACACTCCCATCCGGCATCACGATGCGCCGTGGCCCCGGCAGGGTCGTCTCAAAAGAGAACTTCCGCTCGATCTCGCCGAGGAAGAATAAATCCGGTGTAAGAGTAACCGGATCTTTTGAAAGTTTGAGCGGCATGATCCTCTGTATCTCGTCAGCAGTGAGGACTGCTCCGATATCAGGCAGGGGTGGTTTCGGGCGGGGATAAAAACACCGGGGATGTGCGATAATCGTTGGGAGGTGGCAGGAAGTATCTT
>Ga0209450_10001153_pt1 | contig 13233 bp, 12 predicted proteins | sample FrelakmetLWP11LW_FD_187149 | JGI IMG/M metagenome (GOLD analysis project Ga0209450, IMG submission 187149) | Freshwater lake sediment microbial communities from the University of Notre Dame, USA, for methane emissions studies - LWP11 LW (SPAdes)... | ecosystem: Environmental > Aquatic >... | reverse complement strand
AGAACATTGATTGCGGATTGCGGATTGCGGATTGCGGATTGCGGATTGTAATGATTTTTTGTAGATACATTCCGAAATCTCAAATCCGAGATCCGCAATTTTTATTTATATTTACGTGTCTCAACCTTAGTGCTATGTCTGAAGAAGTCTCGCTGAAGCATAAAATTGCTTTAGGTCAAATTCCACGTATCGGCGACATCAGCGCCCGCAAGCTTGTCGCACATTTCGGAAGCGTTGAAGCCGTATTTAAAGAGTCATACAGGACCCTGACAAGGATACCCGGTATCGGTCCCGGACTTGCAAAATACATCAGTGACAGATCATATCTTGATGCTGCTGAAAAAGAGGCAGAGTATGTTACAAAACACAATATAAAAACATATTTTTATCTCGACAGTGATTATCCGTTCCGGCTCAGGCAGTGCGAAGATTCACCGGTAGTCTTCTTCTTCAAGGGGAACTGCGGTCTTGATGAGACAAAGATCCTGAGTGTAGTTGGGACAAGGAATGCTACCACCCGCGGGAAAGAACTTTGCGACAAGATTATAGGAGAGCTCGCGGCAGGACATCCTGACCTGGTGATCGTAAGCGGACTGGCATACGGCATTGATATAGCTGCTCATAAAGCGGCACTTGCTTTTAACCTGACAACGGTGGGAGTTCTTGGAAACGGGCTGAAGACAATCTATCCTTCAATTCACAGGTCGATAGCGGAATCCATGCTGAAAAACGGCGGGTTGCTGACAGACTTTCTCTCCGATGCTCTTCCTGAAAGGAACAACTTCATCAAACGGAACCGGATCATAGCGGGTATATCAGACGCCACCCTGCTGGTAGAATCCGGAATAAAGGGGGGCGCCCTTATAACTGCAGACATTGCATCTTCATATAACCGCGATGTGCTTGCTGTTCCCGGAAGACCTGATGATCAATGGTCGGCCGGATGCAACAGCCTTATTAAAAGCAACAAGGCTGCACTTGCCGAAAATGCTGACGATATTGAATATTTCCTGGGCTGGAAATCCGAAAAATCAAAGCCTCCTGTTCAGAAAGCCCTCTTCTCAGAAATGACAGATCCCGAAAAAATGATATTTGACCTGCTTTCGAGGGAGAGTGAGCTTACCATTGATTCAATCTGCCGGTCTCTCGATCTTCCGGTTTATAAACTATCATCCCTCCTGCTCCAGATGGAATTCAAGGGACTTGTTAAATTCTATCCCGGCAATATATACAGGACAACTTAATATATTCAACCAATCTCCTGCCCCCGCTTTTAAAAATATTGTCGCAATGCAGGTTTTATTTCAAAGTGTGTAGCATAATTGCTATTATCTGATATTCTGACATTTATAGAGCTCGTCAGGATTATTAATCCAATAATTTATTTATCTGGATTTGATTTTTGAAACTTCCTTTTTTATACTTTTAATATTCTGAAATAACCCATTATTTAAAACTTAATTCTATGGATCCAAGAGTACAACAATTCATGACTATGATAAAGTCAAGAAATGCCGGTGAAACTGAATTTCATCAGGCTGTGCAGGAGGTTGCAGAATCCCTGATCCCCTTTATCGAAGAAAATCCAAAGTACAAGTATGCAAAAATTCTTGAACGGATTGCCGAACCTGAAAGGACAATAATCTTCAGGGTTCCATGGCTCGACGACAAAGGTGAAGTACAGATCAACCGGGGTTTCAGGATCGAGATGAACAGCGCTATTGGTCCTTATAAGGGAGGATTGAGGTTTCATCCCACCGTTAATATGGGCATTCTCAAATTCCTTGCATTTGAACAAGTATTTAAAAACAGCCTTACAACCCTGCCCATGGGCGGAGGCAAAGGCGGTTCCGATTTTGATCCCAAGGGCAAATCCGACAACGAAGTGATGAGGTTTTGCCAGAGCTTTATGACTGAGCTTTTCCGTCATATCGGCGCTGATACTGATGTGCCTGCCGGCGATATAGGAGTTGGGGGAAGGGAAATAGGCTTTCTCTTCGGCCAGTATAAAAGACTGAAAAATGAATTCACGGGCGTCCTCACCGGAAAAGGCATCGAATGGGGCGGTTCATTAATACGTCCGGAAGCAACAGGCTATGGAGCAACCTATTTTGCCCAGGAGATGCTTTCAACCCGGGGTGAAACTTTTGAAGGAAAAACAGTTTGCATTTCCGGTTCCGGGAATGTAGCTCAATATGCGACTGAGAAGGTGACACAGCTGGGAGGCAAAGTCGTCACTACCTCAGATTCCAACGGATTCATCTACGATTCTAAAGGCATAGATGCTGACAAGCTGAAATATATTATGGAGCTGAAAAATGTGAAAAGGGGAAGGATAAAGGATTATGCTGAAAAATATGGTGTGGAATATTATGAGGAAAAAAGACCATGGTTAATAAAGTGCGATATTGCCATGCCTTGTGCAACTCAAAATGAAATCAATGAAGAGGAAGCCAGGCTGCTCGTTAAGAACGGTTGCATTGCCGTATCGGAGGGTGCTAATATGCCGTCAACACCTGAGGCAGTGGAGGTATTCCTGAAATCCAAGATCCTTTATGGCCCAGGCAAAGCCGCAAATGCAGGAGGAGTTGCCACTTCAGGTCTGGAGATGACACAGAACTCCATGCGTCTGCCCTGGTCGAGAGAAGAGGTTGACAGCAGGCTTCACACTATCATGCAGAATATACATGCAACATGTGTTAAATACGGCACCAGGGAGGATGGGTTCATTAATTATGTCGATGGTGCCAATATCGGAGGATTTGTCAAGGTGGCCAATGCAATGATGGCACAGGGAGTAGTTTAATGCAACTTGTTGATACACACACCCATCTTTATCTTCCGGAATTTGATTCCGACAGGGATGAAATGGTAAGCCGGGCAACTGTTAATGGCATCGAAAAGCTATTGATGCCGAATATCGACATACATTCTGTTGAAGCTATGCTTTCGGCCGCTGACAGGTACGAAGGCATATGCTTCCCCATGCTGGGCCTTCATCCTACTTCTGTAAAGGAAGATTATATCATGCAGCTGGATAAACTGGAAAAGATCTTCACTGAATATAAATTTATTGCTGTAGGAGAAATAGGCATCGATCTTTACTGGGACAAGACACATCTGAAAGAACAGCTTGAAGTAATGAGAAGACAAGTGGAGTTGGCGATCCGGTCAGATCTGCCGGTTGTGGTACATTCAAGGGAGTCTTTTCCGGAGGTCTTTTCGGTACTTGATGAATTTGCAGGTGCCGGTCTGAAAGGAGTTCTTCACGCCTTTTCAGGTACAATGAATGATGCTGAAAAAGCTGTTGAAATGCGATTTATGCTTGGTATCGGAGGACCGCTGACATATAAAAATTCAAAACTTGATATTATCGTAAAAGAGACCGGCATTGAAAATGTTATACTTGAAACGGACTCCCCTTACCTGGCTCCTGTACCGTACAGGGGACAAAGAAACGAAAGCTCATATATACGTATAATAAATAAAAAGATGGCTGATATCTTCGGGATGAGTGAAGAAGAGAGCGCCAGGATCACATATGAAAATTCATGCCGCCTGTTTAAAATCTGAACTATGATGAAAAGAAAAAATGAAACTTCAATCCTGATAATTTATACCGGTGGCACAATCGGCATGGTACACGATCCGAAGACCGGCTCTCTGGTTCCTATCGATTTCAAGCATATAACCAGTCATGTACCTGAGCTGGGCAAATTTGGATACGACCTTCAGTCACTATCCTTTGATCCTGTGAAGGATTCATCAAATATAGAACCGTCCATGTGGGTCAAGATGGCGGAGACAATAGTTAAGAACTACGACAAATATGACGGATTCGTTGTGCTTCACGGCACTGATACTATGGCTTATTCTGCTTCGGCTCTTAGCTTCATGCTGGAGAACCTGGCCAGGCCGGTTATATTTACCGGATCACAGCTGCCGATAGGTTTGCTTCGCACCGATGGCAGGGAAAATCTTCTTACAGCCATTGAGATAGCTGCGGCAAAGGGAAAAGGTGCAGCACTGGTTCCCGAGGTATGCATCTATTTCGATAACGAGCTTACCCGCGGTAACCGGACAACAAAGTACAGCGCCGAGCATTTTGATGCTTTCAACTCGCCAAATTATCCTCCTCTTGCCGAGGTAGGTCTCCATCTCAAATATAACTTTGACGATATACATTATCCGCCCAAAAACAAGAAGCTTATTTTAAATAAGTCTTTTGATACCAATGTGGCAATACTGAAGCTCTTTCCCGGCATCAACAGGAATTTCGTCGAGGCAGTCACAAACACAAAAAATCTGAAAGGGCTGATCATTGAGACCTTTGGTTCGGGCAATGCTCCGACAAATAAATGGTTTATTGATGACCTTAAAGAATTCATCCGTAAAGGCGGTATCATTTATAATGTTACGCAGTGTCATGGAGGAAGTGTGGAGATGGGATTATATGAGACAAGCCGTCAGCTTCTGGCAGCTGGTGTTGTGAGCGGTAAAGACATAACTTCTGAGGCCTCTGTCACAAAGCTCATGCATTTGCTTGGCACCTGCAAGAGCAGGAAGGAAGTGATTAAGTACCTGAGCATGCCGCTTGCGGGAGAAATCTCCTGACACCCGTCAATTAAGAAAATTTTTGTAATTTGCGCCGCTTAATAAACGGCATGAACAGATAATGTCCTCCTTCGCCGCAACCTTCGCCAAGGCTTCGGTTGCCAAAGAAAGCTACGGAGGATAAAAGGAGAGATGCAGGAGTGGTTTAACTGGCCCGCCTGGAAAGCGAGTGTACCCCAAAAGGGTACCGGGGGTTCGAATCCCCCTCTCTCCGCAAAGCTTTAACAAACCCCGCGTCAGCGGGGTTATTTGTTTTACCGAAGCCTCGTTGAATGCTTGCATTCATAAGAGGCTGAAGGAAAAACAAATAAAACCCGTTAGGGTTTGTTAAAGCTTTGCAGGTTCTCCCCCGGGGATCATCGAAGGTAATCCCCAAATAAAACCCGTTAGGGTTTGTTAAAGCTTTACAGGTTCTCCCCCGGGGATCATCGAAGGTAATCCCCAAATAAAACCCGTTAGTGTTTGTTAAAGCTTTGCAGGTTCTCCAAAAGGGATCATGAGCGAAGCGAATAATCCCTATTTATATCACACGTACTCCCCGACCTTACCCTATATGCCTGATTACCTTAATCCTATCCCCTCCCGATAGCTATCGGGACCTTCCCCTTATGTCTAAACTACCCTTTATACACATCTTTTTTATTGAAATCATTTACAAGGTTTGTAAGGTACCGAAGATTAAATCCTTTTTGATCAAGGATCTGATTATTGTACTAACTTCAGTAAAGTAGTATGGTTAAATAAATTAAAGATGCCGGAGGCTTTTAAGTCTAATATCCATGGTTTTATCCATGGTAATTGTGCAGGTAAGTTTTACAACACCGGAGGTGTTGAAGAACTTCAGACTTACAACTTCAACTCTCTCCGGGGTTGATAAATTATGTGTCGGTTTACCTCGGATGTAACCGGGGTTATTAGACTTAAAAGCCTCCGGCTTTCAAAGAATCCCTATAAAAACACTATCTATAACCTGATAGCTTGTCCAAATAGTTTTCATTTTTTGCATTATTAAAAAGTTCAGTTTAATAAATTCTTTTACAGCATTTTGATACTTGTGTATAAAGGGTAGTTAAGTCTAAGGAGAAGGGAGAGAATTAATTGTATAATAATAAACATTTTCAACCTGCCTGTCATGGATCCTTTTCTGAAAGATTGTGAGATTAAAGGAACATCTATTTAGGAACTAAATTTTTATTGATTTAAATTTTATCAAAGATTACCTTTGATAAAGTGAATTCCAGTTTTTATTTTATGAAAGGAAAAAAATAGCAATGAAATTAGAACATCGCAGACAAAAAGTAGTATCGCTTCCTCAATTTTTATTAAGGCTGGGACGATATGCCCTGGTATCAGTAACTCTGATAATCGTTTCTGTATTAATAGGAACATTGGGTTATCATTTTTTCGGGAAGTTATCATGGCTTGATAGTTTCCACATGTCAAGCATGATCCTGACAGGAATGGGGCCGGTAGCAGAGATGAAATCTGTCAGTGCAAAATTATTTTCTTCATTCTTTGCCATATACAGCGGTGTTGCTTTCCTGAGCATTACAGCTGTATTCTTCGCCCCGATTGTTCACAGACTCTTGCATATATTGCATGTAGAAACAGACGAGTCCTGATTCAAGTTTGCAGGGATTATTTCTGAAATCAATGGAATATTTATAAAAAGTAGTTCATATAGTAAATAAAATTTGTCACCATGAACATGGAGTTAAAGGAAAATTTCCCTGCATTATGGAAAAAATATTTCAGTGATGCCGAGCTCCCAATCGTATTTTATTATACGGATGGCGATGGGGGTGCTCAGTGGGCTGAAAAACCAAAGGGATGGAGCTGCATAATTTGTGAGCTGGCGAAAGTAAGAAGCGGCAGTTCATTAGTTTATAATGCTGACAGAGTGCAATGCGGAGGAGCTAAAAGATACCTGGGATATACAGATAAGATGCGGCCGGGATTTGAGTATTTCCTGTCATGCGGAAATGAAAAGATGGAGGGAGAAAGATATCTGCGGACACCTGAACTGGTTAAAGAATATATGAAGGATCAACATACAATTCCGGGTGCAGGAAGAAACATAGTTTTTAAAAGATGGGATAAGCTCGTTGAAACAGATGAACCGGATGTGGTTATCTTCTTTGCAAAGCCTGATGTTTTATCCGGACTCTATACTCTGGCAAATTTTGATCAGGATGAACGGAACGGGACAATTGCACCATTTGGATCAGGTTGCGGATCAATAATTTATTATCCATATCTTGAAACCAGGTCGGAAAGACAAAGAGCAATAATCGGAATGTTCGATCCATCCGCCCGTCCCTGTGTGCCGGAAAATGTCCTGACATTTGCAGTTCCGATGAAAAGATTTGAAAAAATGATCGGTTATATGGAGGAGAGCTTCCTCATAACCGAAACCTGGAGTACTGTCAGGAAAAGAATTACAAAATCAAAGTAAAGGTTGTACCCCTGCCCGGTTCGGAAGTTACTTCGATCCGGCCATTATGCAGCTTCATTATTTGTTGGGAAAGACTCAAGCCAATTCCCGATTTGTTGTTCTTGGTAGAAAAAAATGGGAGGAAGATTTTTTCGAGAACATCATCGCTTATGCTTGCTCCATTGTCAGAAACAGAGATCTGAACCTGATCTGCCGTGTTTTTAATGGCATTTATTACCAGCTTTGGATTTGAGGTCTCCTGCATCGCTTCCATTGCATTTTGAATAAGGTTAATCAATACCTGTTCAATGAGTTCGAGGTCAGCCTCAATGGATAGATCACCAGGGATAATATATTTCTCAAGCCTAATACCCGATTCTTTAAACTTCATTTTGTATAGTATGGCGATCCGGTCAAAGAGTTCTTTCAGATTAAATTTTCTGATGTTTGGTGTCGGAATCTGAGAAATACTTTTAGTAGCCTTTACGAAATCGATCAGAGCCTGCGTTCTGGATTCTATTATTTTCAGGCCGTGATGAATATCTTCAGTTGTTTCTTCATCAATCTTATCAGGTTTTAAAACTGCACCTGATTCATCTTCAAGCATTTGCCCCGTCATACCAGCAAGATTGGTGATTGGAATTGCTGAGTTTACAATTTCATGAGTTATGATACTTACCAGTTTCTGCCAGGTATTGATCTCTTTTGTTATCAATTCATCCTTCTGCTTCTCGATCTTTTCTTTCTGGTCTTTTAACTCAACATTCTGCAAGTTGAGTTCTTCGTTCTTCTTATTCAGCTCTTCCTCAAAACGGAAATTAAGTATACGCAGGTAATATATACTGACATTTACAAAAAGAAAAAGTACAATTTGTGAAATTTTATACAAAGGATAAAAAGTACTTATAATGCTGATTATCTTGAAATCCTTGCTTCCAAACTGAATCATAACCTTGTCAATAATTACTGTCAGGACAAAATAGAAGGAAATAGATAACCAAAAGAGAATTTTTTCCTTCTTAGGATGAACCAGCATCTGTGGAATTATTGATGCCGAGATTATTACAAATGGATAATAAACATAGCTTTCCTCTTCTACATACCTGAAAATTATTGTCGGTACCAGTATGAAAACTACCGGGGAAAGAAAAATAAGAGACAACCGGCTAAGCTGTGTAAATCCATAATGCGCGATTACCAGATTTATAAGAACAACAAAAAGCAAAGCCACAACCCTGAATGTCCCGATATATATTGGATCATGTGTCAGAAGCATCAGTGGAATTGTAATCACTAACAAAATGAACAATGTAAAGAACATCACAAAGTTGAGCTGATTTGTAAGAACTAATGTCCTTTCGCTCAGCTGTCTGTTTTCTGCTGTCATTCCAAGGCTTGAGATATAACTCCAGATCTTACGCATGGGCCATTTTCATTAATTTTATGCTGACGGTCTTAAAACAGGGATTCTGTTCAATTCTTATTTAATTCTCCTGTTATAAATTTTCAATGCTGAAATGTGCAATCTTCCTGTACAGAGTGCTCCTGGCTATGCCAAGTTCTTCTGCAGCCTTCGAAAGATTACCGTTATGTTTATTCAAAGTATCGACAATGACCTTTTTTTCATAATCTTCAACCCGCATTGAGGATTCATCAGTTTTTTGAGCTTGAGCAGGCTTAGTTTTAAGAATGAAGTCGTCAGATGTGATAATTCCCTTTTTACAAAGAATTACTGCTCTTTCAATGGCATGTGCAAGTTCCCTGATATTGCCGGGCCAGTGGTATTCTTCAAGCTTCTTTATTGTGCATACGTCAATCCTGATTCCTTGTTTTCCATATTGATCCGAGAAATATTTAAGATAATATTCTGTGATCAGCCCGATATCTTCTTTCCTTTCGCGCAAAGGCGGGATAGTGATCTCGACGGTATTGATACGATAAAGAAGGTCCTGCCTGAATTGGAATGAATCAGCCATCTGATATAAAGGCATATTGGTAGCTGAAATCAGCCTTACGTCAACAGGTACAGAATGATTGCTGCCTATCTTAATGATTTCCCTGTTCTGGATTGCCGTGAGGATTTTTGCCTGCAAAGGTAAGTTGAGGTTCCCAATTTCATCCAGAAAGAGAGTGCCACCCGAAGCTGTTTCAAATCTCCCTATCCTTTCTTCCCTGGCATCAGTAAATGCACCACGCGTGTGTCCGAACAATTCAGCTTCAAAAAGAGTCTCAGGAATAGCTCCCAGGTCAACGTGCACGAATGGCTTCTGACTTCTCAATGATTCTCTATGCAAGGTCCAGGCTGCCAGCTCCTTTCCTGTTCCGTTCTCTCCCAAAATCAATATGTTTGCATCTGTCGAAGCAATGGTTTTAATGGTTTCAAGAATCCGGGACATAGCTGGTGCACGGCTTATTAATTCAGGGTATCTGCTCTTCCTGAAATCAACTTTACCTTCATGAATGCTTTTTGTCTTCTGGGCATCCTTCTGTGATTTAAGCTGAGCAGCATTACGGATTGAAGCAACAAGCTGTTCTTTGTTCCATGGCTTAATGATAAAATCGACGGCCCCATTTTTCATTGCCTGCACCGCCAGGTTGATCTCTCCATAGGCTGTAGTTGTCAAAACGCATGCCTCAGGATCAATCTGAAGTATCTTTCCGAGCCACTCCAAACCCTCCTTTCCGGAAGTAATGCCTCTTGAAAAATTCATATCCAGTAAGATAATATCGTACCTGGATGTTTTCAGATATTCAGGTATTAAAAATGGACGATCCAAGGTATCAACCTTTTCAAAAAAGCCTTTTAATACAAGTCCTGCTGTAAATAGAACATCTTTGTCGTCATCTACGACCAGGATATTGCCAGACTTGCCTGATTTCATTTAGGGTGTATAAAGTATACCTGAATAAAAGTGTACAATTCTTAGTAAAGTTAAGAAGTGTATCGTTATGAGTCAATCTTTTGTAGCAAAACGCTACATTATTTCTTCAATCCTATTCTAATTAAATTTCTAATCATCTGTCTATCTTTACGTTACAAGGTTTGGTCCGGTTGTTGAATTGCCTGTCTTGTTAAATAATATCAACCTATGAAAACCACCTTGACCAAACATGCAAACATCAGTGAACCTAAAGTGTCGGCAAATATTTATTCCTCATCAGGGTACAAGGTTTTTGTTCTTTTTCTCTGCCTTATCAGCTATAACAGTATAATTGCTCAATCAGGAATAGTCACTTACATTGACATTGGCAGTAATAATGTCTCCGATGGACTTTTCATCAGATCAGCGTCTTGTGGACGTTTTCAGTTCGGTAAAAACCGGGTAAGTGGAGGTTTCCAGAATGACCTGAAGAGCATTAATAATAATCTGTTTTCAGGATATACTATCAATGCTTCAAGAGAACTTGTGAATAAAGGAAGCCATTTTGAGCTGCAGGGATTCTGTACCTGGACACTTTATTCCGAATTCCTTCGTGAAACAAACTGGGGAGGTCTGTTTAAGATGAGACACAGACGTTTTGAAATACAGATAGGCACAAATTTCCGGACCTATGCTTTCAGGGAGAAGGCACTCAAATATTATGATATTGAAAAGTATTCTGAAAGGATCCATGAGAATTTTAACTTGATGTATTCATTCAGCTATTACTTAAAAAAATCTGATGATCCCTGGAATATTGGATTAAGTATAACAAATATTGACTATTTCATTATAAATCAGGAAACTAATCCGGTCATAAACTTGCGCGGTTTATATAAACCTAGCCCGCAGGCATGTCTGTTTGCAGAGTTCTGGTATAAGCCTGCCGGTACTCTTAATCATGCTGTGAATCATTTTGGATATTTCTTTAGAATTGGTATGATATGGAACTTCAACTAAAAAACAGATTATTGCTTTTGGCAGCAATATCATTAACGATTTCTTCATGCGAAAAGACATATTTCCCGAGTCCGGAACATTCGATAAGCCAACGATTCAGTCAATCCATGGACTGGAATGAAAGCCACCCGTACATGGAAATAGCTGTTCAATCAGAAGATTATTCTATTCTGTTCACAGGTGATAGTCATGTCGGTAGTACGAATAATCTGGAGAAATTCTTCAGCATCGCAAAAGAATCAAATGCTTCAGCTGTCGTAATGGTCGGTGATTTGACAAATGGTAAAGCAGAAGATTATCCCGTTATTGACCAGTGTCTGCAACAAAAAGATTCTCTGTTGACTTTTTTTTCAGTTGGCAATCATGACCTCTGGTCCAGCTCCGGGTGGATTGAATTCTTTACCAGATTTGGTCCCTCATGTTATCTTTTTACGGTAAAATCCCCTGCGGCAACAGATCTGTATATTAGTCTGGATTCAGGGAGTGACACTTTTGGTCCTGACCAGATTGAATGGTTGACCTATATATTACAAACAATACGCCCCGAATGTCGGCATTGTATGGTATTTACCCATGTAAATTTATTTCGTGTCAGGCATACTTTAAGTACCAATTTCCTGGTTGAAGAACTTGATTTATTAGTGGAATTGTTTACAAAAAACAATGTCGATGCAGTAATTACCGGCCATGACCATGAGCAGGATGAGATGGCTTTTGGGACAACTACCTATATTCAGGTGCCAGCTCTGATGGATGGTTTTAGTAATGCAGGATTTTTGGAGGTATTTGTGAGAAATGATGATATCGATTTTAAATTCGATAAAATTTAAGCTCTCCGGTAAAGGATTTGCATTGGCTTTGCAGGTTCTCCCGGGAAATCATGAACCGCATAATGGAGGAGAATAATACCTTCCAATTGTATCCAATTATTGTCCATTTCCTTTCTGGTACCGTTAGAATAATAATTAAATCATAACTTTGAAACACCAGATATGTATTGAAATGAAAATCATCGACATCACACCCGAAACCGAAAACAATTATTTCTGCTGTCTTGAAGAATGGTCTGAAGAAATGAAAGAAGCCGGCGACCACAAGCAAAAGTGGTATAACCGGATGAAAGAAAAAGGTCTGAAGGTAAAATTTGCCATTGATGACAATGATGTTATCGGAGGCATGATCCAGTATGTCCCGATAGAATATTCAATGTGTGAAGGAAAAAACCTGTATGTTGTACTTTGCATCTGGGTGCATGGTCATAAACAGGGGCGTGGGGACCACCGTAAAAAGGGAATGGGAAAAGCATTGCTGAAAGCTGCAGAAGAAGATGTCAGGCAGCTTGGTGCAGATGGCCTTGTGACCTGGGGTATCATGATACCTGTCTTCATGCGGGCTTCATGGTTCAAGAAACATGATTACAAAGTTGCCGACAGAAATGGTATGATACAATTACTATGGAAACCATTCAATGAAAATGCAACTCCCCCTAAGTTCATGAAACCCAGGAAAAAACCGGGAAAAGGTGAGGGCAGAGTAAATATCACAATATTCAGAAACGGATGGTGTCCAAACTATAATATCGCCTGTGAACGTGCATTAAGAGCATCCCGGGAATTTCCCGGGAAAGTTAATCTTCAGGAATATGAAACTACTGATAAGGAAGTAGTTAAGGAATGGGGAATTACCGACGGCCTTTATATCGATGGTAAAGAGGTATGGACCGGACCTGCTCCCACTTATGAGAAGCTCAGGAAAAAGATTGAAAAGAGAGTCAGGAAACTTTCTGATTAGAACAAGTTACTGGTTGCTAGTTACTGGTTGCTAGTTAATTATGTTTTCCAATTCGATTCCATATATTGAATAAAAACATTGATCTTTTTACCAAGATTTTCATATTCGGGTAATAATTTGTGGAAATCCGGGATGGCAGGATATAGTTCGGTAATCATTTCAAGTTGACTCGTTGATTCATCGCAGGAAGATTGGGAGTAAATGAGAAATTTAATAAATTCAGGTTTATATCTTCTCCTTCCATATCCTTCAGCAATCTGATCTTTAACACTTTTTGAGGAACGTCGGATTTGACTTCCTTGTTCATAAAGTTCATAGGCAGGTAATTTTAAGGAAGCATTATGAACTTTTTTTGCCAGTTCAAATGCAATTCTGTATATCTCCAGGTCTTTATAATTGCTCATTTTAAAAGACTTAGCACGAAAAACAAGACGAACTATAAAGATAATAAATATTGATTAACCAGCAACCAGCAACCAGCAACCAGCAACCAGGATTATTTCGTATCCACCA
>Ga0209450_10001151_pt1 | contig 13241 bp, 13 predicted proteins | sample FrelakmetLWP11LW_FD_187149 | JGI IMG/M metagenome (GOLD analysis project Ga0209450, IMG submission 187149) | Freshwater lake sediment microbial communities from the University of Notre Dame, USA, for methane emissions studies - LWP11 LW (SPAdes)... | ecosystem: Environmental > Aquatic >... | reverse complement strand
CGCCGGCGCCACCGCCGACCTCGAACTGCGCCGCGCAGCCCTGGTCGACCCAGATGCCGCGACGGTCGTAGCCCCAGGAACGGCCCTCCACGCACTCGGCGCGGCTGATCTGCGAGACCAGGGCGACGCCGCCGCGCGTGTTGACCTCGCAGACCTGGTAGCGGAAGTTCTCCGAGGCGCAGACCACGACCCGGCCGTCGTTGTGGCCCCAGCCCCAGCCGCCGTCGTCGCCACGGTTGCCGATCTCGAACTCGGCGGAGCAGCCCCGCACCCAGATGCCGCCGGCCTCGTAGCCCCAGGAGCGGCCCAACTGGCACCGGCCCTGCAGGGTCTGCACCAGGCGCACGCCGCGTCGCGTGTCGGCCGGGCAGAAGCTCTCGCGGCCACCGGGCGACTCGCAGCGGATCAGGGCGTAGGTCGTCTGCTTCTGCTGGCGCTGCGCATCGGCAGGCGCCGGCAGCAGGATGGCGAGCAGGACGGCGACGATGAGGATGCGCGGCATGGGACCCCTCCCAGAGTGGAAGGGGGATGCTGGCGCGGCGCGGCCCGCGGCGCAAGCCGCGGTGCGATGGTGCCGGAAGTGGGACTCGAACCCACACGCTTTTAAGGGCGGCGGATTTTGAGTCCGCTGCGTCTACCGATTCCGCCATTCCGGCGCGGCCGACGATTATAGCCGCTGCCCGGGCGGACGCGACGGGTGCGACAATGGGCGACCGCAACAAGCCCGGCCGCCATGACCGCACCGCACCGCCTCGAACTGCGCCGTCCCGACGACTGGCATGTCCACCTGCGCGACGGCGCGATGCTGTCCGGGGTGGTGGCGCACACCGCGCGCCAGTTCGCGCGGGCCATCGTGATGCCCAACCTCAAGCCGCCGGTGACCACGGTCGCCGCCGGCAGCGCCTACCGCGAGCGCATCCTCGCCGCGCTGCCGCCGGGCCTCGCGTTCACCCCGCTGATGACCGCCTACCTCACCGACGACATCGCCGCCGACGAGGTCGAGCGGGGTTTCCGCGAGGGCGTGTTCACCGCCTGCAAGCTGTACCCGGCCCATGCCACGACCAATTCCGCCGCCGGCGTGACCGACATCCGTCGCATCGACGCCGTGCTCGGCCGCATGGAGGCGATCGGCATGCCGCTGCTGGTGCACGGCGAGGTCACCGAGCGCCACGTGGACATCTTCGACCGCGAGGCGGAGTTCATCGTGCGCGTGCTGGCGCCGACGCTCGATCGCTTTCCCGGACTGCGGGTGGTGTTCGAGCACATCACCACCCGGCAGGCGGCGGAGTTCGTGCGCGATGCCGGGCCGAACGTGGCGGCCACCATCACCCCGCACCACCTCGAGATCAATCGCAACGCGATGTTCGAGGGTGGCATTCGCCCGCACATGTACTGCCTGCCGGTGGCCAAGCGCGAGGAGCACCGCCTCGCGCTGCGCGCGGCGGCCACCTCGGGCAGCCCCAAGTTCTTCCTCGGCACCGATTCCGCCCCGCACGCGGTGGGCGACAAGGAATCCGCCTGCGGCTGCGCCGGCATCTTCAACGCGCCCGCGGCGCTGGAAGCCTACGCCAAGGTGTTCGAGGAGGAGGGCGCGCTCGACCGCCTCGAGGCCTTCGCCTCGCTCAACGGCCCGGCGTTCTACCGGCTGCCGGCCAACGAGGAACGCGTGGCGCTGGTCCGTGAAGCGTGGACGGTGCCCACGCGGATCGATACCGGTGCGGCCGAGGTGGTGCCGTTCCATGCGGGGGCGGTGTTGGGGTGGCGGTTCGCCGGCCGCGTGTAGCGGATGCGTGGGAGGCAGCGCGTTCGATCGGAGCTTGGGGCCGAGGGTACAGGGCCCAGGGCCCAGGGCCCAGAAAGAGCGGTAACCCCTGCTGTTCTGGGCCCTGGGCCCTGGGCCCTGAATCAGCACACCGCACGCGCCGCAGTGCCCCGCACCGCCGGCCCTCAGTCGAACCCCAACTGCTTCAGATCCCGCACGTACCAATCGCCCTCCACCTCGCGGTACGTGTGGCAGCAGGTCATCGGTCGCGCGTAGACGTGGACCGACACCGCGATCTCGTCGGCGGACGGATTGCGGATCGTGTGGAACTCGTGCGGCGGGATCAGGCTGCCTGCGGAGCCGCAACCGGCCTGGATCGAGCCCACCGGACGGAAGCGGAAGCGCGGTTCGCGCGACTCGACGAGGTCGTACTGGGTGATCTCCAGTGCGCCGTGCCAGACCCCTTCGACGCACCACAGGCCGCTGTGGTCGTGCAGCAGGGTGCCCTGGCCGGGCCCCCAGGTCATCGCGATCACGTCGTAGCCGAGGTCTTCGCTGCGGTACAGCTCGCGCCGCGCGTAGTGCGGACCGCAGGGCTCGTACACGCAGTCCGGCAGGCGCACCTTCTGCTCGCGGATCATGCGGCACAGGGCGCCGCGCAGGGCGTCGGTGACCTCGCGTTCGGAGCCCGCGCGCACGGCGGCATCGACCTCGCGGACGAAATCCTCGGCGCCTGGGAATGTGCGTTGCAGCATGCGTCGTGTCCCCTGTATGCGCAGTGTAGGCGCGTGGCACGGGTGCGCAAAGCCGCAGCGCACCAATCGCGGCCGGGCGTCAGAGCGCGCCGAGGAACTTCGCCATGATCGGGCAGAAATGGCGGAAATCGACCAGGAAGGCATCGTGCCCCTGCACCGACGGCGGGGTCTGGAAATCGACCGATGCCCCCGCGAGGCGCAGGCCCTCGGCCTGCTGCTCCTGCTGCTCGAGCGGGAACAGGATGTCGGTCTCGACGCCGATCACCAGCGCGCGACGCACCGCCATGCGCTGGTAGGCGGCTTCCACCGTGCCGCCGTACTCGGCGAGGTCGAACCAGTCCATGGCGCGCGACAGGTACAGGTAGCAGTTCGGGTCGAACGAGCCGACGAAGCGCTGTGCGTGGGCCTCGAGATAGGCCTCGACCTGGAACTCGCGCTCGAAGGGTTCGCAGGGGCGGAATTCGACCCTGGCGCGGCCGAAGCGCTGCTTCCACTCCAGCGGCGAGCGGTAGGTCATGACGCCGAGTTTGCGCGCCAGGCGCATGCCCATCACGGGGTGCTCGTCGGCGGCGTAGTGGCCGCCTTTCCAGTCCGGGTCGAGCCGGATCGCCTCGCGCTGCAGCGAGCGCACCGCCAGCGCGAACGGCTGCGCCTGCGGCGCGGACGACACCAGCACGAGGTTGGGGCAGGCCTGCGGATGCAGGAGCGCCAGCGCCTGCGCGGTCATGCCGCCCATCGAGGGGCCGATCACCGCCGCCAGCCGTTCGATGCCGAGCGATGCGACGACCTGCCAGGCGGCTTCGGCGACGTCCTCGATGCACAGGTCCGGGAAACGCAGGCGGTACGGCAGGCCGTCGTCGGGATGCGGCGAGGCCGGGCCGGTCGAGCCCTTGCACGAGCCGAGCGAGTTGACGCAGACGACGAACCAGCGGTCGGTGTCGATCGCCTTGCCGGGGCCGAGCATCTCCTCCCACCAGCCGAGTCCGGGATCGAGCGCGCTGGACGCCGCGTGCGCGCCCGGCGACAGGCCGGTCACGATCAGCACCGTGTTGTCGCGCGCCGCCGACAGCCGGCCCCAGGTTTCGTAGGCGATGCGCGCGCCGTGCAGCATGCCGCCGCGCTTCATGCGGAACGGCGAGGGCAGGGCGCAGTATTGCGTGGCGGACATGCGATGACCGACGGCGAGGGAGCGGGCCTTATAGCCGATGCGGGGGGCGTGGCGCCACGCGCGCACGGTGTGGGAGCCGGTTCCACCGGCGACCGCCTTGCAGGAAGGCTTCGGCAGGCCGATCGCCGGTGGAACCGGCTCCCACCCAGCCTGCAACGTCGAGGCCCCGCGGCACGGCCGCGGTCGCGCGGGCGCGGCGCACTTGCCGCACCCTCACGGTCGCCGCCGCGCTCAGGGCACGACGCTGTTGATCACCAGTCGCAGTGGACCATCCTGCGTCGCCAGTGTCAGCGGCGCGGAGATGATCTCCAGGTCGCCGCTCTGCGCATTCGCCACGCCGGTCTTGGAGACGCGGGCCCCGACCACCACCTGCTGCGCCGACGACAGCGTCATCGACGGCATCATGGCCATGCTGTCGTCGAGGGTCACCGTGAGCGGGAACTTCGCGCCCGGCAGGCGCTGCAGGGCCAGCGGCATGCGCGGGCCCTCCGCGGCGCGCGCGAACACATAGAGCACGTCGGTCGGCGCCAGCCGTGCGGCGAGTTCCGGGGTGATGTCGACTTCGATCGTCAGTCGCGGTCCGGACGTCGCGGCCGCGGGCGTGGCCGCAGGCGCGGTGGTGGCCGCAGCCGGCGCTGGGGCCGCCGCGGGGGCGGCCGCAGGCAGGCCGGCGCGCGAGCGCGCCTCGGCCAGTTGCGCTTCGACCTGGGTGCGGACCTCGCCGTCCTCGGCGTCGAGCAACGGCAGCAGCGCCTCCCAGCGCGCGATCGCGCCGGTGTAGTCGCCGACCTGCGCGGCGCCGATGCCGAGCAGCCACAGCGCGCGCTCGTGCTTCGGATTGTCGGACACCGCCTGCTCCAGCAGGGCCTGCGGTTCGCCCGCGATGTCGCGCTCGGGGTCGGCCAGTGCGATCGCTTCGGCGTACTCGACCATCACGTCCGGATCGTTGGGCTTGAGGTCGAAGGCGCGCTTGAGCGCGTCGCGCGCGGGCTCGAAGCGCTGCAGGGTCTTGTAGGCGCGGCCGAGCAGCATCCAGCCGTCGACGTTGTCGGGCTCCGCCTCGAGGCGTTTCTCGAGGCCGGCGATTGCCTGCTCCATCTGCGGCGTGCCGTCGCCGCCGGCGTGCGGCGCCTCGCCGGACGCCGCCACCGCGGACAGCGCCGGATCGAGCGCCTGCGGCGTGCCGATCGTGAGGTAGACCAGCACCGAACCCAGCGGCAGCAGCAGGGCCATCGCCAGCACCGGCAGCAGGGCCGGGCGGGACGCGGCCGGGGCGGCGGATTGCTCCGCCAGCAGCGCCTTGCGCTTGTGCCCGAACTCGGCTTCGTCCAGCACGCCCTCGGCGAGCGCGCGATCGAGCGCCTCGAGGCGGCGCGCGATGTCGGTGTCGCCCGCATCGCGGCGCAGCAGGGGGCGCAAGACCAGGGCCAGGGCGCCGGCCAGCATGGCGGCGGCGAGCAGCAGGAACAACGTCGTCACGGGGAATCCTCGATGCCTTTCGCGTCGACCGGCAGCGCGCGCGCGCGGCGGCGCACCGAGGCGAACACCAGACCCGCGCCGACCAGGACCACGACGGCGGGACCGAACCACAGCAGCCAGGTCTGCGGCTTGACCGGTGGCCGGTAGAGCACGAAATCGCCGTAGCGCTCGACCAGGAACTGCTTGATCTCGGCGTCGGTGCGCCCCTGCTGCATCTTCTCGAACACGCGCAGGCGCAGGTCCTTGGCGAGGGGGGCGTTGGAGTCGGCGAGGTTCTGGTTCTGGCACACGGTGCAGCGCAGTTCCGCGACCAGGCGCTGGAAGCGCACCTGCTCTGCTTCATCCTTGAACGGCAGGGGCTCGATCGCCAGCGCGACGTGGGCGAACAGCGCCATCGCGAGCAGCGCGACGACGCGCATCACGAGCCACCCGCCGCGCGCATCGCCGCCAGCCGCGGCTCGATCTCCCGCGCGATGACCTCGGGGGTCAGGGCGCCGACGTGCTTGAAGCGGATCACGCCCTTGGCGTCGACCAGGAAGGTCTCCGGCGTGCCGTAGACGCCGAAGTCGACGCCGGTGCGGCCGGCCTCGTCCACCGCGATCTCCGTGTAGGGATTGCCGAACTGCGACAGCCAGCGACGCGCGTCGTCCGGCTGGTCCTTCCAGTTCAGGCCCACCAGCCGCACGCTGCCCTGGCGCGCGAAGGCTTCCAGGATCGGATGCTCCTGCCGGCAGGTGACGCACCAGCTCGCCCACACGTTGAGCAGGTAGGGCTCGCCGGCCAGCGCACCGGTGCTGACGCGGGCATCGGGCTGGTTGAGTTCCGGCAGGTCGAACACCGGCGCCGGCTTGTCGATCAGCGGTGAGGGGATGTTCTTCGGGTCATTGTGCAGGCCGGCATACAACAGGACGCCGAGGCCGAGCGCGAGCACCAGCGGGAGGACGAAGCGCCACATCAGGCGCTCGCTCCCTGCGGGGCGGCGGCCGGCGTGGCCTCCGCGGGGCCGCGCACGGCAGCGCTCGCGCGCCGGTAGCGGCGGTCGGCGGCGGCGATGAATCCGCCGAACATCATCAGCAGCGTGCCGAGCCAGATCCAGCGCACCAGCGGCTTGTGGTAGACGCGGATCGCCCAGGCGCCGCCTTCGCCCACCGGCTCGCCCATCGACACGTAGAGGTCGCGGGTGAACCCGGCATCGATGTCGGCTTCGGTCATCACGTCGCCGCCGGCGAGGTAGCGGCGCTTGGCGGGCCTGAGCGTGATCACCGGCTCGCCGCCCTGGGTGACGTTGAAGATGCCCTGGTCGGAGACGTAGTTGGAGCCTTCATAGTGGTTCAGGCGCTCGAAGGTGATGTCGTAGCCGCGCACCTGGACGGTGTCGCCGGGCGCCATGCGCACGTCGCGCTCGATCGTCGTGGACTCGTGCACCAGCACGCCGGCGACGAACACGCCGAGCCCGAAGTGCGCCAGCACCATGCCGAGCCGGCCGCCGGTCAGCGCCGCACGCCGCGCGGGGTCGCGCCACTGCGACCAGGTCCAGGCCAGGGTGCCGGCCATCACCCAGGTCGCGCCCAGCGCGCCGAACAGGGTCTTGGCGGTGATGTCGGTGAACAGCAGCCAGGTCGCGCCGGTGGCCAGCAGGGCGAGCGCGATCCACGAGCGCGCCGGCAGCAGCAGGGTGCGCAGGTCCTCGCGGCGCCAGCGCGACAGCGGCCCGAACGGCGCGAACAGCACCACCGGCACCATCAGCAGCGTGAACAGGAAGCCGAAGTACGGCGGCCCCACCGACACCTTGCCCATGCCGAGGGCGTCGGCCAGCAGCGGGTAGAGCGTGCCCAGCAGCACCATCGCGCAGGCCGAGACCATCATCAGGTTGTTGATCATGACCAGGCTCTCGCGCGACACCGGCGCGAACGGCTGCTCGTTGCCCGAGGCCAGCATCGGTGCGCGGATCGCGTACAGCAGCAGCGCGCCGCCGGCCACCACCCCGAGGAAGATCAGGATGAACAGGCCGCGCTCCGGATCGGTGGCGAAGGCGTGCACCGAGGTCAGCACGCCGGAGCGCACCAGGAAGGTGCCGAGCAGCGACAGCGAGAAGGCGAAGATCGACAGCAGCAGGGTCCAGGCGCGGAAGTTGCCGCGCTTCTCGGTGACCGCCTGCGAGTGGATGAGCGCGGTGCCGACCAGCCAGGGCATGAAGGACGCGTTCTCGACCGGGTCCCAGAACCACCAGCCGCCCCAGCCCAGTTCGTAGTAGGCCCACCACGAGCCCAGGCCGATGCCGAGGGTGAGGAAGGCCCAGGCGGTCAGCGTCCACGGCCGCGCCCAGCGCACCCAGCGCTCGTCGACCTTCGACTCCAGCAGTGCCGCGATCGCGAAGGCGAAGGCCACCGCGAAGCCGACGTAGCCCATGTAGAGCATCGGCGGATGCATGATCAGGCCGATGTCCTGCAGCAGCGGATTGAGGTCGCGGCCCTCGGGCAACGCCGGCAGGTGGCGCTCGAACGGGTTCGACGTGAACATGGTGAAGCTGAGGAAGCCGATGCTGATCACGCCCAGCACCGACAGCACGCGTGCCATGAACTCGCGCGGCAGGTTGCCCGACAGCGCGGCGACCGCCACCGCCCACACGTTCAGGATCAGCACCCACAGCAGCAACGAGCCCTCGTGGCCGCCCCACACCGCCGAGAAGCGGTAGTACCAGGGCAGCAGGGAGTTCGAATTGCTGGCCACGTAGGCGACCGAGAAATCGGACTGCATGAAGCTGGTGGTCAGCAGCGCGAAGGCGATCGCGACGAACACGAACTGGCCGGCGGTGGCGGGACGCGCGAGCGCCATCAGCCGGGCGTTGCCGGTGTAGGTCCCGATCAGCGGCAGCGTGGCCTGGATCAGGGCGAGCAGCAGGGCCAGCGAAAGCGCGACCTGTCCGAGTTCAGCGATCATCTCGTGTTCCTCCACTCCGGCACTGCATGGGGCTGTCCGTCGATCCGCCGTCCGCGGCGGTCATCGTGCGCGCGCCGCGTCGCAGCGGGGGTCATGGCGCGCCGGCGCCCGGTGGGGCCGTCCCGGCCGCTTCCTGGCGCGTCTTCGCCTTGGCGATCGCCTCGGCGACTTCCTTCGGCATGTAGTTCTCGTCGTGCTTGGCCAGCACTTCGCGGGCGACGAACACGCCGCGCTGCGGGTCCATCGCGCCGGTCGCGACCACGCTCTGGCCCTCGCGGAACAGGTCGGGCAGGATGCCGCTGAACTCGACCGGCGTGGTCCTGAAGCGGTCGGTGACCACGAACGACACCTTCAGGCTCTGTTCGCTGCGGCCGACGCTGCCCTCCTCGACGATGCCGCCGAGGCGGAAGGTGCGCGTGCCCGGCGCCTTGCCGTCGGCGATGTCGCTGGGGCTGAAGAAGTGCTGGATGTTCTGGTTGAGCGCGGTCAGGGTGAGCGCGATGGCGGTGCAGGCGCCGAGCAGGACCAGGCCGATCAGCCACATGCGGCGGCGGCGGGTGGGGTTCATGGCGTGCCCCCGCGGCGCTGCTCGCGCACCGCGCGGCCGCGCAGGCCGTCGAGCAGGCGGCGACGTCCGCTGGCGGCGCCGATCGCGTCGGCCAGCAGGAGGATGAAGAACACCGCGTAGGCGGCGTAGATGAAGGGCCAGTGGTCCATGGTCGGCATCGTTCCGGTGGGTTGCGCTCAGGCCTCGCGCGGAGTGTCGGTGGACGGGCTTGCGACCCGCGGCAGGCCCGCGAGTTCCCGCACCCAGTCCTTGCCGCTTTCCATTTCGAGCACCATCAGCTGGGCCCGCGAGAGCGCGGACCACGCGTAGTAGAGCTTGGTCGCGACCGCCATCGCCAGCAACGGCCAGAGCATGCTGGGGTCGATCGTCGAGCTCATCTTCGTGACCTTGATCGACGACGGCTGGTGCAGCGTGTTCCACCAGTAGACCGAGTACTGGATGATGGGGATGTTGACCAGGCCGATGATGGCCAGCAGGCCGGCGGCGCGGGCCGCCTTGCGGCGATCCTCGATCGCGCGGTAGAGCCCGATCACGCCGAAGTACAGGAACAGCAGCACCAGGGTGGACGTCAGTCGCGCGTCCCACACCCAGTACGTGCCCCAGGTGGGCCGGCCCCACAAGGATCCGGTGGCGAGTGCGATCGCGGTGAAGGCGGCGCCGACCGGCGCGCTGGCGATGCCCATGATCTCGGCGATCTTGATCCGCCACACGATGGCGACGAAGCCGCATATCGCCATCGCCAGGAAGATGAACTGCCCCATCCACGCGCTCGGCACGTGGATGTAGATGATGCGGAAGGAGTCGCCCTGCAGGTAGTCGTCCGGCGCGCGCGCGAGGCCCCAGTACAGCGCCACCGCCGTGATCGCCAGCGCCGACCACAGGAACCACGGCCGCCAGCGTTCGGCGAAGGCGTAGAAGGTGGGCGGGGAGCCCATCCGGTGGAACCACAGCACGAAGCGGTTCATGGCGGGGTGCGGCCTCGGTTCAGGCGGTGCCGATGCGGATCGCCGCCGCGCAGCCCAGCGGTGCGAGGGGCAGCGCGAGGGCGAGGCCGGCGGCGAGGAACAGCAGCGCGGCGCTGGGGTCCCCGCCGGTGGCGGCGGCTTCCACCGCGCCCGCGCCGAAGATCAGCACCGGCACCGTCAGCGGCAGCACCAGCAGCGCGAGCAGGATACCAGAGCGGCGCATGGCGACCGTCAGCGCCGCGCAGCAGGCGCCGACCAGCGACAGCAGCGGCGTGCCCAGCGCCAGCGCGGCGACCAGCACCGGCAGCGCGGCGCGCTCGAGGCCGAGCATGTAGGCCAGCAGCGGCGCCACCAGGGTCAGCGGCAGTCCGGTGCCGAGCCAGTGGGCGAGGATCCGCGCCCCGGCCAGCAGGGCCAGCGGCTGCCCCGAGACCGCGAGCTGGTCGAGGCTGCCGTCCTCGGCATCGCCGCGGAACAGCGCGTCCAGCGACAGCAGGTTGGCCAGCACCACGGTGACCCAGACGATGCCGCCGGCGACCCGCGACAGCATGCCGGCCTCCGGGCCCAGCGCCAGCGGGAACAGGGTGGCCACCATCAGCGCGAACAGCAGTGGGTTGAGCGCGTCCGCGCGCTGGCGCCAGAGCAGCAGCAGGTCGCGGCGCAGCAGGGCCAGCGCCGCGGTCGACGGCGTGCCGGGCCTCATGCACGGCCGCCGAGGTCGAGCGTCGCCATCCGCGACAGGCCGGGCGTGAACAGGCCATGGCTGGTGAAGACCACCGAGCCACCGCGCAGGCAATGCGTCTCCAGCATGCGATCGACCACCTGCTGGCCGCCACGGTCGAGGTTGGCGTAGGGCTCGTCGAGCAGCCACAGCGCGGCCGGCGAGAGCAGCAGGGCGGCGAGCGCGCTGCGCTTGCGCTGGCCGGCCGACAGCGTGCGCACCGGCGCGTCCTCGTAGCCTTCGAGGCCGACCGAGCGCAACGCCGCGTCCGCGGTGATGCCGGTGCGCAGGCCGCCGAGGGCGAGGCGGAAGCGCAGGTTCTCGCGCGGCGTGAGGTCGCCCTTGAGCCCCAGTTGGTGGCCGAGCAGGGCGATGCTGCCGGCCACGCGCCGGCCGCCGTCGAGCACCGCGCCCTGCCAGGCGATCTCGCCGTCACTGGCGTCGAGCAGTCCCGCCAGCACCCGCAAGAGGGTCGTCTTGCCCGCGCCATTGCCGCCTTCGACGACCAGGGCGGCGCCGCTGGCAACCTCCAAGTCCAGCGGCCCGAAGATCGACTCGCCGTCGCGCGAGAAACGGAGGCCGCGTGCCGTGAGCAGCGGCGGCAGGGGAGCGTCGATCGAGGTCATGTCCGGCGGTCGTCGGGCGCCGTCGATGCTACCCAGTCGACGAAAGCGGTGTCCACGACGGCTTCCCGCCAGTGCGCGCGCAGGATGCGCAGGCGAACCGCCGCGCCGAGGGTGCCGGCCAGCAGCGCGCACTGGCCGAACTGCAGCGCGAGCGCGTCGGCGGCGGCGGGCGCCAGTCCGATCGCGAGCACGCTGCGCTCGGCGTGGCCGCCATCGGCATCGCTGTTGATGCCGGGCCAGCACGCGCAGCGCGCGGCGTGCAGCGCGGCGAGCAGGCGCGCCTGCGCGGCGTCGTTGGCCGCCGACGGCTGGCTGCGGGCCAAGGGATTGAACGCGGTGAGCAGAGCCCACGGCGTTCCGGCCGGACCCAGCGGCGCGACGAACGGCCGGCCGGGGACCAGCATCTGCTCGCCGGTCGGCAGGAACACGCGGTAGTGCGCCGCCAGAAAGGCTTCGAGCAGCGGGGGCATTCCGGTCGGAGGGTGCATGCGGGCGGACGGACGTCACGACGGGCCGATTCGGATTTCGGCAGACTAGCCGCAGTCCGGGGGCCGCGCGCTTGCGCTGGATCAACTGCGCGCGCCGCCGGGTTCTCCACATCCGTGAAGGAACGTGATGAGCCGCCGCACCCGCATCGCCGCCGCGATCTGCCTCGCCCTCGCCGCCCCGGCCGCACTGGCCGCCGGGCCCCGGACCTGGATCGTCACCCTCGACGCGCCGCCACTGGCGGCCCACGACGGCACCACGGTGGTGCGCGACGCCAGCGGCAAGCGGCTGGCGCCGGCCGCGCGCCGCGACGGACGGATCGACTTCGCGGACCCCGCCGCGCGAGCCTACCTCGCGCACCTCGAGGCGCGCCAGGACGCGGTCCTGGCCGCGGCGGGCGGTGGCGGCAAGTCGCTCGCCCCGCGCGCGCGCTGGTCGGTGGTGGCCAACGGCATGGCGCTCGAACTCGACGACGCAGGCGCCGCCGCGTTGCGCGCGCTGCCGGGCGTGCGCGCGGTCGAGCCGGACTTCACGCGCCGCGTGGCCACCGATGCCGGCCCGGCCTGGGTCGGCGTGGAGCCGTTCTGGAACGACGCCGTGCCCGGTGCGAGCGGGCTGGGGCGCGGCGCCGGCGCGGTGGTGGGCGTGATCGACACCGGCATCAACCCGACCCATCCGTCGTTCGCCGCCACGGCCGAGGACGGCTACGTGCACGTCAACCCGCGCGGCACGTTCTTCGGCCTGTGCGCGGGTGCGGCCCCGCGCTGCAACGCCAAGCTGATCGGCATCCACGACTTCACCACCGAAGGCAATCGCGAAGGCATCGACCTCAACGGCCACGGCAGCCACGTGGCCGGCACCGCGGCGGGCAATCCGTACACCGCACCCGCATCGAGCGCGACCGCGAACCAGCCCTTGCGCGTGTCCGGCGTGGCGCCGCGCGCCAGCATCATCTCCTACAAGGCCTGCACCAACGATCCGGACGACCTGAATTCGCCGGGCATCTGCAGCGGCAGCGCGCTGGTGTCGGCGATCGAGCAGGCGGTGCGCGACGGTGTCGACGTGCTCAACTACTCGATCGGCAGCGACGACCCGCGCGATCCCTGGAACGGCGTGCGCGGCGGCGGCACCGGCGACGCGGTGGCGCTGCTGAACGCGCGCGCCGCCGGGGTGTTCGCCGCGGTCGCGGCCGGCAATGCCGGCCCGGCCGCAGCCACGATCAATGCGCCGGGCAACGCGCCGTGGGTGGTCACCGCGGCGGCCGCCACCCACGACCGGCTGTTCGGCACCGTGCTCGCCGGCGTGCAGGGCACGGGCATCGCGAGCCCGTTCAGCCTGACCGGCGCGGCGCAGGGCGGGGCGCTGGAGCGGCGTCGCATCGTGCACGCCAAGGATTTCGGCAATGCGCTGTGCGGCACCGGCGCCAGCCAGGGCGTGACGCCCGACGGGCGCAGCAATCCGTTCCCCGCGGGCACCTTCAACGGCGAGATCGTGGTCTGCGTGCGCGGCATCTACGCGCGCGTGGAAAAGAGCTTCAACGTGCGCCAGGCCGGCGCCGCCGGCTACGTGCTGGTCAACACGCTGGCCGAGAGCGAGAGCGTGGTCAGTGACAACCACGGCATGCCGGCGGTGCACCTCGGCTATGCCGCCGGGCAGCGCCTGCAGGCCGCGCTGGAGGCGGCGCGGCAGGCGGGCGGGCAGGTGAGCGCGACGATCGAGGCGACGCGCCGCGTGCTGGACGCCGAACTCGGCGACCGCCGCGCCGGCTTCA
>Ga0209450_10001150_pt1 | contig 13241 bp, 14 predicted proteins | sample FrelakmetLWP11LW_FD_187149 | JGI IMG/M metagenome (GOLD analysis project Ga0209450, IMG submission 187149) | Freshwater lake sediment microbial communities from the University of Notre Dame, USA, for methane emissions studies - LWP11 LW (SPAdes)... | ecosystem: Environmental > Aquatic >... | reverse complement strand
GGCTGCCGCTCGAACTGGCGGCCGACGAGTCGCGCTGGATCGACGCCGTCGCCATGGCGCTCGGGCTCGCGCAGGTCAGCATCGACGGCAGTGCGCTCGCGCCGCTGGCCGAGGGCGTGGCGCAGCCGCTGCAACTGGAGTCGCCGCTGGCCAATCCCTATCGCGCGCTGAAGCAGGCGCTGTGGGGCGCCGTTCGCGAAGCCGGCGCCGACGTGCTGCTGTCCGGCAACTACGGCGACCACCTGTATCCGGGCGAGCGCGAGTGGTTGCGCGCGGCGTGGCGCGCCGGTCGACGCGGGGCGGCGCTGGTCGAACTCCTGCGGCGCGCGCGGCGCGGCGCGCCATGGCGCGACCCCGGCCTGCGGGCGGCCCTGCGTCCGCTGCTGCGCGCGGCGGACGCGACCGCGGATGCGCCGCCGGCGTGGCTCGGGCCGGCCGCGCTCGCCGCCTGGCGCCCGCCTGCCGAGTGGCCGCCGGCGGCGTCTTCCACCGCCGATCCGCCGCGCTGCCGGGCGCTGCTGGGCCTCGAAGCAGGGCTCGACGCCGCCCACGACACCGGCTTCGCCGACCGGGTCGGACTGCGGATCCTGCATCCCTTTCGCGACGAGCGCGTGGTCGAGCTCGCGCTGTCGATCCCCGCCGAACGCTTCGCGCGCGGCGGCGTGCCCAAGGCACTCACGCGCGAGGTGCTGGCCGGCCGCCTGCCCGATGCCGTGCGCCTGCGGCCGAAGTCCGGCAGCCTGGTGCCGCTCCTGCACCGCGGGCTGCGCGCGCCGGGCGGCGTGCTGGGGCAACTGCTGGATGCGCCGGGCGCGCGCTGGCCGCACTGGCTGGACGAGGCGCGCGTGCGGGCGGCGGCCGGGGCAACCACGCCCTCGGAGGACGACGACCTGCTGCTGTGGCGGTCGGCCAGCCTTGAAATGTGGTTTCGTGGGCTGGCCCAGGGGGCGCCCGTGTTAGCCTTCGGCCCATGAATCCGCGCATTCCCGACGACCGCGAGGCCCCGACGGCGCCCGTGTCGCGGCAGCCCTACCGGCCGCCGCGGCTGGTCCCGCTCGGCGACCTGCGCGACCTGACGCTCGGCGCCTCGCCGGGCGTCGGCGATTCCGGCTCGGCCACCACCTTCAGGTGCCCGGGCTGCCCCTGAGCGCCCGCCGCGCGCGTGCTGGCGCCCGATCCCGATCCGATCCTGCTGCAGTTCGACGGCGCACCCTGCGCATGGCAGGGCGCCGCCGGCCCGTTCGCGTTGCGCGCCGACCGCGCACTGCGCGGACTGGTGGCGGCGCCGCCGCTGGCGCCGCTGCCGCCGCCTGACGACGCGCCGCGCGCCCTGCGCCGGGGGCGCGGCTGGATCGACGCGAGCGAGCATGACTTCATGCTGTCCGCGCACGCCGGCCACCATCGCCTCGACGCCGGCGCGCTGACCGTGGCGTGGAGCCACGACGGCGAGCGGGTCTGGTGCCCCGCGCCACCGGCCGATGCGGCGGCCTGCGAGGCCGCCGCCGGCATCGGCCTGGTGGCGGCGCTCGCTGCGCGCGGCGTGTTCTGCCTGCATGCGTCGGCGGTGCGCTGGCGCGGCGGCTGCGTCGCCTTCACCGGCGCCAGCGGCGCGGGCAAGTCCACGCTGGCCCGTGCGCTGGACGCGGCACGGCTCGCGCCGCGGGTCGCCGACGACGTGCTGCCGCTGGATCGCGACGGCCTGGCCTGGCCCGCGTTCTCGCAGTGGAAACTTCCGCCCGATGCGTGGTGGCACGCGCGCGGCGGCGCGCTGCGCCTGGAGGCGCTGGCGGTGCTCGCGCGCGGCCCGGCGGCGCACTGCACGGCGTTGCCGGCGGCGCAGGCGGTGCAGGCCCTGGTCGGCGCCACCGCCGGCGCGCGCGCCTTCCCCGAACCGGTGCTGGCCGAACACCTCGCCATGGTCGCGCGCTGGTCGCGCCGCGTTCCGGTGTGGCGGCTCACCGTGCCGGACCGTCCGGGCGACCCCGCGGGCGCCGCGCGGGCCGCGTTCGACGTGCTCGACGCGCAGCCATGGGCCTGATCGCGGACCTGCTGGCGGCCGGGCCCCGCGTGTGGCGCGCGCGCCGCACGCTGCCGGCCCTGCGCGGCGATGCCCTGGCCGCGCGCATGGCCGCGCCGTGCGCCGCGCGCGCGGCGGACCTCGAGGCCGCGCGCGGGCGCCATCGTGCGGTGGCGCGCGCCGCGCGCCTGCTGCCCGGTGCGACCTGCCTCGTGCGCGCCACGGACCTGGTCGACTGGCTGCGCGAGGATGGTCAGGCCGCGCGCCTGCGCATCGGCGTGCGTCGCGACGGCCACGGTCCGCGCGCGCACGCCTGGGTCGAACTCGATGGGCGTCCGCTCGGCGAGGACGCCACGCAGCTTGCCGCGTTCGCCGTGCTCGACCAGCCGCCGCCGGCGGCCGCGTGGCCGCCATGAGCACGCCCCGCTATCGCTTGCGGCAGGGTGTGCTGGCGCAGCTCGATCTGCCACAGGGCGTGCTGCTGGATGCGCGCAGTGGCGAGTATTTCGAGCTCGACGGCGCCGGCACCGCCATCGTGCGCGCGCTGGTCGCCGAGGGCACGCTGGCTGCAGCGGTGGCCGCGGTTGCCGCGGCATTCGAGGTCGACGCGGGACGCGCCGCGATCGACGCGGAGGAGTTCATCGGTGTGCTGCTGGGGCGTGGGCTGATCGAGGCGGGCGATGGCTGAGTGCGCGTTCGAGCGCCTGCCGCTGCGCGGCGGCGCGCTGCGCTGGGCGCCGGCTTTCCTCGATCCCGGCGCGGCCGACGCCCTGCTGGCGGAGATCGACGCGGAAGTGCCGTGGGAGCGCCACCACGTGCGCATCTTCGGCCGCGAGATCCCGGCCCCGCGCCTGTCGTGCTGGATCGGCGATCCCGGTGCGGCCTACACCTACTCGCGGGTGCGCTTCGAGCCGCGCCCATGGACGCCGGCGCTGGCGCGCGTGCGCCAGCGCATCGAGCAGGCGCTCGATGCGCGCTTCAACAGCGTGCTCGCCAATCGCTACGCATCGGGCGCCGACAGCATGGGCTGGCATGCCGACGACGAGCCCGAACTCGGGCCGCGGCCGGTCATCGCCTCGCTGTCGCTGGGCGCGACGCGCCGCTTCGTGCTGCGCCCGCGCTCCGGTGGCGCCAAGGTGGAACTGCCGCTCACCCACGGCAGCCTGCTGGTGATGGCTGGCGACACGCAGGCGAACTGGCAGCACGCGCTGCCGCGCATGGCCGGCGCGGCGGGCCTGCGGATCAACCTCACCTTCCGCCGGATCGTCGATCGCGGAACCCAGTGACGGCCGCGCCGGCGGACGGCTTCCGGGCTTGCGGCTGGCCCATCGCGCTGCACGCAGCGCTCCCACCCGGCCCGCACGCGCAAGGGACGCTGCACGGCGTGCTGTTCGGGGAGCGAAGCTTGCGCCGCGAGCTGCGCAGGCCTGCAGCGAGCTCGTCGCGGAATGCACCGCGCCTGCCCCCGTGCGCCATCGAGCGGCCCGCGCAGGGCGTGTTCTTGTGGGAGCGGCGCGTGCGCCGCGAATCCGCCGGGCAGGAGAAGGCCTCAGGGTGCGCCGCGGGCCGCGGCGCGTTGCGCATGGTCGGCCTCGCCCTGGGCCAGGGTCCAGGCGGCGAGCGCAGGCACCAGTTCCGCGCTGGCGCTCTCGAAGGCCGCCACCACCGCGGGGATGCCGCCGCGCGCCACCGGCGCCTCGGCCTCGAAGGCCTGCGCGGCGACCACAGAGCCATCCGGCCAGCGCAGCAGCCGCGCCGAGAGCGCGATGCGCGCCTGGCCGGCATCGGCCTCGACATGGAAGGCGCGCAGGTCGACCAGCAGGCGGTAGTCGGCGCGCACGCCGTCGGTGCCGCGGCCGAGGCCGGCGATGCGCCCCGAGTCGGCCAGCGAGCGCAGCAGCAGGTCCTGCAGCAGGCGCGGCGCGCGCTCGCCCCAGCGCGCGCCGCGATAGACGCCGAACTCGCCGCCGCCGGGTGCGAGCACGATGCGCGCGCCGTCCAGCGGCTCGGCGGCGGTGGGTTCGTCGACCGCGAGCTGCCAGGCGACCGGATCGCCCGCCGGCGCCGCCGGCACGGCGTCGATGCGCCAGATCGCCAGCGTCTCGCGGGTGTCGAACAGTGCCGCGCAGGCCGACAGCGCGAGCGCGAGCGACGCCGCGGCCGCCACGCGGGCGATGCGCCATGCAGCCGCGCGGGAAGGAAGGGACAGGCCGTTCATCGCGCGTCGTACTCCTTGAGTTTCTCCGGCCCCTGGATGATCGCCGAGGGGTCGTTCTCCAATCGCTCGGTCAGGCGCTGCAGGTTGCGCAGTGCCAGGCGCAGTTCGGCCAGCGCCGGCGCCACCTGGCTCGCGCCCTGGTTGGCGAGGCCCGCCAACGCGGCGCGGTTCTCGCTGACCACCGCCTCGGCGGCGTCGGTGAAGCGGCGCGCCGAATCCAGCGAGGCGCGGGCCGACGTCAGCAGCGCGCGGCCCTCGGCGTCGAGCAGGGCGTTGCTGCTGTCGGCCAGGCGTTCCAGTTTCGCCAGCATCGCCTCCGAGCGCGACATGGTGGCGCGTAGCGCGCGGCTGGCCTCGCTGAGGTCGGCGATCGCGGTGCCGATCTCGCCGGCATGGGCGGCGGTCTCGCCGGTGATCTTCTCGATGTGGTCGATGGTGGCGGCGACCTTGTCGATGTTCTCCTGCCGCATCAGCAGCGACAGCCGCAGCAGCAGGTCGTTGACGCTGGTGACGATGTCCTCGCTGGAGGTGAGCAGCTTCTGCAGCGCGCTCTCCTGGGCGTAGATGCGCGGCACCTCCTGGCCTTCCTTCGCCGCCAGCGCGCCGGAAGCCGGCGTGCCGCCCGAGAGCTGGATGATCGCCACGCCGGTGAGTCCGGTGAAGGTCAGCTTGGCGATGGTGTCGGCCTTGACCGGCGTGCCGCCGGTGACGCGCACGCGCGCGATCACCTCGCTGGGGTTGTCGCGGTCCAGCGACAGGCGGCGCACCTCGCCGACCTGGATGCCGTTGTACTGCACCGCGCCGCCCACCGTGAGGCCGGTGACCGCCTCCTTGAACACCACGTCGTACCAGTCCCATTCGCGGTCGAGCTGCAGCTTGCCGATCCACAGCACGAACAGCAGGCCGAGCACGAGGATGCCCAGGGTGAAGGCGCCGATCAGCACGTAGGAGGCGCGGGTTTCCATCGTTCAATGACTCCCTTGCGGTTGCGGCGCGGTGCGCGCCTGCTGCAGCGCGGCGCCGCGCCCGCGCGGACCCTGGAAGCAGCCGCGGATCCACGGGTGAGGGTGGCGCTCGACCACGTCCACGGTGTCGGCGACGATCACCTTGCCGTCGGCCAGCACCGCCACGCGGTCGCACAGGTTGTACAGGCTGTCCATGTCGTGGGTCACCAGGAACACGGTCAGGCCCAAGGCATCGGTGAGCGTGCGGATGAGATCGTCGAAGGCCGCCGCGCCGATCGGGTCGAGGCCCGAGGTCGGCTCGTCGAGGAACAGGATCTCGGGGTCCAGCGCCAGCGCGCGCGCCAGCCCGGCGCGCTTGCGCATGCCGCCGGACAGCTGCGACGGATACTTGTGCGCGGCATCGGCCGGCAGGCCGGCGAGCCGGATCTTCAGCAAGGCGAGTTCGTCCTGCAGGTCGTCGGGCAGGTCGTAGTACTCGTTGAGCGGCACCTTGACGTTCTCGGCCACGGTCAACGACGAGAACAGCGCGCCGTCCTGGAACAGCAGCCCGAAGCGGCGCTCGAAGGGCTTGCGCTGCTCGGCCTCCAGGTGCGTGGTGTCGGCGCCGAACATGCGGATGCGGCCGCCGTCGGGCCGCTTGAGCCCGAGGATCGCGCGCATCATCACGCTCTTGCCGGCGCCCGAGCCGCCGATCACGCCCAGCACCTCGCCGCGGAACACGCGCAGGTCCACGCCGTCGTGCACCACCTGGCGCCCGAACACGTTGCGCAGGCCCTCGACCTCGATCACCGCCTCGCGATCGGCGCTCATATGTCGAGCTCCATGAAGAACATCGCGAACACCGCGTCGAACACGATCACCAGGAAGATCGACTGCACCACCGACGCCGTGGTGTGGCGGCCGACCGATTCCGCGCTGCCTTCGACCTTGAAGCCCTCCAGGCAGCCCACCGCGGCGATCAGGAAGGCGAACACCGGCGCCTTCGACATGCCGACCCAGAAGTGGCTGATGTCGGTCATCTCGTGCAGGCGCGAGACGAACATGCCCGGCGTGATGTCCAGCGCCAGCACACCGACGATGCCGCCGCCGAGGATGCCCATCAGCATCGCGATGAAGGCCAGCAGCGGCAGCATCACCAGCAGCGCGATCAGGCGCGGGATCACCAGCAGTTCGATCGCGTCCAGGCCCAGGGCCTGGATCGCGTCCAGCTCCTCGCGGCTCTTCATCGAGCCGATCTGCGCGGTGAAGGCGCTGCCCGAGCGGCCGGCGAGCAGGATCGCGGTCAGCAGCACGCCGAACTCGCGCAGGAAGGAGATCGAGACCAGTTCGACCGTGAACACCTCGGCGCCGAAGTCGCGCAAGGCGGTGGCGCCGACGAAGGCCACCACCGCGCCGACCAGGAAGGTCAGCAGCGCCACGATCGGCACCGCGTCCAGGCCGACCTGCTCCATGTGGAAGACCGTGCTGGTCCAGCGCAGGCGGCGGCGGCCCACCAGCACCTGGGCCAGGGTGGCCATGGTGAGCCCGACGAAGCCGAGGAACTCGCGGCCCTGCGCGATGAAGCGCCACACCGCGCCGCCGATGCGCGCCAGCATCTCGCGGAACGCGAAGTGCGGCTCGCGCGCCGGCCGCTCGGGCTCCAGGCGCGTGGCGACCAGGCGCAGCAGGGCGGCGTCGGCCTCGCGCAGGCCTTCGATCCGATGCGCCTCGAACGGCTGGCCGCTGGCGCGCAACGTGCGCAGCAGGAGCAGCGCGCCGGCGGTGTCGAGCGCGCTCAGCGCCGCGGCGTCCACCACCACCGGACCGGGCGCGACGCGTGCCGCCGCGGTCCGCGGCAGCAGCGCGTCGAGTCGCGGCAGGGTCCAGGGGCCGGACAGCCGCAGGTGCGACCCGCCGGCTTCCACCGCGAGGTCGGGCGGACCCGGATTGGGCATTGCCGCGGCCATGCCACAAGGCTACCGGAGCGCGGCGACGACGGGCAGTCCGCGTGTCGTTGGCCGGCTCGGAGCGCGGCGGCTACACTGCGCAGTCTTTCCCAGCCCCCTCGCCGCCATGCGCCTGTCGAAGTTCCACCTCGCCACGGTCAAGGAAGTCCCCGCCGACGCCGACGTCGTCAGCCAGCAATTGATGCTGCGCGCCGGCATGATCCGCAAGCTCGCCGCCGGCATCTACACCTGGAGCCCGCTGGGCCTGCGCGTCCTGCGCAAGGTGGAGGGCATCGTGCGCGAGGAGATGGACCGCGCCGGCGCGCTGGAAATCTCCATGCCTTCGATCCAGCCGCGCGAGCTGTGGGAGGAGACCGACCGCTGGGCGAAGTTCGGCGGCCAGCTGCTGAAGATCCGCGACCGCAAGGACGCGGAGTTCTGCTACGGCCCGACGCACGAGGAAGTCGTGACCGACTTCGCGCGCAATGAACTGCGCAGCTACAAGCAGCTGCCGATCAACTTCTACCAGATCCAGACCAAGTTCCGCGACGAGATCCGCCCGCGCTTCGGCGTGATGCGCGCGCGCGAGTTCCTGATGAAGGACGCCTATTCCTTCCACCTCGACGTGGACTGCATGGCGCGCGAATACCGCAACATGTACGACACCTACACACGCATCTTCACCCGCCTGGGCCTGCGCTTCCGCGCGGTGCTGGCCGACTCCGGCGCGATCGGCGGCAACGCCAGCCAGGAGTTCCACGTGCTGGCCGATTCCGGCGAGGACGCGATCGCCTTCTCCGACGGGTCCGACTACGCGGCCAACCTGGAGAAGGCCGAGGCGCTGGCGCCGGCGGGCGCGCGGCCGGCCGCCGCCGCACCGATGGAGAAGTTCGCCACGCCCACCCAGACCACCTGCGAGGACGTCGCGGCCCTGCTCGGCGTGCCGCTGTCGACCACCGTCAAGGCGTATGCCGTGGTCGGCGAACAGGGCTTCGTGCTCGCCCTGGTGCGCGGCGACCACATGGTCAACGAGGTCAAGCTGTCCAAGGTCGAGGGCCTCGGCGAGCACCGGCTCGCCACCGAGGCCGAGATCGTCGACGCGCTCGGCTGCGTGCCGGGCTTCATCGGTCCGGTGGGCGCGAAGAAGAAGATCACGGTGGTCGCCGACCGCACGGTGGCGGCGATGGCCGACTTCGTCTGCGGCGCCAATCAGAAGGGAATCCACTTGAAGGGCGTGAACTTCGGCCGCGACTGTGCCGAACCGGACCTCGTCGCCGACATCCGCAGCGTGGTTGCGGGCGATCCCTCGCCGGACGGCCAGGGTCGTCTGTCGATCGCGCGCGGCATCGAGGTCGGCCACGTGTTCCAACTGGGCCAGAAGTACGCCGAGGCGATGAAGGCCACGGTGCTGGACGCCAACGGCAAGGCCGCCGTGATGTACATGGGCTGCTACGGCATCGGCGTCAGCCGCATCGTCGCCGCCGCCATCGAGCAGAACCACGACGACAACGGCATCATCTGGCCCGACCCGATGGCCCCGTGGCGCGTCGCCGTGTGCGTGATCAACCCGAAGAACGACCCCAAGGTCGCCGAGGCCGCCGAGTCGCTGTACCGCGACCTCGAAGCCGAGGGCATCGAGGTCGTGCTCGACGACCGCGGCCTGCGCCCGGGCGTGATGTTCGCCGACATGGAACTGATCGGCATCCCGCACCGCGTGGTGGTCTCCGAGCGCGGGCTCGCCGCTGGCACCTTCGAGTACCGCGCGCGCCGCGCCAGCGAGGCCGAGGCGCTGACGCGGGAGCAGGTGTTCGCGCGCCTCGGTCTGTAGGCGGACGGAGGGCGCTTTTCTTTGGGGGAGGGCCCAGGGCACAGGGCCCAGGGCCCAGGGCCCAGAAACGCCGCTTCGAAGCGGTGCCTTCTGCGCCCTGTACCCTGGGCCCTATACCCTCTGTCTCGGAGGGTATAGGACCCAGGGTATAGAACAGCCTTCATCGGAGCCGCTCTTCACTGGGCCCTGAGCCCTGGGCCCTGGGCCCTCAAAAAAAAGCCCGGCCACCACAACGGCGCCTCACGACTTCTTGTTGAACAACCCCTTGACCTTGTCGAGGATCGACGGCGCCTTCTCGGCCACGCCGGCGACCGCGCGGTCGATCTTGCCCTTGAGGCTCTGCTCGCGCTGCGCGCGCTGCGCGCGCTCCATGTCCTGCGCCTGCTGCTCGGCGATCTTCGATTCCCACTTGCGCTTCAACTGCTCCTGCTGGACCTTCTGCGCCAGTTGCTTGCGGAAGTCCTCGGGCAGTTGCTCGCGGAACAGGGTGTTGGTCTCGCGCGCGATGAAGCGGCCGACCTCGTCGAACAGTTTCTCGTCGAAGTGCTGCGGGGCGGCGGACTTGGTGACCGTGCCGAGGGTGTCGAAGTTGGTGAACGACAGGCGCGCCACGCCGCTCTCGGCGTCGGCGGCCACGGTGACGTTGAGCGTGACTTTGCCGCGTGCGCGGAAGGTGGCCTGCGTGACTTCGCCCGACTCGTCCTTCTTGAACTCCGCGATGCCGGACAGGCGCGCCTTCTGGAAGAAGCTGTTCAGCGTGCGGATCTTCGCCGGGCTGTTGACCTGCACCACCGGGCATTCGTCGGTGGCCACGCTGGCCGAGAACAGCAGCACGACCTCCTTCGACAGCGGCGTGATGGTGTTCGCGCGCAGGTCGTACTCGTGCTCGATGTTGGCGACCACCGTGCCGTAGCCCGGGAAGTCGAAGCGCACCTGCGTCTTCGGCTTGAGGAAGCTCAGGTTGGCGGTCAGCTTGGCGAGGTATTCATGGAACGCCTGCAGGCCCGGCTCGAGCCGGGTCTTGAAGGCTTCCTCGCGCTCGAGCTTGACCCGCTCGGCATCGCCGAGCGTGGCCTTGCGGCGCTGCGCTTCCTGTTCGAGATCGTCGAGCAGGCCCATGTCCCCACCCTGTTTCCCGGCCGGTCGTGCCGGCCGCATCGTCGCACAAGGTAACGCAAAGGCCGCGGCGACCCAAGCGAACGCCCCCGGCACCCCGGCGGGCAGCCGGCATGATGGCCGGCGCTGGCCGCGCAATCCGTGACGGAATCGGTAAGATCGCGGCCATTGGCCGACGATCCGGCCCGTCGCCTGGAGCGTATCGATGGACCTGCGCAAGCTCAGCCCCGCCGAACTCGACAGCCTGATCGAGAAGGCGCGCAAGCGCCAGGAATCGCTGGCGGCGAAGAAGATCCCGCGCGTGCGGGCCAAGATCGAGGCCCTGCTGAAGGCCGAAGGCCTCACGCTGGCCGACGTCTTCAGCATCAAGGTGCCCGCCGCGCCGGCCGCCGCGCCGCGCAAGGCCGGGCCCGCCAAGGGCGGCGGCGGTTCGCTCAAGGGCCGCAGCGTGCCGGCGAAGTACCGCAATCCGGCCGACCCCTCCCAGACCTGGGCGGGGCGGGGCGTGCAGCCGCGCTGGTTCCGCGAGGCGCTGGCCGCCGGCCGCAGCGCCGAGGACCTGCTGATCCGCTGAGCGCGCGCCGGCGCGCGCCTACAGGCTGCGCCGCGGCGGCAGCAGCACGTTGCCGAACAGCAGGCCCGCGACCAGCGAGACCAGCAGCACCACCAGCGAGAACGCGGTGTCGAGCCCGAGGAACACGTCGCGCTCGAAGACGAAGAACAGGCTGCGCAGGCCGACGCTGCCGGGCACCAGCAGGATGATCCCGGGCACCCGGACCAGCGCGCCTGGGCGCTTGCGCGAGCGGGCGTACAGGTTCGCCGCGCAACCGACCACCAGGCCGGCGATGAACACGCCGAACTCGGCGCCCAGCGCCTCGCCGCCGAAACGCGTGCACAGATAGCCCAGCCAGGCCGACGCCATCACCAGCGGCCAGTCGCGGCGCGCGGCGCGGAACAGCACGCAGAAGGCGAGGCTCGCCACCGCCAGCGCCAGCCATTCGGCGGCCTGCGGCAGTGGCGCCACCGGCGTGGGCGTGCGGTCGAGCCCCAGCGCGTGCGCCACCTGGTTCGCCGCGGCGATCCCGAAGCCGAGCTTGAGCAGCACCGCCGCCGCGCCCGCCAGCCGCGCGATGCCGGACACCAGGTGCTGGGTGGCGAGTTCGTTCACCGCCGTGGTCAGCATCAGGCCGGGCAGCAGCACGATCAGCGCCGCGATCGTCACCGAGGTGACCGACAGCGGCGTCCAGTACGCGTGCGCGAGGTAGATCGCCAGCGCGGCGAGGAAACCCACGATGGCCTCGAAGCCGGCGGCGAGGTTGGGCCGCCCCGGCAGCAGCAGCGACAGCGCGCCGATCAGCGTGCCGACCGCCGCGGCGACGGCCACGTCGGCGGCCGCGCCGTCCAGCAGCACGGCGACGGCGCCGGAGGCGAGGCCGAAGCTCGCCGCCATCGCTGTGTCGGCGACCAGTCCGCGGCGCGGCGGCAGTTCGTTCAGCGCCGCGCGGCCGGCCGTGATGTCGATCTCGCCACTGGCGACCTGCCCGGCCACGCGGTCGACGTGCGCGAGTTCGCGCAGGTCGACGTCGCCGGGCGCCAGCCGCAGCACCTGGGTGTGCGCGGCCAGGGCGTCCTCGCCGTCGCGGCGGTCGGCGATCGACAGGATCACCGAGGTCGGCGTCGACAGGCTCTGGCAGGACAGCGACAGGCGCGCGCCGACGTCGTCGATCGCGGCCTCCAGGCGTGGCGCGGACGTGCCGGCGCGGTGCAGGTGGCGCGCCAGTTCGCACAGGAAGCGGACGCGGTCCTCGAACCGCGACGCGGGCTGCGGGGTCTCCATGCCGATAGCGTAGCGCCAGCACGCCGCGCATAATCGGGCGTTTCCGCGGGCGCCGGGGCGGTCCACGCAGATGATCGGCAAGGGCGAGGCGTTCGCGATCCTGTCCGCGCTCGCCTGGGCGTTCGGCGTGATCCTGTACAAGCGGCTCGGCGAGCGCCTGCCGCCGCTGGCGCTGAACCTGCGCAAGAACGCGCTGGTGCTGGTCGCGCTGGTACCGCTGCTGCTGGCCGTGCACGGCGTCGCCTTGCCGGCCCTCACGCCCGCCGAGGTCGCGATCTGCCTCGCCTCCGGCCTGCTCGGCATCGGCATCGCCGACACGCTGTACTTCCGCGCGCTGAACCAGGTCGGCGCGGCGCGCATGGGCATCGTCGGCAACTTCTACAGCCCGTTCGTGATCGTGCTGGCGTTTACCTTCCTCGGCGAGCGACTGACCGGCATGCAGCTGCTCGGTTTCGTGCTGGTCAGCGCCGGCGTGCTGGTGATCGGCGCCGCGCGCGGGCCGGCGGTGGACGCCGCCGCGTTGCGCCGCGGGCTGGCGATCGGCGTGCTCGCCGTGCTGCTGATGGCGGTGGCGATCGTGATGGTCAAGCGCGTGCTCGAGCACGCGGACCTGCTGTGGGTCAGCACCATCCGCATGGTGGGCGGCGTGGCCGGCATGCTGCTGATCGGCGCCTTCCTCGGCGGCGCGCGCGCGCCGGTGGCGCTGGACGGCAAGGGTTGGGTGATGCTGGTGACCGCCGCGCTGGTCGGCCAACTGCTGTCGATGCTGCTCTGGCTCGCGGGCTACAAGTACACCTCGGCCTCGATCGCGGCGATCCTCAACGAGACGGCGTCGGTGTTCATCGTCGTGCTGGCCTGGATCTTCCTCGGCGAGCGCCTGACCCGGCGCAAGGCGCTGGGCATCGTGTGCACGCTGGGCGGGGTGGGGTTGATGCTGGTGCCCGGGGGGCATTGAGCGGCGCATCGATGGCGCCCGCCGCCGCGGGCGTGGCGCCGCGTGTCACGGGGCGCGATGGCGCGCAGGTGCGCCTCGGGGGTGTCGCCGCAACGCGCTTGCGCGCGATCGCCACGTCTCGATCCTGCCGCGGGCGTCTTGCGTGCGAGATCTCGACTGTAGGAGCGCTGGGCGCAGCGCGACCGCCACGTTTCGATCTTGCCGCTGGCGTCTTGCGTTCAGGTCTGTTTGGCTGTCGCAAGCGACAAAGCGGTTTCGGTCCGCTGCCGCGGCCCGACCTACTTCTCTTTGCTTGTGCAAAGAGATGTAGGCAAGAGAAACACACCCCGGAGCGCCGCCCTGTCTTCGTTGCGCTGTTCGGCAAGCATCCATCCCTGGAT
>Ga0209450_10001149_pt1 | contig 13254 bp, 10 predicted proteins | sample FrelakmetLWP11LW_FD_187149 | JGI IMG/M metagenome (GOLD analysis project Ga0209450, IMG submission 187149) | Freshwater lake sediment microbial communities from the University of Notre Dame, USA, for methane emissions studies - LWP11 LW (SPAdes)... | ecosystem: Environmental > Aquatic >... | reverse complement strand
TTTTTACATTTTGCACTTTGCACTTTGAATCTTGCATTTTCAACTCAAAACTCTTAATTCTTAACTTTAAACTCTTAACTATTTTAAGTACTTATCCAGCCAGTTAAAGAATCTTCTTTGCCATAATATACCGTTCTGCGGAGACAGCACCCAGTGATTCTCCTCAGGGAAAAGCAAAAGTTCAGCCGGAACGCCGAGCAGTATTGCGGCATTGAATGCCTGCATTGCCTGCGTATAAGCAATGCGATAATCTTTTTCACCGTGAACTATGAGTATCGGTGTATCCCATTTATGAACAAATTTATGCGGAGAATTATCATAGGATTTCTGTGCGGTTACATTATTTTTGTCCCAGAAAGCGCCGCCGAGGTCCCAGTCAACGAACCACATTTCTTCGGTTTCGAGGTACTGGCTTTCAAAATTGAACATACCGTCATGCGCAATGAAAGCTTTGAAACGCTTGTCGTGATTTCCTGCAAGCCAGAACACGGAGAATCCTCCGTAACTCGCGCCGACTGCACCGAGTTTGTCTTTATCAACATAAGGTTCTTTTACTATATCATCAATTGCGCTGAGGTAGTCCTTCATATTCTGTCCGCCGTAGTCGCCGCTAATCTGCTCGAGCCATTCCATGCCGAAAGAAGGAAGTCCTCTTCTGTTAGGAGCAATTATTATATAACCGTTTGCCGCCATCATCTGGAAATTCCATCTGAAACTCCAGAACTGGTTAACCGTGCTTTGAGGACCGCCTTCGCAGAAAAGCAGCGTCGGATATTTTTTATTCGGGTCGAAATTCGGAGGATAAATCACCCAAGAGAGCATATCCTTATCGTCAGTGGTTTTCACCATGCGTTTCTTCACTTCGCCGAATTTCAGTTTATCGAGAATCGGTTTATTTACATAACTTATTTCAACCGCTTCCCCGTTTGCTGGATTGACCGAATAAATTTCAGTCGGTTTCGACATAGACTGCCGCGTAGCAACAAGAACTTTTCCTGCAAGCGAAACAGAGAGATAATTATGAACCCCGTCTGTGATTCGGGAAATTTTACCTTCGCTGATATCATACCTGTATATTTCTTCTGTTGCCCTTACGCCGCTAACGAAGTAAATTGATTTGCCGTCATTTGACCACGCGAGCCCTTCGGCGTTCTGGTCGAAGCCCTTTGTGCAGTAAGTTTTTTCTTTTGTCTGAAAGTTGTAAATGAACAGTCTTGTCTTATCGGATTCATAACCGTCACGCTCCATGCTGGTCCAGGCGATATATTTTCCTTCGGGCGACCAGACCGGCGTAGATTCAAATCCCATTATACCTTCGGTAAGGTTTGCGGTTTGTTTTGAATTCAAATCATAGATATATAAATCAGAGTTTGTCGATACTGCATACTGTTTGCCTCTCATCTTTTTCGTTACATATGCAACCGATTTCGAATCGGGCGACCAGTTAATCTGTTCCATACCTCCGAACGGTTTCATCGGCGTGTCCCATCCTTCGCCTTCGTTTATATCAAATCCGCTTTTGACATCTCCGTTGTTATAGTCCGTAATAAAAATGTGGCTGTAAGAACCGTCTTCCCATTCATCCCAGTGCCTGTACATAATATCATTATAAATACGCGCATTCGATTTCGGCAAATCGGGATATATATCCTGCGCATTTTTGTCAATTTTCACTTCGGCAAGATAGAGAATTTTCTGCATATCGGGAGAGAATTTAAAATCGCCTACACCGGCTTCGATATTCGATACCTGTTTCATATCAGAGCCGTCGGTATTCATTTCCCAGATTTGCATCGAGCCGCCGCGATTGCTCACAAAGGTAATTTTTTTCCCGTCGGGACGCCATTTGATTCCGAACTTAGCATCGGAAGATTCAGTCAGGCGTTTTTTACCGGTGCCGTCTGATTTCATAATATAAAAATCAGTCTGACCTTTGTTCAACTGAATGTTGAAATACCTGACCGAATACACTATCATATTTCCGTCAGGAGATACCGAATATTCCCCTATTCTGCCAAATGACCAGAGGACTTCGGGCGTCATAATTTCCGATTTGATATCGGGAGGAGTATACGGAATTATGGACTGATACTTATCCTGAGCGTTAAGAGAACAGAGGGAAAGAAAAAATAAGGCAAAAATAAAAATTGGAACAGGCTTATTCATAAATATAGGTTTATAATGTTTTGAATTTCTCTGAAATTAATGAAAAGTTACTATCAAAAAAATTGAATTTAATAATTGTTTTTAATAAAACTTATTACACCTTTCCGTTTATAAATACTATAAAAAACGTATCTAAACATAAATGGCGGATGGGCAGATAATAAGCGGATTTATAAGAAATCCGGTTTAATTAAACTATTTCACGCTCCCGGTTGTCTTACACATTGAATTAAAATTATAACAAATGAAAACAACAAAGTTAAGAACAGCTTTAATTTACATTCTGGCATTACTGACAATTTCGATTAGCAGTTTTGCACAGGATATAGATTCAAAACCTAAAAAAACTTCTGAAGAGAGAGCAACATTAATTACCGAAAAAATGAAATCATCCTTAAATTTAACGGATGACCAGTACTCGAAGGTTTACGAATTAAACTTACAAAGGATAAAAGAACGTCAGCAGTTTAAGGAAGAGAAATCAAAAACGGACAGCGACATTAAAAAGAAGAGGAGTGAATACACGAACTCATTAAAGAGTATTCTTACCGACGAACAGTACCAGACATTGAAGAAAATTCAAAAAGAAAAGAAATCCAGGAAAGGACAAAAAGACAAACCCAATTACAACAGTAAAGAATAAGCAAGTAACACGGGTTTGAGAATAAATACCGTCAGGATTTTATTCCTGACGGTATTTTTAATATTAAGGTAAATTAAATTTTTAGTTAACGAACTGTTTAGCGTAGTATTTTGCAGTGAGTTTTTCGCCTGTGGCTTTTTCTATCATGTCGTTCCAGAGGTATTTCATTCCGGGCTGGAATACTTTTTCGGTCAGGTATTTGCCAACTTCGGTTTTGCCTGCAAAACTCTGGTTTTTGTAATCATTCGTCTTCAGTACGTTGTCACAGATGTAATAGAATAACTGCGAGGCGAGAAGTTCGCCCATGTGATAGTTGTGGTAATAGCACGGCGCCATTACAATGTGTATCTTCGATGCCCAGTCAGGTTCGTTCCTGCCTTCGGGGCGTTTCAGCAACTGGTACTTTTCAACGAGGTCCCACCAGAGTTTGTTCAAATCCTGGCCGGGATTTTCGTACATTGATTTTTCAAACCTGTACATTACCTGCGACCATCTCGAGAATACTAACTGCTGGAGGCGCAGTGACTTCATTCCGTCTTCTGCAACTTTCTTTGCTTCCTCTTCGCTCACTACTTTCATGTCCTTCATCCATGCCGCATTTGAGGATAATCTTCCGAATATCATTGCAATGGCTTCAGTGGTGAATGTATGCGCGGCGTCCCTCAAAACAAACGGGAGATTTTTATTGTCAATGTTTTTGTCATAAACCGCATGTCCGTATTCGTGAAGCATCGTGTTCATCCATTTTTCATTCGGCTTAATGTTGCAGAGCACCCTGACGTCGCCCTGGTTGTCAATATCAGTACAGAATGCATGCTGGTTCTTTCCGGGCTTTTCAAGTAAATCGGAATTTTTCACCATGTCGTCAACGGGCAGGCCGATACCCGCAAAATAATCAGACGTCAGCTTTACAAGGTCTTTGTCTTTGTAAAGCACGTCGAGGTCAACTTTGTAAATTTTCGGGGCTTCCTGGAAGAACCTGTTCTGGTAATGCCACGGCATCAGTTCTTCTTTCTTTACTTTATACCTGCCGGCGAAATATGCATCAATATTATCTTTTTCCTTTTTGAAAGCGTCTTTTGTCAGATTGTCAAGTTCGTCAAACAGTTTAAGGACTTCATTCGGGTCCTGTTCGGAAAGTTTAAGGCGCATTTCGTGGTAGTTTGAATACCCGAGTTCCTTTGCGACTTCATTGCGCATTTTTACGAGTTTAATAACATCGGCTGATACAATCTTTCCGATATTTTTGTGGGCTTTCCAGGTCGCTTCAAGTTCTTTTGAATCGGCGGACGTGACAAGAACTTCTTCAATTTCGTTGTCAGTCAGTTTCTTTCCGTTAACGTCAGCCCGGAAGTTACCGTATTTCTGTTCAATTTCGTTCTGAAGTTTATTGATAGCGTTGAGCTTAGACGTATCGGTCTGGTTTCCGAGATATCCGAGATATATTACTTCGAGTTCGCGTTTTTTAATATCATCTGTAACGCCTTTTGAGTCACGGATTTTCTTCAGGGTATTGAAATCTTCTTTTGAAGAAAATACGGCAGTTATTTTGTTTTGCACTTCGGCGACTTTTTTAAAATCTTCTTCTTTGCCTGAAATAGACGCATTCCAGTAAGCGAGAGTGGATTCCTTGTAAAGCGGAACGTACTTTGCTTCAAAAGTCTTTATGAATTCGTCAAATTGTTTTACCATTTCGGGATTTGATTTTGTGTTATCAGTTTCTGTTTTATTGCATCCCGCAAAAGAAAGGATTAGCGCAAAAACAACAAGAAATGAAACGGGGATTTTCATTAATGAGTACATTTTTTAATAGTTTTATTTTAAATGAGATGGTTAAAAATATGCTTAAAGGTTTGCAGATACAAGATATTTCAGAAAATAGAAAACAGGAAAATAGAAAACAGTTAGAGCAACTGCCCGCTAATTAAACTAATTAAACAAATAATCTCCCACAAATTGCACAAATTATCTCAAATTGAAAAAGCCACTTAAGACACTGAAGGCACAGAAATCTGTGAGCATTTTAAAGCAGAGGAATTAGAAAACAGGAAAATAGAAAATGGGAAACAGTTAGAGTGACGGATTGCTTTATGCATTCCCAAGCCGGAGTCCGCCGCGGCGGAGAATGAGTTGGAAATAGTCAGACCAAATATCGGGATTAAATTCTGTCAGGTCCAAAGACATGACAGTCACTTAAAGACATGACAGTCACTTAAAGACATGACAGTCACTAATGTAAATTTTTAAGAAAAGAGATTATAAATTATTGAACAATCATAGGGTTATTTCCGGTTTATACCGAAAAAAATACAGATTAAATTAAATCTTTTATTTTCAATAAATTGGTAGTAAATTAATTGATTAAAATAATTCTCAATAATTATTTATTAATTAAATTTTCAGTTTATGTCAGAACACGTCTCTTCCGGAGTCAAAGGACTTCCGGAAAATGCCTACCGGGAATTAAAAGAGGGGGAAGTTTATGTACCAATCATGTCACCCCAGCAAATATATCCTGAGATAAATTTCCGTTCGGTTTCCCTTGGTTTGCTTATGGCAGTAATTTTTTCTGCTGCTGCGGCATATCTCGGGCTAAAAATCGGACAGGTATTCGAAGCAGCAATTCCTATTGCAATAATTGCTGTAGGATTGTCATTTGTTACAAAAAGGAAGAATGCACTCGGCGAAAACGTCATTATTCAGTCAATAGGAGCAAGTTCAGGCCTTGTAGTAGCAGGCGCAATTTTCACATTGCCCGCGCTTTACATATTAAATCTGCATGCTGAATTTTACCAGGTGTTTCTTTCATCTCTGTTCGGCGGACTGCTTGGCATGCTTTTCCTGATTCCGTTCAGAAAATACTTCGTATCGGATATGCACGGAAAATATCCTTTCCCAGAGGCAACGGCAACAACAGAAGTGCTCGTTTCGGGTGAAAAAGGAGGAAGCCAGGCAAAACTGCTTCTTATAAGCGGAATAATCGGCGGTGTTTATGATTTTATAATTGCAACATTCGGATGGTGGAGCGAAGTATTTACAACAAGAGTGATACCGGGTCTGGATTCGCTTGCGGAAAATATGAAAATTGTCTTTAAAGTTAACGTAGGCTCTGCAGTACTCGGACTTGGTTATATAGTCGGATTAAAGTATGCGGCAATTATTGCCGCGGGTTCATTTGTCGGCTGGTATTTTGTAATTCCTATCATCAACCATTTTGCGCCCGGATTAACAACTCCTGTAGGCGCCGGCATTGTCAAACTTGTCGGAGCAATGTCAGCCGAAGAAATCTTCAGGGCTTACGTCAGGCCGATTGGCATCGGAGGTATTGCAATGGCAGGCGTAATCGGAATAATCCGCTCGTCAAAAATTATTAAAAGCGCTTTCGGGCTGGCAATAAAGGAAATCACCGGAAAGCACGATACAAACAGGGAAGTAATCAGAACCCAAAGAGACCTTTCGATGAAAATCATTGCAGGCGGACTGATAATTTCATTAATTCTGATTTTTGTATTCTTTCAATTCGGAGTAGTACATAATCTGTTATATGCAGTAATCGGTTTACTAATCGTTTTTATAATTTCGTTCTTATTCACAACAGTTGCCGCAAATGCAATAGCCATTGTCGGAACAAATCCTGTATCGGGAATGACGCTTATGACATTAATACTTACTTCAGTCGTTATGGTTTCCGTCGGCCTTTCAGGCGAAACCGGAATGATAGCAGCGCTGATAATAGGCGGCGTAGTCTGCACGGCATTATCAATGGCAGGCGGCGCGATAACCGATTTAAAAATCGGCTACTGGCTCGGTTCAACGCCCGTTAAACAGCAGACGATGAAAATGCTTGGAACAGTTGTTTCAGCGGTAACAGTCGGCGGCGTTATTATTGTTTTAAACAAGACCTACGGTTTCGTGGGAGAAAACGCGCTTGTAGCGCCTCAGGCAAACGCAATGGCGGCGGTTATCGGGCCTATGATGTCAGGACAGGCAGCGCCCTGGATGCTGTATCTTGCCGGAGCGCTTATGTCTCTAATCCTTACAATGATAGGCGTTCCCGCTCTTGCATTCGCGCTCGGCATGTTTATTCCGCTTGAGCTTAATACACCGATTCTTATCGGCGGTATAATAGCACACTTTGTATCAACAAGAAGCAAGGACGAAAAGATAAACAATGCAAGAAGAGAAAGAGGAACATTGATAGCGTCAGGATTTATAGCAGGCGGCGCGCTTATGGGAGTTGTAAGCGCGGGTTTGAGGTTCGGCGGAATTAATTTCGTCAATGAGGCATGGTTTGAATCACATTCTGCAGAGATACTTGCACTGGTAATGTTCTTTGCAATAGGCGCGTATTTCATCTGGGATTCACTAAGAGGCAAACCTGAAGATTAATAAACTGATTATTTAATCTTAATTTTAAACTATGGCTGAATTATTATATAAAGACCTGACAGAAAAAATCATAAAGGTTTTTCTCGAAGTATATAATCATCTTGGTTTTGGATTTTCAAAAGAAATCTACATTGAGGCACTTAAGATTGAAATGGAGATTCAGAAGCTGGAATTTCACTGCAATGTTCCTGTAGAAATCCATTACAAAGAAAAACCAGTAGGGAATTATCATCTCGATTTTGTAAATGAAGACAAGGTAATTTTACTCGTTGAGGTGAAGGAGAAAATTACCGATGACGCGGAATACACTATTGTCAACCATCTTAAATCTACTAAATATGAAATCGGGCTCGTGCTGAATTTCGGCAGACGCCCGGAAGTTAAAAGAAAAATATACCAGAACCAGAGAAAAACGTTCACACAGAAAGGAGAAAACACTTGACAAAAAAAGAAATCAAGGAAAGGTTTTTCAGATATATAAAAATCGACACAAAGTCAGACGAAAATTCCGAGACTTTTCCGAGCACACAGAGGCAGTATAATCTGCTGAACATGCTGAAGAAGGAACTGACAGACATGGGACTTAAAGCGGATATAGACGAGCACGGATACGTAATGGCGACACTGCCTTCAAACATTAAAAAGAAAGTTCCTGCCGTCGGGTTCGTATCGCATGTTGATACAAGCCCTGACATGTCCGGAGAAAATGTAAATCCGCAGGTTTGGGAAAATTATGACGGAGGGGATATCGTAATCAATAAAGACCTGAATCTGGTGCTTACCCCGTCGCTCTTTCCCGAACTTAAGGAATATATCGGCGATACAATTATTACAACTGACGGCACGACTCTTCTCGGAGCAGACGATAAAGCCGGGATTACCGAAATTATGACCGCAGTAAAATATCTGGTTGAGCATCCTGAAATAAAACACGGCGATATTAAAATCGGGTTCACACCTGACGAAGAAATCGGAAGGGGTGTTGACCATTTTGATGTTGAAAAGTTCGGCGCAAAATATGCTTACACTATGGATGGTGGGGGCGTAGGTGAACTGGAATTTGAAAATTTCAATGCCGCAAAACTTACTGTCTCAATACAGGGAAGAAATGTACATCCCGGATATGCCAAGGATAAGATGCTGAATTCAATGCTCATTGCGATGGAATATAATTCCTGTCTCCCGGTAAACATGCGCCCTGAATACACTCAGAATTACGATGGATTCTTCCATCTGATTTCAATGAGCGGCACAGTAGAGAATTCGACTATTACGTATATAGTCCGCGACCATGACAGGGATAAATTCGAAGCGAAGAAGGTAATGGCGCTCGATTGCGCGGATTTCCTTAATAAAAGATACGGTGAAGGAGTAGTAAAAGCTGAACTGAAAGACCAGTATTTCAACATGAGGGAAAAAGTGGAACCGGTTTACTTCATTGTTGAAATTGCAAAGCAGGCAATGGAAGAACTGGGGATTGAACCAAAGGTTGTGCCAATCCGCGGGGGAACAGACGGAGCAAGACTATCATACATGGGGCTTCCCTGTCCGAACATTTTTGCAGGCGGGTTGAACTTCCACGGCAAATTCGAATATGTTCCGCTCGAATCAATTGAAAAAGCAGCAAAAGTAATATTAAAAGTAGTGGAACTCTACGCAAAAAGAGACTGGTAAGAAATTATATCAAATAAAAAGCACTTTCCTATTTAGGAAAGTGCTTTTTTGTTTCACTTTTTAATTATTCTATCCCCCTTAAGAGGGGGATAATAGAGATAGAAAAAAATTGTATCCCCCTTTGGAGGGGGATTGAGGGGGTGGAATCTATTCAGTCACCGTAGAATTTATAAAAATTATTAAGAATATTTGAAAGCAGATAAACAAAATAATTTTTTATACAACAAATCCCTGACACCCTTTTCCAGGGAACTGAAAAGAGCCATTACTAAATCAGAAGCGGTACTCTGGAAATACGGCCTGAAAAACGGCAACATACTTGGTTATAAATTCAGAAGACAAAGACCAATTTTAAATTATATAGCGGATTTTGTTTGCCTTGAATTAAAATTAATTATTGAACTCGATGGAGGCACACATATAGGAGAGGAAAAAACAAAGAAAGATTTTGACCGGCAGAGGAATCTGGAGGAGGCGGGATTCAGAGTAATAAGATTTTCAGACGAGGATGTGCTTAATAATGTCTTCCATGTTACAGAGAGGATTAAATGTATTGCAGTAGAAATACTGAAACAAAATTGAATTATTTTCTTAATTCCTCCCCCCTGCCCCCATCCTAAGGAGGATAAAAATCAAATCCAATATTGAAAAAAATATTAGTTTTTTATAACACTAAGTTTAGATGTGTATTATCTTCTGAATCAGTACTCTGATAAAACCCGTGGCATTCAGTCCTATGAAGAGAAAAAAGTAGGGTATATGTTTATAGTCATGTTTCCTGAAATATTTAAGACAGTCGCTGTTCCAGTGCTTTATCATCGCCGACCTGTCTTTATAAATGCTAACTCCTGTGCTGTGCCTGACTTTTGCGTCGGGATAAAAAATTATTTTAAATCCCGCATCATTAATGCGCTTGCAGAAATCAACATCATTATAAAACATAATAAATCTTTCGTCCAGACCGCCGACAGACTCGAGAACTTTTCTTTTCAGCAGCAGCGCAGCACCCATAGGCTGGTCAACCTCCCTGAGTGAATTATGGTCAAAATATCTCATTTTCCATCTGGAGAAAAATTCACTTTTCGGAAAAATGCTTGCCAGCATAAGCATTTCAAAAAACAAATCCCTGTATTTCGGAAACGTCCTGCATGAAAACTGTATTTCACTGTGCTTGGAAACGAGCTGAGGCGCAACAACCCCGACATCATCATTATCGTCAAGATAATTCATCATGAGCTTTATTGATGAATTCAGGATTTCCGTATCAGGGTTTAATATGAAAATATAATCGCCTGTCGATGCATGAATTGCCTGGTTACATGCTTTTGTAAAACCCAGGTTATCCTCATTTCTTAGAAATACAATGTTCTGTTCTGTTACCCTCAAGAAATTCTCAATGACCCTGATTGTATTGTCAGTGGAAGCATTATCGATAATCACGGTTTCAAGTTTGACTTCAGGGACTTTCGATATGGCATGAAAAAGTGAACTCAGGCATTCTGCAATATCGTCCTCACTGTTCCAGGTTACAAGGGCAATTGTAAGAGATGACATATTAAGATTTCACCAGCCTCGTATCTTTCTTAAAGTTTTTATCGTCTTTCTTCGGATAATCGAGCATGTAATGCAGGCCCCGAGACTCCCTGCGTTTCATCGCTGATTCAATTATCAAGTACGCGACGGTAACAAGATTTCTGAGCTCAAGAAGTTCAACGGTTACTTTCGTTCTTGTATAATAATCTTTAATCTCTTCTTTCAGCATTTTAATCCTCCTGTAAGCGCGCTGAAGCCTGTCTGTATTCCTGACAATACCCACATAATCGTTCATAATTTCCTTTATCTCCATTTTATCGTGAGAAATAAGCACCCATTCATCCGCATTGATCGTTCCTTTATCATTCCATTCGAGAACTTTTGCATCAAGCTTTTTCAGGTCATCATTAACATAACCCTTTGGAAATACGTCCTTAATATTATTCTTTATGTTTTTAAAAATTGCATCCGAGAAGACAACTGCTTCCAGGAGCGAATTTGAGGCAAGCCTGTTCGCACCATGAACTCCAGTCATCGCTACTTCGCCGCACGCATAAAGATTTTTCAGAGTTGTTTTTCCCTCGAGGTCTGTCTGTATTCCGCCGCAGGCGTAATGCGCCGCAGGTACAACGGGAATCATTTCCTTTGTTATATCAATTCCTTTTGATAAACACGTTTTATAAATGTTCGGAAACAGGTTTTTCAGCTTCTCTGTACCTATATGCGAAACATCAAGGTACACAAAACTGTCGCCGCGTTTTTTCATTTCATTATCTATTGCACGCGCTACTATGTCTCTCGGAGCAAGGGATTTTCTTTTGTCGTATTTGTGCATGAATTCTTTTCCGTCTTTTGTTTTCAGCACGGCTCCTGCCCCTCTTACCGCTTCTGAAATAAGGAATACCTGTGAATCGTCGTCAACCTCCTTTTCGTAAAGAGAAGTCGGATGAAACTGAACAAATTCCATGTTTTCGATGACGCATCCTGCCCTGTAACCCATTGCGAACCCGTCTCCCGTTGCTATTGCGGGATTTGTCGTATGTAGATAAACCTGACCGAGACCGCCGGTTGCAAGTATTGTCCGGCGCGCGATAATTTTTTCAACCCGCCTGTCCTTAATATTATAAGCATATATACCACAGCAGGAATTATTCAAACGGTTTTCTTTAGTGAATTTGAATTTTTTGCCTGGATTCGCGCTGTGTGCTTTCATGTTCCTGTTGGAAAGCAGGTCAATCGCCATATGATATTCAAGAATTTCTATGTTTTTATTGATTGAAACTTCATGAAGCAATGCGCGTTCTATTTCCCTTCCTGTAAGGTCTTTAGAATGCACTATACGGCTTCTGGAGTGTCCGCCTTCCCTGCCGAGCACAAGCCTGCCGTTTTCACGCGTAAACTTTACGCCAAGGTCAATGAGTTCATAAATCCGCTGAGGCCCTTCGCGCACAATCTTCTGCACGGCTTCTATTTTGCTGAGTTCTCCGCCGCAGGACATTGTATCCTTTATATGTAATTCAAAATTATCGTCATCCGCAAGGACTGAAGCCATTCCGCCCTGGGCATAGTTTGTATTGGACTCGGCTTTCCTTTTTTTAGTAATTACAAGTACATTACCGAGCGTGCTTAGTTTCAGAGCAAGCGATAATCCTCCTATGCCGCTTCCAACAATTAAAAAGTCCGTAATCATATAATAATTTACACTTATTATAAGGCATAATAAATGAAAATGTCTTTCTCATGACAGGGTTAAAATAATATTGAATTGTAAAAATATTTACTGAAGATTAACTTGTTTAATGATATCAGCGCCTGAGAAGATTGCCGGTAAAACTTATTCACTTTTCGGAAACAAAGAGGATACTGATTCGTTTTTCTCAATTATTGAATCAATTCTTAATAACCTTTTAAAAAAGTATAAAAACGGAAATGAATTACTCTTTTTGTTAAGAGAATCATCAAAAAAAAGAAGAAATTATGATAAGTTCAGACTGGAAAACAATGATATTAAAGATTTAAAAAATATATTATCTCAGTTCACTTCGGATGTTGAAGGGCATTTGCAACAGCAGCCTTTCTTCAGCATCAGAAACGGTGTAATGAAACTAAAAGAGTGGCAATACCACCTGTACATGCTTGAATTTGCCCTTGTAAACAGATTAAACAGAGAGAACTTCAGTAAATGTGATAATAAAATAGCCCTATTGCCGCATTGTTTAAGATTTACTATAAATAACTGCAAAGCGGAATCTGATGGTACTGATTTACTGTGCAAATATTGTTCAGTGAACTGCTATATACATGAAATTTCCCTTTTGCTGAACTCAAAGCAAATAAAACCTTATATATGGATGTCCGCCAATCTTAAGAAAATAATCAAGAGCGGAAATCCTGAAGTGAATACGATTGGCATTCTCGGCATTGCATGCATTCCTGAACTGATAAACGGAATGCGTTCTTGTTTCAAAAAAGGGATTCCGGCAATCGGCTTGCCGCTAAATGCAAACCGCTGCAGAAGATGGATGGGCGACTTCTATCCCAATTCTATAAATCTTGATTACCTGAGAACTATTATAAACTGAAATAATATTTCAGAATAATTTAATATACTTCCTTTATAAAGAGAAGACTTTTGTAAGCAGAACCTAAATTATCACAAAATCAATTTTCCGGGTTTCTGTGTCGGCAGATATCAGTTTTACTTTGAGAGTCTGCCCTGCATGATAAACCTTACCTTTTCTTACACCTACAGCGCAGTGCCTTTTTACGTCGTATTCATAGTAATCATCTTCGATGTCGCGGTAACGCACCATGCCTTCAATCAGGTAATCATCAATCTGAATGAACAG
>Ga0209450_10001148_pt1 | contig 13257 bp, 9 predicted proteins | sample FrelakmetLWP11LW_FD_187149 | JGI IMG/M metagenome (GOLD analysis project Ga0209450, IMG submission 187149) | Freshwater lake sediment microbial communities from the University of Notre Dame, USA, for methane emissions studies - LWP11 LW (SPAdes)... | ecosystem: Environmental > Aquatic >... | reverse complement strand
CGAAACATATGCCGCCAATGACGCCAATTTTTTGCTAATAAACCTTTAAGACTTAATAACCTTATCCACCGATTACACAAAAATCACTAAGAAAAAGAAATACCCTATTTGTCATTGCGAGGGAGCATAGCGACCGTGGCAATCTCGTACTTATTTGTCACACTTGTTTTTCTGGCGGGTAGTGCGAGGGGATGTGGTCGCGATTGTTGCATTCTACAAGGGCAATCTCCGTTTAATTGCCAAACGGGCAAGTATCATTTTTGCTTGATTGTGTAATACTTTATTAAAAAGATGTCAATGCATAGTTAAGTGTAGTTCTTAAATTAGGTTTGAGGGATTTGTTTTATTGGAACCCAATTTTTTTTTACGAAAAATGGAAAAACGAATCGGTTAGTTATGTCCTTCTCGATGGAGGTGACCTTGAATAGAGATCATTCGAATTGAATCCTATTGTTTTATTAACAATTCAATTCCCGCACCGGATCGGCAATTCTGGTTCGGCGGCGGCGTTGAGAGGTAAGCCCAAATAGGGTGACGGGTCCAGTGTATTCCCGGTCTCCAACTCGTTGAGGTAATTGCCGTTGCCGTCATCCCTGACAATCGAGAAGTGCAGGTGCACGCCTACCGGGCTGCCCGGCGTGCCGGAGAAGTTGCCCTGGTAGCCCAGCAGTGTGCCGGCTTTGACGAACACCTCCGATGTGCCGGGGAGGAAGGCGGGGTCGATCGTGCTCACGCCATCTGCGTCTGCCATGTGGGTGTAATACATCCAGATCTGCCGGGATGGCTCGAGGGGATCATGCGGAATGCGGATGATGACGGTGGATTTCCAACCTGATTCACGCGTCAGGTAGCCATCATAGGCTGCGTAGACCGGTGTAATGCCGACCCCCGTTCCGCCGAAGATGTCGATGCCCTGGTGGCGGTGACCAGGCTTGAAGGTATCATCCCACAGATAGCCGATGAGTCCGCGCGTGGGGAACAGGAACGGCGCATCACCGCAGCGCGTTTGCGCTTCGACCGCCCACTCCTGGTGAGCAGCCGGGTTACGGATGAAACTGACCACATCGCGCGAGCGCTGGGCGGATGGCGATGGAGCGATGAACCAGAAATACGCCAGTACAATGCCGGCGATGATAACAAGAGAGAGGACGATGAGGAGGAATTTTCGCATAAGTTGCATTGTAACCTGAATTAGGAATGGCAAACCAGGGTCACACTGGCATTGACTGCAATGGCAGGAAGCGGGTGCAGGTAATGGTCATCAGGGGATTACCAACTAAACGGAAATCGCCCTTATGCCTGACAATGGAACACTTAATACTTTTAGAGTCGCGTGTTGGCGGGATTGAAAATAGCTTGCTGGTATTTGTATAATATCGGTGATTGCTTTCACTTATTGCTTTTTGAAGAGGGAGGGGAATATGAACACGTCGCAGGTATCCAAACCAACATGGTATGCAAGGATAGGAGTGGCTCTGCTCTTCCTGTTGGTGGGTGGTTTCATCGTACTGGTGATCAGCCCGCTGCGCCCGTACTTTAATGACAATCATCGGTATGATTATCTCACCAGGCTTGCAGCATGTGTGGTGCTGCTGGTCGTAGCCCTGCTCGGGCGCAGGCTAAAATGGGATACCCGCTTCCTTCAGGTGCTGTACGGATTGTTGATCCTTACAGTGGCTGTGTCGATTGATTATATCTTTGGGATTTACCTTATTACCCGGCTGAACGTGGACAGTCATACTCCAGCCGGGTATGCCCTGTTGAAATTGAACACCTTTGTGGTGATCTTCGGGGTAATCCTGGTTCTCAACAAAGTGACGGGCAATACGACTGGGCATGTGTATATTCAAAAGGGCAATCTCAAACTTGGGCTTATTATCGGAATCTGTACTTTTGTAGTCGCAGCAGCCACGGCCGTACCCACGGCTCAGTTCATGTTTAAGGCAGGAGACCTGCCTTGGGGAAAAATCGCCCCCATCCTGCCCTGGCTGTTACTGTTCGTACTGGCCAATGGTGCACAGGAGGAATTGAGCTTCCGCGGGTTATTCCTGCGAAAGCTTGAGCCCTATCTGGGGAAGTTCTTGACGAATTTCATCATTGCTTTTGTGTTCACCGGGCTGCACCAGGCAGCGGATTACACTTCGCAGATGGCGATTTTCCTGGGCGTGACGATGCTGCTGGCGTTGTTGTGGGGCTACATTGCCCAAAAGACCAATTCGCTGTGGGCGTCCATCCTGTTTCACGCCGGAATGGATATATCCATCATGATTGGAATATTTTCAAACCTTAAATAAAAAGTAGGATTTTTGATAGGTTCAGCGGCGATTTACACAGTTTTGTGTCCCTGAGTGATTAATTCGATTGGGATGATTCGCCCTTAAGGGATCATGCCAGATCCCCCAGCATAGACCACGGTCCTGTCCACTTGATGCGCACATCGCGCACCTGACCGAGCAGGTTCTCCTCGGTTTCGACGAAGACGAGCTTGTTGGTGGGGGTGCGGCCTTTCCAGCGCTTCTTCACCTTTTCCTCAAAGAGGATGGGCTGGACGGTATTCAAATAGCCGGCATGGATTTCGCGGACGACGTTCTCCTGCAGTTTTTCCAGCGCGCGGAAGCGGCGCCACTTCTCTGCATGGGGCACATCATCGATGAGTGAACGTTCACTGATCGTGCCGGTGCGCGGGGAGTAACGCGCCAAATGTGCCACATCCAGTTTCAACTCTGCCAGAAGGTCATAGGTGTGCTGGAACTGCTCTTCGGTCTCGCCGGGGAAACCGACAATGGTGTCAGTAGCAATTGAAACGCCGGGGATGCGAGCGCGGATCGTGTGCACAAGCGCGCGGTACTGTTCAGTGGTGTAACCGCGTTTCATGTTCTCCAGCACGGTATTGTCGCCGGCCTGGTTGGGGATCTCAATGTGCGGCATCACCTTGGGCAATGTTGCCACTGCCTCCAGCAGCTCATCATTCATCCAGTTGGGATGGGAGGTGAGGAAGCGCAGGCGTTCAATCCCTTCAACCGCGCTCAACTGCTCCAGCAGGTTCGCAAGGGTGGGGTAACCGGGTTGGTCCAGCCCGTAACGGTCAACGATCTGACCTAATAAAGTGATCTCTTTGACACCCTGGCTGGCAAGGGCATGCGCTTCCTTGAGGATTTCCTCGGGGGGGCGGCTCAACTCGGCGCCGCGGCGGTAGGGGATGATGCAGTAGGTGCAGGCATGGGAGCAGCCGTAAACCACCGGGATCCAGCCGATGACCTGGCTGCCTTCGGAGGGATGCGGCAGCACCAGGTCGCCATCCATCACGGCATAACGGCGTGCAGTCTCGGCTTGTTCACTGTCGTGCGCACCACGTTGGATGAGATATTCCACCAGCGGGGCAGGGTCGGAGGGCGGTGAGAAGACATCCACATAGGGGAACTTCTTGCGCAGCGGGTCGCTGGTCTTCATGCCCACCAGGCAGCCCATCAGGTTGATGACTACATTCGGATTGTCGCGTTTGACCGGCCACAACGAAGTGAGACGCCCGTAAGCCTTGTCCTCAGCGGACTGGCGCACTACGCAGGTGTTGAGCACGATCACATCCGCTTCCTCAATAACCCTGGAATATTCGTATCCGAGGTGTTCCAGTGCCGAAGAAACGCGCTCTGAATCAGCAACGTTCATCTGGCAGCCTTCGGTCCACACATGATATTTCATCCTCGCGATTATAACAGGTCAGGTGGGTAATTCAGCCTGAAAGAGTCCGATTACTAGGGGATTCAGGTGTGAATTTGGTAAAATGAAGGCATTATAAGTAAGGAAAGGTGGAAAAACTAGTGGAGATCACACCGAAAAAGAACAGGGCTGGATTAACCATACTGGTGCTCGTCATCACCGGATGCCTGCTGTTGAGCGCAGGGATAGTTGTTGGCGGGTATTTCATTCTCAAATCTACCAAAGACTATAAACCCCCGGTGGTCACTGCCGGCCCGACCGCCACGCTGCGGACGATCGTTGAACCGCCCGGACCAACGGCTACACCCGGCGCAGGTTCGACTGCGAGCCCCAACACTCAAGTTACCGGAGTTCCCCCCAGCATCGCCGGACAGATGGACCGCATCCAGGAGCAGGTGTTGAGCTATCGCGGTTTACCGCTGAAGAACGAGCTTATGCGCGACATGATGAGCGACCAGGACCTCAAGGATGTGGTGGTCAACGATTTCTTTGCTGATTACACGGCTGAGGATGCGAAGAATGATGCCATCGAGTTGAATGTATTGGGGTTGTTGCCAGCTGGCTTTGACCTGCACCAGTTCTACCTTGACCTGTATTCCGAGCAGATTGCCGGATACTACGATAGCGAAACCAAGGAAATGTACGTCATCGGCGACGAATTCAAGGGGCCTGAACGGATGACCTACTCCCATGAGTTCACCCATGTGCTGCAGGACCAGAATTACGATTTGGAAACCTTGCTCAGTGATGACGCCTGTGATGCTGATAGTGAATATTGCGCTGCCGTGACCGCATTAGTGGAAGGTGACGCCACGTTATCTGAACAGATCTGGTTCCTCGCCAATGGCACGGAGCAGGATCGCACTGAGATCACCGATTTTTATAATTCCTTTAAAAGCCCGGTTTACGATTCTGCGCCGGCATACATGAAGTCCGATTTTATCTTCCCCTATTCACAGGGATTCGAATTTGTTTACAACCTCTACAATAGCGGAAAATGGGATGCGGTCGATGCGGCTTATGCCAACCCGCCAGCTTCCACCGAGCAGATCCTGCACCCTGAAAAGTATCCTGATGAGGTTCCCGTAAAAGTGACCCTTACGGATTTCACAGCTGATTTGGGACCAGGATGGTCTGAGTATGACCGCAATGCGATGGGCGAATGGTATACCTACCTCATCCTGTCATCAGGGTATGATGCAAAATTCCGCCTGGCGGATGAGGATGCCAAACAAGCATCAGCCGGTTGGGGGGGAGACACCTATGTATTCCTCCTTAACGAAAACAGTACAGATACCGCATTTGCATGGCTTTCCACCTGGGATTCGCAAAAGGATAGCAACGAATTCTATGCCGCCAGCCGCGATTATGGTAAAGCGCGTTGGGGCACAGCTTCAAAAAGCAGCAACGATAGTGTCACCTGGAATTCTAGTGTGGATGGAACTGCTACGTTCATCCAAAATGGAAAGTATGTGCTTTGGGTGGTCAGCCCGAATGAACAAGTGGTGGACACACTCACTCCCCTGGTTTACTTTGGAGGAAATTAGCTTGCCCTTTGACCTGACCCGTGTGAAGGGCTTGTGTTTCGACATCGATGGTACCCTGAGCGATACCGATGATGCATATGTTGGCAGGCTCAACCACAGGTTGAAGAGATTACGTTTCCTGTTCAAACACGGAGAAACCACCCGTTTTTCACGTGGGCTGGTGATGGCGACTGAAAGCCCGATGAATGGTCTGTACCATTGGCTTGACCGCCACAGCCTTGATGATGAATTTGCGCGAATGTTCAGCAAATTAGCCCAATTGGGCAAAGCAAGAATAAAGACGTTCTGGTTGATGAACGGCGCATTGGAACTATTGCTTTTAGTAAAAGAAAGATATCCGCTCACAGTCGTGAGCGCTCGTGACAGTGACACAGCCGGTAAATTTCTAACCCAATTTGACCTCGACAAATTCTTCCGGGCAGTGATTACCTCGCAAACCTGCGCACATACCAAACCTTTTCCTGATCCTGTGATCTATGCAGCGGAACAGATGGGATTGGCACCATCCGATTGCGTGATGATCGGCGATACCACGGTGGATATCCTGGCTGGTAAAAGGGCGGGAGCGCAAACCATCGGCTTGTTGTGCGGGTTTGGTACCGAGGGGGAACTACGCAAAGCAGGTGCTGACCTGATCGTGAGAGATTTAGAGGAATTGAAACAAGTATTCCTGATATAAAACTTACGGAAGCATTGAGAATTCGATCGTGGGGCTCTGAGCAAGATTGCCGGCGGAGTCCCAGGCTTTTATAGCCGCAGTATGCTTACCGGTGGCATACTTCACCTGGAAGGCGTAGGGGGCGTTGGTTTGAGAGCCGGCAAGTTTACCATCGATCCACCATTCCACTTTGGTAACAACAGAAGTATCTTCAACCACTGCGGTAAGCGTGACCTGCTTATTGACTGTCTGCAGTTCCTGGTCGGGAGAAGGTATTTTGATAGTGATAAGCGGAGGTATATTATCTGCGGTCACCTGCGTCACATCCTGGCGGATTTCATTGGAAGAGGTGACTACCAGCATGCGGATGGCGTATAATCCGTCCAACCCTGAAGTGTCCCACTCGGCCAGCAGCCCATTCTCAACCGGGGTGGTCACCGCATCCCCCAACTGCTGCCAGGAATCAGGGTTGATGCCCTGACCCACCTGGATGGTGTAATAGCCAAAATCCGCTCCGCTGGCTGTACCGGTGATGGATACCTTGCCGCCTACTGCACTGAATAGCGCTGGGGAAGTTAATTGTGTGCCGGGGTCTTTGGTCATATAAGGGATGGAATCATACCCCGAAGGTGCTACATCAATCCCGTTTTCAATTGCCCACTGGCGCAGACTGGCAGGCACATTCATGACCACTTTCTCTTCGATAAGTTCAGAGGCTGTAAATACCGTAGCGCGCTGACCCGTCTCGCGGTTGACCTGGATCTTTTCAAAGAGCGTATCGGCTGCCACCGGTTCATTGCCGCTGAGGAAGAGCTCAAGGCGTGACACCGGGCAATCGATTGAGGGCAGCATTCCGGATGGGACGCAAACTTCAACTTGTATGATCCCGGATGGCTTCGTCCAGCCCTTGTTATCAAGGGCTGCTGATGAGGTTTTCATCATAGCGTTCCATAATCCGGCTGGAACCTGCGGGGGCAGTTCCACCAAACCGGGTTGGATGCCCATCCAGGTGATGACCAGGCGTTGGGGAGTGTATCCCACTGTCCACACCTGGCTCTGATCAGCGGTTTGTCCCACTTTGACGGCAGTCACCTGGCCGGTTTCAAACGGATTGGGGAAACCGTAACTTTCACGCCGGGGGGTTATATCGCTCAACACATCATTGATCAGGTAAGTCAGTTGCTCGCTCAATACGGTACTGTCGGCGGGTAGTGAGCGGTCGAGGATGAGGCGGTTGGTGGTGCTGATCACACGCAGGGTTAAATTCGGCTCTATTTCACCTGCTGCAGTAGCAGCACCGTTGCGGACTCCTGAATTGGCAAGCGTGTTATAGGCAGCGCCGACAGCCAAAAGGCTGGTAGTCACCTGTGAGGAAAAGAGGTCTTCGGGAGATATTGATTCGAGGGAGGAAAAACCGAGGGCATCGGAAACTTTTGAAACGCGCGAAACGTCCATCTGGCTGGCAAGCTGGGCTAACGGGGTCAGGTAATCTCCTACAATGGCAGAGCGCAAACTGACTGGACCATGATAGCTACCATCGGGATTTTTGAGCGAGACTTGCAGGGCGTCGGTGGCAGGCGCATCCCATTTGTATGAAGAAGGGGAGAAGCCTCCGGTAAAGCCCGCTAGCGCAATGAAGGGACTTACGAGCGTACCAGCCTGGTAGCCAAAATCTGCCCTGGTGCTGCCGCTGTACTCGATCGGGCTGAGGTAAGCCAATACTTGCCCGGTGCCGGGGTCCATCACCAGGCCGGCGGCTGCCAGTCCCTGCCCGTCCAGCCCTGTGAAGATCTGCGTAGGCAGGAGCAGGGAGGCATCACAATTGGAAACCTCGTTGGCTACACCAGAAGCGGAAGGGTTTTCAAAGACCATCAACTGAGCCAGGGCAGCGCAGGTAAATTGTTCCTGCAAAGCTGCATCCAGCGTAGTGGTCACAACCAGACCGCCGCGCTCCAGCCTGTGCTGACCCATCACATCATTCAGTTGCAGCGCAACCTGCCGGGTGAACGCTGGAGCAGTGCTTTCAATATCCGCAATGTCCTTACGAAACTCCAATTCCTGCCTGATCGCGGAGGAAAAATCAGCAGTGGTAATGACGCCGGTTTCTGCCATCCGTGCCAGGAACAAGCGTTGGCTATCCAGCACTGCGCCGGGAGCGTCAATCGGGTTTAGTGCCGGGGATTCCAGCAGGACGGTTAGTAATGAGGCTTCACTGAGCGATAGATTCTGTGCGGATTTGTTGAAGTAAAGTTGAGAAGCACTTTCAGCTCCGTAGGCCAAGTGACCAAAGTAGGCGCTGTTAAGATACCACTCCAACACCTGCGTGCGCCCATATTCCCTTACCAGTTGGGCTGCCAGCAGGCGCATGCGCATGGCACGGTTGGAAGATTCCGGTTCATTCCACAACAGCAGCTCGCTGACTACCCGCTCTACAATGGTTTGAGGCTGCGGATTCCGTAGGTCCTTGAGGGAGTATCCCGTGCTTTCCCAAAAAGCCGGTTCCAAGCTGGCGACCACTGCCCTCACCAGTTGCGGGCTGATGTGCTGTGGATCATCCGGATTCACAGAAAGGTACAACCGATTAATGCCCGGGTTGGAAAGGGTGGTTAATGTGATGGCACCGGTACGGTCAGTCAGCCGGGTTGGTTGGAGCAGCTCACCTGTTTCGGCATCCAACATGACCGGCAGGACTTGAACGGAAGGAAGGTCTACCGCGATTTTTGCATACGTCAGACCTGCAATAAACAATGCTCCTAGAATTGCCAGTGCGAAGACTGCTGCAACCGTTTTTGCGATAGGTTTTAAGACCGGCATCACCCTGTGTGACCGGGAGCGCTGATTCTTATGACGATTTTTCAACAGGAGGAACAAGTCAACTTTGCGCACGGCAGTTTATTTGGTGGGAGAGGGGGTCGGGGACGCTGAGCTTATGGATGTAGTAGTCACTTTTACTGTTGCGGTGGTGGTGAATGTAGGCGTAAACGTTTTCGTCGGCGCGGGCGTGAAGGTGATGGTGGGCGTCAGCGAAGGCGTGGGAGTCACGATGGTCAGGTATTCCTCCCGGGCTTGCGCGAGGAGGTCTTTGGGGGCAACCTCTGCTGGCAGGGCGAAGAATGCTTCATAATCACGAATGGCAGCGTCGGAATTCTTTAGCCCGACCATTGAAACTGCCCGCCAGTACAAGGCAATAGCTTCCTCACGTGGCGTGGCGGCAGCTTCCATTGCCTTTTCGATATTAATGAGAGCTCCACCAGCGTATGTTTTTGCCAGCTGCACGCGGGCGCGCCCAATATACCCACCAAAAGACCGGTAGTACAACTGTTGGGCTCTCAGGTAACTATTGTCCGCTTCCACCAGTTTACCCTGATCCATGTAAATATCTCCGCGCAGCAGGTAGGCATCGATTACCTTGTCACTGACGCTGATGACTTTTTGGATGGTAGCAAGCGCTCTTTCCGTATCCCCGGTATAGTAATAAGCCTTGGCAAGCAGGAGCTCACTTTCAGGACTGGTAGGATCCGCGTTGAGATAAGTGAGCAGCGGAACTATAGATTCTTCGTAGCGTTCATTTGCCTGCAGCACCTGCCCCCAGAGTTGATAGATGGGCATGTATGAAACATCCATCCCACGTGCTTTTTGGATGGCCGTTAAAGCTGCCGACACTTCACCTTTTAGCAGCAGGATCCTGGCGCGCGTATATTCGACCACGGCGGTGGGCGATTCATTATCGAGGTAACTTTCAAGCCACGTTAAAGCGGTATCTGTATCCCCTTTGGTAAGATACAGGTTAGCCATTTCCAACCTGGTTTCGCTGAGCTCAGGGTCCAACTCCAGCGCTTTGGTGAAGAATGCCAGGGCTTCAATTGTTTTTGAGGGTGTGCTTTGAAGAGTTAAACGGCCTTTACCCAGATAAGAAGGCGCATATGCGGCATTGGCTTTGATGGCAGCGTCATACGAGACCAGTGCATCCTTGTAATTCTTCTGCATGCGGTAAATCTCGCCTAGCAGGTAATGTAAATCGGCTGAACCAGGCTCCTCTGCGATGACCTGTTTGAGCAGTTCAGCAGCTCGTCCCCAATCCTGGCGCTCATATGCCTTGAGGGCCGAAGAATAAGCTTCGGTACGGTTGTGGGGAGTTGCAGCGCGAATGGGCGTAGAGGTGAACGTTGTGCTTAAATTGGTATCCAGCAAGGCCGGACCACTTGGCGTATCGGTGATCATTGGCGTCAGCGAGGCGGTGGCGGAAGGCGGGAGGCTGACTCGAAAAACGGGTGAGGTATCCGGACGGTAGCGGTTAGTTTCCGCGATGAGGAGGCCGCCGGTGATCACGGCGATGAGCAAAATGCCCAGGAACGACCAGCCAAGGATCTTCCGGATCGGCAGCTTGGCACGTACTTTCCTAGCACGGTTCAACTCAAGGCTGGTCTTCCAATTCGTCCTGTACTGTCCCATTTTCCATAGCGCGGGCGGGTTGGCAACCTCTTCGCCCATTAAAACCAAGCCTCGTTTGGCCAGGTCATTTTCGGGGTCGAGCTTGAGGACTTCCCGGAGGCACACGCCGCGTTCCTTGAGCGTTTCCACAGCCATGCTCATGCCCAGCCAGTATTCCGGGTTCTGGCGGTTCAGTTTGAGCACGCGGGTGAAAAGATCACGCGCAAGGGTATAGTCCTTTTTCTTTAATGCCTCACAGGCATCCTGGAAAAGCCGTTCCTCGGGGGTCATATATGAAGTGTAGCATAGGCGAGGATACCGGGCAAGATTATTTTGCAGGTATAATGCGAGAGATGAAACGGATCATGATGATTGCGGTGGTTTTCCTGGCGGTGATGCTGGCTGGCTGCAGCGCGGCAACCCCCACTGCTGTGCCTATTGGAGCAGCCGGCGTGGTTGAGTTGACCCGCTACGCTACGGTCACGCTGACCCCAACGGTGACGGCCACACCGGTCAATGCGCCCACCGCCACCCTTGCTCCAACCCAAACCCCTACTCCGCGGGTGTACAGCGTAAAAGACAACGACACCATGATCGTCATTGCCTTCCGCAACGGGTTAACGCTGGACGAGTTGCAGAAAGCCAACCCGGATGTGGACCCGTACACGCTTTCCGTGGGGATGACGCTGTATATCCCGGCGCCCTCCAGCGTTTCGGCGACGGCACAAGCCCCCACGTCAACCCCGGCAGCTATGACGATCGGACCGGTACAGTGCCTGGTCACTTCCACCGGGGGCACCTATTGCTTTGCATTGGTCACTAATGCGCAGGCGTTCGACCTTGGAAGCGTCTCGGCGGAATTCCGGTTGAACAACCCTGTTAATGGAGAGGTACTCACTCAACCTGCGACATTACCGGTTAGCCGGGTGGGCGCTGGGGGTTCAGTCCCGTTCTTTGCCTATTTTGCGCCTCCGGTTTTCAATTCACCTGTTGCATCCCTGCAATTACAAACCGCCATCCAGGCTGGTGATGCATCAACCCGCCCGGTTGTTGCCATTGAGAACCCGCTGGTGCAAATTGCGGATAGCGGTCTTTCGGCTGCGGTGAGCGGTACGGTGACGCTCGGCGTGGATAGCGTGCCTGCCAGTACGGCATGGGTGACGGCAGCGGCTTTTGATGCCAATGGCAGCGTGATCGGGATCCGGCGCATCGAACTCACCGGGGGGATCACTGCTGGTGGTACAAGCCCCTTTACGCTGACGCTTTACAGCCTGTCCGGAAAAATCGACAAGGTTGAGTTGTACGTGGATGCCATCCCCTGATCAGGGGAGTTTCATTTGCACATAACTGCCGGCTGCACAAACCGGTTCCGCAATAATCCCCGTCAGGCAAATTTGATAATGCAAGATTGAACCATTGGGGGCAGCCTCGAGGAACGGCACATTGATTGATGATGTGCCATTTGCCATAGTGGCTGGCACGATGCCTTCGTACACCGATCCATCTGGCAAGGAGACCTTCAATTGCGCTTCAATGCCAACAAGAGGTTGTTCGTTCACCTGGCTGCGCAGGGTAATCGATAGCTGCTGCATTTGCTTCGGCTGCAACAGGTGATACTGTTCAGACACTTTTAGCGCAACCGTGCTGGGGGAAATGACCACGGTCTCGCCGTAAAAGTCAGCCGGGCTGATCTTAGCCAGGTAGGAAGCGCCGATGGGGTCCAGGGTGAGCTGTGTCTCGGAGGGGTTGGCAGTGGCGTAACGCAAACAGTAATTCTCAAAGCACTGGCGGTACTCGCCCGCGGAGAGTTGAGTGACTTCTGCAATAGGCATGCCGGAAATGGCGGTTCCGCCATGATCCGCGATGAAATCATCAAAGAGCTGCGGCACGTGGTAGCCTAGCGAGCCATCCACGGCGTAAAAGACCATGCCTTCCTTATTGCCATAGAGCTTGGCGCTGGGGGGCGTGGAGGGCAATCCAACGATGAGCGGTACGGACCGCAAGTGGATGAATTTGCTGCCCGGGGAGGTGAACAGGGAGGCGTTCTCGAATACCTGTTCCTGCATACCATCCGCAGCCAAAAAGGCGCGGGTGAGTGGGGCACCGAAGATGGAAGCATCACCTAATTTCTCGAGCCCTTCCAGGAATACGCGGTCGGTTTGCGGGATGGTGGAGCTGCTGATGACGGCATCGACCGCGGGGGAGAATTCGCAGCGGTCGGCACAGGCAGCCGCACCGTATGCCAGTAATTTCACATCGCCGGCAGCATCGCTGAAGTTGCGGTAAAAACCAATATTTTCGAAATATTGCTCAATGCGCTGCTGCGAGTAATTCATCTTTGCCGGGGCGAGCGGGTAACCGGTGATGGAGGCGCCGGAAAGTTCCTTGTACAGGGGTATGAACTCCGCGTAGATCGGGATGCCGTTAACCACCAGGCTGGTTGCATCGGGAGTTTCTGCTTCAATCGTTCCGCTGCTCATCAGCGTTGAGCCGAGCGGGTAAAGGAAGTATTGGGCTGCGCCGGAAAGCTCCGGGTTATGGCAGAGCAGAGCGTCGAGGGTGTACTGGCAGTTGCTTTCGTTAAAAGTAAAGAGCTTTGAGATTGCCGGGCCGAACCGGTCTTTGCCGCCGAGGGTGTTGTAGAACTCTTTAAGATCAGGGTCGATGGCGTAGGTAGTGCCGCGCGAAGCAGAGCCGGCGCAGGAGGTTAGCCCCCCCGTGAGGAGGATAGCCAGGAGCAGGGGGAAGAGCTTGGGGAAGAGCAAGACGGATTTCATAAGGTACCCTGTTAATGATTATATATGAAACAGATGTGCGATAAAGATAAAAAGGTGGAATCTCTAATCAGATATGAGGTAAAAAAACACAAACAGGATTTTTCTCAGATCGGGTTTTTTCCTTATT
>Ga0209450_10001147_pt1 | contig 13258 bp, 8 predicted proteins | sample FrelakmetLWP11LW_FD_187149 | JGI IMG/M metagenome (GOLD analysis project Ga0209450, IMG submission 187149) | Freshwater lake sediment microbial communities from the University of Notre Dame, USA, for methane emissions studies - LWP11 LW (SPAdes)... | ecosystem: Environmental > Aquatic >... | reverse complement strand
CCGGGACCTGGTCAAGCTCTACAACGGGCAGACAAGCCTCGTCCTGGCCGCCTACAACGCCGGGCAGGAGGCCGTCCGGAAATACAAGGGCATCCCCCCCTATCCGGAGACGAAGTCCTACATCGCGGGCATCATGAAGACCTACAAGAAGCCCACCGTCACGACCAAGAACCCGACCTACATGGTCAAGGACGAGAGCGGGCGAACGGTCCTGGTGAACGACCCGGATTCCGTCAAGAAGAAATAGGGATCCGCCCGGCCTAGCGGCCGACGGGCTGCAGGAACCCCTTGATGAGGAGGTTGCGCGGCACGATCTCGAACGTCGCCGGCAACCGGCCGATCTGATCGCCGTCGAGCTCGAGCAGGACGTCCTGGTCCCCTCCGGGCCACGCTTCGACCTGCCGGCCTTTGACGACGGAGACCTTCGGGTGGGTGACGTGGCTGCCGTTCATGAGCTTCCAGCCGTGGCGGCAGAATTCGAAGAAGCGGAATCCCCGGACGAGGACCGCATCGAAAAGGCCGTCGTCCAGCTGGGCGTCCGGCGCGACTTTCATTCCCTTGCCGAAGATCTTGCCGTTGGCCACAGCGCCGATGAGGTATTCGCCGTCGGGCAGGTCCCGGCCGTCGACGCGGACACGGACGTGCTTGTTCTTGTAGTGGATCATCGTCGAGACCAGGCAGCGGACGTAGGATGAGGCCTTCCGCTGGAGGCGCCGTTCGGTGACCTCGCGGACGACCTCGCCGCCGAGGCCGAAATCCGCGACGTTGAGGAAGAAGCGCTCTTCCTGGCCGCCGGCGTTCGCGGTGTATCGGACCCGGCCCACGTCCATGCGCACCGACGGGGCGTCGGTGAGGACCTTGAGGGCGCCATGAAGGCCGGCCGGGATATTCAGGCTCCGGATGAGGTCGCAGCCCGTGCCCGACGGGACAAGGCCCAGCGTGGCCTCGGGGTTGATGATGCGGCGGTCCTCGTAGAAGCCGTTGGCGATCTCGTTCATCGTCCCGTCGCCGCCGACGCCGATGACGAGGTCGGCGCCGTCCTTGATGGCTTCGCGGGCGAGGGCCGTGGCGTGGAGGGGCTTTTCCGTGAACTCGACCTTGAACTCGCGGATGACGTGTCTCAGACCCGCCCGGATCTCGCCCCAGCGCTTGCGGGTCCGGCCCCGGTTGGACTCGGGATTGACGATGACCTTCGTCTTATGCCGCATCGGGGGGTCCTGGCGGGGTTTGAGGCGGCGCCGCGGGGGGAAGGGCCTTCTTCGCGAAGAGGCTCACGCCGATGATCCCTCCGAGGGCGCCCATGAGGGCGAAGACGGCGGCCGAGATGAACAGGCCGATCAGGAACCAGCCCGGCGAGAATACGCCCGCGTTGTTGAGGATGTCGTCCAGTCCGGCCGGCATTTCGCCGCCGAACTCGGAGGCCTTATCGAGGATGCGCCGGGCGAGGTCCATGTTGAAGGAGCGCAGGGGGATGGAGACGATGGCGTCGACGACCGCGGCCGTGATCCCGGTCAGGGCGCCGACGATGGCCCCGTCTCCCGCGGTCAGGAGGGCCCGGGTCCGGGCGGCCAGAAGCTTGACGGCCATGGCCGCGCCGCCGACGATCCAGAGGCAGCAGATGCAATTGCCCGTGCCGATGATCGGGAGGCCGGACAGGAGCCCGGCGACGGCCCCGGCCATGAGCGCGGGTCGGAAATAATCGGGTTTCTGCGGATCCATATCGCCTCCTCGATCGCGGCGCCTATTCTATGTTGCCGGGGGGCTTTTTGCAAGCATCCCGGGCCGCCAGGCGCTCCCGTCTGGTCCGGACGAGGTCGGCCAGGCCGGCGACGAAGTAGAAGGGCAGGATGGCTCCCCAAAGGACACCGGTGGCGAAGCGGAGCTCAATGGGGCTTTTCCAGAGCCCGAGGATGCCGGCCAGACCGTCCAGGGCCAGGGGCAGCGTCACCAGGGCGAAGGTCCGGGCCATGGGCAGGGCCGGGCGGGAAAAGCCCCGGATGAGGGGGTAGAGGACGAGTCCGGCCATGACGCCGGCGTAAATACCCAGGCAACGGCCGCAGACGGCCAGGGGATGGCCGTAGAGAAGGAAACAGCGATCTGCGATCTGATGGCAAACGGGGGCGAAGACGGCATAGAGGACCCGGGCCGCGCCGGCGGCGCCCCGGGCGGCCAGCCAGGGGGCCAGGAAGATCATGGCCATCCAGACGATCGCTCCGCCGAAGGTCAAGGCCCAGATCGTGCGGACGGACCGGGAACCCGAGGCGGGCGTCATGGGCGCTATTCTAATCCTTATCGCCGGGCGTGTCATCCGGCGGGACGGATTTCCGCGGACGATTGACAGGAGTGGACATCCTTGGGTAAATTAGTCGCGGTTCTCTATATCATCTGCGACCAGACGACCTTCGGAAAGGAGGACACGATGACCGGGTTGCGCAAAACGTGTGTGATCCTGATAGGCGCCCTCGCCCTGACGTCGTCCTATGCCGCGGCCCAGACCGAGGAGGCGAACGCCATCCTCGGCCAGGCCGGATCGAGCGTTCTCGCGCTCGTCACCTACGGCTCCGACAAGGCCGAGATCCTCAAAGGCTCTGCCCTCGCCCTGAGCGAGGACATCGTCATCACGGCCTATCACGTCGTGTCCCAGGCCTTCGATGTCGAGGGCCTCAACATCAAAGGCAAGAAGGTCAAGATCGAGGGTATCCTCGGGATCGACAAGGCCCACAACCTGGCCCTGCTGAAGCTGAAGGGCAAGCTCACAGCCTTGCCCGTGGGTTCGGTCGACAATCTGGCCGCGGGGTCCAAGCTGTTCGCCCTGGGCTCCAACGAGTCGGGCCAGGTGGTCCTGGCCGAAGGCACGTTCCGCAGAATGGTCGATCTCGGCGCCGCGGGCAAGATCCTCGAGGTCTCGATCCCTTGCCCCGAGCAGTTCCGCGGCGGGCCGCTCGTGGACATCAACGGCCAGCTCATCGGGATGCTCTTCGTCGGGGATCGGAACCTCAAGTTCGGCCTCCCGATCAACACCCTCGTGGCCGTGCCCCGGACGGGGAAGGTGACCGAGGTCAAGGCCCAGACCAAGGAGAGCTTCTTCGAGACGGTCGAGGGGAACTATTTCGCCGGCCTGGCGGCCATGGGGCTCGACGAGCAGATGACGGCCCGGGTTCACCTGGAGAAGGCGGTCAAGATCAATCCGTCCGACGTCCGGGGGCACCTCCTGCTGGCCGACATTTACGCCCGGCAGAGGGACTACGCCGAGGCCGCGGCGGCCTACCGCAGGGTCGCCGAGCTCGATCCGTCCCGGGCCGAAGCGTTCTACGGCCTGGGGACGATCCTGTACAAGCAGACACAGTATAAGGACGCCGCCGAGGCGCTGGAGAAGGCGGCGGGGCTGGGCTATGCCGGCAAGGAGGTCCAGTTCGACCTCGGCGCCGCTTATGAAGCCATCCCGGATTTCGCCAAGGCCGCGGCGGCTTACGAGAAGCACATCGCTTCCGGGGCGCCGGAGGTCTGGAACGCCTATCTGAGGCTCGGGATCTGCCGGACCAAGATCGGCGAGTACGACGCGGCCATCGCCGCCCTGCTCGAGGCCCAGAAGGTCCAGCCCCGGGACACCAAGATCGGGGAGGCCCTGGCGGAGGCCTACACCAAGGCGGGGCGTCTCGACGAAGCCGATGCCGTTTACGTGGCGATGGCCAGGTTCAACCCCCCCGAGGCCAAGAACTACCATACCCGGGCCTACCAGATGTACGATGGGGCGGAAAAGTACGACAAGGCCATCCTCCCGCTCCAGAGGATCATCGAGATCGATCCCAAGAACGAGACGAATTACTATTATCTCGGCATGGCCCATTTCAAAGCCCAACAATATGACGCGGCCGTCGGGGCTTTCCAGAAGGCCGTCGCCATCAAGCCCGATTTCGAGCACGCCTGGTACCAGATCGGGTCCTCCTATTTCAGCACCAAAAAGTACAAAGAGGCGGCCGGGGCCTACCGGAAGTATGCCGAGATCAAGCCCGAGGACCCGGCGGGCTGGCTCAACGTCGGGGTGGCCTATAACCAGGCCAAGGACTACGAGTCCGCCCTAGAACCGTTGAAGAAGTGCGTCGAGATCAAGCCCGACAACTCGGTGGCCCTGGCCAACCTGGCCATCGTCTACATCAACCTGAAAGACATGTACAGCGCCAAGGAGATCTACAACAAGCTCGTGGCCCTCGACCCGGCCATGGCCGAGAAGCTGAAGAAGTACATCAAATGACGCATGGCCGCCGCCAGGCGGCGGCCTGTCGAGAAAGGGCAGATGGCGGAATTGGCAGACGCGCTAGGCTTAGGACCTAGTTCCTGATGAAGGAGTGCGGGTTCGAGTCCCGCTCTGCCTACTGACCTTCGGCCGCCCGGGCCGTCCGCGACGACCGTGTTGCCGATCACGATCCCAGGAGATGAAAGAGACAAACCGATGAGCGCACCAGGAAGACAGAGCCGCCTCGCCGATCTCAGCCCGAGCCGCAAGGAGATCGAGCTCGAGATCCCCGACGAGGAGTTTCGCGCCGAATACGAGAAGGTCCTCGGGGACTATGGGACCCGGGCCAAGCTCGACGGCTTCCGCAAGGGGCACGCCCCCCGCGACCGGGTCAAGGCCCTCTTCGACCATGAGATCAGGCACGACGTCTACGACGCCCTCATTCCGCGAGTCCTCGAGGAGGAGCTGAAGGGTCTACGACTGAATCCCGTCAACGTCCCGGAGCTCAGGGACCTGAAGCACGAGGAGGGCCAGCCCCTCCGCTGCACGGCCGCCTTCGAGGTCCTGCCCGAGTTCGAACTGCCGGACTACCGGTCCGTCCGGATCGAACGGAAGACGGTCGAGCTGGCGGACGCGGACGTCGACCGGGCCATGGAGGACATCCGGGCCCGGGCGGCCGAATACGTCCCGGTCGAGGGCCGGGGAGTGGCCGACGGGGACTACGCCGTCGTCGAGATGCAGGGCCGGGACCAGAAGACCCGCCGCCTCCTGCCCGTCGAGAAGGCCGTCGTGCTGGCCGGCCACGCCGAGAACGAGCCGGCCCTGAACGGCAAGATCATGGGCATGACCCCGGGAGAAGAGCGCCCCTTCGAGGTCGTCTACCCCAAGGAGCACCCCAACAAGCGGGTGGCCGGAAAGGACATCGTCTACAACCTCCGGCTCCGGGAGCTCAAAGAGAAGAAGCTCCCCGCCCTGGACGACGAGTTCGCCAAGAGCCTGGGGGCGGCCGAGGGCCTCGAAGCCCTTCGCGGCCGCATCCGCCAGGAGCTTCTGGCCGCCCGGGAGAGGGCCGGTCAGAACGAGACCGCCTCGGAGGTCCTCAAGGCGATCGCCGACCGTGTCAAGCTCGAGCTGCCGGAATCGGTGGTCGAACAGGAGACCTTGTCCATCCTGCGGCGCGTCCTGTCCTCCTCCAGGGACAGGCGGATCTCCCCGGAAGCCCTGGAAAACCTGAAGATCGAGGCCAGGCGCCAGGCGGAGGACCACCTCCGCAACCACCTGATCCTCGAGAAGATCGCCCAGAAGGAGGGCCTGGGGGTGTCGGCGGAGGAGGTCCAGGCCGAGATCGTCAGCCTGGCCAAGGCCAACAACGTCTCCGAGAAGGTCCTGGCCGAAATGATCCGTCGGGACGAGCACCGGCACGAGGAAATGGTGGAAAATCTGCTCTTTCGGAAGACAGTTGACTTTCTCGTGAAAACGGCTATAATTGGTTGACCAAGGCTTTCAAACCCCGCGGCTTTTCGATGGGCGCGTCAGATCGGCGATAAATCGGCTCGGTTCCAGACGCCCGTTTGAGCCGTATGCCTGAAACGACCGGGGGCCCCGGCGGGCCCGGAGCGTGATCATGCAGGATTCCAACGAACACACCGAGGTCCTGAGAAACATCCCCCTCATTCCGCTGAGGGACCTCGTCGTGTTCCCGGCCACCCTGGTGCCCTTCATCGTCGGCCGCTCGTCGTCCATCCAGGCCCTCGAAAAGGCCGCGGAAAAGGACAAGATGATCTTCCTGGCCGCCCAAATGGACGCCTCGGTCGACAATCCGACCCCCAAGGACATCTACTCCGTTGGCGTGACGGCCAAGATCATCCGGACGATCAAGAGCGACGACCGGAATATGAAGGTCATCGTCGAGGGCAAGAGCCGGGCCCGGGTCGTCGAGTATCTGAGCACCTATCCCTACTACCAGATCCTGGCCAAGGTCATCAAAGAGGTCGACGACCATCTGCCCGAGTCCCGGGAGCTCCTGAAGCGGGTCCTGGCGCTGTTCGAGGACTACCTCAAGCTCAACCAGAACACCAATCTGGATTCGATCATCCCGGCCCTGCGCGAAAACACCCCGGAGCGCATCACCGACATCGTCGCCTCCCACGTCTACATGCCTCTCGAGGAGAAGCAGAACCTCCTCGAGACGGTCAACAGCTTCGAGCGGCTCAGGCGGCTCAACTACGTCCTGGAGAACGAGATCCTGAAGATCCACTCCGCCTACCAGAAGGACCCCAACCGGGGGGCCCGGCGGCGGGGCTCGTTCAAGGACCAGCCGGCCGGCCAGAAGCCCTTCCCGCCGGGAACGCCCGGAGGGCGCAAGGAAGACCAGCCCAACGAGATCGAGGAGCTCCGCCAGAAGGTGGCCAAGGCCAAGATGCCGCCGGACGCCCAGGAGAAGTCCTACAAGGAGATCGAGCGGCTGGAGACCATGCCTCCGATGTCGGCCGAGGCGACGGTCAGCCGGAACTACCTGGACTGGCTCATCTCGCTGCCCTGGGTCAAGAAGACGAGGGAGAAGCGGGAGCTCAAAGAAGCCGAAAGGATCCTCAACGAGGACCATCACGGCCTGGATAAGGTCAAGGAGCGCATCCTCGAATACCTGTCCATCCGCCAGCTGGTCAAGAACCCCCGGGGCGTCATCCTCGGTCTCATCGGGCCGCCGGGCGTGGGCAAGAGCTCGCTCGGCAAGTCCATCGCCCGGGCCACGGGCCGGAAGTTCGTCCGGCTGTCCCTGGGCGGCGTCCGCGACGAAGCCGAGATCCGCGGCCACCGGCGGACCTACATCGGCGCCTATCCGGGCCGCATCATCCAGATGATCAAGCGCGGCGGGACGAAGAACCCCGTCTTCCTGCTCGACGAGGTCGACAAGATGAGCATGGATTTCCGGGGCGACCCGGCCTCGGCCCTGATGGAAGTCCTCGACCCCGAGCAGAACAGCACCTTCCTCGACCACTACATCGACACCGATTTCGACCTCTCCCAGGTCATGTTCATCGTCACCGCCAACATGCTCGACCCCATCCCCAAGCCCCTGATCGACCGGATGGAGATCATCCGCATCCCGGGCTACACGGAGGACGAGAAGCTCGAGATCGCCAAGCGCTTCCTCCTGTCCAAGCAGATGGAGGCCCATGGCCTGACCGAGGCCAACATCAAGTTCAGCGACCCCGCCCTGATGAAGCTCATCCGCAGCTACACCCGCGAGGCCGGCGTCCGGAACCTGGAGCGGGAGATCACGTCGGTCTGCCGCAAGGTCGTCAAGCGCGTCGTCGAGCAGGGCAAGGACCACAAGGAGCACATCACCCCGAAGAACCTCGAGAGCTATCTTGGCATCCCGAAGTTCCGGCGGTCCGAGTTCGACAAGCGGGACGAGGTCGGGGTCAGCACGGGCATGGCCTGGACCGAGTTCGGCGGCGAGCTTCTGCGGTTCGAGGCGACCAAGATCCACGGCCGGGGGAATTTCACCCTGACCGGGCAGCTCGGCGAGATCATGCAGGAATCGGCCCAGGCGGCCTTCTCCTTCGTCCGGGGCAAGATCTACGAGCTCGATATCGCCAAGGACCTGCACCGCAATTCCGACATCCACATCCACGTCCCCGAAGGATCGACGCCGAAGGAAGGTCCTTCGGCCGGCATCACCATCGCCACGGCCATCATCTCGCTGCTGACCGACATCCCGGTCAGCAAGAAGGTGGCCATGACCGGCGAGATCACGCTGAAGGGCAAGGTCCTGCCCGTCGGCGGCATCAAGGAAAAGCTCCTGGCCGCCTATCGGGAAGGCATCCGCGAGGCCGTCCTGCCCCGCGACAACGAGCCCGACCTCAAGGACCTGCCCAAGGTCCTGAAGTCGGGCATGACCATCCACCTCGTCGAAACGATGGACGAGGTCCTGAAGAGCGCCCTGACCCGGGAACTGCCCAAGAAGCCCGCCGAAAGCCCCGCCAAGAAGGCGGTCGAGGCGGAGCGGCCCGCGGCCCGGGCGGCGGAGGATGAAGCGGCCAAGGAACCGCCCCTGACCAACTGAACACGGTTTTTTTGACTCGATAATCGAGACCGGCAATCCACTTGGGAGAAGGACCACACATGGTGACGAAGAAGACCGAAAACGTCGAGGCGCCTCCGCCAGCAAACAAAGAGTACAACCTCACCGAGCTCGAGGCCTGCGCGATCGGGGCCCTGTCCAAGGTCGCCGAAACGGTCGGCCTGCCCGACGACGAGATCGAGGCTTCGAGCAAGCACCACCTGGTCTTCAAGATCCTCGAGGCCCAGGCCAAGAAGCAGGGCCTGCTGTTCTCGGAAGGTGTCCTCGAGTGCCTGGAGGACGGCTTCGGCTTCCTGCGGGCCCCCGAGTTCAGCTACCTGCCCAGCCCCGACGACATCTATGTCTCGCCGTCCCAGATCCGCAAGTTCCAGCTGCGCACGGGCGACACCATCTCGGGCGTCGTCCGGGCCCCCAAGAACGGCGAGAAGTACTTCGCCCTGATCAAGATCGAGGCCGTCAACTTCCTGCACCCCGACGTCATCATCGAGGAGCGCCGGAACGTCCACTTCGAGGCCCTGACCCCCCTCTATCCGTTCGAGATGATCAAGCTCCAGGACGGCAATCCCAAGAACATGAACGCGCGGGTCATGGAGCTCCTGACGCCCGTCGGCAAGGGCCAGCGCGGCCTCATCGTCTCGCCGCCCCGGGCCGGCAAGACGACCATCCTCAAGACGATCGCCAAGTCGATCGAGAAGAACCATCCCGAGATCTTCCTCATCGTCCTGCTCATCGCCGAGCGGCCCGAGGAGGTCACCGACTTCAAGCGGAGCGTCAACGGCGAGGTCGTGGCCTCGACCTTCGACGAGCCGCCGACGCGCAACGCCCAGGTCGCCAACATCGTCCTGGAGAAGGCCAAGCGACTGGTCGAGATCAAGCGGGATGTCGTCATCCTGCTCGATTCGATCACCCGGCTGGCCCGGGCCCACAACGCCATCGTCCCGCCTTCGGGCAAGGTCCTGTCGGGCGGCATCGACGCCAACGCCCTGCACAAGCCCAAGAAGTTCTTCGGATCGGCCCGCAAGATCGAGGAGGGCGGCTCGCTGACCATCCTGGCCACGGCCCTGGTCGACACGGGCAGCCGGATGGACGAGGTCATCTTCGAGGAGTTCAAGGGCACGGGCAACATGGAGATCAACCTCGACCGGCGCCTGGTCGACAAGCGGGTCTTCCCGGCCATCGACATCAGCCGGTCCGGGACCCGGAAAGAGGAGCTCCTCATCGAGGAGGCCGACCTCAACCGGATCTGGGTCCTGCGCAAGGTCCTCAGCCAGATGAACGAGGTCGAGGCGGTCGAGCTCCTCATCGACAAGCTCGGCAAAACCAAGACCAACCAGGAGTTCCTGAACCAGATGACCAAGGGCCAATAGGCGGCCCCCGTGAAGACGCTCGGCCTCATCGGGGGAATGACCTGGCATTCGACCGTCGACTACTACCGGCTGATCAATAAGGGCGTTCACGAACGCCTGGGCGGCTCCCACTCGGCCGAGCTGCTGCTCCTGTCCATCGACTTCGAGCCCGTCGAGGAGATGCAGGGGAGGGGCGACTGGGCCGGCATGGGCCGGCTGATGGCCTCCTGGGCCAAGCGCCTGGAGGGCGCCGGGGCCGAGGGCCTTCTCATCTGCACGAACACCATGCACCGCCTGGCCGGCGACGTGGAGCGGGCGGTCCGGGTGCCGCTCATCCACATCGCCGACGCCACGGCCGTGGCCATCAAGAAGGCCGGGATGTCGACGGTCGCGTTGCTCGGCACCCGCTATACGATGGAGCTCGATTTCTACCGGGGGCGGCTCGAAAAGGAACACGGCCTTAAGGTCCTCATTCCCGAGGAACCGGGCCGGACGGCCGTCCACGACATCATCTACCGGGAGCTCGCCTTCGGCGACGTCCGGGAGGAGTCGCGGCGGACGTACGTCGCGACCATCGAAGAGCTGATGCGCCGCGGGGCCCAGGGCGTCATCCTGGGCTGCACGGAGATCCCTCTCCTCATCAAGGAGAAGGACAGCCCCGTCCCGGTCTTCGACACGACGGCCCTCCACGCCGCGGCCGCGGTCGAGTTCGCCCTGGGCTGATCGCTCTCGGCACAGTCATCGTTCGTTGACCGCCCCCCTCCCCATGTCTTCGAGCAGGCCGCCCTGCGGGCGGCCGAGGAGAGCGGGGACTGCGATTAGCCGGCGTTATGGAGAGGGGAGTGGCCGCCGCGCCCGAAAATCCGCTGGCAGCGGCAAGGTCGTCTCGATTTCCGGAAATTGACATCCGCCAGCGGCCGGGATACTCTCCTTTTCGCGACGGTAAGGGCCGATCAAAATGGGTGCAAACTGACATGTTCAAGAAAATACTGATGGTGCTTGTTCCGTGTGCGCTTTGCGGCGGCGTCCTGGCGGCGTGCGGTATGAAGAATCAATTTCTCAATCCCCCGGACTCCGCGCGGCCCGGGGTGTACTGGTATTTCATGGACGGCAACCTGAGCGCCAAGGAGATGACCGCGGACCTGGAATCCATGAAGGCGGCGGGCCTCGGCAACCTGGTCTTCCTGGAGGTGGATATCGGCATGCCCAAGGGGCCGGTCCGGTTCATGAGCGAGCCGTGGCAGGAGCGGTTCGTCCAAACCGTTCGAGACGCGGAGCGCCTGGGCCTCGACATCACCCTCGGGATCGGGCCGGGCTGGTGCGGCAGCGGCGGCCCTTGGGTCAAGCCGGAACGATCGATGCAGCACCTCGTCTTCAGCTCGGTCGAGATCAGGGGGCCGCAGCGCTACTCGGCCATCCTCCCCGTCCCCAAGCAGCGTTCGACCGAGTGGCATACGCTGGCCAGCCCGTATTACGAGGATGTCGTGACCTGGGCCTTCCCCAGCCGCGAACCGCTCATTGCCGATATCGACGAAAAAGCGCTTTTCTACAGGGGCCCGTATACCCTCAGGAAGGAAGTCAAGCCCTATCTGCCGGCTCCGGCGCGCTATACGGAGCCGGGGCCGTCGGGCGTCCTCCGGCCGGACGAGATCGTGGATCTCACCGGGCGGCTCAAGCCGGACGGAACGCTCGACTGGGATGTCCCCTCCGGGGATTGGACGGTCGTCCGCATGGGCCGCCGGACCACGGGCGCGAGCAGCCGGCCCGCCCCTTCCGCCGGTGAGGGCTTGGAGAGCGACAAGTTCGACGCGAAGGCCCTGGAAGACCATCTCGACCGGTTCGTCGGCGTCCTGCTGGAAAAGATCAGCCCGCGGGCCAAGGAGCACGGCCTGACCACCTTGCACATGGACAGCTGGGAATCCGGCGCCCAGAACTGGACGCCTTCGTTGCTCGACGAGTTCAAGAAGCGGCGCGGCTATGATGCCCGGCCGTGGCTGCCGGTCTACACAGGCCGGGTCATCCGGAGCCTCGAGATGTCGGAGCGGTTCCTCTGGGACCTTCGTTTGACCGGGCAGGAACTGGTGCTGGAGGATCATGCCGGGGCCGTGAAGACGTATGGGCGGAAGCACGGGCTCTCGCTGTCGATCGAGCCTTATGACATGAACCCCGCCGGAGACCTGGACCTGGGCGCGGTGGCGGATGTCCCGATGGCGGAGTTCTGGAATAACGCCTTGGAGTCGGCCTACAGTTGTTTTGAATCCGCGTCGATCGCGCATCTGATGGGGCGGCCGATCGTCTCGGCCGAAGCGTTCACCTCCGTGGAGGCCCTGGATGCGTATCCGTGGTCGCTGAAGAATCAGGGCGACTGGGCGTTTTGCGTGGGCATCAACCGTTTTGTCTTCCACACCTTCGCCCACCAGGCGCTGGGTGACGCCTATAAGCCGGGCATGACCATGGGACCGTACGGCGTACACTGGCACCGGAATCAGACCTGGTGGCCCATGGTGTCGGCTTACCACCGCTATCTCACCCGGTGCTCCGAGCTTCTCCGTCAGGGCGTTTCGGTCTCCGACGTGCTGTACCTGACCCCCGAGGGAACGCCCCATATCTTCTTGCCCCCGCCGAGCGCGCTGGAGGGGAGCGGCCGGCTGGCGGACAAGAAGGGGTATGGCTTCGATGGATGCTCCCCGAAGATCCTCATGGCCAGGGCTACGGTGAAGGACGGCCTGATCGCCTTCCCGGGAGGGAGCTCGTATCGTCTGTTGGTCCTGCCTCAGGTGGAAACGATGACCCCGGGCCTGCTCGGCAAAATACGGGACCTGGTCGAAGCCGGGGCCACGGTGGTCGGTACGCCGCCGCTCAAGTCACCCAGCCTGGTGGGCTATCCCGCCTGCGACGATGACGTCCAAGGGCTGGCCAGGGACCTCTGGGGGAGCCTGGACGCGCCAAAGTCGGCGACGAAGCGCAGTTATGGCCAAGGCGTGATCCACTGGGGCGGCGAGCTGTCGCCCGCGACGGCACCGCCGCTCTATCCCTCCTATCCTCTGACGGCCGCTCTGCTGCAGGGCATGGGCGTCGAGGAGGATTTCACCGCGACGGGCCCCGTGCGCTACGGCCACAGGCGAACCGCGGATCGGGATATTTACTTCGTCTCCAACCGGACCGGCGCTCCGATCCTGGCGGACTGCCGCTTCCGGGTCGGCCAAGGCAGCCCGCAGATCTGGGATCCCGTGACCGGCGAGCAGCGGCCTCTGCCGCGATTCGAGCGGGCCGACGGCCTGACGGTCATCCCCCTGGAGTTCGACGCCTTCCAGAGCTACTTCGTCGTGTTCGGCGGGAAGGCCGGGAAGCCGGCCTCGAAAACGGGAAGGAATTTCGCGGACCTGAAGACGGCCCAGGAGCTTTCCGGCCCATGGGAAGTCGCTTTCGATCCGAAGTGGGGCGGGCCGGAGAAGATCGCTTTCGGTGATTTGCAGGACTGGACGGCCCGGCCGGAACCGGGGATCAAATACTACTCCGGCATTGCCACCTATCGGAAAACACTCGATCTGATGCAGGTTCCCAAAGGGAGAACCTATCTGGATCTGGGCG
>Ga0209450_10001146_pt1 | contig 13259 bp, 11 predicted proteins | sample FrelakmetLWP11LW_FD_187149 | JGI IMG/M metagenome (GOLD analysis project Ga0209450, IMG submission 187149) | Freshwater lake sediment microbial communities from the University of Notre Dame, USA, for methane emissions studies - LWP11 LW (SPAdes)... | ecosystem: Environmental > Aquatic >... | reverse complement strand
CGGGGTTCCGCCCGAAATTATGGGGGTTGGTCCTGCTTATGCCGCTCCCAAGGCTATTAAAAAGGCGGGTCTCACGCTGAAAGATATAGGTCTGGTTGAGCTGAACGAAGCCTTCGCCTCACAAGCCCTTTATGTTATCCGAGAACTTGGATTGAATTTAGATATCGTGAATGTCAATGGGGGAGCGGTTGCCATGGGCCATCCCTTAGGATGCACCGGAGCAAAATTGACCACCACCTTGCTTTATGAAATGAAGCGAAGAAATGTTCGCTACGGTCTTGTGACGATGTGTATTGGTGGAGGGATGGGCGCAGCTGGAGTATTCGAAAGAGTTGAGTAAATTAACGGGAAGAATGGAATGATGGAACGCTGGAATAGTGGGTTTAATTCTTTTACTTGACTCTGAACATTATTCCATTATTCCAACATTCCAATATTCCTATTTTGAGAGGAGGTTTTTATGGAAGAGTTCGTTAAAGGGGGAGCGTTTCTGATTGAGTCGATTTCACCTCAGGAGATTTTCACGCCGGAGGAATTTTCAGAGGAGCAACGGTTAATTGGAAAAGCGGCTACGGAATTCGTCGTGGGTGAGATTCAACCTCTGGCAGATGATATTGAAGCGCAGAAAGAAGGACTCCTGCCGAGTCTGCTTAAAAAGGCAGGTGAATTGGGTTTACTCTCTGGAGATATCACGGAGGAGGATGGCGGGCAGGGTTTGGATAAGGTGAGCGTCCTCTTGATGATGGAGAAAATGTCTCAAGGAGGGGGGTCCTTCATGGTGGCCTACGCTGTCCATACAGGGATTGGTTCTCTTCCCATTATCTTTTTCGCAAATAAGGATCAAAAGAAAAGGTACCTTCCTAAAATTGCGACCGGAGAGATGATCACTGCCTATGCCCTGACGGAACCTGAAGCAGGATCAGATGCCATGAACGCCAAAACGGTCGCCATGCTCAGCCCGGATGGAAAGTACTATATTCTAAACGGTCAGAAACAGTTCATCTCCAACGCTGGCTTTGCTGATGTGTTCGTCACCTATGCTAAGGTCGATGGAGACAAATTTACTTCCTTCATTGTTGAGCGGAAGTTCGAAGGGGTTTCGCTGGACGAAGAAGAGAATAAGATGGGGATGAAAGGATCCTCCACACGAAGTGTCATCTTCACCGATGCCAAGGTGCCCGTGGAGAATGTTCTGGGGGAAGTAGGGAGGGGCCATATCGTAGCGTTTAATACCCTGAACATTGGTCGCTTTAAGTTGGGCGCAGGGTGTGTGGGGGCATCAAAGAATGCTCTGCAGGATGCGGTGACCTATGCAAAACAAAGGGTTCAGTTTGGTCAACCGATCGCAGAATTCGGTCTCATCAAGCATAAGATCGCGGAGATGGCGATTCGGACCTTTACCGTGGAAAGTATGGTCTACCGGACTGCTGCGGTGACAGATCAAATACTCCAGCGTATTGACCACCATGCTGAAGATGTCGGGATTCAGATGGCAAAGGGGATCGAAGAGTATGCCATTGAAGACTCCATCAACAAAGTTTATGGGTCAGAGATGCTGGACTATATTGTGGATGAAGGCGTTCAGATCCACGGAGGGTATGGGTATATTCATGATTATCCGATAGAGCGGGGTTATCGAGATTCTCGGATTAACCGGATCTGGGAAGGGACGAACGAGATCAACCGTCTCCTCATTATGCGCATGTTGACGGAACGAGCGATGAAAAATCGTCTTCCTGTCCTGGTGGCAGCGCAGAAGGTGGCCAACGAGCTTCTCACCCTCCGACCCAAAATTGAATCGGATGATGGCAAACTCACCTTGCAGAAGGAAATGGTGGAGATGTCAAAGAAGATTGCCCTTCTCACCGCAGGAGCAGCGGTTCAAAAATATATGATGAAGCTGGCAGACGAGCAGGAGATCGTGGCTTCGATCAGTGATATTGTGATTGAGGTCTTTGCTATGGAGAGCGCTCTTCTCAGAGCGATGAAGACTGCCGAGAAGTTTGGAGATGAGAAGTCTCAGATTCAGAAGGCCATGGTCAAGGTTTATGTGAATGATGCCTTCGATCGGGTAGAAAGTTTTGCAAAACAGGCCTTCGCTGCGATTAGCGAAGGGGATATCCTCAGGACTCAGTTATCCGCCCTGAAGAAACTAACCCGTTTTACCCCTGTGAATACGATCGGCTTGAGACGGGAAATTGCAAATGCTGTTATTAAAATGGGAAGATATCCATTTTAAAAAAAATCAATGACCAAACATGTGCCTTACTCGGAGCGCCTGTCCTCTGTAAAGCTTCTGGAGGTGAGGCTTCGCGCAGGCCAATTGCCAAATCATATTCAATTTTTAAATTGCAAAGTTGACTCCCGTTTGATTATTGGGTGATTGGGATTTATTTGGAACTTGGAAATTGGTTATTGGAATTTAGGGGATATCTATCATAGGAAGGTCGGTCTTCCCCCCCCATCTCGGACCCATTAAAAACCCGGGTACTTTTTACGAAGATTTCTAATATCGATTTAAATTCGCCGAAAGGAGGGGTTTGACGTGGGAGAACCCATCGTTGCGATCGTTCGTTTCGAAAAGCCTTTGGAATCGGTTCGCAGGGCAGTTGATTTATCGCATGGGCTCGACCACCTGCCCAGCAAAGCAAATGTCTTTATTAAGCCTAACATCGTCTTTTGGACTCGTGCCACTCCTTTCCCGAAATGGGGGGTAGTGACCACCTCCCGGGTGGTCGAGGATATGGTGATCCTCCTCAAGGAAAGAGGAATGGATGATATCACTATTGTGGAAGGAATAGTAACTTTTGATCCAAAGGATACGGAAACTCCTGCTCATGCCTTTGAGAGCCTCGGCTATAATATCCTAAAGAAACGTTACGGCATAAAGACCTTGAATATTTTTGAAAGACCTTTTAAGAGGATTGACCTGGGTGCTGGCGTTGTGCTCAACTTCAATGAGGATATTCTCCAGAGCGACTTTGTGGTCAATCTCCCTGTGCTCAAGACTCATGCCCAGACGGTCGTCAGCCTTGGGATAAAGAACCTAAAGGGTCTCATCGACGTTAATTCAAGGAAGAAATGTCATAGCCCCCATCTGGAAAAGGATCTGAATTACATGGTCGCCAGGCTTGCCAACAAAATTCCCCCTTCTTTTACTCTCCTTGATGGGATTTACACTACTGAGCGGGGCCCTTTTTTCGAAGGGAGGCTTAGAAGGAGCAATATTTTGATTGCATCTTCTGACATCTTTTCCGTCGATAAGGTGGGCGCAAAGGTCCTCGGATACGATCCATCAGAAGTTCCCTATCTAGTTCATGCGGCTCAGGATTTTAAGAGGTCCATCGATTTATCTGATCTGGAGGTGGTGGGGGAAAAGATCGAAGCTGTAGCTTCTCGCCACGAGTACGCCTTTCCCTATACAGAGGATGGATATCTTCCAAAACCCTTAGAAAAGTTGGGGGTGAAAGGCCTTTCCTACCCAAAATATGATGATACGATTTGTACCTATTGTTCAGGTTTCACAACGGTTATTCTCATGGCCATTGCCAACGCATGGAGGGGAGAACCTTGGAATGAAGTTGAGATCCTGACTGGGAAGAGGATGAAACCCAGCCCCGGAAAGAATAAGACGATATTGATAGGAAAGTGTATGGTTCAGGCCAACAAGAACAATACCGACATCAGGGAGCTGATTGCTGTGAAGGGATGCCCTCCCGATCTAAAAGGAGCCCTAAATGCCCTTCAGCAGGCAGGCATTGACGTGAGTCCGGCTTTCTTTGAAAATATGGATATGGCCGCCGGGTTTTTCATGAAACGGTATGAAGGGAAGCCCGAGTTCGAGGAATCTTTTTTTAAGGTCGTTTAGAGGAATTTTCGAAAGGGAAGAAGGAAAATAAATGAAGACAAAAGGCGATTGGATTGGCCGTCTCCAGAAGATGCACAGAAATATTTATCTCCAGGGGGAGAAAGTTGCAAGAGATGATGAGCGGATGCAGACAGCAATCAATACAACGGGCATGACTTTCGACTTTGCGGAGAAGCCCGAGCATGCCGACCTCATGACAGCCACCTCTCATATCACAGGAGAGAGAATCAACCGGTTCTGCCATATTCATCAGAATAAAACAGATCTCCACAAGAAGCAGGATATGACACGATTCCTTTGCCAGCAAGTGGGCGGCTGCATACAGCGCTGCATGGGCATTGATGCAGCGAATGCTGTATCCTGCGTCTCCTATGAGGCAGACAAGGCCAAGAAAGGAACCACAGAGTATTATAACAATTTCCTGAGATGGCTCAGACGGTTCCAGGAAGAAAATTTAGTGGGCTGCTGTGCCCAGACCGATGTGAAAGGCAATAGAACCCAAAGACCTGGTCAACAGAAAGACCCGGATGCTTATGTCCACGTAGTGGAGAGAAAGAGCGATGGCATTGTAGTTCGTGGTTGTAAAACTCACATCACCATAGCACCTCAGGCAGATGAAGTCTTGGTGATTCCTACCCGTGCTCTCCTTCCGGATGAAAAAGATTGGGCTGTGGCGTTTGCTATTCCAGGGGACTGGGAAGGGGTGAAGATGGTCGTAAGGGCGACAAGTATTCGACCCCGTAAGAGCTTCAAAAAAGGATTTGAACAAGGAACGACCGATGCGATGATCCTTTTCGAAGATGCCTTGATTCCATGGGAAAGAGTTTTCCTCTGCGGTGAGACCATGCAGGGCAGTATTTTGGCTATGTTGTTTGCCCTTTATCACCGGCACAGCTATTCTGGATGCAAGCCGGCCCTGTCAGAATTGATGATGGGCACAGTTGCCCTGGCCGCAGAGTATAATAACGTTCAGAATGAAAAACATATACGAGATAAACTTGCCGATATGATCATGATCACCGAACTCGCCTATGCAGCTGGGTTTACGGCTTCTGAGCTAGGCGGTTCCAAGGTACACATGCCTGGAGTAGGGGTTGTTCCCTTTGGCCCAGGTACTTACATTCCCGACTCGATCTATTGTAATGTCGGACGATGCATAACGGGCGAAGCCTTCTACCATGAAATGGAGACCCTGGCGGACGTGTCAGGGGGTGTCCCGGCAACCCTGCCTTTTGAGGAAGATTGGCTAAATCCGGAAGTTAAGCATTTACTCGAGAAATACATCGTTCGTAACCCTAACATCTCGCCAGAAAATCAACACTTGCTCTGGAGACACGTGGGTGATATTCTATGTTCGTCCATAGGCGGAGTGGCGGCTGTGGCAGCGATTCACGGCGGGGGATCTCCCATCATGGAAAAGATTGCTATCACAGGCCAGTATGACATCGAGGCCCGAAAGCGGATGGTAAAGCATCTGGCCGGAATTAAGGACTAATTTTTTTACTGAGGAGGACCCCAAAATTCCAATACCCAAGTTCCTGCCTGCTCGAAGCTGCGCCGTTGCCAGAGCGGCCATGGCGCGTCGACGACTTGCGGAGGGCAGGCTCTCCGGCAAAGGCAGGTGCTTGGTCATTGATTATTTTCAGTCATTAAAGGAGACCAACAATGAGTAATGAAACCCTTCTCACTTATTTTCAGAAGCATATCAAAGAGGAACCCAATCGAGTGGCCTTGCGACACAAAGATTATGGGATTTGGCACGATGTTACCTGGGCCCAATATGGAGAAAAAATAAGGCAGGTTGCCATGGGGCTCATCAGCCTCGGTCTCAAAAAAGGAGAGTGCGTTTCCATCATCAGTGAGAACCGACCGGAATGGGTCTATTGTGATTTTGGGATCATGTCTGCAGGAGGAATCACAGCAGGCGTTTATACAACGAATGCGGCAGAGCAGTGTGGATATATTGTCCAGAACTCTGGATCAAGATTCTATATTGCAGAGAATGAGGAACAATTCGATAAGACCCTGAAATTCAGAAAAGACAATCCCCATCTGGAAAAGGTCATCGTCATTGAGATGGAGGGCCTGAAACGTTACAAAGACCCGATGTTGATGAGTTTTGATGACCTGTTAAAACTGGGAAAGGAGTTCGATGCAAAAAATCCAGGGCTATTTGAGCAACGTTGGAGAGAAGTAAAGCCCGAAGATTTAGCGGTTCTCATCTACACCTCTGGTACAACAGGGCCTCCTAAAGGAGCCATGCTCACTCACAGTAACCTTCTCTATATGAGTGAGGCGATGGTCGATGCCAATCCAGTTTATGATGGTGATGAAAGCTTGTCCTATCTCCCCCTTTGTCATATTTTCGAGCAACTCTTCACCGTGATGGTGAATATCCGTTACGGGACGGTCTGCAATTTCATCGAGAGTCCCGATACGGTCATGGATAACATGAGAGAAGTTTCGCCCACCGTGGTATGTGGTGTTCCACGAATTTGGGAAAAATATGCCTCCGGCATTATGATTCGAATGTCGGATGCCACCTGGTTTAAACGCATGGTTTTCAAGGCCTGTATGGGAATTGGGATGAAATATGCCGGATTAAAATTGAATTTTAAACCAATTCCTCCATACTTAAAGCTGGCTTACTTAGCAGCCTATGGGGCCGTTTTTCGGAAGCTCAAGGAACGCTTGGGGTTTGATCGTGTCAGGGTCGCTTATTCCGGGGCAGCCCCTATCTCGCCAGATGTACTGAAATTCTTCAATGCCATTGGTCTTCCCCTCGTTGAGGGATATGGCCAGACAGAGGGTACGGGTGTGACCACGGTCAGTCGAAAGGGCAAACTTAAGATCGGCAGGGTCGGACAGCCCCTTCCACGGTGTGAGGTAAAGATCGCTCCTGATGGAGAGATCCTCGTAAAGGGTCCGGGTATTTTCAAAGGGTATTTTAAGAACCCTGAGGCCACCGCCGAGACGCTCAGAGATGGTTGGCTTCACTCAGGAGATGTGGGAGAGCTGGATGAGAGCGGGTTTTTAAAGATTACCGACCGGAAGAAAGATTTGATCATTACTGCGGGTGGGAAGAATATTGCCCCTCAGAATATTGAGAACCAGCTCAAGTTCAGCCCTTATATCAATGATGCCATCGTGATTGGCGATCGTCGAAAGTTTATTGCGGCCCTCATCGCCATCGATGAAGAGACGGTGATCAAATATGCCCAGGATAACAAAATACAATTCGGGACTTATTCGAGCCTCACTCAGGCTCCCGAAATTAAACAACTGATTCAGAAAGAAGTGGATCGGGTGAATAAGACGCTTGCCCAAGTGGAGCAGGTAAAGAAATTTACCATCATTCCTAAAAGGCTTTATGAGGAGGATGGTGAGGTGACGCCCACCATGAAGGTGAAGCGGAAATTCATCAACGAAACCTATAAGGATATTATTGAGAAGATGTATCGGTCAGGGGCAGAATAGCATAGCGCAGAGCGCATAGAGTAACTCAGGGCTTTAGCCCTGAGATCAGCCCTGAAGGGCTGAGTTACACGCTATGCCCTTTGCGATCCTGGTCAACGCCATCTTTTCTTCTTTTTCCACCTCTGGTATCCTTTCATCGATTCCTCTGATCGAATACCCAGGTAGAACTCCTTCACGTCTTCGTCTTCTAAAAGGATAGACGGGGTATTGGCAGCGACAATTCTTCCATTCTCTAGCACAAATGCGTAACTTGAGATCTTCAACGCCATTCTTGCATTTTGCTCAACCAGGAGGATGGTCGTTCCTTCTGCATTGATCGTTTTGATGATCCTAAAGATTTCCTGAACAAGGATAGGAGACAACCCCAACGAAGGCTCGTCCATCATCAGCAGTTTAGGTCTGGTCATCAATGCCCTGCCAATGGCGAGCATCTGCTGTTCCCCTCCGCTTAACGTACCTGCCCATTGGGTCTTCCTCTGGCAGAGGATAGGGAAATGGAGAATCACCCGATCGTAATCTTCTTTCACCCCTTTTTTATCTCTCCGGGTATAAGCCCCCATCTTCAAGTTTTCGTCAACGCTTAGTTCGGGAAAGACTTCCCTTCCTTCCGGGACATAGGAAATTCCAAGGTGAACGATCTCTTCTGCATCCTTTCCATCAATCCTCTTCTCAAGGAATTCGATGGTTCCTTTGTCCGGCTGGTCCTCAAGAAGCCCCATGATGGTCTTCAGGATCGTGGTTTTTCCTGCACCATTGGCTCCCAGGATGGCGGCAATCTGTCCTTTCTGAACTTCTAAGGAGACTCCTCTGATGGCCATGATTAAGCCATAAAGGGTTTCAATGTTTTTTACTTTGAGCACTGCGTTAGCTCCGAATGTCTAATAAAAGCACGTTTATGGGTTAAGGTTACGAAGCCCGTTTCGTAATTCGGTAACGGTTATGTGAAAAGAATTTAAAGACGATAAACGTAACCTTTTATTAACGATACGGGCATCCTTACCGTTGCCGTTAGATGAAACTTTTATTTTTCTTCCTCTCCGAGATAGGCTTTCAGAACCTCTGGATGTTTCTGAATCTCTTCGGGTAATCCCTCAGCGATTCTCTCTCCGAAATTCAAGGCCAGGATTCGGTCAGAAATATCCATGATCAGGTTCATGTCATGTTCCACAAGGAGAACCGTGATTCCGAGGTCATCCCGAATATCCTGAATCGAAAATATCAGGTCACCTTTTTCCTCCATATTCATTCCAGCCGAAGGTTCATCTAAAAGGATGACCTCAGGGTCCAAGGCTAAAGCGCGGCCGAGTTCCACCAGTTTTCGGGTCCCGTAGGGTAGGTTTATCACAAACTGATTTCTTGCGGCCTGCAGCTCAAGAAAATCGATGACTTCTTCGACCTTCTCTCGATTCTTAATCTCCTCTTTGGCTGCTTTTGAACCCTTGTAAATAAAAGTCGCACCTCTCCAAACACCTGTATTCATGTGCAGATGACGGCCGAGCATGAGATTATCCATCGTGGACATGTGAGAGAAGAGTTCGATGTTTTGAAATGTCCTGGCAATCCCCTTTTTGGCAACCTGGTCAGGCCTCAAGTGGGTGATGTCCTCTCCTTTGAAGAAGATTTTTCCGGAATTCGGCCGATAAATTCCACTGATGCAATTGAAGATGGTGGTCTTTCCCGCGCCATTGGGTCCGATGATGGAATAGATGGTTCCTTCATCGACTTCAAAGTTGACATTACTCAGCGCTCTGATGCCACCAAAAGAGATCGTCAGGTTTTCTGTTTTGAGTATGCTCATTTCTTACCAAAATAATCCCCCCAACCCCCCTTTATTAAAGAGGGGTCGGGGGAGATTAATGTTCAATTACCACTTCGTAATCTTTACCCAATCTGTAATTCTCTCGATGTTTCCATCGGGTTTGACTTTACCATAAAATACGTGTTTAGCTCCCTGTCTTTCTGTAGGACTATAATTGATAGGGCCTCCGATTCCTTTATAATCCTTTATGCCTTCCAGAGCCTTCATAAGTGTATCATTATTTAAGTTCTTCCCTGCTCGCCTTACACCTTCGAGAAAGGGTTCGGTAAAAACAAGCCCTGCAAGGTAAAACACTCCAAATCTTTCTTGAGGCGCTAATTTTTTATGCCACTCACGATATTTCACCATTAAAGGAAGATTAGAATCCGGAAGTTCGACAAAGTTCGAATGGATCATCCCAGCCCATAAGCCTTTTGTTATTTGCATCATGAGCGCTGAATCGGAGAGGGTATTACTGGTCGCCCACTGGGGCTTAAAACCGATTTTTGCCGTTTCGCCCAAAATCAAGGCACCATGGGTAGGCATGGCCCACATAATGACTGCCTGGGCCCCAGAATCTCTGAGTTTTAACGCATGTGTACTTAAATCCCTATCCGTCATTTCTGCTGAAACCTTAGCGACGAGATCAATCTTCTTATCTTTGAGATACCGTTCCACTCCCATCACACCCTGTTTTCCATAGTCGTCATTTTGATAAAACATGGCGATCTTTTTAAGGCCCAATTTTTCGTAAAGGTATTCTGTAAGGTTATAGGCCTCATCATCATAAAGAGGGTACACAGCAAATAGGTATTTTTGGAAAGGTCGAATCCATTCATAAATTCCTGTCACCGGCGCGAACCAAAAGACCTGGTTCTCCATTAAGTAATCCCGCGCCGTCATTCCCGTTGCAGCCCCGACCCCTCCTATGACTGTAAACACCCCGATATCCTCGACGAACTCCTTCGCAATGGCTTTGGTTTTTGCAGGCTGATAACCATCGTCGCGAAGAAAATATTTAAATTTCCTTCCATTGATTCCACCTTCTTCGTTAACGATTTTAAAAAGCAAATCTGTTCCTCGAGCCACAGCGCCCCAGGGAGCGGCTGGTCCAGTCTGGGGTCCCCACTGACCCACGAGGATCTCAGTGTCGGTGACTCCACGAACCTTTTGAGCGAAGGCTGGAGCTGAAATAAAAAATGTAAAAACCAACAGACCAACAAAAATCAAACTCTTCTTTGCCATTTTTTTTCCTCCTTTATTAGATTCTATTTTGGAATTGTTAAATTGTCATTCCCGCGCAGGCGGGAATCCAGATAGGTTTTAAAAGAACATAGATTCCTGCTTTCGCAGGAATGACAACCCTTAATCTCCTTTTCCGTATGGATCACACCTTCTTCACATAATGTTTTGCCAGAAGTCCACTCGGCCTGATGCACAGCATCAATATAATGATGATAAAAGCCACAACGGATTTAAAGGCTAAAGAAACATATCCTCCAAATAAATTTTCAATGATCCCTAACAAGGCTCCTCCAACGGCTGTCCCTGGCAAGCTTGTCATTCCTCCCAAAACCCCAGAAGCAAATCCTTTTAAAAGAGGGTCCATCATCATCGGGGGATCGAGTACACCGAGGGCAGCAATAAGTATTCCTGCCACGGCTCCAACAAGAGAACTGATGGCCCAGGTAAAGGAGAGGATCCACTTGGTCCGGATGCCCATCACTCGAGCAGCCAATTGATTCTGTTGAGTGGCTCTCATGGCAATCCCTAATTTGGTATAGCGAAAAAAGAGGAATAGGATAAACATCAGAACCAGTGTGATGACGATGGTCCAGAAATTAATCTTGCTGATGAGTAAACCGCCAATATTATAAGTCTCCCAATTGGAGACAGGGAAAGGGAAAGACTTTTGATCCGGTCCCCATTTCCATCCGGCAAATCCCATCAGAATCATTTCAAAACCAAGGGTAATGATGATGAGCCCTATTACTGTTGGGTCCTTGGCTTGTCTCAAAAAGACAATTTCAAAGAAGATACCCAGAAGGACAGCGAATAAAAAGGTGAGAAGAACAGCCCATGGGAAAGGGACATGGTAAGCATCAAGAATTGTAAAGGCTACAAATGTACTCACCATGGCCATTTCTCCCTGAGCGAAGTTAAGAACCTCAGAGGATTTGTAGATAATGACCATGGCGATGGCCAGCAGGGCATAGCAGGCTCCCACCGCCAAACCACTCACAATCAATTGTCCAAACATTGAGTTATGAGTTCGGAGTTCAGAGTTCGGAGTTTCAAAATTAAATTCTCCGAACTACGAACTAATTACTCCGAACTCCCCCCTCCCTTCCCTCCCCCTCGAGGGGGGAGGGTGAGGGTGGGGGTGTTAAAAAGGCCATGTCTTCCAGTAACGTTTTGTACGAATCCAGAATCCGAATATTCCCAAGGGCTCGAAGAGAACGATCAAAATCATGATCAATCCATAAACAATGACAGCGACATTAGAAATCCCAGCCACGCTCATATATTTCTGTGAAAAGGTGACCAATGCAGGTCCGATGGCTGGAATTTCTTGAATGACCTGAAGTTTGATGTCGAGAAAGGTCATGAGAGCAGCTCCAGCGATAGAGCCCATGACGGATCCCAGACCACCTACGACGACCATCGCCAGAAAGGTGATCGACATGATGAGATGAAAACTCTCAGGATTAATAAACCCGAGAATAAAAGCGTAGAGTCCGCCTGCAACTCCTGTATAAAAGGCGCTTACCGCAAAAGCCAGGGTTTTGTAATAGGTGAGATTGACTCCCATGGCCTCTGCAGCAATATCACTATCCCGAATGGCGATGAAGGCTCGTCCCACTCTTGTCTTGATCAACTTCACTGCCCCGATCGTCATCAGAACAGCAATGATCACGATCACGTAATAATAATGGATATCCTTCATGGGGGTCCCAAAAAGATAAAGTTTTGGGGCTTGAAGTCCCATCCTTCCCCCAAAAAATTCCATATGTTTGATAATCGTGGTGATGGTCATTCCGAAACCAAGGGTGGCGATTGCGAGATAGGGGCCCTTCAGACGAAGGGCTGGAAGTCCCAAAATAAATCCGAAGGCGGATGAGACGAACCCTCCAATGGGAAGGGCAATCCAAAGAGGAAAGCTCCACCTCGAGATGAGGATAACGGTGGTGAAGGCTCCCAGAGCAAAGAACCCTGCATGCCCCATTGATATCTGACCCGTATATCCAACAAGGATATTCAGACCGATGGCCACAATGGCATGGATGGTGATGAGGTTGACAATGTAGATGGAAAGCCCTAAAGGGCGATATTGTTTAATGAGCCAAGGTAAGATTCCTAAGAAGATGAGAAAGAGGATAGACCAGACCAGAATGGTATTGCTTTTGAAAAGCTCAATATCTTCGTAATAATTTCGCTTTATATCCATGCAGTGTTATCGGTTTGAAATGTAAACTTTTCTGAATCCTGGTTGAATTTAAAATTCTTTGGAACTCAATAAGATAGCGAGTAATTATTACCTTATTATGGTATAGGTTGTCAACCTTTTTTTACAATATAAATTGATGAAAAACAATATGGTCTTTTGGGAATCAACCTGTTATAAATTACCGATTCAACCCCAAACATGGCGAGAAGCCAATGTGAATGAATTGACCGATCCTGAAAATCGGGATCCCGTCTCTGGGTTTCCCGGTTTTAAGGCTTTACTCTGTGAGGTGGAATTAGTGACCGGGAATAATAAGGATTGACAGTCCTTTCGACTCTGGTAGAATGAAGAAAATTGTAACCAAAAACTTTCAGTTAATTAAGCAGACTCGCCGGGAACGCTTCCAGACCCTTGTAATGCGGGTTTTATTAGTATTGAATGGGTCATAAAGGATTTCACCAAAAGTGAACTCCGGCAAATTTGGTGGACCCTAATGTTTAACATTCAAAAGGTTCCGCTACAAGGCTCTTACAGTGTCCCCACCGAGTCTGCTTTGGGGTATTATCAATGTAAGGGTAAAATAATCCTCCCCTTATTAAGGAGGGATTAAAAGGAGAAGTATTTTGGGAGTCTTTGATTTTTTAAAAGGAAGTGGGCCAGGTATCCGA
>Ga0209450_10001144_pt1 | contig 13267 bp, 8 predicted proteins | sample FrelakmetLWP11LW_FD_187149 | JGI IMG/M metagenome (GOLD analysis project Ga0209450, IMG submission 187149) | Freshwater lake sediment microbial communities from the University of Notre Dame, USA, for methane emissions studies - LWP11 LW (SPAdes)... | ecosystem: Environmental > Aquatic >... | reverse complement strand
ACCTATGCATATACATATTATAGGTGTCGGCGGAATCGGCACTTCAGCGCTGGCTCAGTATTATAAAGCCAAAGGCAATGTTGTAAGTGGCTCGGATGCATCTCGCTCTGAAATTACTGACTTCTTAAAGACCCAAGGAATAAATATTCATATAGGTAGTGATGCCCAAAATGTTCGCGGAGCCGATTTAGTAATTCACAGCGCAGCGGTTAAAAAAGGCAATGCCGAATACGATGCCGCAAAGGCTGAGAGAATACCAACCAAGCTCTACGCCGAGGCAATGGGCGAGATAACTGATAACTATACACTTATAGCTATCTCTGGTAGCCACGGTAAAAGCACCACCACCTCGATGGTCGCAAAAATCATGATTGATGCTGGCTTGGATCCAACCGTAGTGGTAGGTACCAAGATGCACGAACTGAACGGCAATAACTTCCGTATGGGCCAAAGCGAGTTCTTAATACTAGAGGCCGACGACTATAATCGCCACTTCCATAATTACCGCCCAACTGTTTCGGTGGTTACCAATGTGGACCGAGAGCATTTAGATATATATGGTGATCTAGATGGTGTTAAAGAGGCCTTCAGTAAGTTTCTGGAAAATACTCGTAGTGGCGGGACCATTATCGCGAACGGACAGGATAGAAACACCGTTGATGTTATTAAAGACACTGACCTGCTAAAACATCGAGTTATTTTATATAACGAAGCTGACTTGGCTCGCCACGAGCTTGGTGTGCCGGGCGAACACAACCAAAGCAATGCGGAGGCTGCATATTGGGTAGGAGAGGTGCTGGGAATCAAAAAAGACTCAATCATAAACAGTCTGCGTGGATTCCGAGGTAGCTGGCGTCGGCTCGAGGAAATTCAGCCTGGAGTCTACACCGACTATGCCCACCACCCCACTGAAATTAAAGCCACACTTAAGGCCTTAAAGGATGCTAACCCAGAAAAAACTTTGGTTTGTGTGTTTCAGCCACACCAGCGCGACCGCTTAAGTAAGCTCTTTGATGAGTTTGCTGATAGCTTTGAAAGCACAGATGAGCTTTATTTAATACCGTTATATAGTGTACGCGGCCGCGACGACGGCCAGGGCAAAGACTCTCAGCAGCTAGCAGAGCTCATTAAAAAGCCGCAGGCAAATTACGAAAGCAGCTTCGATAAGGCCTTTGATATAGCCAAATCTAAGTTTGATAACGACCATATTGTGGTCTTCATGGGTGCTGGCGATATCGATGAGCAATTGAGAGCCAAAATCTAGTAATTTTTAAACATAAAAGTTATAATTTATTAATATAAAGGGTCACAAAATGCAATCTAAAACTTCGCAACAAAAAAATTTATTGAAAAGAATACTTTTAAGTATATCAATAGCTTTCAATGTTATTTTCATTTTTACCGGCATATATTTTTTGGCTATGATTAATTCCGGCAATCTGGACTTTCAGATACTCAACTACGCACTCAATAGAGAGAATATTAACTACAACGCACCAGGAAACTGCCTTAGTATAAGTGAAAAGTATATAAATGACGAAACTAAGCTTGATTCTAAAGGGAGAGTATTAAATGAAGATGGTAATGTGGAGTGTATTGTAGAAATAACCCCTGAAGAGGCCGATGTCTTTCAGCAGAAATTAGACAGCGAGACTGCACCAAGCAGTAATTAATTGGCTTTACATATTTTAATCTGAAAATCTCTTTACAAACCAGATAAATCTTGATACTATAGTCAAGTTAAACAAAGGTAATCACATATGAACAAACAAATTCTAGGAGACACCACGGTCTAAACTAAAGTTTGTTTACTCATATGTGGTCGCCTCTCCGCAAGGAAATAAGCGGCCATTTTTAGTTCGTTGATAAATCAATATGTTAAATGGGTAAATAAATATAAGAGTAAGTAGTTAGTGTCTATTTTATAGACATTTTCTAAACTCAGAGCATCTACTGATAGTTTGCTATTTGCAAATTGTCAGTGTAATTGAAAGCAAATAAAAAGTAGTTACGGGCATATGATGAATGCCTTGACGTGCAATGCCGATGAAGGACGTAGTAGGCTGCGAAAAGCCTCGGGGAGCTGCCAAACAAGCTTTGATCCGTGGATATCCGAATGGGAAAACCCAGTACGAGTAATGTCGTATTACCCATAACTGAATACATAGGTTATGTGGAGGGCACCCGGAGAACTGAAACATCTTAGTACCCGGAGGAAAAGAAATCAACCGAGAGTCCCTTAGTAGCGGCGAGCGAAACGGGATGAGCCAAAACTTATCTGTTTCTTCACCTTGTGTGAAGTTTTCTTAAGTAATAACAGAGGGGGTTGCGAGGTATCGACTCTTTTGTATCAATAGAGAAGTTGACCAGCTTTATAGCTGAACAGCTTCTCTGATATAAAAGCCATCGTTAAGATCGAATGGATGAAGTTACAAAACAAGAGCGTTATTAGAAGGCGTCTGGAAAGGACCACCAAAGAGCGTGATAGTCGCGTATAATAAAACCTTTTGTCTTTATTGTTGATATTCTCAAGTAGGACGGGACACGTGAAACCCTGTCTGAACCCGGGAGGACCACCTTCCAAGGCTAATTACATTGCATGATCGATAGTGCACAAGTACCGTGAGGGAAAGGTGAAAAGAACCCCGTAAGGGGAGTGAAATAGAATCCTGAAATCATATGCTTACAATGAGTCGGAGCCCCTCACCTTTTTTATCAAAGGTGTATAATTCCTAGAATGTATTACGTTTATATTATTCATAGCAAAATACTCAACCAGTATTATATAGGCCAAACAAATGACCTAAAGCGAAGAATTATTGAACATAAAAGCAGTAAATCTAAATCCACAAGTCGCACTAGCGACTGGGAATTGGTTTATTATGAAGCATTTACTTCTCGTAGCCTTGCTATGAGACGAGAAAACAAGCTTAAGCCAAGAGGCAAAGCTTATACGGAGTTATTAAAGAGAATAATTGATAAAAATGGTGAGGGGTGACGGCGTGCTTTTTGTAGAACGATCCAGCGAGTTAATATATACGGCAAGGTTAAGTGTGCAAACGCCACGGAGCCGAAGTGAAAGCGAGGGTTAACTGCCCGACTTAGTCGTATGTATTAGACCCGAAACTAGGTGACCTAACCATGGGCAGGCTGAAGCCGTCGTAACAGGCGGTGGAGGGCCGAACCGTAGTGTGTTGCAAAACGCCCGGATGACCTGTGGTTAGCGGTGAAATGCCAATCGAACCTAGAGATAGCTGGTTCTCCTCGAAATAGCTTTAGGGCTAGCGTCATAAACTACCTATCGGGGGTAGAGCACTGAATGGGTTGAGGGCTCCTCGGAGTACCTCGCTCAATCAAACTCCGAATACCGATAGAGACTATTATGGCAGTTAGAACGGCGGTGCTAAGATCGTCGCTCGAAAGGGAAACAGCCCAGATCGCCATCTAAGGCCCCCAAGTCATAGCTAAGTGGGAAACGGGGTGAGATTGCATAAACAACCAGGATGTTGGCTTAGAAGCAGCCATGCATTTAAAGAGTGCGTAACAGCTCACTGGTCAATTGTGATCTTGCACGGAAAATATAACGGGGCTCAAGCTATGCGCCGAAGATGCGAATTCTATGTTTACATAGAGTGGTAGAGGAGCGTTCCTCGGGCACTGAAGCTGAACCGTAAGGTTTGGTGGAGCGCGGGGAAGTGAGAATGCTGGAATGAGTAACTATAAGGTAGGTGAGAATCCTACCCACCGTAAGACCAAGGTTTCCTGGGCAACGTTTATCGTCCCAGGGTTAGTCGGGCCTAAGCCGAGGACGAAAGTCGTAGGCGATGGACAACAGGTTGATATTCCTGTACCGGCTACTTTGTTCCCATACAAGACGCAGGATGGTAGCGTGAGCGGATTTTTGGCTATATCCGTCCAAGTGCGTAGGCTTCGGCTGAAACACGAATGAAACGAACCGCAAGGTTTGAATTCGCGTGAGCCAAACTGACCAGAAAATTGTATGATTAATAGAAGTAGCCGCCCGTACCGCAAACCGACACAGGTGGTCGGGTCGAGTAGACCAAGGTGCTCGGGAGAACCCTCGTTAAGGAACTCGGCAATACAGCGACCGTAACTTCGGGATAAGGTCTGCCCCGCCAATTTAGGACGGGAGATATTGTTCGGATTCTTAACAATAATTTTTTAAAATAACAAAAACGTTGAAGATAATAGTGTAATCGCTTAAGTTTTCGGACGTGTCTCGCGAATTAAATTGGCGGGGCCGCAGCGAAAGAGCCCAAGCGACTGTTTACCAAAAACACAGGTCTGTGCTAACACGTAAGTGGATGTATACGGATTGACGCCTGCCCGATGCCGGAAGGTTAAGGAGAGAGGTTCACGCCTCGAACTGAAGCCCCGGTCAATGGCGGCCCTAACTATAAGGGTCCTAAGGTAGCGAAATTCCTTGTCGGGTAAGTTCCGACCCGCACGAATGGCGTAACGATTTGGGCACTGTCTCAACGAGGGACCCGGTGAAATTGCAATAGCGGTAAAGATGCCGTTTACCCGCACCAAGACGGAAAGACCCCGTGGAGCTTTACTACAACTTGGCATTGGATTTGGTCATATACTGTGTAGCATAGGTGGGAGACTTTGAAACTTCGGCGCTAGCCGAAGTGGAGTCATCAGTGAAATACCACCCTGTATGTGACTTGGTTCTTACCGTAACCGTTATCCGGTTACGGAACAGTGTCTGGTGGGTAGTTTAACTGGGGCGGTTGCCTCCTAAACAGTAACGGAGGCGTTCAAAGGTTAGCTAAGTTCGGATAGAAATCGAACTGATAGGGTAAGCCCATAAGCTAGCTTGACTGCGAGACCTACAAGTCAAGCAGGTGCGAAAGCAGGAGCTAATGACCCACTCATAACACGTGGAAGTGTGAGAGCGCAACGGATAAAAGTTACCCCGGGGATAACAGGCTTATAGCGCCCAATAGTCCACATAGACGGCGCTGTTTGGCACCTCGATGTCGGCTCGTCCTATCCTGGAGCAGGAGCATGTTCCAAGGGTTTGGCTGTTCGCCAATTAAAAGGGTACGCGAGCTGGGTTCAGAACGTCGTGAGACAGTTCGGTCCCTATCTGGTGTGGGCGTTTAGAAATTTGAGAAGAGTTGCTCCTAGTACGAGAGGACCGGAGTGAACGAACCGCTGGTGTATCGGTTGTCATGCCAATGGCATTGCCGAGTAGCTACGTTCGGACGGGATAAACGCTGAAAGCATATAAGCGTGAAGCCTCCTTCAAGATTAGATTTCTCCATTAGACTCGCAGTAGACGACTGCGTTGATAGGCACCAAGTGTAAGCACAGTAATGTGTTCAGCTGAGGTGTACTAATAGTCGATTGACTTTTTATATACTTTTAATTCTCTGGCAATTTGTAGCTAGTAAGCTACAAATTGGTAGATGTATATTTACCATTTAACAATTTGATATATCATAAGATCCCTTGTGGGTTTTATGCTCGTGTTTTTAGCGAGAGTGCCACACCGGTTCCCATTCCGAACACCGCAGTTAAGACTCTCAGCGTCGATGATACTCTTTATGGGGAAAGTAGAACGACGCGAGCATTGAATTCATAAGGCAAAACACCTAGAAATTAGGTGTTTTTTTTGTTCAACATAAGTATTGACAATTTAAGCATAAGTTAGTATAATCATAAGTGCAATAAAAAATAACCAAGAGTTTAGCCTCTTGGAGGGTGTGTATAGAGATGGTTAAGCTCCTTAACAAAAGGAGTTTTTCTTATGCCAGGTACACGTGAAGGTGGTCTTAAGGCCGCATCAACCAACAAAAAGCGCTACGGTAAAGAGTTTTATACTCGTATCGGTGCTGTCGGTGGCAAGAAAAGCCGTGGTGGTGGTTTCGCTGCTAACCCAGAACTAGCTCGTTCAGCTGGTGCTAAGGGTGGACGCGCAAGTCGCCGTGGCAAAGCCGCTAAGTAAGTAGTACTTACAATCAAAAAGCCCCACACTCTGGGGCTTTTTGTATTAACCATAATTACTTTGTATAATTACAGCATAAGCAACAAAACTAATGCCAGAAAAACACCCACTCCAAGCCAAATACCCAGACCTCCAAAAGTCCGCACCAGTCGAACTGTCTGTAGAACAGCACAGAAGGAGGGGTGAGCGAATCCCCAACGAGCCAAGCGCTAAGCTCGAAGCCTGGCTTGGGGATTTGGAACGTATTTACACGGGCCGTGGTGCCAGCCCAGAGCGCCAAGAGGCCCAGCCTCAGGTAATAGAACGAATCAAAAAGATATATCATCGAGACGAAATCACCGGCACCGATGATGCTTCGGTAATGAGAAAAATCGAAATGGACGCCCAGAAAGTAGAAGACGAAGGTGGGGGCCTGAAAGAAGATATAATGCGACGTGTTAACCCGCAATTAATAGATAAGTATCGTGAGCAAATACATAGCGATCAAGCAAACAGTCTAGATAAATGGATAGACTACCTCACTAGTGAGGGAGCCAACTACCCAATGTGGTTTAAATACTATGTTTTTCATAATATCACAAACCTTACTGATCAGATAATAAACAATAAATTCCAAGATCGCAGTCGGAAATCTTTTAACAAATTTCCACCTATAAAATATGAGGCACTAGCCCTGGTTTTTGAAGCTATGGCAAATCACTACGGACTCAGTAGATTAGAAAAAGAAGCCGACAACACCAAGCTCGATTCAGAAACCAAAGAGCACTTAAGAGGTGATGCTAATTTTGCTAAGCTGTATAAAAAAGCAATTGATGTGGTTGACTCTAGGTCGAAAGAAATCCTCAACACAACTGATGGGCAGTGGGTTAAATACGATATGGTAGATCGATATAACGATGACTATGAAGAGGATGATGTATCAGAACAGGCCTATGATCTCACTGCTGGCACTGCGGGCACCGGCTGGTGCGTGGGTGGCTCTGAAGGAACGGCAGAAGGCTATTTGAGAGGCGGCGATTTTTATGTCTATTACACCAAAGATTCTAACGGCGAATACACTAGCCCTAGGCTGGCTATTTCTATGAATGGTAGCGGGCACAATGCAAAATTCACAAGCGAGATAAGGGGTGTAGAGGGTGGAGCGGCTGGCGATCAAGGAGTTGAGCCAGAGTTTTTGGATATCTTAAGAGCCAAGATGGACGAAATCAACCCCGAAGATGCCAAAGAATACGACAAGAAGATTGAAAATATGAAGCGAGTCACAGAAATTTATGCGCGCAAAGGCGAAGAACTAAGCAAAGAAGATCTAATATTCTTATACGAAATTGAAGACGATATTGTGAGTTTCGCTCAAGAAGGATATGACCCCAGAGTTGATGAGTTGCTAAACAACCGAGATTTTATGGGGGATGTAGAAATAATATATGAAAAATCCAATCAAGCAGAAATCGTAGATGCAATGCTAGAACACGGGGATTACTATTTCCTAGCAAATAACATCGACTTTTTTGATGAGCTTGATCAGAACCTAATCGCCCAACAGCTAATTGATAACGGCCAAGTCGAAGCAGTCGCCAATAACCTCGATAAATTCCAGGGCCTTGATAACACCACCGCCCAAAAGCTGATTGCTACAGGCAGAGGCCGGGCAGTCGCTAGAAACCTCGATAAATTCCAAGACCTTGATAACACCACCGCCCAAAAGCTAATAGAAGCTGGGGGCGGCGAAGCAGTCGCCTATAACCTCTATAAATTCCCAGACCTTGATAACACCACCGCCCAACAGCTAATTGATAATGGCGAAGGCTGGGCAGTCGCAGATGACCTCAATAAATTCCAAGGCCTTGATCATAACCAAATCGCCCAACAGCTAATTGCTAAAGGCGAAGGCGAAGCAGTCGCCTATAACCTCGATAAATTCCAGGGCCTAGATCATAACCAAATCGCCCAACAGCTAATTGATAATGACTATGGCGAAGCAGTCGCCTATAACCTCGATAAATTCCAGGGCCTAGATCATAACCAAATCGCCCAACAGCTAATTGATAACGGCCAAGGCCGGGCAGTCGCCAAAAACCTCAATAACTTCCAGGACCTTGATCATAACCAAATCGCCCAAAAGTTAATTGATGCTGGGGGTGGCAGAGCAGTCGCCGAATACCTCTATAACTTCCAGGTCCTTGATAACACCACCGCCCAACAGCTAATTGATAACGGCCAAGTCGAAGCAGTCGCCAATAACCTCGATAAATTCCAGGGCCTTGATAACACCACCGCCCAACAGCTAATTGATAATGGCGAAGGCTGGACAGTCGCCTATAACCTCGATAAATTCCAGGGCCTAGATCATAACCAAATCGCCCAACAGCTAATTGATAACGGCCAAGGCCGGACAGTCGCCAAAAACCTCAATAACTTCCAGGACCTTGATCATAACCAAATCGCCCAAAAGTTAATTGATGCTGGGGGTGGCAGAGCAGTCGCCGAATACCTCTATAACTTCCAGGGCCTTAATAACACCACCGCCCAACAGCTAATTGATAATGGCGAAGGCTGGACAGTCGCCAGAAACCCCAATAACTTCCAGGGCCTTGATAACACCACCGCCCAAAAGCTGATTGCTACAGGCAGAGGCCGGGCAGTCGCCAGAAACCCCAATAACTTCCAGGGCCTTGATAACACCACCGCCCAAAAGCTGATTGCTACAGGCAGAGGCTGGGCAGTCGCCGATAACCTCGATAAATTCCAGGGTCTTGATCATAACCAAATCGCCCAACAGCTAATTTATAACGGCCAAGTCCAGGCAGTCGCCGATAACCTCGATAAATTCCAGGGTCTTGATCATAACCAAATCGCCCAAAAGTTAATTGATGCTGGGGGTGGCAGAGCAGTCGCCGAATACCTCTATAACTTCCAGGGCCTATCAGCAGAGACTATGAAGCGACTTAAGCCATATTTAAAAAAATAGGCCTTTCGACTTAAGAGTGGTTATTTAATAACCATCCGACGTATCGAGCTTTGGATATCCTCGCTAACGCGCCAGCGGGTGAGGCAGCGGCAGCATTTAAACTGATTAGGCTTACTCTGCACATTGAATTCATTGCATTTGGGGCAAGTGCCGCGCTTGGTTAGCCATTCGTCATAGCTGTCCATACAGGAGTTTATATACTCTTCATTAATATTCAAATTGTGCTTGTGCGCCAGCTCGCGGGTCATATTCCAGGCATCCATCTCCATCGCGAACAATTCAAAATCAAATCGGTAGTGGAAATGGCCAAGTAGAGCATGGCTCACCTCGTGTAGCAAAGCTAATTTACCAGAATTGGTCTTGATTCCGGCCGGATCGTAATTTACGATATCTTCACTTGCATCATAGGCAAAATAGCCTGCTGGTAAAAATTTCTGCTCTGGATAGGCAGCAATTATTTCCATTCACCCTCCCCTTTGTTACTACCTACTATATGGGTTTGATAGCTCCAAGTAAACAATAATTTGCACTCTAAGCATTTTGGGGTGTAAAATACCTGCAAATAAGGAGTTTAAGATGAATAAACCAAACATTATTAAGTTAATTATTGCCGCGCTTTTAATATTTGTCGTGGTGATTGCCACTGTCAATTATGGCCGCAACCAACGTGCCAAAATATCTAAAACCGACACAACACAAAGCAGTCTGCCTACGGTGCAAGAATCTAAGCCAACCGAGCAAACTAAGCCAAATCCTAGTAAGCCCGCACAGCCCCAGCCTAAGCCAGACCCTAAGCCAGAGCCAGCACCAGTAGTGACAAAGCCAACCAGCCCCAGTGCTAGCGCGCCTGTGGTTAGTGCCCAAGTTCCACAGAGCAGTATGCCAGCAACCGGCCCTGCTGATAGTGTAATACCAACAGTTGTTCTAGGTACTCTAACTGGATTTTACTTGGTCTCTCGGCGTAAGCTTAAGAGTGTAAAGTAGCTTTACATTTAACCTAAAATCAGGTATAGTTTACTTAAACGAGTGGCAATTACTTAGGTATTGCCCGTTTCGTTATAACGCTACAAATTTTAAGGAGAACAATTTAATATGTCTAATTCCAGTATTTCGATGGAAGATCTGCTAAACGATCAGTCCATCAAAGCTATTAACGTTGAAGACGTTATCGAGGGAACAATTATTGCTAAAGATCGTCGCGAGCTATGGCTTGATTTGGGTGCTTACGGAACCGGCGTCGTAACCGGCCGCGAAGTAGAACACTCAGCCAAAAATATGCAAATCGGCGATGTCGTATCGGCCTCAGTGCTAGATCCAGAAGACGAAGACGGATATGTAATCCTAAGTCTTAAAAAGGTTGCTAAAGATAAGGGCTGGGAAGAGCTCGAAGAACGCTTCAAAAACAAAGAAGTGTTTGGTATCGTGCCTTTTGACGCTAATAAGGGTGGAATGCTTATCGAAATCGACGGCGTGCGTGGCTTTTTGCCAGTAAGTCAGCTTAGTGCCGAAAACTACCCGCGCGTGACCGGAGCCGATAAAGACGAAATCCAACACCGCCTAAACAGCCTAGTTGGCCGAACTTTAATGGTGCGCATTTTAGATGTGGATAGAAAAGAAGGAAAACTAATAGTTTCAGAAAAAGAAGCTCAGCGAGAATTTACCGAAGGTAAGATCGCAGCCTTTAAGGTTGGTGATACTATCAAAGGTATCGTTACCGGAGTCGTAGACTTTGGCGTATTCGTGAATGTCGATGGTATCGAAGGATTGGTGCACATTTCAGAAATCGCTTGGGACCGCGTCGATAACCCATCTAAGTACGTTAAGGTTGGCCAAGAAGTTGAAGCAGTGATTATCGCTATCGATCAAGATAAGCTATCGCTTTCAATGAAGCAACTAAGCGAAGATCCATGGCAGAAAGAAATTTCTGGCTATAAGATCAATTATGAAATCGACGGCAAGATTACTCGCATCACTCCATTTGGTGCTTTCGTACAGATTAGCCCAGTTATTGAAGCCTTGGTGCACATTTCTGAACTATCAGACGATCACGTAACTGATCCTAACAAGCTCGTAAAAATTGGCGAAACCAAGAAATTCCGTGTTATCGGAATTGATGCCGACCAGCACAAGCTTTCTCTAAGCTTGAAGTCTAAAGACGCCAAGCCAGCCAAGAAGGCCGAAAAAGCCGAAGATAAGGCTGAAGAAAAAGAAGCTAAGAAATCAAAAAAGGAATAGCCTAGTGGCCGGCAAGACTGCACATACACCAATACGCAGTTGCAAGTCTTGCCGTAAAAAGCTGTCCAAAAACGAACTTCAGCGTTGGGTTTTAGAAAACAACGAACCAGTGCTTGATGAAAAGCAGAATATGTCGGCACGCGGCGTCTATGTCTGCGGCGAAGATTGCTATAATAATATAAAGTCCCAAATGCCCAGAATGCTAACTAGGAGAAGAGTATGAGTGAATTAAAAAAGATTGAAATACCAGAGGTTGTAAGTGTTGGCGAGCTCGCCGAGCTTTTGGGTACCGGTGCCGCTGCAGTAGTTGGCGAACTTATGAAAAACGGCGTTATGGCGACCGTAAATGAGCAGATTGATTTTGATACCGCACATATTGTTGGTGCTGAGCTTGGTTTTGATGTCCAGCTCAAAGCTGAAGAAGAAGTCCGCCCAAACGCAGAGGCCGACACAACTTCCGAGCAGCAGCAGCGCCCTCCGGTAGTGGCTGTTATGGGGCATGTTGACCATGGTAAGACCTCGCTACTTGATGCTATTAGAAACGCCGAAGTTGCTTCGGGCGAAGCCGGCGGTATTACACAGCACATCGGTGCATATCAAGTTACTAAAAACGACCGAGTAATAACATTCTTGGATACGCCAGGGCACGAAGCCTTTTCGGCTCTTCGTGAACACGGTGCTAAGATTGCCGATATCGCAATTATAGTTGTAGCTGCCGATGATGGTGTTAAGCCCCAGACTCGCGAAGCTATCGATCATGCCCGCGAAGCTGGCGCATCACTAGTAATTGCTATAAACAAGATGGACAAAGAGGGTGCCGACCCTAACCGTGTTAAGCAAGAGCTTTCTGAAATCAATGTACTTCCAGACGATTGGGGCGGAGACACTCCGTGTGTTGAAGTTAGCGCAATGTCTGGCGATGGCATTCCAAAGCTTTTAGAAGTTGTTCTGTTGGTGGCTGATATTGTCGAAACCAAGGCTCGTGTTGAAGGCAACGGCCGCGGTGTAGTTATTGAATCTCATCTAGATACTGGTAAGGGTCCGGTTGTAACTCTGTTGATTCAAGAGGGCACTATCCGCCAAGGCGATTGGATTATAGCAGGCGCAAGCTACGGTAAAATCCGCACCATGGACGATTACAAAGGTAAGAAACTCAAAGAAGCCAATCCGGCTATGCCAGTGGTTGTATCGGGGCTTAAATCGCTACCAGATTTTGGTAATTGGTTTGAGGAAGTTAAGTCCGAAAAGGAAGCCAAAGATTGGGTGGACCGCCAAAGCCGTAAAAAGACCTATAAGTCTGTTACATCTATTAAGAGTGTAACTGCCGAAGACATCGCCAATGCCGTAACCGAAGGTGAAGTCAAAGAGCTTCCGCTGGTTGTAAAGGCTGACGTGCAAGGTTCGTTAGAATCACTAATTAGCGCTATCGAGCAGGTTGGTAACGACGAAGTGCGTGCCAAAGTTATTTCCTCGGGAGTTGGTGATATTTCCGAAAAGGACGTGCAGTCTGCCACCGCCGGTAGTGCAATCATCCTGGGCTTTAATGTAAGTATTAATGCTATTACTAACCAGCAGGCCAAACGTGAAGGCGTAGACTTCAAGCTTTATAAAGTAATTTATGAGCTCTTAGATGACGTTCGCGAATGGCTATCGAGTATGCTTGAGCCAGAAATTATCGAAACCGAAAACGCCAAGCTTAAAATTTTGGGCGTATTCAAGACTACTAAAGACAAGGTTATTTGTGGAGGTAAGGTAGTGAGTGGTAAAATCACACCCGAACTTGAAATCAAAATTATGCGTGCCGGTAAAGAAATCGGCTCTGGAAAGCTAGCGAGCTTACAAAAAGAAAAGCAAGCCGCCAAGGAGGTTATGGAAGGCGAAGAATGCGGACTAGAGGTAACTACTAATAAATCTATCGAAATGGGTGACGAACTGGTATTTTATACCACCACAACTCAAGCCCGAAAGTTGTAGTATGAACCTACGCCTCGAAAAGTTCAGCTCGATGGTTAAAAAGCAGTTGGGGCCGATTATGCTTAATTATCAAGTCCCCGGCAGTAGTGTGAGCGTTAATAGCGTCAAAATTA
>Ga0209450_10001143_pt1 | contig 13274 bp, 14 predicted proteins | sample FrelakmetLWP11LW_FD_187149 | JGI IMG/M metagenome (GOLD analysis project Ga0209450, IMG submission 187149) | Freshwater lake sediment microbial communities from the University of Notre Dame, USA, for methane emissions studies - LWP11 LW (SPAdes)... | ecosystem: Environmental > Aquatic >... | reverse complement strand
GGCGAGGTGCAGGCCGGTGACGCCGTCGCCGGCGAAGTCGACCACGTGGCCTTTCTCGGCGAGGAAATCGCCGATGTTGGCGGCGATGTCGGAATTGTCTTCGACGACGAGGATGTGCATGGCACCAAGCATAAACAACCACGCGGCGATTGGCGAAGGCGCGGCGGCGGGGCGTCGCGCGCGCAAAAAAATAGGCCCGGGAGGCGCCATTGGGGGAACGCGCCTGACCCGGGCCCAAGCTACTGCCCCGATTACCGTAATCCGCAGGAGCCCGGCGTCGCCGGAGACCGCGCAACTACAGTGGGGACCATGCTAGGCCCGACGGCATTAAGTGCCGGTTAAACGCGCGGGCGCGGGGCCATCGTCGGCGTGAAGGATGGTCAACCCCGTGAAGGGGCTTCGCGAGCGCCGGATCGCGGCGACGTCCGCGCTCGCGCCGCGGCGGCCTGCCGGCTTCGGCGGGCGGACCGCCGTTCGCTCGCCGCCGCTCAGCGTCCGAGCGGCTCCGGCGCGCGCGCGCGCAGCACCGCGTCCTGCACGGCCGAGCGCGCATCCTCGAGGCCGAGTTTGTCCAGCGCAGCCGCCTCCGGCGTGCCCGCCTGCGGCAGCGCCCGGCACAGGCGCGAGCCCACCGAGCGCACGCACTCGATCGGCGGATCGTTGACCAGCACCAGCCGCGGCCGGATCACCTGCCGCCGCGGACGCAGGTCGCCGACCGCCGGCGCCGCGGCTACCGGCGTGGTGTCGAGCGAGAGTTCCAGCACCGGTGCGGCGACGGCCGGCGGCGCGGGTTCGGGCGCCGTCGCCACAGCCCACGGCGCACGGCGCTGCACCGGCGCGTGCGCTGCGGGCGGCACCGCGACCGGCCGCGGTGCCGCCGCCGGCGGGGGTGCGACCACCACCGGTTCGACCGCCGGCAGGCTTGCTGCCAGGCTGGCCACCGCGCTCTGCGCCAGCGCGACGGTCGGCGTGGGCGCCGGCGCTGTTTCGCCGGCCGGGCCGTGGCCGGCGAGCAGCGCGGCCAGCGCGAGCAGGCCGGCGCACAGCGCCAGCGCCTGACCGTCGACCCGCGACGGCGTCGCGTCGGTACCGGCGCCGACGATGCGGCGCACGCGCAGCAGCAGGCTGCCGCCGGTGGCGGCCACCGCGGGCGCGTGGGTGAATCCGCGCAGTTCCTCCAGGCTGGCCAGGGTGTCGGCGTAGTGCAGCGGGTCGACGCCGCTGCGCAGCACGAGGTCGTCGCAGCAGGCCTCGCGCAGCGCGCGCACGTCGCGCGAGACCCAGTGCACCGCCGGGTGGTGGAACAGCAGGGTTTCGGCGGCGACCTGCATCAGGTTCACCAGGTAGTCGCCGCGGCTGACATGCGCCAGTTCATGCGCGATCACCATCTCCAGCTGGCGCGGCGACAGCGCCAGCAGCGCGCTCGCCGGCAGCACCACCACCGGGCGCAGCCAGCCGACCAGGCTCGGCGTGCGCGCCAGGGTCGACGAGACCACGCGCACCGGCCGGCTCACGCGCAGGCGGCCGGCGATGCGCGCGGCGCGCGCGGTCCAGTCGTCGAGGTCGACCGCGCTGCCGAGCAGCAGCGCGCGCACCGCGCGGAAGCGCCAGGCCTCGCGCACACCCATCGCCAGCACGCCGAGGCCCCAGGCCAGCACCACCAGCGGCAGCCAGGCGTCGACGCGCTCGGCCCAGCCGCCGGTACCGGCGGCCGCCGCTCCGGCGTCGGCCATCGACACCGCGGCGCCCGGCGCGCCGAGCAGCGCGACCAGGGTGGCAGCGGGCAGCACGAGCATCAGCAGCAGGGCGAGCAGGCCGCCCGTGTAGCGCACGCGCACGTCGCGCCCGCGCACCAGCAGACGGAACGCGGCATAGGCGGCGGCGACCAGCGCGCCCTGCCACAGCGTGTGGATCAGGGTCCAGCCGAGCGCGCGCACGACGTCGGCGAGGGTGCTCTCGAAGCTCATCGACGGCGCTCCTTCTCCAGCCGCGCCAGCAGGGCGCGGATCTCGGCCAGTTCCTCCGCCGACGCCGGCGGATCCTCGCCCAGCGCATGCAGCACCAACTGCGACGCCGAGCCACCGAACAGGCGCTGGGTGAGGTCGCTCAGGAAGCGCTTCTGCGTGTTCTCGCGCGAGGCCTGCGCCCGGTAGACGTGCGCCCGCTCGCGGTCGTCGCGCGCCACCAGTCCCTTGCCGTGCATCACCTGCAGCAGCTTCAGGGCGGTCGTGTAGCCCGCGCCGTCGGGCCCGTAGAGCGCCTCGTGCACCTCGCGCACGGTGCACGGACCGCGGTCCCACAGCACCTGCAGGATGGCCAGCTCGGCGCTGGTCGGCATGGGGGTCTCGGGGCGGCGGCGGGTCATGGCGGTGGGCGGCTCCGGCAGCGACGAAACGCATCGTACAGCCGTGCCGGCGCGAATGAAAATGGCCCCGGCGGCGGCGCGGCGGCCGCGGGCGGACTAGCCGGCGCTGGCCGCGCTGCGCGCCTTGGCCTGCCGCCGCTTGTGGCGCTGTTCGATGTACTCGACGATGCCGCCGGCGACGTCGATCCCGGTGGCGCCTTCGATGCCCTCGAGCCCGGGCGAGGAGTTGACCTCCAGCACCAGCGGGCCGCGCCGCGAGCGCAGCAGGTCGACGCCGGCCACCGACAGGCCCATCACCGCGGCGCTGCGGATCGCGGCGTCGGTCTCGGCCGGGGTGAGCACGATCTTCTCGGCGTGCCCGCCGCGATGCAGGTTGGAGCGGAACTCGCCGGCCTTGGCCTGGCGCTTCATCGCCGCGATCACCTTGCCGCCCACCACGAAGCAGCGCAGGTCGGCGCCCTTGGCCTCCTTGACGAACTCCTGCACCAGGAAGTTCGCGTAAAGGCCGCGGAAGGCCTCGATCACGGAGCGCGACGACGACAGTTTCTCGGCCAGCACCACGCCGGTGCCCTGGGTGCCCTCGACCAGTTTCACCACGTGCGGCGGCTTGCCGAGCATGGCCAGCAGGTCGGTGGTGTCGTCGGGGTTGTCGCCGAACACGGTGGCCGGCAGGCCGATGCCCTGCTGCGCGAGCAGTTGCAGGCAGCGCAGTTTGTCGCGCGCGCGCAGGATCGAATCCGAGCGATTGACCACGAAGGTGCCCATCATCTCGAACTGGCGCACCACCGCGGTGCCGTAGAAGGTCACCGAGGCGCCGATGCGCGGGATCACCGCGTCGTAGTCGGCGATCTCCTTGCCCTTGTAGTGCATGACCAGCTGCTTGGAGTCGATGCGCATGTAGCAGCGCAGCGGATCGAGCACGCGCACCTGGTGGCCGCGCGCGCGCGCCGCCTCGACCAGCCGCTGCGTGGAGTAGAGCTTGGCATTGCGCGAGAGGATCGCGATCTTCATGCGGCGCGTTTCCCGCGGCGCGCCCGCGGGCGGCCGAGCAGGTAGGACTGGGAGGGATCGACCAGCAGCCGGCCGGCCAGCGCCGTGCGGCCGAGCAGCATCGGGAACATCATCCCGCGCCGGCTGGTGAGGTTGGTCTCGATCTCGAAGCCGTGCGCGCCGATCGTGACCTGGGTGCGGATGAACAAACGCACGCGGCGGTCGCCGCTGGAATCGGTGACCGGGCGCTCGTCGACGACCGGTGCTTCGCACACGTGCGGGCGCTTGCGCCGGCGCGAGGTGGGCAGGATGGTGAAGCGCACCCAGCGCGCGCCGTCGCGCTGGAACTCCTCCTGGGTCTCGACGTGCAGCGCGGAGGTGCGTGCGCCGGTGTCGACCTTGGCCTTGATCGCGCCGATGCCGAAATCCGGCAGCGCCAGCCACTCGCGCCAGCCCACCAGGATCGGACCTCCTCCCTTCGCATCGGCGGCCACGGCGCTTCCCCTGACAGAGGCCCCAGTGTACGGCAGGCCGGCGCCATCGCGGCGCGCGATCGACTTCCCCGATCGTGCGCGCGACGACCCCGGCGAGGCACGGCGTACCGATCGCGTGCGGCATGCGGTGCGATCAGGGGCACGCCAGTCCGTCAGCGGTGCCGAACCGGCGCAGGCGCAGCTCGCCGGCCAGTCCATCGGCGCGCCGCCAGGCCAGTACCAGGCTGTCGCAATCTGGGAAGGACAGCCGCGCCTCGCCCCAGGCGCGACGCGTGACCTGCTCTTCGCGGAAGGCGGCACCGAACTGGCCGCCGCCGGTCTCTTCCAGCGGCAGGCGGGCGCTGCGCTCGCCTTCGGCATAGGTCGCAGCGCCGACCAGGTAGCGCTGCTGGCCGTTCTCGTAGGTGTACCAGGCGAGGAAGACGACGCGCCGGTCGCCGACCACGAAGAAATCGGCCATCACGCCCTCGCCTTCGCGCGCGGGGTCGAACCAGGTGCCGCCGAGACGCTGCGACAGCGTCGCGCCGTCCGCGCCGAACGCCAGCGCGCAGGCCGCGCCGGGTTCGGCGGGCAGGGCCAGCGGCAGCGCGACCCCGGTACCGGGCGCCGTGTAGCGCAGCTCGAACGCACAGTCGTCGTCGAATGGCGGATCGAGCGGCACGTTGAGCAAGGCGCTGGTCGGCGCATCGATCGGCCCGAACAGGAACACCAGCGGCTGCGCGGAGGCCACCAGGTCGGGGAACCGCGCGATGCGCCCGGCCTGCAGCACCTGCACCGTGCCGACCCGCGGCTGGCCGCCCAGCGGCGTGAAAGTGAGCAACGCCTGGCCGTCGCCGCCACTGCACGGCTGGCGCCACAGCGTCAGCCGCAGCCGCCCGCCGCCACCGTCCACGACCTCGCGGCTCGCGCTCGGCCCGACCGGCTGCACGGGCAGGCTCGACGGCACGCAGCCGGGCGTGAACTCCTTGGCGCCTTCCGCCACCGCGGCGTGCGCGATCGCCGGCGTGAGCAACCAGGCCAGGGCGGCGGGCAGCACCCAGGGCGCGGCGTTGCGCCGGGGGACGGGAGCGCGGGCAGTGGGCATGGCGGCGATCCGGGCGGGGGGCCCCGATGCTCGGTGCCGCATGCGACAGGCTTGTTGCAGCAGTCTCCGAGGCCCCGTGCGACAGGTCGCCGGGTCGCGCCGGAAACGCGAAGGCCCGCCGGTGGCGGGCCTTCAGGATCTGGAGCGGGTGATGGGAATCGAACCCACGCTAGCAGCTTGGGAAGCTGCAGTTCTACCATTGAACTACACCCGCGGGACCGTCAATTTACCCGTCCCGCCGCCGTCGGGGAAGGGGCGCGGCACGGGCTTGCGGTTCAGGTGGTCCGACCTAGACTGCGGATCGGATCATGGCGGGGGCGATCGCGTGCGGGCATCGTGGGTGTGGGGCGCACTGCTGGCCACGCTGGTGGCCGCAGACACCGTGCATGCCGCGGGCGGCGCGCGACCGGCGGCCGACTGGCGACCGATCGTCAGCCCCGCGCAGCAGGTCTTCCCGGCGCTGCTGATCGCCACCGCCAACCTGCGCGCGCCGGCCGCGCAACCGCCCGACGGCGTGCTGGGCGACCCGCACGGCATGGTCGGCGTGGCGCTGGCCGCCACCCGCGACGGCCAGCGCGCCCGGGTCAGCATCGAGGCACCCGGACTCGGCGCGCCGTCCAGCATCGAGGTCGTGCTGCCGCGCGCCGGCGACTGGTACCAGGTGTATCCGACGATGCGCTGGGACTTCGCGCGCCTGCAGGACCAGCGCCGCGCCGCGCCGGCGACGATCGAGTTCGCGGTGGAGGTCGACGGCCAGCCCGCGACGCGACGCGTGCAGCGCGTGCGCTTGCGCGCGGTCAACGAAGCGCCGTATTCGATCGACGACGACGGCCGGCGCACCGACCTGTCGTGGATGTTCGCCGCCTACGTGGACGAGGAGCACCCGCTGGTGCAGCGGATCCTCGGCGAGGCGCTGGCGGCCGGCCACGTGGACCGCTTCGACGGCTACCAGTCCGGCGACCCGCAGCAGGTGTATCGCCAGGTGTTCGCCGTGTGGCAGGTGCTGGCCCGCCACGGCATGCGCTACTCGTCGATCGCACGCACGTCGGCCGCGCAGGACGCGGTGCTGTCGCAGTACGTGCGCTTCCTCGACGAAAGCTGGGAGAACCGCCAGGCCAACTGCGTCGACGGCGCGGTGCTGCTGGCGTCGGTACTGCGACGGATCGACCTCGACGTGCAACTGGTGCTGGTGCCCGGGCACATGTTCCTCGCCTTCGACCTCGCGCCCGGTGGCGAACGCGCCTATCTCGAGACCACGCGCCTCGGCGACGTCGCCGGCAAGGCCGGGCAAGGCGCGCTGCTGCACAACTTCCAGCAGGCGGTGGAGGAAGGCCTGGCGCGCCACGCACAGGCGCAGGACCGCTTCGGCCGCGCCGACGCGCCGGAGTACCGCATCATCGACATCGACGCCGCGCGCCGGCTCGGCGTGGCGCCGATCGCGATGCGCTGAAGCGAGCCGGCGCGCGCCGGCGAGCCTGTACGCACGGCTCGGGCCATCGCAGGCGCCCGCCGGCGCCGCACGGGCTTTCGTAGGAGCCCGCTTGCGGGCGACCGGCACCTTTCAATCGCACCGCAAGGCGCGAGGTTGTGGTCGCGCGCAAGCGCGCTCCTACGCGGGGCCGCACGGGCTCTCGTAGGAGCCCGCTTGCGGGCGACCGGCACCTTTCAATCGCACCGCAAAGCGCGAGGCCGCGGTCGCGCGCAAGCGCGCTCCTAAGCGGGGCCGCACGCGCTCTCGTAGGAGCCCGCTTGCGGGCGACCGGCACCTTCAACCGCACCGCGAGGCGCGAGGCCGCGGTCGCGCGCAAGCTCGCCGCGCCGTTGCCGCGGCTCAGCCGGCGGCCAGCACCACCGTGAAGCGCGCGCCGCCGAGCTCCGGCGAGCGGTCGACCACCAACTCGCCGCGGTGCGCCTTGACGATGTCCTGCACGATCGCCAGCCCGATGCCGTGGCCCTCCACGCGCTCGTCGCCGCGCACGCCGCGCTGCAGGACGCGTTCGACGTTCTCCGGCGCGATGCCGGGGCCGTCGTCCTCCACCTGCAGTTCGAGCCCGGCGCGGCGCGCCCCGATCGGCCCCGCGCGGCGCGCGGTCAGCACCACCCGGTGGCCGCACCACTTGAAGGCGTTCTCGAGCAGGTTGCCCAGCAGTTCCATCAGGTCGCCGCGCTCGCCGTGGAAGGCGGCGGCGGGATCAACCTCGAACTCGCACAGCACGTTCTTGTCGGCGTACACCTTCTCCAGGCTGCGCACGATCTCTTCCGCCGCGGGCCCGATCTCCAGCGCGGCGGCGAAGGTGCTGTGGCCGGAGGTCGCCGCGCGCGAGAGCTGGTAGGCGACGATCTGGTCCATCCGCGTGACCTGCTCGTCGACCGCCGCGCGCAGGCGCTCGCCGTCCTCGCCGGACTCCAACTGGTTGCGCAGCACGGCCAGCGGGGTCTTGAGCGAATGCGCGAGGTCGCCGAGCGTGTTGCGGTAGCGCGTGCGCTGCCAGCGCTCGCTCTCGATGAAGCCGTTGAGGGTGCCGGCCAGTCCCTCGAGTTCGCGCGGGTAATGCCCGGGCAGGGCCTCGATCTCGCCGCGCTCGACCCTGCCGAGGTCGCGCTCGACGCGACGCAGCGGCGTCAGGCTCCAGCGCAGCACGCCCAACTGCACCGCCAGCAGCAGCAGGCCGAGCACCACCACCCAGGTCCACAGCGTGCGCCGGAACACCTGCATCTGGCGCTCCAGCGCGCTCTCGTGCTCGGCGATGTGGAAGGTCAGGCGCACGCTCTTGCTGCCGTCGCCGTAGGCGTAGTCGACGCCCTGGCTGAACACGTAGACACCGCCGATGTTGGTTTCCACCGGACCGACGAAGCGCGTCTGGTTGGGCTCCAGTTGCACGTCGAAGGGCAGCTTGCGGCCGAGCGCCGAGGGCGACTCCCAGTTGATGCCCTTGCCGGCCACGCCGGCGTACAGCCCCGACTGCGGACGGTCGAACCGCTGGTCGGGCGGGAACTCCGGCAGCACCAGGCGGCCGCTGACGGTGACGTCGGAGCCCGACAGGTAGGACCAGACGTAGCCCTGCAGGCGGTCGCGCAGCTGCTGCAGGCTGGACTCGTAGAACGCCTGGTCGAGCGCGAAGCCGGACAGGCCGAGGAAGGCGGCGAGCGCGATGCTGGCCGCGGCCAGCGAGCGGGTCTGCAGCGACACCGGCTGGCGCACGCGGCGCGCGTGCGGGCGCGGCGCCGGCGCGGCGCCTTCAGCCGGCGCGTCGCGCTCGACGCGCAGGTCGCTGGCGCCGCTGCCGGGTTCCGCGCGCAGCCCCATGCACGCGCTCAGGCCGAGCGCGGGATCGCGAAGCGGTAGCCGCGGCCGCGCACCGTCTCGATCGGCTTGAGCGCGTTCTCCGGGTCGAGCTTCTTGCGCAGGCGCCCGATGAACACCTCGAGCACGTTCGAGTCGCGGTCGAAGTCCTGCTGGTAGATGTGCTCGGTGAGGTCGGCCTTGGACACCAGTTCGCCGGCATGCAGCACGAGGTACTCGAGCACCTTGTACTCGTAGGAGGTCAGTTCCACCGCCGTGCCCTCGACGGTGACCGTCTGCGCGGTGGTGTCCAGCGCGATCGGGCCGCATTCGAGCACCGAGCGCGTCCAGCCCGACGCGCGACGCACCAGCGCGTTGACCCGAGCCAGCAGTTCCTCCACGTGGAAGGGCTTGACGAGGTAGTCGTCGGCGCCGGTCTTGAGGCCCTCGACCTTGTCCTGCCACGAGGAGCGCGCGGTCAAGATCAGGATCGGGAATTTCTTGCCCTCCTTGCGCAGCGCGGTAACCAGGTCCATCCCGCTGAGCTTGGGCAGGCCGAGGTCGATCACGGCGATGTCGACCGGCATCTCCTTGCCGAGGTAGAGGCCCTCCTCGCCGTCACCGGCCACGTCGACCGCGAAACCTTCGCGCTTGAGGCGCGCGGCGAGCGTCTCGCGGAGCGGGGCTTCGTCTTCCACCAGCAGGATGCGCATGGTCGTCCTCTCAGTCTCGGCGTTCGTCGCCGTCATCGTCGTCGGGGGGCGGCGGCGGCGGCGTGCGGTCGTTGGCACGGCCGCTGCCGGCGGCCGGCACCGTCACCACCTGCACCCGGCCCTCGCGGGTCAGCACCTTGATCCTATACACCGAGGCGCGCCCCTGGCGCACCGTCTCGGCGGACAGGATCTTGCCGCCGGTCTCGCGCTGCACGCGGTCGACGGCGTCCTGCAGGCTGATCGCGCGCTGCGCCGCCGCCGGCGCGGCGGACAGCGCGCCGGCCAGCACGACCAGCAGGATCGCGAGCAGGGTCAGGGGCTTGGACATGCGTTCAGGGTCGCGGCGACGGCGTTAATTGTCCCTGAACCCCGCGCCGGGGGCGACCGTGGCTTCACGCTCCACCGACGCAAATCTCTTAAACTTTCAGAACTTCTTGAACGTTTGGAAGCCCCATGACCCTCACGCCCCTGGCCCAGCGCTTCGTCCTGCACTTCGGCGAGATGGGCAGCCGCTGGGGCATCAACCGCACGGTGGGGCAGATCTATGCCGTGCTCTACGTCAGCCAGCGCCCGCTGAACGCCGACGAAATGGCCGAGGCGCTGTCGTTCTCGCGCTCGAACGTGAGCATGGGCCTGAAGGAGCTCGAGTCCTGGCGCCTGGTCCGGCTCGAGCACCAGCCCGGCGACCGGCGCGAGTACTACCGCGCGCCCGACGACGTATGGGCGATCTTCCGCACGCTGGCGGAGGAGCGGCGCAAGCGCGAGGTCGACCCCACGTTGTCGATGCTGCGTGATGCCCTCCTCGAGACCCCGCAGGGTCCCGAGGATGCACACGCCCAGCGCCGCATGCGCGAAATGCACGATCTCATCGAACTGGTCACCGGCTGGTTCAGCGACGTGCAGCGACTGGATGCCGACACCCTCAAGCGCCTGATGCGGATGGGCGCGCGGGTACAGAAAGTGCTGGAGTTCGGCGACAAGGTGCGGGCCCTGCGGCCCGCGCGCGCGACGAAGGAGTAGCCGACGATGGACCCGATCCTGCTGGCCCGCGCCCAGTTCGGCGCCAACATCACCTTCCACATCCTGTTCCCGACGATCACCATCGCGCTGGGCTGGCTGCTGCTGTTCTTCAAGCTGCGGTTCCTGCGCACGCGCGACGAGAAGTGGATGGACGCCTACCGCCTGTGGGTGAAGGTATTCGCGCTCTCCTTCGCGCTCGGCGTGGTCAGCGGGATCACGATGTCGTTCCAGTTCGGCACCAACTGGCCGGGCTTCATGGAGACGGTGGGCAACATCGCGGGCCCGCTGCTGGCCTACGAGGTGCTGACCGCGTTCTTCCTCGAGGCGACCTTCCTCGCCATCATGCTGTTCGGCCGCGAACGCGTGGGCGAGCGCATCCACACCATCGCCACCGTGCTGGTGGCGTTCGGCACCACGATGTCGGCGTTCTGGATCCTGGTGCTCAACAGCTGGATGCAGACCCCGGCCGGCTTCGAGATGCGCGACGGCGTGGCGCACGCCACTGACTGGGGCGCGATCATCTTCAACCCGTCGATGCCGTACCGCCTGAGCCACATGCTGCTGGCCTCGGGCCTGACCGTGGCGTTCCTGGTGGCCGGCATCTCGGCCTGGCAGTGGCTGCGCGGGCAGCGCACGCCGGCGGTCGCCGCGGCGCTGCGCACCGGCGTCTGGCTGGGCGTGGTGCTCGCACCGGCGCAGGCCGTGCTGGGCGACCTGCACGGTCTCAACACCTTCGAACACCAGCCGGCCAAGGTGGCGGCGATCGAGGGCGTGTGGCAGACCGAGCGCGGCGCGCCGCTGCTGCTGTTCGCCATCCCCGACGAGGAAGCGCGCACCAACCACGCGGAAATCGGCATCCCGAAACTGGCCAGCCTGATCCTGACCCACGAATTGGACGGCGAGATCCGCGGGCTGGACGAGTTCAAGGGCGAGCATCCGCCGGTCGCGCCCGTGTTCTGGTCGTTCCGGATCATGGTCGGCATCGGCCTGTTGATGATCGTGCTGTCGGCGTATGCGGCCTGGCGCCTGCGCCGCGGCGGCGAGCTGCCGCGCTGGACCGCGCGCGCGCTGGTGGCGATGTCGTTCTCCGGCTGGGTGGCGACGGTCGCCGGCTGGTACGTGGCCGAGATCGGCCGCCAGCCGTGGCTGGTGCACGGGGTGCTGCGCACGGCCGACGCCGCGTCGGAAGTCCCGGCGGCGATGATCGGCACCACCTTCGTGCTGTACCTGCTGCTGTATGCGCTGCTGATCGGCGCCTACGTGAGCGTGGTGTTCCACCTCGCGAAGAAGGCGGGCTCGCCGGACGCCGCACCGGTCGCGCGGCCGGAGCCGGCCCATGCCTGAGTTGGGCACGCCCGAGGGCTGGCTGCCGGTGGTGTTCCTCGCCCTGATGGGCGTGGCGATCCTGGCCTACGTGGTGCTGGACGGCTTCGACCTCGGCGTCGGCATCCTGCTGCGCGCCGCCCCCGAGGGCGATCGCGACCTGATGGTGGCCTCGATCGGCCCGTTCTGGGACGCCAACGAGACCTGGCTGGTGCTCGGCGTCGGCATCCTGCTGGTCGCCTTTCCGCTGGCGCACGGGCAGATCCTCGGCGCGCTCTACCTGCCGGTCGCGCTGATGCTGATCGGGCTGTCGCTGCGCGGCGTGGCGTTCGAGTTCCGCGTCAAGGCGCGCGCCGAACACAAGCCGGCCTGGGACTTCGCCTTCTTCGGCGGCTCGCTGCTGGCCTCGGTGGCGCAGGGCGTGATGCTGGGCCTGACCATCGTCGGCTTCCGCCACGATGTCGCGACCTGGGCCTTCGCGCTGTTCATCGGCGCCGGCCTCGCGGCCGGTTACGCGCTGCTCGGCGCGACCTGGCTGGTGATGAAGACCCACGGCGCGCTGCAGTTGGCCGCAGTGCGCTGGGCGCAGCAGGCGAAGTGGCTCACCGGCGCGGGCATCGGCGCGGTGTCGCTCGCCACCCCGCTGGTCAGCGAGCGGATCGCCGGCAAGTGGTTCTCGCTGCCCGAGTTCTTCATGCTGCTGCCGATCCCGCTCGCCACCCTGCTGCTGTTCTTCATCCTGTGGCGCGCGCTCGCCCGCCTGCCGCAGCGCCTGGCCGACGGCAACGAATACGGCGCCTGGGTGCCCTTCGCCTGCGCGGTGGGCATCTTCATCTGCGCCTTCTACGGGCTGGCCTACAGCCTCTTCCCCTACCTCGTGGTCGACCGCACCACGATCTGGGACGCCGCCAGCGCGCCGGAGTCGCTGATGATCATCCTGGTCGGCGCCTGCGTGGTGCTGCCGGTGATCCTCGCCTACACGGTGTTCGCGTGGCGGGTGTTCGGGGGGAAGGCGCGGTTGCTGTCGTATGGGTGAGCGTGGCGCAACGCGGCCGGACAGGGCCCAGGGTATAGGGCCCAGGGCCCAGAAGGTCGTGCGGTGCTTTCCGACTCGTTCGGCACGTTGCAGGGCGCAGTGAGCGCAGCGAATTGCATCCCATGAGTGGCGCTGATTAATCGAAGCTGCTCAAAGCGTTACTACTGCCTTGCGAAGCCGCAATCACCTCCCCATACTGTCCGCCAGCGTCCGCTTCGGCATGGACGCGCCGGATCCGGTATGGAAACCGAGCCCAAAGGAGTTACGCCCGTGACCACCAAGACGCGTACCGCGACGGTCGACGTAGATTCGTTGGTCCGCAAGAGCGTGAAGCCCGGCGTATCCGTGTCTTTCTGGGGAACGATCAAGGTCGATCCCTCGAAGATGCGCGTGTCCCGCAGCGCGGGCGAGCACTCGCTCAGAACGCTGGACGAACTGGTCCAGAAGCGCGCGAAGGCCAAGCCCACGCCTGCCTGACGACAACCATGCAAGGAAGCGGGTTATTGCTGGGGCTGGTTCCGCTGTTCACGGCCGGGTTCCTGTTCGTCGTCACCTGCTTCGCCACTCGCCTTCGAGCGGCCACTGCGGACGGCCAACGACTGTTTTTCATGTGCGCGGCAGCGGGTCTGATCATCGGGGCGATTTCGTTCCCGCTCTTTCGACTCCTCGCGCCAGCGCCCGCGGTCGAATGGCTCGGCAAGCAGTACCCCTTTCCGCCGATCGAGGCGGGCTCACTGACGCTCGCCTTGCTCCTTGGACCGGCCCTCGCTTTCGTCGCGAACGGCCTGCTCTGGCTCTGGTTTCGATTCTCCGGGATGAACCCGAGCCGCCTTCCGCTGTGGAACTGCCTCTTCACCCGGATGGCGAAGCGCGACGGATCACCATTGCAGGGTCTGTTGAAATTCAAGTGGGTTATGCCGGGCGAGCGACATGCGGGTTGACCGAGTAGAAGTCGAGCTTTCCGGC
>Ga0209450_10001142_pt1 | contig 13278 bp, 11 predicted proteins | sample FrelakmetLWP11LW_FD_187149 | JGI IMG/M metagenome (GOLD analysis project Ga0209450, IMG submission 187149) | Freshwater lake sediment microbial communities from the University of Notre Dame, USA, for methane emissions studies - LWP11 LW (SPAdes)... | ecosystem: Environmental > Aquatic >... | reverse complement strand
GAAACACCCTGCGTCGTCGTGGACGTAATGCGGGGCGGGCCCAGCACGGGGCTTCCCACCATGGCCTCCCAGGGGGATGTCATGCAGGCCCGCTGGGGGACACATGGCGATCACCCCATCATCGTGCTGGCCGTTTCGTCGGTCCGCGACTGCTTTGACATTGCCGTGTTCGCCTTCAACCTAGCGGAGAAATACCGTGTGCCCGTCATCATTCTCTCCGATGAAGTGGTGGCCCACACCCGGGAGACCTTCGTTTTGCCGTCGTCTGACGAGATCGAGGTCTTCGACCGCGTGAAACCGACGGTGCCGCCCGAGTGGTATCTCCCCTACGAGGACACAGGGACGGGGGTTCCCCCCATGGCCGCCTTCGGCGACGGTTACCGTCACCACGTGACGGGATTGACGCACGACGAGAGGGGTTTTCCCACCCAGCGCTCCGACGAGATCAACGTGCTGATGCGCAGGCTCTTCCGCAAGATCACCCAGGGCTTCCACGAAATCCAGCGGGTGGAGACCTTCATGATGGAGGATGCCGAGGTCGCCGTGATCGCCTACGGTTCCGTGGCACGCTCGTCCCGTCGGGCCGTGATCGAGGCCCGCGAGCACGGGGTGAAGGCGGGGCTTCTGCAGCTCGTCACGCTCTTCCCCTTCCCCCGGCGACACGTGGAGAAGGTCCTCAATCAGTGCCGGGTCGTCCTCGTACCGGAGATGAACATCGGGCAGATCAGCCGGGAGGTGAAACGCGTGCGCCTCAACAGCTCCCGCGTGGAGACCCTGAACCGCGTCGACGGCCGCCTGATCACCCCGCGCGAGATCAGCGACTGTCTCATCAAGATGTATTACTGAGAGGAAACAACCCATGGCAGAAGGCATGACCGGGCTCGTACACAAGTACCTCCGGCACGACAAGAAGTTTCCCCACATCTGGTGTCCGGGCTGCGGAAACGGCATCGTCCTGGGCTCGCTCATCCGGGCCATTGACCGCCTCGGCCTCGACAAGGACAAGGTGGCACTCGTCTCCGGCATCGGCTGCTCGGGGAGAATGACGACTTATGCCGACTTCAACACGCTTCATACCCCTCACGGCCGGGCCCTCACCTTCGCCACTGGGCTCAAACTCTCCCGGGAGGACCTCACGGTCATCGTCATCATGGGCGACGGAGATGCCACGGCAATCGGCGGCAACCACTACATCCACTCTGCCCGCCGCAACGTCGACATGACGGCCATCATCGTGAACAACCAGATCTACGGCATGACGGGCGGCCAGTACTCCCCTACGACGCCTTACGGCGCTATGACCACGACAACGCCCTACGGGATGGTGGAGCACGCCTTCGACATCTCGGCCCTCGCTGTTGCGGCGGAGGCTTCCTATGTCGCCCGGGGCACCGTGTACCATGCGGCTCTGCTCGACCAGCTCATCGAGAGCGCCATCCGCAAGAAGGGCTTCAGCTCCGTGGAGGTGCTCTCCAACTGCCATATCCAGTTCGGCCGCAGAAACAAGATGGCCAGCCCCGTGAAGATGCTCGAGTGGTTCAAGGAAAACGCCGTCCGGATGCACGCCACCTCGAAGATGAAACCCGAGGAGCTGCAGGGGAAATTCATCATCGGCGTCCTGGCCGATTCCGAAAGACCCTCTTACAATGAGGAATACGAAAAGGTCCGCGAACAGGCCAGGGGGATCAGCGCCGATCCGAAACCGCCTGCGCGGTGCGAAGGATGATGCAGATGCCGGAGAAGAATGTGGAAAAGGCAACGCGCCACGAGATCCGCCTGGCCGGCTCCGGGGGGCAGGGGATCATCATGGCCGCCATCGTGCTCGCAGAGGCGGCCGGCGTCCATGAAGGCAAGCAGGTGAGCCAGACCCAGAGCTATGGGCCCGAGGCGAGGGGAGGCACCTGCAAAGCCGAGGTCGTCATCAGCGACGCGCCCATCGACTATCCCAAGGTGTCGAGGCCGGATTTCCTGCTGGCCATGAACCAGGCCTCCGTCAATACCTATTTCGGGGATCTCAAGACGACGGGGCTGCTCATCGTGGACAGCACGCTGGTCAGCAAAGTGCCCACGGCAAAGACCGTCTCCATCCCCTTCACGCAGATTGCGAGGGATGAATTCGGCACGGACCTGGTGGCCAACATGGTGGCCCTCGGTGCCCTGGGCTTTCTCAGCAAAGACGTATCCCAGGAGAGCCTCGAGGAGGCCGTGATCTCCCGGGTGCCGCCCGGTACGGAGGAGCTTAACCTCAAGGCCTTGCGGGCCGGGATCAAGGCAGCCGAAAATTACGATCTGAAGAAGCTGCCACAGACCGTGGCGGAGGAGGAAGAGTAGGCGCTTTCTTGCATTCTGGAACGTTAGATGCGGCATCGTTCTTTCGCTTGATTTGTCTGACAGGCCGCTCTAGAATGGGCACACCAAACGCCAGACCGACATTCGGGAGTAAATCGACCAATGCCGGCCAACCTTCCGCCCGACTATTTCGCGGCAGAGAAGAGATACAAGCAGGCCTCCACGGTGGCCGAGAAGATCGCCGCCCTGGAGGACCTGATGGCGACGGTTCCCAAGCACAAGGGCACCGATCACCTGCGGGCCGACCTGCGCCGGCGGCTCTCCCAGCACAACAAGGAGGCCGTCGAGCAGCGCAAAAAAAAAGGCGGCGGCCGCGACAGCCTTTTCAACATCCCCCGGGAAGGCGCCGCTCAGATTGCGCTCACCGGCTTTGCCAACTCGGGTAAGTCCTCCATCGTAGCCAACCTTACCAAGGCCACCCCTGTCATTGCCGACTATCCGCTCTCGACGGTGCTGCCCTGCCCGGGCATGATGCCGTACGAGGACATCCAGCTCCAGCTCGTCGATCTTCCCCCCATTGCAAACGAAACAACGGACGGCTGGGTCTCCGGGATCATGCGGGTGGCCGATGTCCTGCTCATCGTGATCGATCTCACGGAGGACGCCGACATCCAGATGGAGCTCATCCTCGATCAGATCGGGAAGTGGAACATCCGGACGGAGCGCGCGAAAGAGGGAGAGCCCCGCGTCCTGGTGAAGCGGGCACTGGTGGCGGCCAACAAAAAGGACCAGCCCGGGGCCATCGAGAACTTCGAAAAGCTCAAGCACGCGTATGGAACCCGTTATCCCCTCGTGGCCCTTTCCTGTCTCAAGAAAGACGGCCTGGAAGATCTGAAGCAGGAACTCTTCAAACTCGCAGGGATCATCCGCGTCTACTCCAAGCCGCCGGGGAAGGATCCCGACCTGTCAATGCCCTACACGGTCCCCGTGGGCTCCACGGTGATGGATGTGGCGGAGAAGGTTCACAAAGACTTCGTGACGAAGCTCAAGTACGCCCGCGTCTGGGGTTCGGCAAAGTTCGACGGCATGCGCGTGGAGAGGACGCATGTGCTGAAGGATCGGGACATCGTCGAGCTCAGCATGTGAAAAACAGGGTATCGGGTACAGGGAAAAAAAGGATAAGAAACACAAAAAAGGATCGGGGCCGTCAGTCCCGATCCTTTTTGACGTTGCGGCCGATGGTTATAAGATCATCTCAATGAGGTGCGGGCCGAGCTCCCGGAGGGCCTTCTTCAGCTCCCGGGCCAGGTCCTCGGCCGTGTCGACGGCCACGCCGGGCACGCCCAGACCCCTGCTCAGGCTCGGCCAGTCGATGGGGGGATTTCCCAGGTCCGTGAAGGCGCGAACCCTGGGGCCCGGGTTCGTGATTCCCGCGCGCTGCAGCTCCACGTTGATGATGTTGTAGCTTCGGTTCGAGCAGATGAGCGTCGTTACGTTCATCCCCGACTGGGCCTGCGTCCAGAGGGACTGGACGGTGTACATGGCGCTGCCGTCGGCCTGCAGGTTGATGACGGGCCTGTCGGGGCAGGCGACAGAGGCCCCTGTGGCCGAGGGCATGCCCTGTCCGATGGCTCCCCCGGTGAGCATGAAGTAGCTGTGGGGAGCGAGGGTTGCACCCAGCGGAAAGTACGACATGCCCGCCGTCAGGCCCTCGTCCATGATGATGGCGCCCTCGGGCTGCAGGGCCGCAAGCGTGAGACAGACCTTCTCGGGGGTCAGCTTGCCCGACGGGACGTCGGGGACCTGGTACCCCGCGACAATTTTGCCGAGAGCGTCACTGCCGGGCGCGCCCAGTTCGTCGGCCAGCGCCTCGAGCGTTTCCGCTGCATTCTGCGAATCGACGTCGATCCGTAGCTTCGGTACGTCAGCGGCGACGGGGTTGCTCCACTGTCCCTCGTAGCCGAAGAAGTTGACGGGCTCATCCGTTCCCGCGAGCACCACGGCCTTGTAGGGTGCAAGCATTGCCGCCGCCGGCTCCGGGAAGTAGGGCACGCGGGCTACGGGCACGGTCCCGGCGCCCCGATCGACGTAGGCGGGGAAGTTGATACAGAACAGGTCGCAGCCCACCGCTGCCCGAATGCGCCCCGCGGCCTCGAGGCCCCGGCGGCGAAGGGCGCGGCCGTTCATGATGAGGGCCGTCTTTTCCGCCGACTTCAGCAGTTTCGCGGCGGACTCGATCACGCGCCGGTCGGGGGGATCGCAGGCGGGGCTTTTTACGGAAGGAATGTCTCCCCCGTACTCCTTCCACTGGAGGTCGCAGGGGACGATGAGGCTGGCGATCTGGCCGCGCAGGGACGCCTCGATCGCGTCGGCCGTGTCCTGCGCGATGGTTGCGACGGACCGGACCGTGTGCTGCCACCCCGAAAAGGTTTTGCAGAGGCAATCGATATCCATGGCCAGGGGTGCGTTGGCCTCGAGGTGCCAGGAGGCGTGCTCGCCGATCACGTTGAGAAGCGGCGTTCGGGCCCGCTTGGCGTTGTGCAGATTGGCCACCCCGTTGGCCAGTCCCGGCCCCAGGTGCAAAAGGCACAGGGCAGGCTTTTCCTTCATGCGCCCGTAGCCGTCGGCCGCGCCCGAGCAGACGCCCTCGAAGAGGCCCAGCATGGGCCTGATCCCCGTGATGGAGTCGAAGGCGAGGATCATGGGCATCTCCGTGGTGCCGCCGTTTGCGAAGCAGACGTCGATGCCGGCTGCCGCGACGGTCTTCAAAAGAGCTTCCGCACCGTTCATAAAACCCCCTTTGATCAGGTCTTCAGGAATCGGATCAGCAGGATGTAGCGCCGGCCCAGGTTTTCGAGGCGAAGCCGGACGTTCACCTTGTCCTTCGTTCGGATATCGTAGAGTTCGGGAAGGAGCTTCAACTGTTCAATGTGAAAACGGATCTTCTTCAGCAGCCCCTCCAGGTCCAGGCCCGCGTAATGCCGGAGCACGGGCGCGTCCTTCACCATTAGTCCATCGACCCGGCCTTTCCGGATCTTATCGAAGTCAAAGCCTTCGTCGATGAGCTTCGCGAGGCTTTCGATCTTCAGCTTCTCAATGACTTTCTTCTCGTCGGCCCCCTTCTGGAGATAGTGATCCAGGACGAGGGCGGCGTTGAACTCGATCTCCGAGAGCAGCCGGTTCCGGTCCCCGCGGGTCTTTTTGCGAATGTCGGCCAGGTCCCGAAGAAGACTGCCACTGTCCTTGCCGATGCCGAAGATGTCGCGTATGAGGCCCATGGTCTCTTCTATTTGGTCTGTTCGGTCTGTTTTGTCTATTTCGTCAGAAGACCATTTTTAATAGCATGAAAAGAACAAAAAAGGCAGAGCCCTATGAACTCTGCCCCTTCATTTCTTTTCCTCCCGCTACCCGAACAGGACAGACCAGAGGATCAGCACGGTCAGGAACAGCCCCAGCAGGAGGCTGCTCAGGCCGAAGGTGGCCGAGATGAGCTTCAGCGGTATGCTCGGGTGCTCGCGCTTCATGAACTCCAGGCGCCCCTCGGCCATCAGGCGCTCGTACTCGAGGGGCCGCTGCTCCTTGAGCTCCGCGAGCCGGTAGGTCCCCGTGAAGATGAGCCGGTCCATGGGGAACTTGTTTGGGATGAAGTGCGTGTTGAAAAAGTGGATCGTGAAGATGAACAGCGCCGCCAGCAGCGCCTCCTCGGAATGCACCAGGGCCGCGATGTTCATGACCCACCCGGGCACGAGGTAGGAGGACCACTCGGGCTTCCAGAGCAGGATCCCCGAGCCGCCGATGGCGAACATGCCCCAGAAAACGGCCAGGAAGTCGAACTTCTCCCAGTAAGTCCAGCGGTCGAATTTCGGAGGCTCGCTCTTGTTGAAGAACCACCGGATCATACCCTTGAAGTCCTGGAGGTCCTTCATGTTCGGGAAGAGCGAGTCCGGGCCGAGCAGCCGCCCGAGCCATCCCTTCCTGCCCTCGCCCTTGGGGAAGAGGAACCGGAGAGATTCGATCGAGACAACCGTCATCCCGACGATCAGCAGGAATGCCGCCCCTCGGTGGAATAGCCCCGCCATGTGCGCGCCGCCCCAGAGGCGCGTGATCGTCCCTGCCCACTCCGTGCCGGCATACTTCAGGGGGAACCCGGTCAGCACGAGCGTGAAGAAGGAGAGCACCAGGAGCACATGCATGATCCGGTACTTGGCGGAGAAACGCTCCACCTGCTGGAGTCCCTCGCCCGCTGCGACCACCGAGTGTGGGACAATTCCCTCTCTTTCCATGCGGTCGTTCTCCCAGTAAACCTTCCGCCACCAGAGGATGGTGTGGACCCAGAAGAAGGCGAGCGTCCCGATGAGAAGCGCCCCCATGAAAAGGAACGTGACGTACAGGGCAGGGTACTTGGCCCGGTCCGTGTAGTCAGGGTGCGCCTGGTAGCTCAGGAAGCGGGTGTGGAAGCCCGTGTGGCAGCGCCCGCAGTTCTTCTCCAGGTTGTCGGGGTGGATGCTCGAACGGGGGTCATCCTTCGGCAGGATGTTGTGCTTGGTGTGGCAGTCGCCACAGCCGGCCACCGGCGCCGGGTAGCCCAGTTCCTGGACCTTTCCGTGGTAGGTACCTTCGTAATAGGCGACCATTTTATCGGAGAGGTTGTTGCGCTTCATCATGGCGCTGTCGGCGTGGCAGCGCTTGCACTTCTGCGTGTAGAACTCGCGCGCCTCGGCCGGGTACTGCTCCAGCGAGGTGTGGAACACCCGGGTGTTGTGAAGGCCGTGGCAGTCCGAGCAGGCCGCCGCGTCCTGGTTTCCCTTCATGACGGCCTCGCCGTGGCCCGAGGTCGTGTAGTCGGCGTTGCCGTGGCACTCGGTGCACTTCTCGATAATGGCGAGCTTGACGTTCTTGTTGCCGTCCTTTCGGATCGCGTGAATGTTCCGGTGGCAGTCGCTGCAGCGGAAGTCTTCCTGGATGTAATGGAAGTTGTTCCGGTACTCCTTCGCGATCTCTTGATGGCAGCTGCCGCAGTCGACGGGGGCGGGCTTTTCCTTGCCGTCGCGGTGCTTCTCGGTGTTCGTGATCCCGACGTGGCAACTCGTGCAGCCGTTGCCGGCGTGGATCGAATGGTTGAAATCGACCCGATAGAGCGGCTCGTCGTGGCAGAACCGGCAGTCCTGGGCCGCCGGGGCGGGGACGGGCAGGCTGACCACGGCGAGCGCAGCCAGCAGGAGCAGTCCCTCTCGGAGTTCGTATCGCCGCTGTCTTGCCCCGATCTTCATCGATTCCATCCGTTTCGTTGGGTCACTTCGCCGCCTGCATCTCCTGCCAGGCCTGCATGCCGCCGAATAACCGCAGGACCCGGTAGCCCTTCATCTCCAGGTAGCTTCCCGCCAGGAAGGTCCGGAACCCGCGGTCGTCAATGAGAACCAGTGTGCGGTCCAGCGGGATCTCTGCATAGTTGCGGCTCAGCCGGTAGAGCGGGAAATTCACGGTGCCTTCGATGTGCCCTTCCTTGTACGACTGCTCTGAGCGGAGATCGACGAGGAGAAAGTCCTTGCGCTCCGCGAGCATCTGCTTGAGCGCTGAGGCCCGGATCGACGGGATCGACCCCCGCGGGATACGCTCGATCGACTCCATGGAATACCCGGCCTGCTTCCAGGCAGGCATTCCCCTGTCGAGGACGTGGACCTGCGTGTAACCGGCCTTGACGGCTGCCCCGGCGCCCCGGCAGCTCCGGTAGCATCCCGCGCTTTCGCAGTAGAACACGATGACCCGGTTCTTGTCGGCCGGGAGAACCGCGACGTCCTTTTCGATCTCCTCGCAGGCCAGGCACTTCGAGCCGGGGATGCGGTGATCGAGGCACTCGATCTCGCTCATCGTGTTGAACACGAGGAGATCCTGGTCGGAGGCCATCAGGGCGCGCAGCGTCGAGGCATCGATGACCTTCCACGGCGGCGCGGGCTCCTGCGGTTTTCCGCACGCCACAAGCGCAAGGGTCAGCATCAATGCCGCAGGCATGACAAACCGGATCAAGTTCTTTCGCGACATGAGCGTCATTTCTTTCCTTCCCTAACCCATGGACCCTGTCCCCGGGACCCCTCGTCTCTTCACCCTGACCCCTGCCTCACTCCGAGGGCGGTACCCCCGTCATGCCCCATTCCATCATCTGCGGCTCCGCGATGGGCTCTTTGGGAACGGGGTAGCTGTCCTTGAGGAATTTGCCGACGCCCCGCACCTTCAGTTTCGTGAAGTAGGGTGCATTGTCGGCGTGGCAGTCCGCACACCCGTCGGGCTTTCCCTTCTGCCCCAGGGTCTTCTTGGCCGACACGGGCAGGTTGCCGTGATAGATCGGGAACATCACGGCCCGCGTCAGCGCGGGCGCCGGGCGGCCCTGGATCTTGTCCTTCTTCAGCTCGTAGATCTGGTCGGCCACGAAGACGACGTTCTTATACCCCATGCCGCCCAGGGCCTTGATCATGAGCAGGATGTCCGTCTCGGTAGCCACCGTCGTTTGCTTCACCTTCCCGCCCGTGTGGGTGGCGACCTCTACCGTCGTGAGCTTCTTATCCGCGGCGGCTTTGCGTACGGTTTCCAGGCCGATGGGCCTCACGACCCCCTCGGATAGCATTTCGCCGAACCACTGGCTCACCTTGGGCACGGCCGGGACGTACCGCTCGCCGTCTCCTTTGACGCGCTCGTGGCGGTCCGTCCAGGGCTTCCAGAGCTCGGAGGCCATCTGCCTGAACTCCTCGGGCCGGGTGACGAGGGCCGCCTTGTCGGTCGAGTACCACGCCGGCTGCCCCGTGCTGTGGTCCACGAGATATACGCTGCGGGTCTTCCGCTCCGAGGCGTGGCAGGATGTGCAGTGCAGCAGGTAGAAGTGGAACGTCGACTTGTGGAAGAGCGAGCGGTGGATGTTGTCGGGGTTCTTAGCTTCCTTTGGCATTCCCGCCCGGGTCGGCCTGTACTGGTCCTCGAGGTGGCAGTTCGCACAGGTCTTCATCCCCGCGCCGTCGAGATCATTGCGGGCCGCGGCCGTAGGCGACCACCCCTTGCCAATCCGGTGTCTGAGCCTCTCGGCCTGCGTCTTTCCCGCCAGGGTGTGGCAGTCGGTGCAGCGCAGACCCGCCTTGAGGTGCAGGTCCCCCGCCGGCAGGTAGAGGGTGCCCGATTTCTGCCCGTCCATCAGGCGGTGGCACTGGGTGCAGTTGTCCGTCTCGACGGACTTGTTGATCCGGGCGCTGCCCTTGAATTTCCCCTCGGGAGAGAAGAGGTTCCGGTCCTGCCATGCATACCGCACGGCGGGCCGGGTGGCAAAATTCCACGAGCCCCTGTCGTATCCCTCGACAGCCGGCCCTGCATCGGGGTTGTTGAACGTGTACACGGAGCCCCGTATCTCGCCCAGCCCTGCGCCGGACGTTGCGGCCCAGCGGTAGTTGCGTAGGCTGAGCTGCCGGTTTCGCTCGTCGAGCCGGTAACCCTTGAGGTGGCACATCAGGCAGTCCCCCTCGACAACCCCGCTTGCCCGGAAGCGGCTGGTCCCGTCGGGCGTATATCGGGAGGAGTAGTCCCCGTCCAAAACGTCGGGCTTCTGCGGTTCCCCTTGGGCAAGGTTTCTCGAGAGGTCGCGCCGTCCGTCGGCCTTCCTGCCGAACTCCATCGGCCCCCCGCCCGGGTGGGTCCAGCCGGGCGCTGCGGCGATGAGCTGGCCCTTGGCGCCGATCTTGCCGACAGCGGCGATCCAGTCGTAGGTCGAGAGCCCCATGTCGCGCGCGCCAGTGTTTTTCTTCGCCGCGACCCGCTCGGTGAAGGTGCCAGGATCACCTCCTTTGCCGAAGTTGCCCGGCGAGAGGACCCAGGGCCGCTTCGGGTCGTAGCCGTCTCTCATCTCGTCGAAGCCCTGCTGAAAGTGCGTGCCCGACGTGATGGTCATGTAGCCATGACAGGTCCCGCAGGTCTTGCGGGGCGAGTAGGCATCGGTGCTGTTGAGGGTGGGAGTGATGCGCTGCCCGAACTCGTTCTTGAGCCAGATGTCCTCGTGCTTCCAGTCCGGCGCACGCGCAGCATCGAGTGCGATCGGCACGCACAGGGCAGCAAGAAGAACGATACTGGCTATTTTGAACCGGCTCATGAGAGACCCCGCAGTCCAGGGCAACAGGATGAAACGGTTTCGGTTCAAATTCGTCAACGCAGGGTGTGAAATCCCGGCGCCCCGCGGGGCGCCGGGATCCGTTCAGAACACAACGATGCGACTCAGGGCTCCTTGGGTGCCGCGGGGTCCGCCAGCCACTCCATGGAGGAGCCGTCATAGACCTTCACGTTCTTGTAGCCCAGCAGGTCGTTGAGTGCCAGCCACCAGGTCGTACAGACCTTGCCGGTGTCACAGTAGAGGATGATCTCCTTGTTGAGATCGGCTCCCACGATGGGCTTGGCGATCGCCTCGATCTCCGCCTTGCTCTTGTACGTATTGTCCGCGTTGAACAGCGCGCCGGGGGGCAGGTTCACGGCGCCCTTGATGCGGCCCGTCGCAGGCACGAACTCGAGTTTCTTTTCACCCTTGAAGAACTCCGGCGGCCGGACGTCGCCAAGCACGGCCTTGCCGAGAGCGCCCATTACGTAGGCCTTGTTCGCGTAGAACTGCTTGTTGAATTTACCCCGATAGGGTTTCGCCTTGGGTTTCACGGCGTCCTTCGAAAGGGGCTTCTTGTCCGCGATCCACTTCTCGATTCCCCCGCTCAGGACGGCTGCGTTCTCCACGCCGGCGTAGCGCAGGGTCCAGGCGACCCGCGTCGCGTCGGTGCGCAGCGGCATCGTTTCACCCTTGGAAACGACGACAACCTGCGTGGTCGGTTCGATGCCGGCCGCCGACAGGATGTCCTTCAGATCGTCGTCGGAGGGAAGCTCGTTGAGGAGCACGCCCTTCTTGATGCCCCAGACACCGTAGAAGACGTTGATGGAGCCGGGGATGTGGCCGTCGTTGTACTCCTCTACCTTGCGGACATCGAGAACGGTTACCTTGGAAAGATTGGCCTGGAGCCACTCCGTTGTGACGAAGGGCTCTGCCGCAAATGCGGTTGCCGGCAGAAGCAGGAAAACGGCCAGCAGGCCGACCAGGACTTTCATTTTCGTTTTACCCATGAGAACCTCCTTTTTATTGACTTACAGGGATAGGCTTTGGTATTTTGATCAGCTCGAGGTTTACCCGCGAGCTGTCCTTCAGCAGGGTCTCCATGGTGAGAAAACCCTTCCTGTCTTCGTGGCAAATGTCGCAGTTGCGCGTCCGTTCCGTGCGCTTGCGAATGTTGTGGATGGGCGCGTCCCAGTAGTTGGGAAGGGCGTCGAAATGCGCCTGCTGGATTCCGGCGGGCTTGAACGTGTCGCGTACCGTGGGGATGATGCGCAGGGTCGTGATCTCCCTGTGGTTGCGCGGGCTCGTCCCGATGAAGAAACCGGGCTTGGCCTCAGAATGGCCGCCGTGGCAGTTGAAGCACTGCCGGTACTCACCCGCCGAGTGACATGCGTAGCAGCTGGCGTTCTGGCTGTGCTTGAGGTGGCCGACTCGGGCCGTCAGCTTCACCTCGCGGCCCGGCTCGTGGCAGTCGGTGCAGCGAGGCCGGTCACGGACCTCCTCCTTGAGGGCGTAGGCCTTGCCGTCGCCGTGGAGTTCGTCCATGGTGTGGCAGTCCATGCACATCATGCCCTTCTGGTAATGGACGTCGGCGTTGCCGCCGTACTCGCCCGTGTACTCGGGATAGACCCGACCGCCGTGGCAGTACGCGCAGGTCTTGCCCTCGTCTTTGCGAACGAACTTGTGCTTGTTGATGAGGCCAAGGCTCACCCCGGCGATGGCCGGGGACTTCACGTGGCAGTCCCCGCAGGAGGCGTGGCAGGACCGGCAAGACTTCTGAAAAACCGTCTCGTCGAAGATCTTCGCCTCCTCCTTCGACATTCTCTTGATCACCCGGTTGCGCTGGCCGATCGTCGTGTAGTGGAGTGACTTCTTGTAGTTCGCGGCGATCTCCTGGTGGCACTCACCGCAAAGGGCCAATTCATTGGAGGGGCGCTTCACCATGCCCTCGTGGGCGGCGTCCTTGTCGTCGGCCTTGTCGTTCCCCTTGTGGCAGTACAGGCAGCCCTTTTCGAAATGCTTGTCCGTCTCGACGAGCTTTTTGTCGACAAGAAACGTCAGGTGGAAAGTCTCCGCCTTGACCGGCGGAGGCGCCCCCGCTCACCCCTCGGCCTCGCCCTCGGGCTTGACGAATGGCTTGCAGGTCTTCTTGAGCATGGCCTCGTCGGTGTGGCAGGTGACGCAGCTGCTGCTCTGGTTCTGGGCGGTTGTTGACGAGTACAGGACGAGGATCAGGGGAAGAAGAAGCGCAGCGATCAGGGTGATGAGCCGGGCCTTCATAGATCCTCGTTGGGGGTGGGAACGCGAATACGATGTCCAGTATTGTAACGGCACCCGGAAAAATGTCAACCCGTTTTACGGGTTGGGGCGGGAATACCCCGGTGGCGTATTTCCGGCGGCAGGCCAGCCCTGTTCGATGGCGCCCCGAAGGCCGATCACGATGGCCTCGGCGGCATCGTGGCGCGGGGAAAGAAAAAATCGCTAAAGGAACGAGCGGCACGAGCCGATAGAGAAAACGAAGCCTTCAGACCGAGCTGCTTTACAACATATTTCTTCACGTGCTGTGCGATCTGCGCGGACCGGAGGCTTGTACCTGGAAAGGGCAAACCGCCCGAAAGGGCGGGACGCAAAGCCACCGGCCTACGTCCGGGCATCCGGATAGGGCGGCGGGGTTGCCGGGTGAGCGGTACATCTCCATGGACGGTTGTCCCGCACGCCCCATCTAAAAAGGAGGTGTCTGCTATGGATTCGTCCGATGGGCATTCCGCGTGGAGGTTTCAGTATTCCCCCCCTGCCAACACAGCAGCGAAAGTAAAAAGGGTGTCCCTGCTGTCCTGGTTGGCCAACTTCATCTTTCTTTCCGGGACCCT
>Ga0209450_10001141_pt1 | contig 13282 bp, 8 predicted proteins | sample FrelakmetLWP11LW_FD_187149 | JGI IMG/M metagenome (GOLD analysis project Ga0209450, IMG submission 187149) | Freshwater lake sediment microbial communities from the University of Notre Dame, USA, for methane emissions studies - LWP11 LW (SPAdes)... | ecosystem: Environmental > Aquatic >... | reverse complement strand
GGTGACCCAGATCCAGGCCATGAGTGCCAGCATCACCGGCTTCGCGCTGATCAACGGTCGCTATCCGGCGGATCTCGACGAGGCGGGGCATGCCGGCGTGCGCGATCCGTGGGGTCACCTCTTCGTTTACACCGACCTGACCGGCCGCTCGCGCGGCGCGGCGCGCAAGGACCGGCGCCTGAATCCCTTGAACTCCGACTTCGACCTGTTCAGCCCGGGGCGCGACGGCACCTATCGCACCCAGATCACCCATTCGACCAGCCTCGACGACGTGATCCGCGCCCGCGACGGCGCCTTCGTCGACCTCGCGTCGAACTTCTGAGCCTCGCCCCGCGCATGCGCCTCGAGGGCACGTTCATCGGCAGCCGCACCGGCCGGCGCGTGTTCGCGCTGTTCGGGCTCGCCGCCCTGCTGCCGGTGGCGGTGCTGGCGCTGCTGGTGGCGCGCCAGATCGGTTTCGAGCAGCAGCGGGCGGCGCAGGAACAGCGGTTGGCGCTGGCCAAGGCTTTTGCGCTGGCGGTGCTGGAGCGGCTCGACACCGCCTCGCGCATCGTCGAACGCCTGTCCGCCGCACCGGCCGACGCCGACGCGCTCGCGCCGCTGTTCGCCGCAGTGCACGTGCTGGAGCCGGACGCCGGCGACCCGCAGGCGCGAGCGCTGCACGATGCGGTATCGGTGGCGACGCCCAGCACGCGGCTGTTCGTGCTGCCGGCTGCGGAGGGCAAGGCACCCGCGGTCGCCATCGTGCGCCGCGGGCTCGCCGGGCGCGCATCGTTGGCCGCGGTGCTGGCGCCGGAGTTCCTGTGGGGCCGGGTCGACGAACTGCCGCAGGGTTTCGCGCCCTGCGTGGAGGACGCCGAGGGCCGCGCGCTGTTCTGTCCCGCCGGCGTGGGCGCGTCGGCCGTGTCTTGGCCACTGTTTCTCACGGCGGCGTTCGGCGTCGAGCCCTGGCGGTTCACCGCCTCGGTGGGGCCGGGGCTGGCGCCGACGACCAGCGGCGTGTGGTCCCTGCTCGGCTGGGCGGTCGCCGGCACGCTGCTGCTTGCCGCGCTGCTGAGCCTGGTCCAACTTCGGCGCACGCTGGGACCGCTGGAGCGGCTGGTGGCCAAGACCGGCGAGGTGGCAGCCGGCGACTATCGCCCGCTGTCCCTGCCGCGCGACACCGAGTTCGGACAGCTCGCCGCCGCCTTCGACGCCATGGGCGAACGGATCGATCGCCAGATCGCCACCCTGCGCGCGCTCGGCGAGGTCGACCGGCGCATCCTCGCCGCGCTCGACCTCGAGGGCATTTTCGCCCTCGTCCTCGCGCGCGCCCACGACCTGGCGCCGGGCGCGCCGATGGCGGTCGTCCACCTGCGCGCACCGGAAGCAGGGCTGCTCGACGTGCACCGGCTCGGCCCCGACGGCGCCTACGAGCACGCGCGCGTGCAGTGCGATGCGCGCCTGCTGCGGCGCCTCGGGCGCGAGGCGTCCGGCGACGACTGGCGGCGTCCCGCGTCCGACGATCCCTGGCGGGCGCTGCTGGAGGCCGCCGGCGTGTCCGCCGAGCGCGTGCTGCCACTGTCGGTGCGCGACCGGCCGGTCGGCGCGGTGGCGCTCGGCGTCGACGCCGATGCCGCGCGGCTGCCCGAGCTGCGCGAGCTCGGCGAGCGCGTCGGCGTGGCGCTGGCGGCCAAGGAGCGCGACGACCTGCTGGTGTTCCAGGCCCGCCACGATGCGCTCACCGGCCTGCCCAACCGCTTCGACGCGATCGAGACGCTCAACGGCGCGTTGCGCCGCGCACAGGCCGCCGGCGGCCGCGTCGCGGTGCTGTTCATCGACCTCGACCGCTTCAAGGCGATCAACGACGGCCTCGGGCATGCGGTCGGCGACGCGGTGCTGGCGGAGGTCGCGCGCACGCTGGGGCGGCACCTGCCGCCCGGCTGCTACGTCGCGCGCTACGGCGGCGACGAGTTCATCGCCGTGCTGGAGCCCGCCGGCGAGCCGGCCGACGTGGCCGCCGCCGCTGCCGCCCTCGCCGCCGCGATCGCGGCACCGATCCGCGTCGGCGCGACCGAACTGGAACTGCACTGCAGCGTGGGCATCGCGCTGCATCCCGGCGACGGCGACCAGGCCGAGGCGCTGCTGCGCAACGCCGACATCGCGATGTACCGCGCCAAGCAGTCCGGACGCGGGCAATGCGTGTTCTTCGAGGAGCGGATGAACCTCGAGGCCGCCTCCCGCATCCGCCTGCAGGCCGACCTGCGCGGCGCGATCCGCGATCGCGCGCTGCATCTCGAGTTCCAGCCGCGCGTCGACACCCGCGACGGCCGCATCGTCGGCGCCGAGGCGCTGGCGCGCTGGATCCACCCGCAGGAAGGACCGGTGCCGCCGCCGCTGTTCGTGCGCCTGGCCGAGGACGCCGGCTTGATCGATGCCCTCGGCGAGTGGGCGATCGAGGAAGCCTGCGCCGCCTTCGCGCTGTGGCGCACCGCCGGCGTGCGCGTGCAATGCGTGTCGGTCAACGTCTCCGCACGCCAGCTCACCGGCGAGGGCATCGTGGCCCAGGTCCGCGGGTCGATGGCGCGCCACGGCCTGCGCCCGGGCGAGCTGGAGCTGGAGATGACCGAGAGCGTGCTCGCGCGCGACCTCGCCGCCGCGGCGTCACGCCTCGAGATGCTGCGCGACGCCGGGGCCAGCATCGCGGTCGACGACTTCGGCACCGGCTACTCGTCGCTGGCCTACCTGCGCCGGCTGCCGGTCGACACGATCAAGATCGACCGCAGCTTCATCGTCGACATGGTCGGCTCGCACAGCGCGCTGGCGCTGGCGCGCGCGATCGTGGCGATGGGCGAGGCGCTCGGCAAGCAGATCGTCGCCGAGGGCGTGGAGAACGACGAGCAGGCCGCGATCCTGCGCTCGTGGGGTTGCCACTTCGTGCAGGGCTTCGCGCTGTATCCGCCGCTCGGCGCGCGGCGCATGCTCGACGAACTGCTCGCGCCCTGATCCGGCGCGCCGCGCCGACCCGGCGCCCGGCGCGCGCCTTCAGCCGCGCGCCTGGTAGAACGCCACCTCGCTCATCGCATGCCAGTCGCGCGCCGCGTCGCGGAAGGCGCGCATCGAGTCGTAGACGCGGCGCGCGAACGGGTCCTTGGCCGCCAGTTCCTCCAGCACCGCGGTGGAGGCCTCGCGCAGCGCCTGCAGCACGCTGTCCGGCAGGCGGCGGAACTCGACCTTGTGCTGCTCGCGCAGGGTCTTGAGCGCGCGGTGGTTCTGCGCGGTGTAGTCAGCCAGCATGTCGTCGTTGATCGCCTGGCAGCAGTTGGCGACGATGGCCTGCAGGTCGGCGGGCAGCGCCTCCCACGCCTGCTTGTTGACCAACGCCTCGAGGGTCGGTCCCGGCTCCTGCCAGCCCGGGTAGTAGCAGTACTTCGCGACGCGATGCAGGCCGAAGGCGAGGTCGTTGTACGGACCCACCCACTCGGCGGCGTCGATCGCGCCCGACTGCAGCGCGGTGAAGATCTCGCCGCCCGGCAGCGACACCGGCACCGCGCCGACCCGCGCCATCACCTCGCCGCCGAGGCCGGGGATGCGCATCTTCAGGCCCTTCAGGTCGGCCACGCCCGTGATCTCGCGGTTGAACCAGCCGGCCATCTGCACGCCGGTGTTGCCGGCCGGGAACGGCACCAGGTCGAACTTCGCGTACAGCTCGCGCCACAGTTCGAGGCCGCCGCCGTGGGTCAGCCAGCCGTTCATCTCCTGCGCGTTGAGCCCGAACGGCACCGCGCAGAAGAACGGCGCGGCCTCCGACTTGCCCTTCCAGTAGTAGGCCGCGGCGTGGCCCATCTCGGCGGTGCCGCGGCTGACCGCGTCGAACACCTCGAACGGCGGCACCAGTTCGCCGCCGCCGAAGACCTTCACCGTCAGGCGCCCGCCGGAGGCGGCGGTGATGCGCTCGCCCAGGCGCGCGGCGGCGGCGCCCAGGCCCGGGAAGTTCGGCGGCCACGAGGTGACCATCTTCCACTCGAAGCGCTGCGCCGCGGCGCTGGGGCCGGCGGCGCCTTCGGGCGCGCGCTGGCCACAGGCGGTCAGGGTGGCGCCCGCGGCGGCGGCGAGGCCGGCGCGGCGGAGAAAGTCGCGACGATCGGGAATCATTCGATGGCGGTCTGTCTGGTATTGGCCTGGGTTCGGCACAGCTAGGAAAAGCGTCTCCCCGCCGTGATCGATGTCCGCATCCCATTGCGAGTAACTCTAGGCAGGGTAACCGAAAAGGGAAGTCGCCGTGGAATCGATCAAGGAGCACCTCGCTGTTCGGACCGCATCTGGTCGCTGCGCAATTCGGACTCTCGCAATAACCGCATCTCGAGTGCGAGGCTGCAGGCCCAGGGCAACCCTGCTTGGGTTATTCATTTTGCTTTGTGGAGTAGTGCCCGAACGCGCTGACGCGAATCGCTGCGAGAGTGGCGAGTTGGACTGCTATCAACTGCCAGAAGTCCCGGCGGTCACGCCTGAGCCCAGGATCGGCGGCTGGACCCCCGAACCCGGCGGCGGCCCTTCGCCGTGGAGCGGCCCTGGATCCGCGTTCTGTCAGAATCAGGTCAGCGAGCGACCTCAGGATTGCTTCTTCAGGACGCAGTCCGTGTCCCCGTGGATCGGTATGCCTGGGCCGAACAGCGGGCTTGCATTCCTGGCTCGATTCGCGAACAGTAGCCCGGGCCTCGCCCATGCTGTTCGCAACGCGCTCAACACCCACACCAACGGCATCTTCACTGGGTATCCAGGCCCCGGCTTTGCGAACAATCAACTTGTAGCGGATGTGCAAGGGATATGCTCAGCACAAGCGCAACTCACGCCGGTAACGACGGTCCCACACTGGGCTGTTGGGCCTTATGACCCGCTCGACCCTGGTTTTGTTCCGCAGCCCCTAAGCCATTGCTGGGCTGCTCTTCAACGCCTACGGGAAGAGGCAGGTTTGTCCGAACCGAGCGTAGAAACACAGATTCGCGACTTTCTCAATGGAGGAAGCGTCACTACGATCGAGAGCCTCGGCGCGTCCAGATACACAGGTTTGGTTCAGGGTATCCTTTCGGTCATCTTCGCCCTCGACAATGGAACCATCGCTTCTCCAACGAACTCATTGCAATCCCGGCTGAGTGCAATCCTTGCCGTTCACCGGTGTGAGCTGTGGTACGCGAACTCCGATGCCGCCGGTTGTGGTTTTCCTTGAGCGACGCCAATGCAAACCTCGTTGCTTGTCAAGATCTTTCTTGCCGCTAGCGCAGCGCTTGCGCTCTCCTGGGTTCTGTTTCGGCCAGAGGGACCGCAGGATCGGGCATCGTCCGTGCAGACGCAAAGCGTAGCTGAACTGCCCGAATTGCCACCCGCCTCGAGTCGTGGTGAACCAACCAGCGGCGCCGGTCGAAACCACGTCGGAGCCGCCATGATCACCTCGGACGATGCGTTGCTGCGTGATTATGGGTGCGGCACTGCAGAGCCCTGTCAGCTGCGTCGAGGAGATGTTGTCGATCCACGAGTTGCGGAAAGTGCCGAAGAAGCTGCTTGGATGAGCCAACGCGGGTTCCCAACGAGCAAGCAACGGGAGTTCGCTGTTCAGTTCGGGAGCGCAGCGGTGCTCCAGCAGGCCTCCGCTGAGCGCTCGACCGCTTTGCGCATCTTGGGCCTGGAAACCCTCGTGCGCGAAACGAAAAGCGAGGCGGAAGTTCTGTCTGCGACCCAGGAACTCGATGAACTTGCCGGCCGCGGTCGGCAACACTATGCGCTCTATGCCGCCGTCGAGGCGCATTTGCGGGTCGCAAGCATGGCCAGCCCGACGGATCCTCGCAGAACGTATCACCTTGACGCCGCCGCAAAGGCCACGAAACGCGCGATTTTGCTCGGCGACTACAAGGCGATCGCGCTTTACTGGATGTTTCCGAGCGATGTCGCATCAAACCTAGGGTTTTGGGCGCGGGCTGAAGCAGATGCTATGGCTCGGTTGCACCGAGGCGATGTAAGTCCCGGCCAGGCAGGTTTCGGCTACCACAGCGTTGCTCCGCGTCCGAATCCGGCGGTTCGGGAACAATTCATCAGGGACCTCGCCGTCCTTCGACCGGGACAGTAGCGATCGGGTTCCAGTCAGTACCCGCTAGCGACGCGCGCCGGACCCAAGCCCGACGCCCCAGAACGCACCACGGGCCGGCGCGGATGCATGCCCGCCCGCGTCATGCTCCGGGAGCGTTCAGGTGCCGGTGCTATCCTGCGAAAACGTCCCGCAAACCCGCGCGGGCGTTGGGGATTTCCGATGGGCACCCGGATCGGCCATTACGACATCGTCGCCGAACTCGGCCGCGGCGGCATGGGCGTGGTCTACAAGGGCCACGAGCCGGCGCTCAACCGCTACGTCGCGATCAAGATGCTCGCGCCCGCGCTGGCGCACGACGAGTCGGTCAAGGAGCGCTTCCTGCGCGAGGCGCGCTCGATGGCCGCGCTCAACGACCCGCACATCATCCAGATCTACTTCATCGGCGAGAACGACGGCCAGCCGTACTTCGCGATGGAGTTCGTCGAGGGCGAGTCGCTGTCGACCTTCTTGAAGCGCGAGCAGCGCATGAGCCCCGAGGCGGCGGCGCGCGCGATCTACCAGACCGCGCTCGGGCTCGCGACCGCGCACGACAAGGGCGTGGTCCACCGCGACATCAAGCCCGGCAACCTGATGCTCAACGCCCGCGGCCACATCAAGATCGCGGACTTCGGCATCGCGTATTCGACCACCGACCTGTCGAAGAAACTCACCTCCACCGGCGAGTTCGTCGGCACGCCCGGGTATCTGTCGCCCGAGGTCTGCACCGGCCAGCCGGTCGACATCCGTTCCGACATCTTCTCGCTCGGCATCGTGTTCTTCGAGCTGCTGACCGGGCGCATGCCGTTCACCGACGAGTCCCCGCTGGGGCTGATGCTGGAAGTGGTGCGCGCCGAGATCCCGGACGTGCGCTCGCTCAACGGCGAGGTCGACGAAGGCCTGCAGGCGATCCTCAAGCGGATGACCGAGAAGGACCCGGCCGCGCGCTACCAGGACTGTCACGCCCTGGCCGCGGACCTCGCGCGCCATCCGCTGCTGGCCGCCGGCAACACCATCACCGCCCGGCCCGTGATGTCGACCGCCGCGCAGACCGTGCTGGCGATGAAGACCCCGCTGCCTGCGGCCAAGGCCGCCACGCCACCGCCGGTGGTCCTGCCGCCGGCCGACGACCTCGCCACGCGACCGAAAGGCCAGACCCCGCCGCCGGCGCCCGCGCGCCCGTCGGTGCTCGAGGCGCAGAACCAGCGGCAGGGCGCCGGCGGCGGCGCGCTGCTCGCGCTCGCCGCGGTGCTGCTGCTGGCGATCGTCGGCGGTGGCGCGTGGGCGATGCGCGACCGCATTCCGTTCCTCGGCGGCGCGCCGGTGACCACCGCGTCCACCGTGCCTGCGGCGCAGGTGCAGCCAGCCGCGACGGCGCCCGCCCCCATTGCGCCGACGGGTGGCGCGGTCGCCGTCGTGTCCACCGATCCGGCGCAGGGCGGTGTGGTCGCCGCCGTGTCCACCGATCCGGCGCCGGCCGAGGTGCCGCCACCGGCCGTACCGACCCACACCGGCATCGCCGGACCCGGCGATCCGCCGATCGCTCCGCCGGCCGATGCGCAGGCGCTGGAGCCGCTGCGCCGCATGGCCGAACAGGTCCAGGCCGAAGCCGCGCAGCGCCAGCAGGAGCGCCGCGACACGCTGGCCGCCAACCGCCCGCCGCGCGAGCAGGTCGCGCCGCCGCGCCCGGCCGGCCCGCCGAAGATCGCGGTGGTCGCCTTCGGCGATCCCGCGATCACCGGCCCCGCCAAGCAGGCGGTGGAGGAGGCGCTGATGAACCGCGGCTTCCTGGTCGCCGACACCGAGGTGCTGGGCGATTTCGCGCGCGGCGACCTGCCGCGCATCCTCGGCGCCGCGCCCCGCCATGGCGTGCGCGCCCTGGTGGTGGTGCGCGCCGAACCGGTGGGCCAGCAGCAGCTGAACTACTACGGCCAGAGCAGCACGCTCTACACCGCCAACCTGACCGTGCGCCCCTACGACGTCGAGACCCGTTCGCCGCTGTCGGCCGGCATCCGCGCCAAGGTGGACTTCACCTCGCTCAACGCCGAGACCAACACGCTGGAGGCGATCGAGCCCGAGTTGCCGCGCGTGCTCGGCTCGCTGGCCGGCTTCAAGCCGAAGGGCCAGGGCGGCTGACGCCGCGCGTCGACGGTCCGCGCCGCTGTGGGAGCGGCGCGTGCGCCGCGATGCTTTTCGGTCGTTGAGGCGACTCGATCGCGCTGCACGCAGCGCTCCTACAATCGCCGCGCCGACGCAGGGGTGTGGCAGGGCCGGGGCGGCTGTGGGAGCGGCGCGTGCGCCGCGATGCCTTTCGGTTGTTGAGGCGAGCCGATCGCGCTGCACGCAGCGCTCCCACGACTTCCGCATCGACGCAGGCGTGCGGCAGGGCGTGGGCGGCAGTGGGAGCGGCGCGTGCGCCGCGCGCTGCTATAGGGCCCCGCAACCGGTCCTCGCCGCGCCCGCGGCGGCGGGCACCGCGCGGGTGGCACCGATCCGACCCTCGCCCAGTGTGGGATCGTTCGCGCGCCAGCGAAAGCCGACCACCTCGCAGTCGGCCACCTCGAGTTCGATCCGTCCCCACGGGATGCGCTGCACGGCGGCGGGATCGAAGGCGTCGAAGCGCGCGCCGCGCGTGGCGAGCACGCCGTCGAACACCAGGCGTCCGTCCACTGCCACGCCGCCGGCCGCGCTCAACCACAGTGGCGCACCCGCGGCGTCGAAACCGAACACGGTCAGGACCCGCGTCGGGACGCCGCCGCGCACCTGCTCCTGCAGCACGATGCCCTGGCCGTCGATGCCGTCGAAGGCGTAGATGCTGCCTCGCGCGCCCGCCCTCGGATCGCCGACGGCAGACGTTTCCCGCGCGGCACTCGACGTGCCGTCGCGCGACGCCAGCAGCCGCCGCAGCGCGAGTTCACCGCTACCTTCGCCCGGCGCGCCCGCATAACGCAGGCGCGCCGTCACCGCCAGCGGGTCGGTGTTGCCGGCCGCTTCCTCGAACACCACTTCGAGCCGACCGATGCGCGCGCGCCGCACCGGCGTGGCCGCGAGGAAGCGCCCACCCGTGACTTCGATCAGCTCGTCGACCACGAAGCCGTCGCCCTGCGCGAGCCCGAGCCCGGAGAACCAGCGCTGCGCGCCGCCGCCCGCCGCGCCCGCGGCATAGGTGTACCAGTAGACGACCACGCGCTGCGGGAAGGGGTTTTCGGTCGGCTCGAGGGTGCGATCCAGCTCCTCGATCACGAAACCCTCGCCGTCGCGCGTGGGGTCGAACCAGATGCCGGAGCGCGACACCGCGGTCGCCGGCCGGCGCGGTTGCAGCGGCGCCGGCACTGCCGGCAGCGCCGCGTCGGTACTGGCCACGGGATCGATCCGGCACTCGCCCGCCGCCGCGCCCGTCGCGAGGCAGCGCTGGCGCAGTTCCGCCACCGTCGGCCGCCGACCGTCGGCCACCCACTGGCGCAGCGCGTTCCAGCCGGTCTCCAGCTCGGCGCGGCTGAAGGCGCAGTGCGAGCGCTCGGCCTCGGTGACGATCGCCGAGACCAGGGTCGGGGTATCGCCGCCCGCCGGCGCGCGGTAGCGGGCGCGCAGTTGGCGCTGGTGCCACGCGGGGACCAGCTCGTCGCCGCTGGTGTGCAGGCTCAGCACCGGGGCGGCGCCGAAGCCCTGGGCGTTGGAGACCTCCAGCAGCCGCTGCCGCGTGAAGCGGTCCGCCGCGACGCGGCGCACCCGTGCGTCGATGGTCGACGCGGCGGCATCGGCCGTTGGCAGGGCACTGGCATAGCGGGTCCAGCGGTTGTCGAACGGGTTCGTGCCGGCGGCCTTGTCGGCGGCGCGCACCAGCTCGCCCAGACCGAAGGTCGCGTAGGCCAGGTTGGTGAGCAGGAACCGCTCGTCGCGAATGCCGGTCAGCGCCTGCACCTGGGCCAGACGACCGCGCTGCGACGAGGTGCGCAGGAACGGCGGCAAGGTCACGCCCAGGCACTGCGTGACGCGCGCGGCGGTGCGCAGCGCAGCGCTGCTGTCGCCGTTGAGATCCAGCGTTCGCGGGATGTCGGACAGGTCCATCGCCCAGTCGATGGGTGGGCTGCCCGTCAGCAGTTCGCCGCCGCCGACGCCGGCGCAGGTCGCGTCGTAGACCATGCGGAGGTCGAAGCCCGAATCCCAAGCGCGCGCGCCGTCGGCCGGCGGGCACAGCGCGTAGACGCCGGCGATGCGGCCGCGGAAGCGCCGGTCCTCGCCCATCCGCAACGAGATCAAGCCACCCATCGAGCCACCGACCGCATACACCGGGCCTGCGCGCCCGAAGCGGGTCTCGAAGGCCTCCAGCAGCAGCGCATTGTCGTCGAGTGCGACATAGGGCGCCCAGCCGCGCGTGCGATAGCCGCTTGCCGCCACCGCGAAGCCCTGTCGCAACTGCAGGTCGACCAGGGGCCCCAGTCCGGGGTCGTCGTCGACGTCGAGGCTGTAGCCGCGATTGACCACCACCAAGGGGTCGCCCGGCCGCCAGCCCGCCGGAACGCGCGCCACCACGACTGCGCCGCCGCTGGTCGTGGCCTGCCAGCGCTGCTCGGCGGACTGCGCATGCGCGTCGGGTGCTGCGGCCGGCAGCGCGGCGGACAGCACCAGGAGCAAGACAGACAGCAGCGGGAAGCGCATGCGCATCGTCCAGTTCGATCGGCGGGCAAGCCTAACCCTTCCCGAATGAACCCAGGCCCGCCGAAGGTCACGGGCCGTTGTCGGTTGCGGCCTCCGGTGCTTCCCGTTACCGTGCCGGCCTCGCCGCATCCTCGGGGAAGCCCCATGCTCTACAAGCACGTCGCGATCGCCTCCGTGACCCACGTCGAGGCGCCGATCCGCCTGTCCTCGGCGGACATCATGCAGCGGCTGGCGCCCACCCTGGAGCGTTTCGGGATCCGCGAGAACCTGTTCGAGGACGTCGCCGGCATCAACGCGCGGCGCATCTGGGACGGCCCGGTGCAGCCGTCCGATGCCGCCACCCTGGCGGCGCAGAAGGCGATCGCCGAGAGCGGCGTGCCGCACGAGAAGATCGGCATCCTGGTCAACACCTCGGTCTCGCGCGACTACCTAGAGCCGAGCACAGCGTCCATCGTGCACGGCAACCTCGGGCTCGCCGACACCTGCCAGAACTTCGACGTCGGCAACGCCTGCCTCGGCTTCCTCAACGGCATGGACATCGCCGCGCGCATGATCGAGCGCGGCGACATCGAATACGCGCTGATCGTCAACGGCGAGGCCAGCAACGAGATCGCCGAGAAGACCATCGCGCGCATGCTGCGCCCGGACGTCACGCCGGAGGACTTCCGCAACGAGTTCGCCTCGCTCACCCTGGGTTCGGGCGCGGCCGCGATGGTGATGGGCCGCGCCGAACTGCTGCCCGACGGCCACCGTTTCCTTGGCAGCGTGACCCGCGCGGCGACCAATTTCTCGCATCTGTGCCGCGGCAACATGGACCGCATGGTCACCGACACCCGCACCCTGCTGGTGGAGGGCCTCAAGCTCGCCGGCAAGACCTTCCAGGCCGCGCGCGCGGCGATGGGCTGGGCGGTGGGCGAGCTCGACGAGTTCGTGATCCACCAGGTCAGCAAGGTGCACACCGCGGCCCTGGTCGAACTGCTCGGCATCGACCCGAAGAAGGTGCTCACCGTGTTCCCCGAGTACGGCAACGTCGGTCCGGCCTCAGTGCCGATCGCGCTGTCGAAGCTGAAGGAGATGGGCCGCCTGAAGAAAGGCAGCCGCGTCGCCCTGCTCGGCATCGGTTCGGGCCTGAACTGCTCGATGGCCGAAGTCGTCTGGTAAGCCGGACACGCCGCGTCGTCGCATGAGCCGCCTGCCGGAATGGCCGGGCGCCGCCGGGCGCCGCTTCACGCGCGCCGACGGCCTGTCGCAGCACTACGTCGACCGCGGCAGCGGCGAGCCGGTGCTGATGCTGCACGGCAACCCCTCGTGGTCGTGGTACTGGCGGCACCTGATCGACGGGCTCGCCGACCGCCACCGCTGCCTGGCGCCGGACTGGATCGGCATGGGCCTGTCGGACAAGCCGGCCGACGACCGCTACCGCTACACGCTGGCCTCGCGCATCGACGACCTCGAGCAGTGGTACCAGCACCTGGTGCGTGACCGCGGACTGCCGCCGACCGGACTCACGCTGGCGGTGCACGACTGGGGCGGCATGATCGGCCTGGCCTGGGCGGTGTGCAATCCCGAGCGCATCGCGCGCCTGGTGATCACCAACACCGCGGGCTTCCCCAATCCGAAGGGCCTGCGCCTGCCGTTCGCGCTCAAGCTCGGCCGCGACAGCGCGCTCGGGGCCCTGCTGATCCGCGGCTTCAACGCCTTCGCCGGCGGCGCCACGCGGCTGGCCACGGTCAAGCCGATGCCGGCCGAGGTGCGCGCGGCCTACACCGCGCCGTACGACTCGTGGGCGAACCGCATCGCGACGCTGCGCTTCGTGCAGGACATCCCGCTGGGCCCCGGCGACCCCGCGTGGGCGATCGTCGAGGAAACCGGGCGCGGCCTGCACGCGCTGGCCGACCGGCCGATCCTGCTCGGCTGGGGCCTGCGCGACTTCGTTTTCGACCGCGCCTTCTACGACGAGTTCGTGCGCCGCTTCCCCGCCGCGCAGCGCTTCGCGTACGAGGACGCCGGCCACTACGTGCTGGAAGACGCCCACGCGCGCCTGGTGCCCGAGGTGCGCAAGTTCCTCGCCGCGAATCCGCTGGCCTGATCCGCGCGAGCTGCACCACGCGTCTGCAGGAGCGCGCTGGTGCGCGATCGCAGACGCGCATGCACCCGCGCGGGCCGGCAAGGACGGATGACGCGATCGCCCGCAAGCGGGCTCCTACACGGGAGGGCGCTGTCGTCGGAGCGCGCTTGCGCGCGACCGCAGACGCGCATGCACCCACGTGCGCCGGCAAGGACGGATGCTGCAATCGCCCGCAAGCGGGCTCCTACACGGGAGGGCGCTGTCGTAGGAGCGCGCTGGCGCGCGACCGCCACCCGACACACCGCCGCAAGCACCGGATCGCGCGGTCGCCCGCAAGCGGGCTCCTACGGGGCGCGAAGCACCTCAGCGCGGTGCGAGCGTGTCCAGCGCCACCTCGCGCCGCAGCAGTTCATCGCCGTCGACCCCGCGCAGCGTGAGCGTGACCGTGCGCGCCGCCC
>Ga0209450_10001140_pt1 | contig 13284 bp, 12 predicted proteins | sample FrelakmetLWP11LW_FD_187149 | JGI IMG/M metagenome (GOLD analysis project Ga0209450, IMG submission 187149) | Freshwater lake sediment microbial communities from the University of Notre Dame, USA, for methane emissions studies - LWP11 LW (SPAdes)... | ecosystem: Environmental > Aquatic >... | reverse complement strand
GCTGTTCCGCGCGGGTCACATCCTCACCCGCAGCCTCGACACCACGTTCCTGCACGGCGTGACGCGCGATTCGCTGCTCACGATGGCGCCCGACCTGGGCTTCAGGGTCGAGGAACGCGTGTTCGACGTGGACGAAATGCTCGAGTGGGTGAAGACCGGCGAGGCGGCGCTGTCCGGCACCGCGGCGGTGCTCGCCGGCGTCGGCACGCTGGTGCACCACGGCCGGGAGCATCGCGTCGGAACCGGCGAGATCGGGCCGGTGACGCAGCGCCTGCGCGCGGCGCTGGTGGCCATCCAGAACGGCGAGGCGCCCGACCGCTACGGCTGGACGCGCAAGGTGTGAGCAAAGCGCAGGCGCGGGCGCTGGCGATCGTCACCGGCGCGGGCAGCGCCACCGGCATCGGGTTCGCGACCGCGCAGGCACTCGGCGCCGTCGGCCATGCGCTACTGCTCGCCTCGACCACGGATCGCATTCACGACCGGGCGACCGAGCTGCGTGCCGCCGGTTGCGCGGCACGTGGCGTCGCGTGCGACCTCACGTCGGAAGCAGGCGTCGCGGCATTGACTGCGGCGGCCGGGAATGAGCCGGTCGACGTGATCGTCAACAACGCCGGCATGGCGATCCTCGGCACGATGGACGAACTCGAGGAACTCGATCGCGTGACGCTCGCGCAGTGGCAGCGCTCGCTCGAGCGCAACCTCACCACCGCCTTCCTCGTGACGCGCGCGTTTCTGCCGGGCATGAGGGCACGCCGCTACGGCCGTATCGTCAACGTCTCGTCCACCACGGGCGCCGTTTCGGCCGTGGCCGGCGACACGGCCTATGCCGCCGCAAAGGCCGGCATGGTGGGGTTCACGCGTGCCGTCGCCCTGGAGTCCGCGCCGTTCGGTATCACGGTCAACGCCGTCGCCCCGGGCTGGATCGCGACGGGATCGCAGACCGAACGCGAAGCTGCTGCAGGTGCCCGCGCACCCGTCGGGCGCTCGGGCACGCCCGCGGAGGTGGCGAGCGTGGTGGCGTTCCTCGCCTCGCCGCAGGCCTCGTACCTGACCGGCCAGCTCATCGTCGTGGACGGCGGCAACTCGGTGGTCGAGGACCTGAACGCGTGAGTGCGCCGGTCGTGCTGGTGAGCGGCGCGGGCGGAGGCATCGGCGCCGCGACCGTGGGTCGCTTCGCGGCCGGCGGTTGGCGCGTGGTCGCTGCGGATCTCGACGAGCCCGCGCTGGTCCAGCTTGCGGATCGAGGTGTCGTGGCGCGGTTGCAAGGAGACGTGCGCACGGCCGACGCCTGCCGCACGCTGGTCGACCGCGCGGTGACTATCGCCGGACGGCTCGATGCGCTGGTCAACGCGGCCGGGGTGTGGCGCGAAGGTCCGGTGGACGAGTGCAGCGAAGCGGACTTCGACGCCGTCGCGGACGTGAACCTGAAGGGCACGTTCTTCATGTGCGCGGCGGCGATTCCGCACCTGAAGGCGACGTGCGGCAGCATCGTCAACGTCTCGAGCGACGCGGGGCACCAGGGCAACCTGGGGGCCGCCGCGTACTGCGCCTCGAAGGGCGGCGTGACGATCTTCACCAAGGCGCTGGCACTCGAGCTTGCCCCATACGGCGTGCGTGCCAACGTCGTCTCGCCGGGCGACGTGGATACGCCGATGCTGCGCTTCCAGGCGGAGCGCTACGGTGGCGGCGATCCGCAAGGCTACCTCGCCGGACTGCTCGCGAAGTATCCGCAGGGTGTGCGGGCGCGTTTCATCCGCCCGGAGGAAGTCGCCGAGCTGGTGTTCTTCCTGTGCTCGCCGGCGTCGTCGTCCATCACCGGCGCCGACCTCGCGATCGACCAGGGCTATTCCGCGGGCAAATAGGCGCGGTTCAGCGCGCGAAGCCCGGCACCGGCAGGCCGTTGCGCACGGCCGACCACGCGAGCCCCGCGACCGCGACCGCGACACCGACGGCACCGAAAGCGACCCAGCGCTCCGGCCCTTCCGGCAGCGACGACAGCAGGCCCGCATTCTGTGCGAGCAGACTGCGCACCGCGGTCAGCGCGCTGAGCGTCAAGCCTGCCCAGCCGATGGCGCCGAGGGTCGCCCGCAGTCGCACGCCGCGCTGCAGCGACTCGAGCAGTGACTCGTGCTCCAGCTCGGCAGCCTCGCGCCGAGCTCCGCGGCCATTCTGCCGGGTCAGCGCGTCCAGCTTTGCTTCGAGCCGCGTTTCGAACCCCGGCGAGAGTGCCGGCCTCGGCAGCGAAGCCGCGAGCTGGGCATCCACGGCGGCGAAGTCCACGGCCCACGTACGGCAGCGGGCGCAGCTCGCGAGGTGCAGACGGATGACGCGCGCTCGTTCCGGGCCGAGCGCGCCGTCGTGCAGTTCCACCAGGTCGTGTTCGTAGTCGGCGCAGGGGCCGATCAGGGTCGTGTCGATCATGCTGCCTTGACCTCGTCGGGCCGCGCGAGCTCCATCAGGCGCTTGCGGGCGCGGTGCAGAAGGTTCTTAACGGTGCCGAGCGGCATGCCGAGCTGGTCGGCCACCGCGTCGTAGGAACGGTCCTCGAGATAGAAGAGTCGCACGGCCTCCTGCTGGTTGCGCGGCAGGGTTTCCAGCAGCCGCAGCAGGTTGTCGCGCTCGGGGTCGTCGGCCGGGCCGGTAGCAATGCTCGCCGCCGCGTGCTGCGCCTCGGCCGAGTCCGGGTCGTCGAAGGACACGGACGGTCGCCGGCGGCGCAGTTCCATCAGGCTGGTGTTGCGGGCGATCGCATAGATCCAGGTGCCCAGGGCGGCCCGGCCGTCGAAGCCGGGCAGGGCCTTCCAGACCCGCACGAGGGTCTCCTGGGTCGCGTCCTCCGCAGCCGCCCGCTCCTTCAGGATGGAAAAGCACAGGCGGAACACCCGGTCCTTGTACGCCGGCACGACCAGATCAAAGGCGCGGGCGTGACGACCCGCGGCCAGGTGCTGTTCGATCCCCGTGTCCATGGCCATTTATACGCCGGGGCGGTCCGGAAGGTTGCATGCCGGGGCGATGCAACCCTGAGGGTGGCTGGCGCATATAACCAGCAACCACCCTGGAGGCACCATGGACGAAGACGTCGTTGCATTGCTGATCCCGATCACCGCCATCTTCATGTCGCTGCTGATCCCGATCGTGTTCACGATCGTGGACTACCGGCGCAAGCGGGACATCGTCGAGGCGAACCACAAGGAGCGCATGGCCGCGATCGAGCGGGGCATGGAGCTGCCGGCGCTGCCGGAGTCCTTCTACCAGTCGATGAAGCCTGCGCGCCGCTCGAGCTACCTGCTGCCGGGCCTGGTCTGGCTGTTCGTCGGCATCGGCGTGTTCGTCGCGCTCGGCGCCGTGGCGGACGAGAACGTACGCATGTTCGGCCTGATCCCGGCTGGAGTCGGCCTGGCGCTGCTCATCTACCACTTCGTCGAGGGCCGCAAACTGCCGCTCGCAGGCCAGGGGACGCCGCCCGCCGGCTGAATCCGGTAAATCCGGGAGCCGGCGGCGTGCGAAGGTGTCCAGCTGCAACGGTTCCCGGAGATCGGTCGATGCGACACGCCGCCTGCGCGCTCGTCCTGGCCCTGTGCGTCACCCAGCCCGCGCGTTCGGTTGAGTCGGCGCCGGGCGCATCGAGGATCGACGTCACCGCCGCCACCGAGCACGGCAAGGTGCGGCTGGTGACGGTGGCCACGGGCCTCGAGCACCCGTGGGGCATGGCGTTCCTGCCGGACGGCCGGCTGCTGGTCACCGAAAGGCCCGGGCGGCTGCGCATCGTCGGCAATGACGGCCGGCTCAGTCCGCCGCTCGAGGGTGTGCCCGCCGTCGCGGCCGTGGGGCAGGGCGGCCTGCTCGACGTGGCACTCGATCCCGAGTTCGGTGACACCCAGCTCGTGTACCTTTCGTATGGAGAGCCGCGTGACGGCGGCAACGGCACGTCGGTGGCGCGCGGCCGGCTGACGGAGCGCGGGCTCGAGGGCCTGCAGGTGATCTTCCGGCAGCAGCCCGCGATCGACAGCCGCCACCACTTCGGATCGCGCCTGGTGTTCGATCGCGGCGGACGACTGTTCGTGACGCTGGGCGACAGGAACTCCGAGCGGGCTCGCGCGCAGCAGCTCGACACGCACATCGGCAAGGTCGTGCGCATCGAGCGCGACGGCACGGTGCCGGCCGACAATCCGTTCGTCGGGCGCGAGGGCGCGCGGCCCGAGATCTGGTCCCTGGGTCACCGCAACGTGCAGGGCGCCGCGCTGCATCCCGTCACGGGCGAGCTGTGGACCCACGAGCACGGGCCGAAGGGCGGCGACGAGCTGAACCGCACGCTGGCTGGCAGCAACTACGGCTGGCCCAAGGTCACCTACGGCGTCGAGTACTCCGGCAGGATGATCAGCGAGTCACCCACCGCGCCCGGCATCGAGCCCCCGGCGCATTACTGGGTGCCGTCCATCGCCACCAGCGGGCTGATGTTCTACACGGGCGACCGATTCCCGCGATGGCGCGGCAATGCGTTCGTCGGCGGGCTCGCGGCCAAGCAGCTGTCACGACTCGAGATGGACGGCAACCGGGTCGTCCGCGAGGAGGTGCTGCTAAAGGGCGTGATCGGCCAGCGCGTGCGCGACGTCGAGCAGGGCCCGGACGGGCTGATCTACCTGCTGACGGACCAGGACGACGGACAACTGCTGCGCCTCGAGCCGTCCGACTGAGCCGGCCACAGGCCGAGTGTCAGGCGACGCGGATCCGCGGGTTCGCTGCCCCGGCGCGCACGCGCCCGATGCGGGCTGCCCTGCCGAACCCCTCCGCTGCGAAAGCGTGCAACACCTCGTCGGCGACCGCCGGTGAGCAGGACACGAGCAGGCCGCCGCTGGTCTGCGGATCACACAGCAGCCGCCACGCCCAGCCGGGCAGCGCGGCATCGATCTCGACCTCGCTGCTGCAGCCCGCCCAGTTGCGCTCGATCGCGCCAGGACCCACGCCCCGCTCGAGCAACGCTCGCGCGCTCTCGAGCACCGGCAGGGCGGCGAAATCGACTTCGGCACCGACGCCCGAGCCCCGGCAGATCTCCGCGAGGTGCCCGAACAGACCGAAGCCTGTGACGTCCGTCATGGCATGCACACCTTGCAGCGCGCCGAGGGTGCGGCCGACTCGATTCAACTGGGTGGTCACGGCCAGCATCTGCTCATAGCCCGCGGCGTCCAGGATGCCTTTCTTCAGCGCGGCGCTCAGCACGCCGACGCCGAGCGGCTTGCCGAGCACGAGCACGTCGTCCGGTCGCGCGCCGTCGTTGCGCTTGATGCGGTCCGGTTCCACCAGCCCGAGCGCGGCCAGCCCGTAGATGGGTTCGGGCGAGTCGATGGAATGCCCGCCGGCGAGCGGGATGCCGGCCGCGTGGCACACGTCGGCGCCGCCCTCCATGATGCGGCGCATGACCTCGCTCGGCATCTTGCCCACGGGCATGCCGACGATCGCGAGCGCCAGGATCGGCGAGCCGCCCATGGCGTACACGTCCGACAGGGCGTTGGTCGCGGCAATGCGCCCGAACTCGAACGGGTCGTCCACGATCGGCATGAAGAAGTCGGTGGTGGCGATGACCGCCTGCCGGTCGTTGATGCGGTAGACCGCGGCGTCGTCGCTGGTGGCGGCTCCGACGAGCAGGTCGGGATGCTGGAACCCGAAGCAGGCATCGCTCAGCATCTCGCGCAGCAGCGCGGGGCCGATCTTGCAGCCGCAGCCGCCGCCGTGCGCCAGGGCCGTGAGACGGAACGGGGGCGCACCGGGGGAGTCGGCGATCACCTCGGGCATGGCATCTCCTGGTGGGCGACTGGCGGAAGGACGTGGGAGTCGAACCCACCAGGAACCGCCTGACGGCCCCTACCGGGTTTGAAGCCCGGCCGCCCCACCGGGGGCGAAGTCCTTCCCTGCGCGTGCGTCGCGGTGTTCATCCTACCTTCAGCAACGAATCCTTGAAGACCTTGTGCGCATCGCCGATGCGACGCGAGTACCCCAGGCGGTCGAAGAACTCGAGGATCTGGATGGCGACCTTGCGGCCGGTGCCGATCCGGTCGCGGAAATTCGCGGCGCGGGCCTCGCCGTCGCCGTCCTGCAGGTTGCGCAGGATCTCCGCCAGTTCCGCGACCGACTCACGCGGGAAGTAGTGATCGTGGGCGACCAGGAAGAGTTCACCCTGCCCGACCAGCGTGCGGCACAGGCGGCGGACGCGGTCCTCGTCCAGGCCCAGGCTGCGCGCGACGTCGCGTACCCGCGGCGGATTGAACGGCCGCGCGCGCAGCATCGGGCGCAGGTCCTGCTCCCAGAGCCGCTCGTCGGGTGGCGGCAACTTCACCGCGTGGGCCGGCAAGTGCAGCAGGGCGCCGTGCACCGCAATGGCGCGCCCGGCCACCAGCGAGTCGACCAGTGCGGCGAACACCGGCCTCGGCAGTGAGGGGTCCGTGAGGCGACGCAACCGCTCGCGGTCGGGGCCGAGGCGCTCCGGGTTGCGCTCGTGGTCGGCGGCGAGGGCGGCGAGGGTCCGGCCCTGCAGCGACTCCCAGCGGCTGGGCGTGAAGCCGATCGGGCCCGCGGGACCGGCGACCTCGACCAGCTCGACCTGCGAGCGCAGGGCGACCTCGGCCGCCGCGTCGAGGTTCCGGAGCCGCGCATGGCGCGCGAGGTCCACGCCGCCCGGCACGAGTTCCAGCAGCTCGGTCAGGGCGGCGGCCGGGTCCGGACGGCCGAGTGCGCGCAGGATCGCGATGCGTTCGGCGCTGCGCCGGCCTCGTGTCGGTGGATCGTTGTCGAGCACGCGGCCGCCGGCCAGCGTTGCGCGTGCCGACTGGTCGCGCAGGACGACGCGATCGCCGCGCAGCGCGACCGTGGGCGCGTCGAGCACGAGTTGCACCAGACCGGTCGCGCCCGGGTCGATGGCGTCCCCTTCGAGCACTGCGACGCGTCCCGTGATGCGAGCGGCGCCGAGATGCACGTGTATCGGCGTCCAATGTCGCAGCTGACGGTTGGCGTGGGCCGCGACCCTGAGTTCCACGTCGAGCTTGCTGGTGGGCTCGTGCAGCTCCGGCGCCACCAGCCAATCACCGCGGCTGATGCTGGTCTTCTCGACTTTGGCGCCCGCCAGGTTCAGGGCGCAGCGTTGTCCTGCGCAGCCGCGCTCGGCAACGGCGTTCTGCGCATGAATGCCGCGCACGCGCACTTCCAGGCCACCGGGTGAGACGACCAGCCGGTCGTCGATCGCGACCGCGCCGGAGTGCGCGGTGCCGGTCACGACGACACCCGTGCCCTTGAGCACGAACGACCGGTCCACGGCAAGGCGAAATCGCCCGCCCGCGCGACGCGGCGGCGTCGTGGCGGCCTCGGCAACGAGGTGCGCGTGCAGCGCGTCGAGCCCGGTACCCGTGACGGAGGACACGGCGAAGACCGGCGCACCCTCGAGGCTGGTACCCGCGAGCAGGCCCGCCAGGTGCGCCTCGACCTCGGCGCGACGTTCGGCGTCGACGAGGTCGCTCTTGGTAAGGGCGACGGCGCCGCGACCGAGGCCGAGCAGGTCGATGATCTCGAGATGCTCGCGCGTCTGCGGCATGGGGCCGTCGTCCGCGGCGACGACCAGCAGCACGTAGTCGATGCCGGTGGCGCCGGCGAGCATGTTGTGCACGAGGCGCTCGTGGCCAGGGACGTCGACGAAGCCGAGCCGGGTGCCGTCGGCGGCCGTCGCGTAAGCGTAGCCCAGGTCCAGGGTGATGCCGCGGACCTTCTCCTCTTCCCAGCGGTCGGGGTCCGTGCCGGTGAGCGCGCGCACCAGCGCGCTCTTGCCGTGGTCGATGTGGCCCGCCGTGCCGACGATCATGCGGGTACGTCCTCGCCGCGCGGCGGCCCGACGTGCAGCATCGGCAACTGGCCGAGGAACTCCGCCGGGTCCTCGAGGCAACGCAGGTCGAGCACCAGCGCTCCGTCGACCACCCGGCCGATCACCGGCAGCGGCAGCGCGCGCAAGGCGGCGGACAGGCCCTCCAGCGCCCGGCCCTCGCCGCGGCCGCGCACCGCTGGCCGGATCGCCACGCCCGAGCTCGGCAAGCGGTCGGACGGGCGCGCGCCGCTGCCGACCTGGCTGTCGCACGCCGTGACGCGCACCTCATAGCGTCCACCGAGCTGCGCCTGCAACAGCGGTGCGATCTGCACGGCTGCCGTCTCGATCTGTGCCGGCGCGCGTGCCAGCAGTCGCAGCGCGGGCAGGCGTTCCGCGAGGCGGTCCGGGTCGCGGTAGAGCCGCACCACCGCCTCGAGCGCGGCCAGCGTGAGCTTGTCGAGCCGCAGCGCGCGTTTGAGCGGGTTGCGCCGAATGCGGTCGATCAGTTCGCGCCGGCCGAGCAGGATGCCGGCCTGCGGGCCGCCGAGCAGCTTGTCGCCGCTGATGGACACGAGGTCGGCGCCGTCCGCGAGCGCCTCCTGCACGGTGGGCTCGTGCGGCAGCCCCCAGCGCTCGAGCGGTACGAGTGCGCCGCTGCCGAGGTCCACCATGAGCGGCAGGTCGCGTTCGTGCGCGAGGCGGGCGAGCTCACGCTGCTCGACCGCCGCCGTGAAGCCGCGCACCTCGTAGTTGCTGGTGTGTACCTTGAGCAGCAACCGGGTACGTGGACCGATCGCCTCCGCGTAATCGCGCAGGTGCGTGCGATTCGTGGTGCCGACCTCGCGCAGCTTCGTGCCCGCACGCGCCATCACGTCCGGGATGCGGAACGAGCCGCCGATCTCCACGAGTTCGCCGCGCGAGACGATCGCCTCCTTGCGCAGCGCCAGCGTGTTGAGTGCGAGCAGCACGGCTGCGGCGTTGTTGTTGACACAGGTGGCCGCCTCGGCGCCGGTCACTTCGCGCAGCAGGCCCTCGAGCAGGTCGTCGCGATCGCCGCGGCGGCCGCGGGTCAGGTCGTACTCGAGGTTCGTCGGGTGGCGAGCCGCCAGCGCCAGTGCTTCGAGCGCCGGCTCGGGCAACGGCGCCCGGCCGAGGTTGGTATGCAGGACCGTGCCGGTGAGATTCAGCACGCGGCGCAGGGCGGGGCGCTCGCGCGCGGCGAGCCTGGCGGCGATCTCGGCGGCGAGGACTCCGGCGGTGAAGTCAGGGATCGCGGCGCCTACGCGCTTGCCAGGCGCGCGCAGTTCCTGAAGCAGCGCACGAGTCGTCTCGAGCACGAGGTTGCGGCCGTGGGTGCCGATCAGCGACTGCAGCGCCTCGTGGGCGAGGAGGCGGTCCACGGACGGTGGACGCAAGGCGTCCGGCTGTCCGGCGGCGGGCGGGTCGAGGACCGTCGTGTTCGGTGGCTGCATGTCTCGGGTGGACGGGCAGCACCTGCCACGTCTCAGTCTGCGCTGCGCTCCGGGCCCGGGATGAACAGGAGGTTGGGGCCGCTGCGCTGATAGTCGCGCTCCGCCATCAGCATGTCCAGCGTCAGTGTCGCGAGGTCGTCCGCCACGGGGTCCGCCTCGGGCGCCCGGGTCATGTACACCTGCTTGAGGTAGCTGCGGCAGGTGTCGCAGGCCTCGGCCTTCACCGCCTCGCCGGCGCCTTGCAGGGCGAAATAGCCGAGATCGGTCGTATTGCTGCAGTTGGAGCACTGCACGCGCGCGAGGTGCCACTCGGTGTCGCACAGCGAACAGTGCAGGTAACGCAGGCCCTGCTCGACGCCGCCGATGCGCACCACGCTCGCCACGGGCGGGCTGCCGCAGGCCGGGCACATCCCGGACGCCTGCCCGCCGGAGCGGAACAGGCGGGCCTCGAGCTGCGAGGCGAGGGCATTCCAGTACACCTGCAGCGCGGCCGCGACGAGCGGGGCCTGGCCCGGATGTTGCGCCTCGAACTCGCCCGCCAGCAGGTGCTGCGCAATGGCCTCGATGCGCTCCGGCGGTGCGGCGCCGAGTTCGCGCACGGCCGGGCTCGCAGCGTCTTCTGTTGCGAGCTGGCCGAGGATCAGGTCGAGCGCCTGCCGCCACACGGGATCGCGCGGCCAGCCGAGCGCGGGATACACGGGTCGTCCTTCTTCGAGGCAGCGCGCGATGTGATCCGCGCCGGCGGCGGGCACCCGGCCTGACAGCACGTGTGCGGCGTGCGCCTGCGCCTCGACGAGGCGCGCCATGAACTCGAGGTAACCGCCGAGCGAGTGCCCGGCCGCCAGGGTATGCAGGCGGCGGGCGCGGTCGCGAAAGGTGTGTGCCCCGCCGGGGACGCGCGCGTGAGGCACGTCCTCGGCGGGGGGGGTAGGGGCGCCAGGCGTCGCGCCTTCGCTCACTTGCGCGTGGCCTCCTCGTACCACTGCGGGTGGTGCGCCTTGGCCCAGGCACGCGAGACCTTGCCGGACAGCATGCCTTCGGTCGAGCCCTTCACCCAGAACGACGAGTAGATGTGCACGACCACGAGCAGGATCAGCGCCAGCGCGCTGAGCGCGTGCATCAAGGCGCCGAACCGGATGGTGCCGATGCTGAACGACGGTGCGAAGTACGGCTGCCAGATCGCGACGCCCGAAACGAGCAGCACGATCATGCTCGCGAGCAGCACCCAGAACAGGATCTTCTGCCCCGGGTTGTAGCGACCGATCGGAGGCGCCTTGTCGTCGCGGTTGGCGATGACGTCGCCGATCTTGCCGAGCCACGCGCGGTCGTTACCGCTCAGCACGTTGTGGTGCCAGAACTTCAGCGCCATGAGCATGAACGCGACGAACATCACCACCCCGATGAAGGGGTGCAGGATACGCGCCCAGGTGCCGCCGCCGAGCAGGTTCGCCAGCCAGAACATCGAGGGGTGGAAGAACGCGAGCCCCGATGCCGCCAGCAGCAGGAAGGTGATGGCCGTCACCCAGTGCAGGATGCGCTCACCCGACGTGTAGCGGTCGATCATGGATTGCTGGCTCATGGCTCAGGCCCCCCCGTGCTGGCCGCGCCCGCCGCCGCCTTCGGCTTCGTGCTCGACCTGCTTGCGCCCGTACTTCAGGTAGTGGATGAACGCCCCCAGTGCGGTGAGGCCGAGCAGCGCCAGGCCGACCGGCTTCATTGGCCCCTTCCACGTCCCCACGCTCGCGGCGATCGTCGGGTCCCTCGGCAGGCCGCTGTACGCCTCGGGCGTGTCCGCATGCGGCAGCACGTACATGACGTGAGTGCCGCCGACGCCCGGCGGGTCGTACAGGCCGGCGTTCGCGAAGCCCCGTTCCTTGAGTTCGGCGACGCGTCCCTCGGCGTGGTGGATCATGTCCTCCTTGGTGCCGAAGACGATCGCGCTCGTGGGACAGGCTCTCACGCAGGCCGGCTCGAGCCCGACCGCGACCCGGTCGGAGCAGAGCGTGCACTTGTAGGCCTTGCTGTCCTTCTTCGAGATCCGCGGGATGTTGAACGGGCAGCCGGCGACGCAGTAGCCGCAGCCGATGCAGTGCTCCTGGTGGAAGTCCACGATGCCGTTGGAGTACTGCACGATGGCGCCCGGCGCGGGACAGGCCTTCAGGCAGCCCGGGTCCGCGCAGTGCATGCAGCCGTCCTTGCGGATCAGCCACTCGAGGGTGCCGCCCTCCGGCTCGACCTCGGCAAAGCGCATCACGGTCCAGCTGTTCTCGTCGAGGTCGAGCGGATTGTCCAGGACGCCGACGTTGTGGCCGATCTCGCTGCGCAGGTCGTTCCATTCCTGGCACGCGACCTGGCACGCCTTGCAGCCGATACAGCGCGAGATGTCGAGCAGCTTCGCGACCTGGGGCTGCTCGCGTGCACCCGGAGGCGGTGTCGTGGTCGCCGAACGTCGCTTAATGTCAAGCGATTGCAGTGCCATGGTCCACCTCCTCAGGCCTTCTCGATGTCGACGAGGAACGCCTTGTACTCAGGCGTCTGGGTGTTCGCATCGCCGACGAACGGGGTCAGCGTATTGGCGAGGTGTCCTTTCCTCGCCACGCCGGTGAACCCCCAGTGGATGGGGATGCCGACGTGATGCACCACCTTGCCGTCCACCTCGAGCGCCTTGATGCGCTTGGTGACCACCGCCACCGCCGTGATCTCGCCGCGGTTCGACGAGACCACTACCCGGTCGCCCTTGCCGATGCCCTTCTCCTTAGCCAGGTCTTCGCCGATCTCGACGAACTGCTCCGGCTGGGTGGTGGCGTTCAGCACCGAGTGCTTGGTCCAGAAGTGGAAGTGCTCGGTGACCCGGTAGGTGGTGGCCGCGTACGGGAAGTCCTTCGCCTTGCCGAAGCTCGCCCAGTCCTGCTTGAACACCCGGGCCGCCGGGTTGCTCATGGCCGCCGGGTTGTCCGGGTGCAGCGGATTGCGGTCGAGTGGCGACTCGAACGGCTCGTAGTGCTCGGGGAACGGCCCCTCGGCCATGCCGCCGAGCGAGAACAGCCGCCCGACTCCCTCCGCCGTCATGATGAATGGATTGACGCCTTCCTCGGGCGCCGCGTTCGGACGCATGTCCGGCACGTCCGGTCCGGCCCACTTCGTGCCGTTCCAGTACAGGATCGCGCGCGACGGATCGAACGGCTTGCCGTCCGGGGCCGCCGCGGCGCGGTTGTAGAGGACACGCCGGTTGGCGGGCCACGCGAAGCCCCAGCCCGGGTACACCCCGAGCCCCGACGGATCGGACGTGTCGCGCCTTGCCGTGAGATTGCCCGCCGGACCCCAGCAGCCGGAGTAGATCCAGTTGCCGCAGGCGGTCGAGCCGTCATCGCGCAGCTGTGCGAACCCCGCGACCTGGTCGCCCGCCTTGGCCAGCACCTTGGTGGTGTCGGCCGGATCGGTGACGTCCGCGATCGCGTAGCCCGAGATCTCCTTCAGCAGTTCCGCCGAGGAGGGCTCGCTGCGCATCGCGTAGTTCCAGGTGATCCTGAAGATCGGATCCGAGTACGCGCCGCCTTCCTTCTCGTAAAGGCCCTTCAGCTCCAGGTAGAGGCGGGCCATGATCTCGCGGTCGCTCTTGCCGTCGCCCGGCGGGTCGGCGGCCTTCTCCTTCCACGCGATCACGCGGCCGGAATTGGTGAACGTGCCGTCGTCCTCGGCGAAGCACGCCGTCGGCAGCCGGAACACCTCCGTCTTGATCTCGGCGGTCTTGACGTTGTTGAACTCGCCGTCGTTGCGCCAGAACTCCGACGTTTCCGTGGCGAGCGGGTCCATGACCACGAGGAACTTCAGGTTCGACAGCGCCGCAGTCACCTTGGCGCGGTGCGACACCGCGGCCAGCGGGTTGAAGCCCTGGCAGACGAACCCGGTCATCTGTCCCTGGTGCATGCGCTCGAACATGTGCAGCACGTCGTAGGGCTTGTCGATCTT
>Ga0209450_10001139_pt1 | contig 13286 bp, 7 predicted proteins | sample FrelakmetLWP11LW_FD_187149 | JGI IMG/M metagenome (GOLD analysis project Ga0209450, IMG submission 187149) | Freshwater lake sediment microbial communities from the University of Notre Dame, USA, for methane emissions studies - LWP11 LW (SPAdes)... | ecosystem: Environmental > Aquatic >... | reverse complement strand
CGCCGCCAAACTTCTTGCTCAGCACCAGCGTGATGGCCGCCGTCAGCGTGGTCTTCCCATGATCCACGTGCCCAATCGTCCCCACATTCACGTGCGGCTTCGTCCGCTCAAACTTGCCCTTTGCCATGATGTCCTCTTGCTAAAGAACGGTTGTTGATGCCTGAATGCGTTACTTCGCCTTGGCCGAGATCACCGCCTCGGCGACGTTCTTCGGCGCCTCGGCGTAGTGCTTGAATTCCATCGTGTAGGTGGCACGGCCCTGGGTCAGCGACCGCAGCGTCGTCGAATAACCGAACATCTCGGCCAGCGGCACCTCGGCCTTGATCGCCTTGCCACCGCCACCCGCGATGTCATCCATGCCCTGGATCACGCCGCGGCGCGAAGACAGATCGCCCATCACGTCGCCCATCTTCTCCTCGGGCGTCTCGACCTCGACCGCCATGATCGGCTCCAGCAGCACCGGGCTTGCCGCGCGCATGCCGTCCTTGAAACCGATCGAGGCGGCCATCTTGAACGCGTTCTCGTTCGAGTCGACCTCGTGGTACGAACCGAAGTGCAGCGTGACCTTGACGTCGACCACCGGATAGCCAGCGAGGACACCGGCCTTCAGCGTTTCGTTCACGCCCTTTTCAACGGCCGGGATGTACTCGCGCGGGACGACACCGGACGACACCACCCTTGATCGCGTCGACGAATTCGAACCCCTTGCCGTGCTCTTGCGGCTCGAGTTTCAGCACCACGTGGCCATACTGGCCGCGACCGCCCGACTGCTTGATGAACTTGCCTTCGGCGTTCTCGACCGCCTTGCGGATCGTCTCCCGGTAGGCAACCTGGGGCTTGCCCACTGTCGCCTCGACGTTGAACTCGCGCTTCATGCGGTCAACGAGAATCTCCAAATGCAGCTCGCCCATCCCGGAAATGATGGTCTGGCCCGATTCTTCATCCGTGTGCACCCGGAAGGAAGGATCCTCCTGCGCCAGCCGGTTCAGGGCGATGCCCATCTTCTCCTGATCGGCCTTCGTCTTCGGCTCGACGGCCTGCGAAATCACCGGCTCCGGAAACACCATTCGCTCGAGCGTGATCACATGCGCGGGGTCGCACAGCGTGTCGCCGGTCGTCGCCTCGCGCAGCCCCACTGCAGCCGCGATGTCTCCTGCGCGAACCTCCTTGATTTCCGCGCGTTCGTTGGCGTGCATCTGCAGCAGGCGACCGACGCGCTCCTTCTTGCCCTTGATCGGGTTGTAGATGGTGTCGCCTGAGTTGATCACGCCCGAATACACGCGGAAGAAGATCAACTGGCCGACGTAAGGGTCGGTCATGATCTTGAATGCCAACGCGGCGAACTTCTCGCTGTCGTCCGCCTTGCGCTCCACCGGCCGTTCGTGATCGTCGGTTCCGGCCACCGGCGGGATGTCGACCGGGCTCGGCAGGAACTCGACCACGGCGTCCAGCATTGCCTGCACGCCCTTGTTCTTGAACGCCGAGCCACACAGCATCGGCGTGATCTCGCTGGCGATCGCCCGCGCCCGCAGGCCCTGCTTGATCTCGGCCTCGGTCAACTCGCCGGTCTCGAGGTACTTGTTCATCAGCGCTTCGTTCGCCTCGGCCGCGGCCTCGACCAGTTTCTCGCGCCACTCGTTGCACGTGTCGACGAGTTCGGCCGGGATCTCGCCGTACTCGAACTTCATGCCCTGGCTGGCCTCGTCCCAGATGATCGACTTCATCTTGACCAGATCGACCACGCCCTTGAAGTTCTCCTCGGCGCCGATCGGCACCTGGATCGGGATTGGGTTGGCCTTCAGCCGCGAGCGCATCTGCTCGTAGACCTTGAAGAAGTTGGCCCCTGTGCGATCCATCTTGTTGACGAACGCCAGGCGCGGCACCTTGTACTTGTTCGCCTGCCGCCAAACCGTTTCCGACTGCGGCTGCACGCCGCCGACCGCGCAGTACACCATGCAGGCGCCGTCGAGCACGCGCATGCTGCGCTCGACCTCGATCGTGAAGTCGACGTGGCCGGGCGTGTCGATGATGTTGATCCGGTGCTCCGGGAAGGACAGGTCCATGCCGCGCCAGAAGGTGGTCGTGGCCGCCGATGTGATCGTGATGCCGCGCTCCTGCTCCTGCTCCATCCAGTCCATCGTCGCGGCGCCGTCGTGCACCTCGCCGATCTTGTGGTTGACCCCGGTGTAGAAGAGGATGCGCTCGGTCGTCGTCGTCTTGCCGGCGTCGATATGCGCCGAGATGCCGATGTTCCGATAGCGATCGATGGGAGTCTTGCGTGGCATAAAGCCTTCCTGAAACTTGAAACGCGCGGCGAACAACGCTCGCCGCGCCTACCCGGGTTACCTAGAACCTGAAGTGGGCGAACGCCTTGTTCGCCTCGGCCATGCGATGCACTTCCTCACGCTTCTTCATTGCTCCGCCGCGGCCCTCGGCCGCCTCGGCCAGTTCGCCGGCGAGCCGAAGCGGCATCGACTTCTCGCCGCGCTTCTTCGCCGCTTCGCGCAGCCAGCGCATGGCCAGCGCCAACCGCCGCACCGGCCGGACTTCGACCGGAACCTGGTAGTTGGCGCCGCCGACCCGGCGGCTCTTCACCTCGACCATCGGCTTGACGTTATTGATCGCCAGCGTGAACACCTCGAGCGCATCCTTGCCGCTCTTCTTGGCAATCTGGTCGAGCGCGCCATAGACGATCCGCTCGGCGACGGCCTTCTTGCCGTCGAGCATGATCACGTTGACGAACTTGGTCAGTTCGGAGCTGTTGAATTTCGGATCCGGCAGGATCTCGCGCTTTGGAACCTCGCGGCGACGCGGCATTTTCTTTACCTCTGGTCTTCAGTCTCAAGCGGCCTCACGCCGCACGATGCGACCCCATGGAAACGGGCCGCGACTTACTCGGCCCCTCGCCTGTCGGCAAGGTCGGCCGGAAAAAAGGAGTGTCAGGCTGCCTTCGGACGCTTGGCGCCGTACTTGGAGCGCGACTGCTTGCGATCCTTGACGCCTTGCGTGTCGAGCGATCCGCGCACGATGTGGTAGCGCACGCCAGGAAGGTCCTTGACGCGGCCGCCGCGGATCAGCACCACCGAGTGCTCCTGCAGGTTGTGGCCCTCGCCGCCGATGTAGGAGATCACCTCGAAGCCGTTGGTCAGGCGGACTTTCGCCACCTTGCGCAGCGCCGAGTTGGGCTTCTTGGGCGTGGTCGTGTAGACGCGCGTGCAGACGCCGCGCTTCTGCGGGCTGTTCTTCAGCGCCGGGCTCTTGCTCTTGACGCCCTCGATGACACGAGGCTTGCGCACGAGCTGGTTGATGGTCGGCATAAAAGTGGTTCGCCTGGTTCCGTGTTCGCTTGATCTGTCGAAGCGTCCGGCCACCTGCGGCCGCGACGCGGGCTGCGGAGCCGGCACACCGGTCCAGCGCCCCAGCGGAACACCCGGCAGTCGCCGACCGCCGGGAGCAAAGAGCGCCGAATCAGAGAAACGGATCCGAAGAGCCTGACATTCTCCGACGATTGGCTCTAGAGTGTCAAGTCAAGTCCAGCCGGCGGGCGGACCGCGCCGGCTGGATCGGCCGGAAGTCTGCCGGCCACCGGCCCCTCCTATTCAGAGGAGGCAGCGCCGGGTCTTACTGCGCGCCGGGCGCCTCCTCGCCGGCGCCGGCATCGCCTTCGTCAGCCGCCTCGAGCGCCTCCTCGGCGGCCCGCCCGCTCGCCTCGAGCGCCGCCAGCGCTTCGCGCTCGGCAGCCTCGAACTCCTCCTTCTCCTTGCGCGCGCGGTGGAAGGCGAGCCCCGTCCCGGCCGGGATCAGACGACCGACGATCACGTTCTCCTTCAGGCCGCGCAGTTCGTCCCGTTTGCCCATGATCGCGGCCTCAGTCAGCACGCGAGTGGTCTCCTGGAACGACGCCGCCGAAATGAACGAATCGGTCGACAGCGAGGCCTTGGTGATGCCGAGCAGGATGTTGTCGTACAACGCCGGCCGACCACTCTTGGCGATCGCTTTGTCGTTCTCGTCGAGCAACTCCGAGCGCTCCACCTGCTCGCCCGGGATGAACGGCGCGTCGCCGGCGTCGGTGATCTGCACCCGGCGCAGCATCTGGCGAACGATCACCTCGATGTGCTTGTCGTTGATCTTCACGCCTTGCAGCCGATACACATCCTGCACTTCGTCGACGATGTAGCGCGCCAGAGCCTCGATGCCGATCAGCCGCAGGATGTCGTGCGGGTCGGCAGGGCCGTCAACGATCAGTTCGCCCTTGTTCACCACCTGGCCATCGTGCACCAGCACGTGCTTGTCCTTCGGGATCAGGAACTCGCTTTCCTTGCCGTCGAGATCCGCGATGATCAGCCGCTGCTTGCCCTTGGTGTCCTTGCCGAACGAGACCGTGCCCGTGACTTCGGCCAGCATGCCGGCATCCTTGGGCGAGCGCGCCTCGAACAGCTCCGCCACGCGAGGCAGACCACCCGTGATGTCGCGCGTCTTCTGCGACTCCTGCGGAATGCGCGCCAGCACCTCGCCGACGGCGACCTGCTGGCTGTCACGAACCACGATCAGCGCGCCGACCGGGAAACTGATCGTTACCGCGTGCTCGGTGCCAGGGATCTTCACTTCCTCGCCCACCTCGTTGGTCAGCTTGACCTGCGGCCGTACGCCCTTGGACGCCGCGCCGCGACGCTTGGCATCGATCACGACCAGCGTCGATAGGCCGGTAACCTCGTCGATCTGCTTGGCCACCGTCACGCCTTCCTCGACGTTCTCGAACTTCACCGTTCCGGCGTACTCGGTGATGATCGGGCGGGTCAGCGGATCCCAACTGGCCAGTGCGGTGCCGGGCTTGACGGACTTGCCGTCGCTTGCCAGCAGCGTGGCGCCGTAGGGCACCTTGTGCCGCTCGCGCTCGCGACCGGCCTCGTCGGTGACGATCGCCTCGCCGGAGCGGGAGATAACCACCTGTTCACCCTTGGCGTTGGTCACATAGCGCATCTGGGCGCTGAAACGGACTGTGCCGTTGCTCTTTGCCTCCACACCGGAGGCGACCGCTGCGCGCGAGGCCGCGCCGCCGATGTGGAAGGTGCGCATCGTCAGCTGCGTTCCTGGTTCGCCGATCGACTGAGCGGCGATCACGCCGACCGCCTCGCCGACGTTGACCAGCGAGCCCCGGCCAAGATCGCGGCCGTAGCACTTGGCGCAGATGCCGTAGCGGGTATCGCAGCTAAGCGGGGTTCGAACCTTGACCTCATCGATGCCGAGCTGCTCGATGCGTTCGACCGCGTCCTCGTCGAACAGCGTTCCCGCCGCGTACAGGACGTCCTGCGTGTCGGGATTGATGACGTCCTGCGCCGCCACCCGGCCCAGGATGCGATCACGCAGCGCCTCGATCACCTCGCCACCCTCGACCAGGGCCCTCATCGCCACCCCGTTGGTCGTGCCGCAATCGTCCTCGGTCACGACGAGATCCTGGGTCACGTCGACCAGGCGTCGAGTCAGATAGCCCGAGTTCGCCGTCTTCAGCGCGGTGTCGGCAAGGCCCTTGCGCGCGCCGTGCGTCGAAATGAAGTACTGCAGGACGTTCAGACCTTCACGGAAATTGGCCGTGATCGGCGTCTCGATGATCGAGCCGTCCGGTTTGGCCATCAGGCCGCGCATCCCGGCCAGCTGGCGGATCTGCGCCACCGAACCGCGGGCACCGGAGTCGGCCATCATGAAGATCGAATTGAAGGACTCCTGCCGGGTGTCCCGCCCATGGCGATCCTTGGTTTCCTCGGTCGCCAGTTGTTCCATCATCACCTTGCCTACCTGGTCGCCGGCGCGGCCCCAGATGTCGACCACCTTGTTGTAGCGCTCGCCCTGCGTGACCAGGCCCGAGGTGTACTGCGCCTCGATCTCCTTCACTTCGCGCTCGGCACTGCGGATGATCTCGGCCTTCTGCTGCGGAACCAGCATGTCGTCGATGGCGATCGACAGACCCGCGCGTGTCGCCAGCGTGAATCCCGACTGCAGCAGCTTGTCGGCGAAGATCACCGTCTCGCGCAGCCCGCAGCGGCGAAAGGCGGTGTTGATCAGACGCGAGATCTCCTTCTTCTTCAGCGGCCGGTTCAGCACCGAGAAGGGCAGGCCGGCCGGCAGGATCTCGGAGAGCATCGCGCGGCCGACGGTGGTTTCGTAACGGCTGAGTCGCTCGCTGCGTTCGCCGGTCTCGCGATCGACATCGAACTCGCGGATCCGTACCGTGATCCGCGTCTGCAGCTCGACTTCCTTGTTCTCGTAGGCGCGCCGCGCCTCGGCCACGTCGGCAAAGAAGGCCCCTTCGTTGCGGCCGTTGATCTTCTCGCGCGTGGCGTAGTACAGGCCCAGAACGACGTCCTGGCTAGGCACGATCGACGGATCGCCGTTGCTGGGGAACAGGATGTTGTTGGAGGCCAGCATCAGCGACCGCGCCTCGAGCTGCGCTTCGAGCGACAGCGGCACGTGCACGGCCATCTGGTCGCCGTCGAAGTCGGCGTTGAAGGCTGCGCACACCAGCGGGTGCAGCTGGATCGCCTTGCCCTCGATCAGCACAGGCTCGAACGCCTGGATGCCCAGCCGGTGCAGCGTCGGCGCACGATTGAGCAGCACCGGGTGCTGGCGGATCACCTCTTCGAGGATGTCCCAGACGATCGCCTCCTGCGCATCGACCATCTTCTTGGCCGCCTTGATCGTGGTGGCCATGCCCATCAGCTCGAGCTTGTTGAAGATGAACGGCTTGAACAGTTCCAGCGCCATCAGCTTCGGCAGGCCGCACTGGTGCAGCTTCAGCTGCGGGCCGACCACGATCACCGAGCGGCCCGAGTAGTCGACGCGCTTGCCGAGCAGGTTCTGGCGGAAGCGGCCGCCCTTGCCCTTGATCATGTCGGCGAGCGACTTCAGCGGGCGCTTGTTGGCGCCGGTCATCGCCTTGCCGCGGCGGCCGTTGTCGAGCAGCGAGTCGACCGCCTCCTGCAGCATGCGCTTCTCGTTGCGCACGATGATTTCGGGCGCCTTCAGCTCGAGCAGACGTTTCAGCCGGTTGTTGCGGTTGATGACGCGCCGGTAAAGGTCATTCAGATCCGAGGTCGCGAAGCGGCCGCCATCGAGCGGCACCAGCGGGCGCAGCTCCGGCGGCAGCACCGGCAGCACTTCCATGATCATGTACTCGGGCTTGATGCCCGAGCGCTGGAACCCTTCGAGCGTCTTCAGCCGCTTGGCGAACTTCTTGATCTTGGCTTCGGAGCCGGTCGCCGCCAGGTCCTTGCGCAGCGTTTCGATCTCCTTGTCGACATCGATCGCGCGCAGCAGCTCGCGGATCGCCTCGGCGCCCATCACCGCGCGGAACTCGTCGCCGTACTCCTCGGTCTTGGCGATGAAGTCATCCTCGGTCATCAGCTGGCCGCGCTTCAGCGGCGTGAAACCGGGGTCGACCACACAGTAGGCCTCGAAGTACAGCACGCGCTCGATGTCGCGCAGCGTCATGTCGAGGACCATGCCCATCCGCGACGGCAGACTCTTCAGGAACCAGATGTGCGCGGTCGGGCTGGCCAGCTCGATATGCCCCATCCGCTCGCGCCGCACCTTGGCCAGCGTCACCTCGACACCGCATTTCTCGCAGATCACGCCGCGGTGCTTCAGTCGCTTGTACTTGCCGCAAAGGCACTCGTAGTCCTTGATCGGCCCGAAGATCTTGGCGCAAAACAGCCCGTCGCGCTCAGGCTTGAAGGTCCGGTAGTTGATCGTCTCCGGCTTCTTCACCTCGCCGAACGACCATGAGCGGATCTTCGCCGGCGAGGCGATGCCGATCTTGATCGCGTCGAACTGCTCCTGCTGCTGAACCTGCTTGAATAGATCGAGTAGCGCTTTCATGCGTCTGCTCCAAAAACCGTGAAATGTGAAATGAGATGCGCGTTTCGCTCGCCGTGAAACGTGGACGGTTCCTCCGTCTCACGTCTCACGTTTCACGTTTCACGTCCTTTCCAGATCGATGTCGATACCGAGCGAGCGGATTTCCTTTACCAGCACGTTGAACGACTCCGGCATGCCGGCGTCGATCGAGTGCTCGCCCTTGACGATGTTTTCGTACAGCTTGGTGCGGCCCTGCACGTCGTCGGACTTGACGGTGAGCATTTCCTGCAGCGTGTAGGCGGCGCCGTAGGCTTCCAGCGCCCAGACCTCCATCTCGCCGAACCTCTGCCCGCCGAACTGCGCCTTGCCACCGAGCGGCTGCTGCGTCACCAGCGAGTACGGACCGGTCGAGCGGGCGTGCATCTTGTCGTCGACCAGGTGGTGCAGCTTGAGCATGTGCATGTAGCCGACCGTGACCGGGCGCTCGAAGGCCTCGCCGGTGCGACCGTCGTACAGCCGCGCCTGCGTTCTGGTCGTCGTCAGACCGAGCCGCTGCGCCGCCTCGGGGGGGTAGGCCATCTCGAGCATCGCCCGGATCTCCGACTCGGACGCGCCGTCGAACACCGGGGTGGCAAACGGCACGCCGGAACCGAGGTGGTCGGCCAGCTGCAGCAGCTCATCGTCGCCCAGCGCGTCGATCTCCTCGGCCTTGCCCGACTTGTTGTACAGATCGCGCACGAAACCGCGCACATGCGCCACCTTGGCCCCGCGCAGCAACTCGCCGATGCGGCTGCCGAGTCCCTTGGCCGCCCAGCCCAGGTGCGTCTCGAGGATCTGGCCCACGTTCATGCGCGACGGAACGCCGAGCGGATTGAGCACGATGTCGACCGGCGTGCCGTCGGCCATGTGCGGCATGTCCTCCACCGGCACGATCTTCGACACCACGCCCTTGTTGCCGTGGCGGCCGGCCATCTTGTCGCCGGGCTGCAGGCGCCGCTTCACCGCGAGGTAGACCTTGACCATCTTCAGCACGCCGGGCGGCAGTTCGTCGCCCTGGGTCAGCTTGCGGCGCTTGTCCTCGAAGGCTTCGTCGAAGGACTTGCGCTTGGCCTCGATCGACTCCTTGAGCGCCTCGAGCTGCGCCGCCGCCGCCTCGTCGGCGAGGCGGATATCGAACCAGTGGTACTTCTCCAGCGAGTCGAGATAGTCCTTGGTGACCACCGTGCCCTTGGCGATCTTGCGCGGGCCGCCAGTGGCCTCCTTGCGCAGCAGCAGCTTCTCGATGCGGACAAAGGCATCCGCCTCGACGATGCGCAGCTGGTCGTTAAGATCCTGGCGATAGCGCTTGAGCGCGTCGTCGATGATCTGCTGGGCGCGCTTGTCGCGCTCGATACCCTCGCGGGTGAACACCTGCACGTCGATCACCGTGCCGTTCATGCCCGAGGGCACGCGCAGCGAGGTGTCCTTAACGTCGGAGGCCTTCTCGCCGAAGATCGCGCGCAGAAGCTTCTCCTCCGGCGTGAGCTGCGTCTCGCCCTTGGGCGTCACCTTGCCGACCAGCACGTCACCGGCCTGCGCCTCGGCGCCGATATAGACGATGCCGGAGTCGTCGAGCCGCGCGAGCTGGCTTTCCGACAGGTTGGAGATGTCGCGGGTGATCTCCTCGGAGCCCAGCTTGGTGTCGCGGGCGACGACGTTCAGCTCCTCGATGTGGATCGAGGTGAAGCGGTCGTCGGCCACCACCCGCTCCGAGATCAGGATCGAGTCCTCGAAGTTGTAGCCGTTCCACGGCATGAACGCGACCAGCATGTTCTGGCCGAGCGCCAGTTCGCCGAGATCGGTCGAGGCACCGTCGGCGATGACGTCGCCCTTGGCGATGACATCGCCCTTCTTCACGATCGGCCGCTGGTTGATGTTGGTGTTCTGGTTGCTGCGCGTGTACTTGACCAGGTTGTAGATGTCGACGCCGACACCGCCGGCGATGTTCTCCTTCTCGTTGACGCGCACGACGATGCGGTCCGCATCGACATAGTCGACCACCCCGCCGCGCAGCGCCTGCACGGTGGTGCCCGAGTCGACCGCGACGGTGCGCTCCACACCGGTGCCGACGAAGGGCTTCTCCGGCCGCAGGCAGGGCACGGCCTGCCGCTGCATGTTCGAGCCCATCAGCGCCCGGTTGGCGTCGTCATGCTCGAGGAACGGAATCAGCGAGGCGGCCACCGAGACGATCTGGCTCGGTGCGACGTCCATGAAGTCGATCCGCTCCGGGCTCATCAGCACGAACTCGCCGCTCTCGCGGCAGCTGACCAGCTCGTCCTGGAAACGTCCGTTCTTGTCGAGCGGCGCGTTGGCCTGCGCGATGACGTACTTGTGCTCCTCGATCGCCGACAGGTAGCTGATCTCGTTGGTGACCCGGCCGCCTTCGACCCGCCGGTAGGGCGTCTCGAGGAAGCCGTACTCGTTCAGCCGTGCGTACAAGGCGAGCGAGTTGATCAGACCGATGTTCGGGCCTTCCGGCGTCTCGATCGGGCAGACGCGGCCGTAGTGGGTCGGGTGCACGTCGCGCACCTCGAAGCCGGCGCGCTCGCGCGTCAGTCCGCCGGGTCCGAGCGCGGAAACGCGCCGCTTGTGCGTGATCTCCGACAACGGGTTCGTCTGGTCCATGAACTGCGACAGCTGCGAACTGCCGAAGAACTCGCGGATCGACGCGCTGATCGGCTTGGAGTTGATCAGGTCGTGCGGCATCAGGTTCTCGGTCTCGGCCTGGCCCAATCGCTCGCGCACCGCGCGCTCGACGCGCACCAAGCCGGCGCGGAACTGGTTTTCCGCCAGTTCGCCGACGCAGCGCACGCGGCGGTTGCCGAGGTGATCGATGTCGTCGATTTCGCCGCGCCCGTTGCGCAGCTCGACCAGTACCTTCATCGTGTCGATGATGTCCTCATGGGAGAGCACCATCGCCCCGGTGATCTCCGAGCGACCGAACCGGCTGTTGACCTTCATCCGGCCGACGCGCGACAGGTCGTAGGTCTCGTCATCGAAGAACAGGCGCCGGAACAGCGTCTCGACGGCCTCCTCGGTCGGCGGCTCACCCGGCCGCATCATGCGGTAGATGGCGATGCGCGCGCCGAGTTGGTCCATCGACTCGTCGATGCGCAGGGTGTTGGAGATGAACGGCCCCTGGTCGAGATCGTTGGTGTAGATGGTGCGGATCTCCTTGACGCTGGCGGCGCGCAGCTTGCCGAGCAGCTCTTCGGTGAGCTCGTCGTTGGCATTGGCCAGCACCTCGCCGGTGTCGCCGTCGATCACGTTGCCTGCCAGCACGCGCCCGACCAGGTAGTCGTCGGGCACCTCGATGCGCTTCATGCCCGCCGCTTCCATGTCGCGGATGTGCTTGGCATTGATCCTCTTGTCGCGGGCGACGATCACCTTGCCCGTCTTGTCGACGATGTCGAAACGCGCCGTCTCACCACGCATCCGCTCGGCGATCAGTTCCATCTGCGCACCGCCGCTTGCCGACAGCATGAAGGCGTCGAAGGAGAAGAAATGCGCCAGGATCTGCTCCGGCGTCAGGCCGATGGCCTTCAGCAGGATCGTCGCCGGCATCTTGCGACGACGGTCGACGCGAAAGTAGACGACGTCCTTCGGGTCGAACTCGAAGTCGAGCCACGAACCGCGGTAGGGGATTACACGCGCCGAAAACAGCAGCTTGCCGCTCGAGTGCGTCTTGCCGCGGTCATGCTCGAAGAACACGCCCGGCGAGCGGTGCAGCTGGGAGACGATCACCCTTTCGGTGCCGTTGATGACGAACGAGCCGGTAGTCGTCATGAGCGGAATCTCGCCCATGTAGACCTCCTGCTCCTTGACTTCCTTGACCGTCGGCTTCGACGCTTCGCGGTCCATGATCACCAGTCGTACTTTGGCGCGCAGCGGCGAGGCGAAGGTCAGGCCGCGCTGCTGGCACTCCTTGACGTCAAAGGGGGGATCGCCCAGGTTGAAGCCGCCGAACTCGAGCCGCGCCATTCCGTTGTGGCTCGAGATCGGGAAGATCGACAGGAACGCTGCCTGCAGGCCTTCCGGCTTGCGCTGCGAGGGCGGCACATCGGCCTGCAGGAACTGCATGTAGGACTCGAGCTGGGTCGCCAGCAGAAAGGGCACGGCCTGCACGGCCGGCCGCTTGGCGAAGCTCTTGCGGATGCGTTTCTTTTCAGTGAACGAGTACGGCATGGGCGCTCCGTTCAGGAGGAAATCAAAGATGCTCGGGCAACCGGGGCGCAAAGAGCCACGCGGGGCATACACCCCGCGTGGCGATCTGCCGCGCAAGTTGTTCGCTCATCAGGGGAAGACTTTGATGTGCGCTCGGCCAGCACCTCGGCGCCAAGCGGACATCGAAGCCTTCTGCTGAAGACTTCGAGGCGGCCGAGGCATTGCCGCGGCCGCCGTCCAGCACTTACTTGACCTGCACCTTGGCGCCGGCGTCTTCCAGCTTCTTCTTGGCGGCTTCAGCGTCGGCCTTGTTAACGCCCTCCTTCACGGGCTTGGGCGCGCCATCGACCAGATCCTTCGCCTCCTTCAGCCCCAGGCCGGTCAGTTCGCGCACCGCCTTGATGACGTTGACCTTGTTGGCGCCGGTCTCGGCAAGCACGACCGTGAACTCGGTCTGCTCCTCGACCACCGCCGCCGCGCCGCCGGCCGCCGGCGCGGCCACCGCAACTGCGGCGGCCGCGGCCGAAACGCCGAACTTCTCTTCCATCATCTTGATCAGTTCGCTGACCTCGAGCACCGACTTGGCGGCGATCGCGTCGAGGATTTCAGTGTTCGAAAGTGCCATTGCAAAACTCCTGATGCGTTGTGAACGTGTGATTTGGTTTCCGGATGGGGCTCAGGCGGCGACCTGCTCCTTGGCGTCGCGGACGGCTGCCAGCGTACGGACGAAGCGCGCGGGCACCTCGTTCAGCGTACGCACGAACTGACCGATCGGCGCCTGCATCGTTGCCATCAGCTTGGCGAGCAGTTCCTCGCGGCTGGGCATCGTTGCCAGCGACTTGACGCCCGCCTCGTCCATGACGAAGTTGGGCATCGCGCCGCCCTTGAGCACGAGCTTGTCGTTGTCCTTCGCGAAGGCGGCAAGGACCTTGGCGGCCGCGACCGGATCAGCGGAAAAGCCATACACCAGCGGTCCGACAAGCTTGTCGGACAGGCCGGCGAATGCTGTGCCACTGACAGCGCGACGCGCCAGGGTGTTCTTGAGCACCCGCAACTGGACACCCTGGCTGCGCGCCTGTCTGCGCAGCTTGGTGACCGAGCCCACATCCAGACCACGGTATTCGGCCACGACGATCGTGTGCGCCTTCGCCACAAGGGCGGAGACTTCCTCGACCTTGGCCGCCTTCTGCTGCCGGTTCATACCCACGGTACTGGCTCCATCTACTGAATTG
>Ga0209450_10001138_pt1 | contig 13298 bp, 13 predicted proteins | sample FrelakmetLWP11LW_FD_187149 | JGI IMG/M metagenome (GOLD analysis project Ga0209450, IMG submission 187149) | Freshwater lake sediment microbial communities from the University of Notre Dame, USA, for methane emissions studies - LWP11 LW (SPAdes)... | ecosystem: Environmental > Aquatic >... | reverse complement strand
GAATCATCAATGTAAAAAAGGCATCTAAGATATTTAGGCCAACAATTGAAATCAGGAAGAAGAACAAGACTGGACTATATCGATCGACATACCCTCCTTTTGGTTGGTCTTCCTTTCTTTGGATGGCCCTTCTTCGGCCGAATAAGGTGTATCGACTCACAGCAGGAGTGGGCTCTTTTCTCCGGTCTTTCCCTGCCCGTCCATCAACATTTCTTTCCATAAACCAAATATTAAACCTTGTGAGACGTTAATTCAATAATAAATACTTATTGTTTCGTCAGGGCAATAATCAAGTCTCGAAATGGTGGATAAGATTTAACCAAATCGTCTCTTTGTCCAGATTCATAATCAACAAATTCAAATCCAGGCAAAACCTTTTCGTCTAACAAGGCGAATTTTCCATTAAGGGCTGAGGTTAAGGATAAAGATCATTTCTTCTTCTTGAGATAGATCCATAAATTGAGACCGCATAGAAAAATAGTGAATAAAAAAATGAGATAACGTGAAAGCTCGATATAGACAATGCTTTCAACATAATGGATGATGAACGAACCCGTATAGGTCAGGGAAGAAGCGTGCTTGGATCTCAACCAGACCTCCAGATGGGTGAGAGGGCAGTACCAATCCAATATCTGAATGATGAAAGCAAAGACGAGGCCTGAGAGATGAAAGATCTTGACGGCTTTATTTTTGATTCCCCAAATGGCTCCGATGAAAAGAAAAACGATCCAAAGAAAATGGATGACCACTACACTATCTGCAAGAAGCTTGTAAATCATTTATGGGATTCACTCCGAACCTCTATGGGGGCAGAGGGAGCAACTTTCTCTTTGGCTACCTGGAGCAGCACGATGGCTGCAATCACCCCGATGCCTCCTAATATCTGGAGAGGGAACAATATTTCCCCTAAGACAATGTAAGCAGTGATACTTGCGACCACAGGTTCCCAGGTGGCGATGATGCTCGTCCGAGTTGCGCGCATATATTCGATTCCCTTAAAGTAAAGGCCGAAGGGAATGAGAGTTGAAAAGATGGCGATATAGATAAAAGCCGTCCACATTTTGAACGAATGGCCAGCGGTGAAGATTTTCGTGGATGGAAAAAGGATCCAATATAAGACCGCACCAAATCCGAAACCGTAAAGAATAAGTGTCCATGAATCGTACTTCTTCAATCCTTTTTCTCCGAAGAGGGCATAGAAGGTGAAGAAAAAGGAAGCGGCGATCCCGCTCACAATTCCGATTTTATTCAAATGCAACAGATCGGTCTGGTACCCCCCTACCACGAAATAACATCCCGTGACCGCAAGAAGAAGGGCAGCGATCTTTTCTTTAGAGAGAGGTTCTTTTTGAAAAAGGAAGGCATAGAGAGAGACCCAGACCGGTTGGATGTATTGGAGGAGAATGGCTGGGCCCACATGAATCTTACTAATGGTATAGTAGTAAGTGAACTGCATACCCGCTACTCCAACAAACCCTAAAATGATAAAGTAGGGTAGGTCTTTCAACGATATGATCATCCGTTTTCGGTCATAGAAAAAAAGGACCATTGCAAGGGCGAGCGTTGCAAGAGTGAGTCGGATGAGGACGAGCTCAACCGGGCGGAGCCCAATGTTAAATAGGGACTTAGCCACCACACTGGAGACACCCCAGAGCGTTGTTCCGATCAGGATATAGAGGTAACCACGAAATTCACTTTTCCTCATAGGATCTCATAGTGTCACAAAATTTCATAAAAAATCAACCCAAACTTTCATGGGACTGTTCCACATAAATTTGGGACTAAAAAGAAATTGACATTTTATTAAGATCACACCTGAAAACCCCGTCCTGTGGACGGGGATGAAAGGTGTGTCTGCCAAAGGCAGAAAAAAATCAAATCAGATGCTGAAACGAGTTCAGCATGACGAGAGTGTTTGGTTTTCGGTTTTTGTCATCCCGAACTTGTTTCGGGATCTCGGTTTTGGTTTTGAATTATTTAGTTTTTAAAGCCCCGCCCTGTGGGCAGGGTTCTTTTTTCACTCCAAGTTTTGCTGAACCTGAAGAATTTTATTAGAGATTTGAGAGAAAAATTTGGTTTCTTAAATACTGGAGGGAAAAGAACTAAAAGGGTTTGGATTGATTTGGAATTAATAGAGAAGATGAAAACGGTTCTAAATATTACTAAATATTATTCCAGGTATTCTTCTTCCCAATCACTCCCTGTTTTTGGGTTCTTCTTTTAATTTCCACGTAATCACGGAAGAGGGAGACCCGCCCAATCCGATAAAGGGAGTGACCTCGTTACCTCTTTCAAGGTTGGCGATGGTGCGGATCTTCCGGTCAGAATCTTTCAATTTGGAGAGTCGTTTCTCCAGTTCTTCAATTTTTGTTGAAAATAATTGAATGTGAGACTTTTGGATCAGTGACTCGTGACGCAATTGATTTAGGAAAAAGTTTTTCTTCTTGACTTGGATATAATCACACAAGAAGAACGTTACAGCCAACTGAGAGAAGGCGACAAGGTAAATTAAAAGTTTAAAAGTTTCTTTTTTGATTTTCAGATTTCTGATCCCAAAGGTGGTATGGCCGAAGATGAGAATATTAAAATATTCTTTATCCATACTGTGCTCCTGAGGATACTTCTTTCTAAAATGGAATGACAAAACCCGATCCTTTTTCAAAAGAGGGGATGGCATTCATTTCCAAAAACATGTGCCCGCTCACAGGGTTAAAAGAAAAACGGAATCCCATAAATATTTCTTTTGATAGCTCCTCCCTTTTAAATTGCAGTAGTTTAAAAGTTTGTAGTATTCTATTGTCTTCAAAATAATTATTCCTGGGTGGATATGACCCCAAATGAGAAGGGCTCACACCTGGATTGGTTGATTTGGCTTCCTCGACTCCCCTAAACTTTAAGAATTTTTCTCCCCATGCATTCTGAGAAAACCCATAACAGTAAATCATTTTATCGAAAGACTTGGCCAAAGGAGATTTCTCTTTTTCTTTAAGGGTCTTTAAAAAGTCTGTATTAAATTGAGTACCAACAATGATTTCCCCATCATCTGAATAAGGAATACTCGATTTAGATTTAGCTGTATGCTTTGTAAATGATTTTTTGGATTCCTTCTCAACCCCCGCCTTTTTCTGCATCACTGCCTTATTTCCATCCATTTTTATCGTTGTTTCTTGATTTACAGTATTATTTATTGATTTAGCCGAATCGGCATACACCAGTGTCGTTATTCCAAAAATGAACGGAAATAACAAAATTGCAGCCCTTTTAATGATCATCGTTCTTCAACTGTTCCAGTTTAGGGAATGGAAACTATGAATAAATAAGCCTTATTTGATCTTAGGATCTTTGCGTCGAAAGAGATTTTAATTTCATTTAGAGGAAGAGCAATTTAAATGCCAATTTATTAATAGGAATAATAGCGAAAGAGAATCGTTATGGGGAAAAATTGAAGGGCCTTATGGCGATAGGCAAAGATTGTTTGGAAGGGATCCACATATTAGGTGCCCAAAAATACCGATATAGAGTATAAAGGGTGACCATCGTGCTGCTGATAGAAACCGAAAAAAATTTTGGTGATTCACCTCTCCCGGTCTCCACTTCCTTCTTTCTATTCCTCCTTCGACGGTATCTTATATCTATACTTCTGATCTAACCAATAACCTGTAATAAATTTCCCTATACCCAAACAATGGAGGTAGTTATAAGGGTCATTTGGGTATTCAATCGTGCAGTCTCCGAATTCAATGGTCCAGATCTTTGGGGCGGCTTTCTCCAATTCATAGATCTTGAACTTTCCACCACCGACAACACCACGGTTAATCGCCTTCCCATCCTTTATCGTTAGGCCCGGGATAGGTGAGACAAAGTCTAAAAACCTCTTCTCATCTCGCGTTGGCCTTCCGTTTTTCAATTCCAAAATAAGTTTCAAAGTTGGCGTTTGACCATCACGGCCGTAAGATGTGCCCGTAAACTTGTTTGCATGATATTCAAACGTCACCTTTCTCAAGACTTTGGGATAGCCTCCAAGCCTTCCCAATAAGGCTTCTTTGCTCGTGACTGTCAATCCGAGGTAGTGCCAGGCCAGCATCTCTTCTCCACTCTGGCGCTTCCTGAACTTTACGAGTATTTGGACGACTGCCTCAAAATAAGTAGGGGCAGACTCCATCTTATAGAAATTATTCATAACCACCCTGCACACAGGTCTTTCGGGCATGTTGAAAATACTCGGGATCAGATTTTTATATGCATCGATATTGGTGACCTCGAAAAAGGCTACGATTGATTCCTGTGCCAGGTAAATATGCTCAACATAAGGCCTGGGAGGGGGCAGAAGGATTTCTTCCATCTCCATCTCCAAAGCGTATCCACAAAAAGGAAATAGGAGAACAGAAATGAAAACAATTTTAGCAAATTTAATTTTTATCATGATTGAGACCTCCCATCCTATAGAATGAACTAAATTAATCTTTTACACTGATTCAACCTCTCCCCCAGCAAATCTCCTATCAAATAGGTTCTCTCTTGATCGTTGTTTCCTTTCCTAATTGCCTGAGCTATATGTATAGCCAACTCCGTGTCGCCCATGACGCTTCGTATCCATTCCTCCAATTGTTTAAAATCCAGACGAGGTTGTGGATCGTCAAGAAGGGAAACCACTTCTTTAAAGCTGTACATGGAGATAGGAACAGCCCCTGCTCGTTCCCGCAAAATGAACCCGTTAAGACGATGCTCAAAATCTACCTCTGTCAACACCCTCATCGCCAATTCACGGGACGGATCTCTCAATTTCATAATACTCATCCAGCCCCCAGTTTCTTATTTTTTTCAAGCTCGTCTGCAACAAATTTAAGGCCCAGAGATTCTAAAGTTTTTCTTTTCGGCCACCCAGAGCGAGAATCCCATCCTTCAAGGTTGTAGAATCTGGTCTTGAATTCTTCGAACTTGGTTTTGTCTAAATATCTTCCGTTTACGCGAATATAGTCCCACCTGCCTTTTTCCCTACCGGGCAAATGATACATCGCATAATTCCCAGAACCCCCATATGGCAGATGATAGATGTAATCAGAGAAATGGACCATGTCTCTATGCCTGCCCTGGAGAGTCCAAACGGCATTATCAAGATTCCAGATTTTTCTTCCTAATTCCATTCCGTCAAGGAAACTGAATTTCTTCCCGGTGACCACATCGAAAAACCTTGGCTCCCCTTCACCGGTAATGCCGCTGTAGCCAGGGACTTTGGAGTTGATGAATTCAGGCCAACGGTGATCACAATACAGAACCGATTCTTTCCAGAATCTCGTGTAGTGTCTATGCCAGGCTACGAGCTTAGCCATGTGTTCCGAGTAGATGTTATCAGTGCTGAAATCCAGCATGAGAGGATTATTTTCATATGGGATTAATTTCTCTGCGATAATCTTTACCACTTGTCCTGCCGGAGGTTGAGGTGTTTTCCCGGCCCAAATTGCACCACTGGGCCACCAGAACAGAAAATTAAAGTCGTGTTCGTTGATATCCCGATCACCTAAAATGGATCCGTATCCCCACTCAACTTCAGCTCTCGGATCATAACCGTGTTCGGGAAGACCCCAATAGGAATAAGGAAGTATACCGGTCTTTAAATCTTCTTCTAATCTACTCCATTTTTTGGCAGCTCTGAAAAATCCTTCCGCAAAATCATCACCAATGCCTCTTCTGTATGCGATCATCTTCAGAAACTCATTAGCGAATTCTATCTCTCCTAACTTTCGGAAGTCCAGATCACAGTTTAATCTCTTGCCGGAACCAAAGATTCCCATTCTCTGTAGAGCCCTGATGTAAGTGAGACCTCTTGATGCTTCATATGCATTGATACCATACTTTTGAAGTAAATCAGTAGCGATATAGGTAGCAGAAGTCTGTCTACCCCCATGCTTAGACTTATCATAGGCGGTATAAAAAGTAGTCTCATGACATGTAGACTCGTTTCCGAAACCTGTATTCGTTCTTTCCTTGCAGCCCAGATGGCAACCGATACAGGCTTGAAGTCTTGCGCTTTCGTGTGGATCCCAGAATCTGTTTTGCGGCTTTTTACGGCCAAATTTGGAAAACCATGACGCATCAAGGTTTTTCAGATCCGTGCCGTATTTTACCTGAGCCCATAATCTTGCCTCCATCAATCCTTTTGGGTCCGCAATCTGAATACCCCCCATTCCAATCACACTGATGGCCTTCAGATTCTTTGACCCCCAAATTCCCCCAAAGCCTCCCTGGCCCGAGGCGTTCCCAGCATCATGAATGAGGCAGGCGATTCGGGCAAGGTTCTCACCGGCGGGACCAATGGTCAATACCGCTGGCCGCTGAGTCGTTCTTTGTTCCGAATCCAGTTCAACCCACTTGTCATATCCGCGACCGCTCACTTCTCGCCAGATCTCCTCCTGAGTTTTCCATGTATCGAGGCCCCATAAATGTTGGGCCTCTTTAACCTTCACCTCCTCATTTCTTATGTCAATCCAGACGGGTTTATCCGCCTTTCCTTCGATGACGATTCCATCCCAGCCTGCATATTTCAGCATGGGAGCGAATCTTCCACCAAAATTGCTCCGCGTAAACCATTCGATGGGAGAAGACTGAACACCAATCCCCTGGACCTCGGTTCTCGCAGAGGCTCCAGGGACCAGTGTCCCCGAGAGCGGGGAGGTCATGATAGTCACGACATTGTCCGGGTGAAAACCACTAATGGTCTTATCCTTGACCAGGTCCCAGAAAATTGCCGAACCCATTCCATGACCACCGACCCATTGTTCATAATCCCTTGTGTCAATAGTTGAGGTTTTTCTATCCGTTAGGTTGATTCTTAAGATCTTGCCAGCATATCCATTCATCTTGGGACCTCACGTCATTTATTGATCCTTTTTCTACTCGAAACCTTATCTAAACCTCAACGTTGACCTTAACCTTGTTTTGTTAGGTTTCAATCTACGGGATACCCCAGCTTTTTCCAGCCCTCTCCCCTCAAATTGACCCTGTAACCTGTATCGCCTTTCTGCTCGGGGATCTTCTTTGTGAACTGAATTGCCTTTAGGGGGCATACCTCCACACAAGCCTGTTTCCCTTTCACCCCACCTTTCTCACTCCAAAAAGGAGCATTAGAGCAGAGATCGCACTTGAGGGCTTTCTTCTTATCAGGGTTCCACAATGCCCTACCTGGATCATAGGGACACGCTTGAATACAAGACTTGCAGCCGATGCATTTTTTTATGTCGACGATTCTGATATTTCCATTCTTCTTATCAACATAGAGTGCTTTCTCAGGACAGGCCTCGACACAAGGAGGTTCTACACACTGCCTGCACTGGGCCACAGTGAGGTCATCAGGAAATTTCTCAAAGGAATTTTGCAAAACCTGTATTCTCGCCAGAGAGAGATTTTCAATCCCTTCATGAACCAACGAGCATGCCAGCATACAGGATAAACAGCCCTGACATTTCTTGGTATCGACAAGAAGATATCCCTCGGAGGCCGGAATCGCTGCAATGGCGTTATCTACCCATATTAATTTTTGGAAAACACCACCGACTCCTGCACCCATGGCTACTTTTCCTGTCAGTCTTAAGAAATTTCTTCGAGAGATATGGTTTTTCTTTTTTCGATCTGACACAGACCTATGCCTTTCTTGTTTTTCGCCAGTATATTAATGGAGTGATTTTCATGTCAAGCATAATTTCCCATTTTGATTCACCTGATGGTGTTATCTAAATAAAATAGAGTGAACTCTTTGATCTCACAGGAGCTATTGTCTAAATATTTTTATAGACAGGGGCAATAAATTTTTGTTATATAAAAGAAAATTTAAATTTGTTTTAAAAGAGAGACGCATGTTCCTTACCGCAGACCCAAAGGAAATCAAGCGAGGGAAGTTAACCGACATCGAAATGTACATGTGGCGGTCGGTTTAAAGAACCCCTCACCCCGTTCGTTCAAAACAGAAAGATCCTTTGGGACCCTCTAAAACCGCAGGCCATACGAACATATGTTCTTGAACAACTTCCTCATTTCGATCTTTAAATACCGCCTTTACTTTATTCAGGACGAATCCCGTCCGGAGATAGGAAAGAGGTTATGAAGGAAGCCATGCTTTATCATCCTTTAAAGGATGGGAAGGTACAATGTATTCTTTGCAACCATCAATGCATCATCCCTTCTTCAAAGAAAGGGATTTGTGGAGTGAGGGAGAATCGGGAGGGGAAGCTTTACACCCTTGTCTACGGCCGTGCGATCTCCCTGAATGTGGACCCTGTCGAAAAGAAACCTCTCTTTCATCTTTTCCCTGGATCGACCTCTTTCTCTATCGCTACAGTCGGTTGCAATTTCCGGTGTCTCCAATGTCAGAATCATGATATCTCACAGATGCCGAGGGATGAGGAGGGTCGGGTTGAAGGCTCAGCCATCTCCCCTTCTAAAATTATTTCTTTAACGAAACAATACCATTGCCGTTCCATCTCCTACACATATACGGAGCCGACCATCTATTTTGAATATGCCTACGAAACCGCTCGCCGAGCCCATCAAGAAGGGATTAAAAATATCTTCGTCACCAATGGCTATATGACCGAGGATGCCCTGAAGACTATCCAACCCTATTTAGATGCAGCCAATGTTGATTTAAAAAGCTTCCGGGAGAAATTTTATAAGGAAGTTTGTGGGGCAACATTGAAGCCGATTCTGGAGAACCTCAAACGGATGAAAGAGATGGGAATCTGGGTAGAGATCACCACCCTCGTCATTCCCACTCTGAATGATTCCAACGAGGAATTTGAGGAGATCGCACAATTCATCCTTTCCTTAGGGGCGGAAGTGCCCTGGCATCTCTCTGCTTTCTATCCCACGTATAAAATGTTGAACCCTCCGAGAACCTCCCCCTCGTTGCTTCATCGAGCAAGAGAGATTGGTATCAAGGCAGGGCTTCGATATGTCTATTGTGGAAATATTCCTGGCGAGGAAGGCGAGGACACCTTCTGCCCTTCCTGTAACCGCAAAGTGATTGAACGGGTAGGGTTTCGTGTGACCAGAAATGATGTGATGAATGGAAAATGCCGTCATTGCCATGGGAATATTGAGGGTGTGTGGAATTGAATTATCCATCTTCATCCGCCTACGCAGGAGACCACGGCCTTGGCCGTGGAGGAATGCGTTAATGCGCGATATACCATTTCAGCGATCAATCTATCATGCTTCGGCGGATTTCGCTCACCGGCGGATGACCCACCGAAGCCTTGGCACTTGCGCTCCGAAGTGAGCTTCAGCGCCCAAGGGCGTAGGTGGGTATGGTTTTGGGGGACCACGGGCTTGCCCGGGGGCTCCATTTCGAAATTAGCATTTTTCAATGTTCAATAGGAAATAAAAGGGTGGGGCGAACTCAGACTAGCAATCGGAAGATGATCTGGACCATCGGAGGTGGCAAAGGAGGAAGTGGGAAGAGTTTTATCACCGTCAATATGGGAATTTGCCTTTCGAAATTGGGTGCCCGGGTTGTCCTCATTGATGCCGATTTAGGAGGAGCGAATCTTCACACGTTTCTTGGAATTTCACCTCCCGCCCTTTCCCTTTCTGATTTCATCAAGAAGAGAGTCCCTCATCTTCGTGAAGTTCTCATCCCAACCACCATCCCAAACCTTCAACTCTTGACCGGAGCACAGGATCTCCTGAATGCAGCAGATGCAAAGAGTGTTCAGAAGCGAAAACTAGTTCGTTCGATTCAAAGTTTGGGGAGCGAAATGATCCTTGTGGATTTAGGGGCAGGCAATTCCGTCAGCGTCTTGGATTTCTTCTTGATGTCTGATGGAGGGATCCTGGTCGTGACGCCTGAACCTACGTCAGTTGAAAACACCTATCGATTTCTTAAGAGTGCTTTTTATCGGAGGCTGAGGCAATCGGTGTCCTCTCTGTCGGTGAAGGCCTTGATTGACGGAGCAATGGATCGAAAGAATGAGATGGGGATTCAAAACCCGCATGACCTCGTTAAAGCAGTGAGACGGATAAATGAGGGAGAGGCTGATAGAATCATGGAGGAAGTAGAGACTTTCCATCCGAATCTGATTCTCAATCAAGTCCGTTCAAAGAAAGATATTGAGATTGGATTTTCGATCCGAAGTGCCTGCTTAAAATATTTTGGTATCCACCTTCATTATTTAGGCTATGTGGTCTATGATCAGGATGTGAGCAATTCCATCCGGAGAAGAAGGCCTCTGGTTCTGGAAAATTCCCGATCCAGGGCTGCCCAATGCATCATGGAGATCGCCTCTAAGTTAGCGAACAGTCAGTAAAAAATTTATCATCGAAATCCGTTCAGGCATGAAATCGATTAAAGACCAGACTTATTATGAAATCTTGGAGGTCATCCCAACGGCTACGGATAAAGAGATCCAGAGGGCTTATGAGCATGCCAAAGAGACTTTTCATACTGATTCATTGGCTGTTTATTCTCTTTTTTCCGAAGGGGAGGTCAGAGAAATACAATCCGCCATCGAAGAGGCCTATCGGGTTCTCATGGATGGGGCATTGCGGAGGAGTTACGACCAATCTCACTTCCAAACCATTGGGGGACAGCCACCTGAGAAGCCTTCTGATGCTCAAGGGGTTTCCAGAGAAAAAAAGCCCTCCCTCTCCTTTACAGGGATTTCTTTTAATCCGGATGAGGAACTCTATCGTGGAAAGACCCTGAAACAGATCCGGGAAAGAATGGGTGTGGAACTCCAGATCATCTCCAAGGAGACAAAGATTAGTATAAAGGTGTTGGAGTGGATTGAGGAGGAAGCCTTTGAAAAACTTCCGGCCTTGGTTTACCTCAAGGGGTTTTTAAAAGTCTATGCTCAATCTCTCGGGTTGAACCCCCAAAAAGTAGTTGAGGAATATCTCCTCCTAATCGAAGAGTCTAAAAAGAAATAAAGTTAAATCTAAATTCGAAGTTCGAAATCTAGAATTCAGTCAGAGCGTGAGGCGTAAGCCGTAAGGGGTCTATTATGGTGCTGTCGTTATGCTGTTTTGCCGTGTGGCCGTTAAATCCAAAACCGCAGCACTGCAACACCGCAATACAAAGAATGACGCCTCACCCCTTACGAATCACGACTTCGATATTCGTCTATCTGTGGTAGGCAGGAACCTTGACATTGGCATAGTAAAATGGGGATTAGGGTTTCTCGGTAGTGAGATCTGCTATTTTGGAATTCATCTGCTGAGCAATCGTGCTATTAAATCCGGTGATCCTCTCTCGGATCATTCCCTCCTTATCAATGATGAAGGTGGTCGGAATGGAAGTGACTCTATAGTTCCTCGCCACCTCTTCGGGAGCCATCACGATAGGGTAGGGGATGTCCATGGACTTGGCAAAGTTGCGAACGACTGTTGCATCCCCTTTATCCAAACTGATCCCAATCATCTCAAATCCGTTTTCTCGATAGGTCTTATAGAGCTGAATGAAGTGGGGTATGGATTCGCGACAGGGTCCACACCAGGTTGCCCAGAAGTCGAGGAGAACAACTTTTCCCTTGAGATTGGAAAGAGTAATCTCCTGATCATTGAGGGTTTTGAGAGTGAAATCCGGGGCCAAACCTGGAGAGGGTTTCTTTTCTTTAGCACAATGGGGAAGAAGGAATAACCATGAAATGCATAGGAAAAGGACAAGAAAAGATTTGGAATGGGATCGTTTCATATATAAATGTCAAATGCCAAAGTTCAAATGCCAAATCCAATACAAAGCTCAAATGTTTGGATTTTCTGATTTAGAGCTTTGGCATTCATTTGACATTTAGTTTTTGATATTTAGATTTTGGTTAGCACTATAGACCCTTTTCCATCAAGGCTTTTAAGCGAGCCTTTGGCACCGCACCCACAATTTGATCAAGAATTTTTCCGCCTTTGAAAAGAATCAGGGTAGGAATTCCCCTTACCCCATATTGGCTGGGTATCGCAGGGCTCTCATCCACGTTCAGCTTGGTCACCTTAATTTTACCCAAAAACTCCTTTGCGAGTTCCTCAACAATTGGACTGATACTACGGCACGGGCCACACCAAGTAGCCCAGAAATCGACCAGTACGGGAAGGTCTGAATTGAGAACCTCTGACGCAAAATTCTTATCATTGACTTGAACCAAACTAGACTCTTCTGCCATTTTCTACTCCTTTACGTTTAATGAATTATTTGCAATTGTAACTGATGGAAATGGATTTCGCCATGCACCATGTTAGGTGCATGGCAGCCCTGAACCCAAATTGGTTCAGGGCGCCCATCTAAAGGAAATTTTATAGTCTTCTTTCCAATACATAATTGGCTAGGGCGTAAAGGGCTTCTTTCTCCTTCGAGTCAGGGAAGAGATGAAGATGGGCCTTCGCTTTTTCGACATACTTCCTTGCTTTTTCCCAAGTATATTGGATTCCATGATGTCGTTCAATAATCTCCACTACTCGGAAAAAGTCATCTTTGGTAATAGGGTTAGACTCCACCGTATGGCGAATGAAAGCCTCTTCCTCTTGATTGCAATGATGAAGTGTGGAGATGAGAGGAAGGGTGATTTTACCATCTTGGAGGTCAATCCCAATCTTCTTTCCAAATTCCTCCTCGTTGGAAGTATAATCGAGATGATCATCAATGAGTTGAAAGGCGATGCCAATATTCAACCCGAACTCGGTCAGAGCCCTTTCCTTTTCCTCTGATACATTTCCCAGGATGGCGCCGATCTGTGTGGCGGCTGAGATGAGGTAAGCCGTTTTGTGGGTGATAATGGAAAGATAACCTTCCTCTGTCAGGGAAAGGTCCTTGGTTCTGACCCATTCTTCTATCTCTCCTTCTGCCATAACAGTAGTCGCCCTGGAAATGGTCTGGATGATCTTCCAATTTCCACTTTCCACCATCCGGGTGAAACATTTTGTGAAAAGGAAATCGCCAACGAGGACACACACTTCATTTCCCCATTTGAAATTAGCTGATTTAATGCCTCTCCGTAAATTGGCCTTATCCACGACATCATCATGGAGCAGGGTGGCTGTATGAATAAATTCGATAAGACTTGCCATGGAGATGTGATTTTCTCCAGCGTACCCACATAATTTCGCTGAGAGCATTAAAAGTTTTGCTCGGAATCGTTTCCCTCCGCTCAGGAGGAGGTATTCACCAATGGCGGAGATAATCGGTACAGTGGATTCTAAGTTCCGTCGGAACTCTCGATCCACTTTTTCTAAATCATCCCCGATACATTCGAGGACGATTTCCAGGGAAGAGGTCTTCTCTTTCATGAGCTGGCACGAACGGTTGTCATGATTCATACTCA
>Ga0209450_10001137_pt1 | contig 13309 bp, 10 predicted proteins | sample FrelakmetLWP11LW_FD_187149 | JGI IMG/M metagenome (GOLD analysis project Ga0209450, IMG submission 187149) | Freshwater lake sediment microbial communities from the University of Notre Dame, USA, for methane emissions studies - LWP11 LW (SPAdes)... | ecosystem: Environmental > Aquatic >... | reverse complement strand
TGTTTGTGCTCCATCTGGTCAATAGATCTGCGGCCGGCAGATCCTGAATCAGCCAAACAATTCAAACCAATCAGATCTGTCATGGATACATCAATGGTCTCTGGTCAGATTTGAGCATCATGAATGTGAGCACCACCCACATGTACGGCATGCGTGACTAAATTTTGGTCACAGATCACAGACACTTTGAGTCCTTTTCTTCCTCGATCAGTTGGTTTCTGCCTAATCCTTGTGATCCGTCCATGGATTTCACAGTGAATGTATCAGTAATTACGAAATCATTCTTACCTAAGGTAGTATTTTCAACAATCAATTCTCGATACAGTTGTTCGAGTATTTGGTATTTAGCAATCAAATTAAAATAATAGTAATATGTGTTTTTTGCAATCCCGAACTGGTCTTTAATGTAGGATATCTTCATCCCATTATCAGCCATAAAAACATACCATTGAGGACTTGCTTCAAATCAATGGTTCTTTTCCGACCACATGTTGCTTTTTGTGCTGTTCAATCACATCCGAAATCCGCTGAATGAAGGTAGATTTTAAGTGATCAAACGTATCCTTATAGAATTTGGTTGAGGATAATTTTGAGAAACTATCGAATAATCTTGCTTAAAATCAAACATTGAATCCGATTTTAAGCAAGAATATAAAATACAAATTATTTTAATTCTTCCAACGAAGATCGTATTTCTGGACACCCTCTAAAATAATCAGATACTACATTGATAGATATGACTCAAAAATGATTTACTGGAAAGAATAGTAAATCACTTTTGAATTTTTTACCAATGTTGTATTTCCGGACACCCTCTAAAATAATCAGATACTACATTGATAGATATGACTCAAAAATGATTTACTGGAAAGAATAGTAAATCACTTTTGAATTTTTACCAATGTTGTATTTCTGGACACCCTCTAAATTCATAAGTTATCTTGATGGTGAATATATCAATGATTTATGGGAACTCTCGAAAATCTTGAATTTGATGATGAGCCCTCCCTACCTCGACTATATTTTGATTTAGAAGGAAGCTATGATCTGTATTATGTGGAATTCCGCCCAGACACTGATAAAGTTTACCTTGGAACTTACCGTGATAATCATGATACTTTTCCTCAGTATCCAGATAATGAGACAGATGAATCTTGTGACATCTACGAGAAGTTATATGACATAGCACTTAAGAGCCTTCATCACAGAGCTATGAATGATGTTCAATGATGGCAAGTTACACAGTTAAAAGAAGAAAATAATGATGCTCCAGGGTCTGCTTTATCCGTAATGTGTATGCTTCAAGGCATTTCACCACTCGATACTCAAAGTGTTCCCAATTATCTTTCTAAATTACCAACCGACAAAGCAAGTCAGTTGGTTCATCTGGTTTGCTGACTTATCCAGACAAGAAATATATTTAAACTATCAATGTTTACTTTTGGCTTTGATTTTTAATCTGATAGAAGGTGTCTTTATTACAGGTATTGACATTTTAACCCGACTTTGAGTTTTACTTACAGGTTGAACAGGAGCTTGAGCAGGATTTTTTGATACCTGTGAAGAGTCGCCATTAAAATCAGTCAAGATTTTATTGAGTTGTGCTGCAGTGGTTGGTTTGTCTTCATTATCGTTTTTTTGTCCACCCACCGAAATTTGTCTTGCATAAACTTTGTTAACGATCGGTTTCAAATAATATTCAACGGATTGTTTACACTCAATAATTTCTTCTTTTTTACGATCGGATGGTTCATTTGTACTGGGATCAACAGCATTTAACCAATCAATAGTGTTCAAAATTAACTGATTTGCATAACTTCTCTCATCTATTGTTAAAGCGTCTTGATATTCGGAATCATTAATTGTTGTCTGGGATGCTCTCAAATATTTTTCAAATGTGTTACGATATTCGACTACTTCTTTTTTAAGTTCATCAGCACCGCGATACTTATCAGCATCCTCAATCATTTTCTGTATCTCTTCTTCAGTTAATCGCCCGCTTTCTTTAGTAATTGTCACTGTTTGAGTCGCTTGACTCTCCTGCTCAAAAGCAGTGACATTTAGAATACCGTTTGCATCCATCTTGAATGTGACTTCAATTTTAGGCACGCCTCTAATTGCCTTCGGAATTCCTTTCAATTCAAATGTTCCTAAGAGATGATTATCTTTTGTAAATTTGCGTTCTCCTTCATATACTTGAACTAGAACACTAGATTGATTATCTTCAACTGTTGAAAACATTGATGATTTTTCACAAGGTATAGTCGAATTTCTCGGAATAATTGTTGCCATTAAGCCTCCGGTCGTTTCAATACCTAATGATAATGGAATGACATCGACCAATAACAAGTCTTTAGTTGTTCCACTTGCATCAGATTTTGATAGAATGGTACCTTGGATTGCTGCACCAGATGCAACAGCTTCGTCAGGGTTGACACTTTTATTCAACTGTTTACCATCGAAGAAGTTGGTTAGAATTTCTTGAACTTTCGGAATACGTGTTGCACCACCAACTAAAACGACTTCATCGACATCTTTTTTCTCAATTTCCGCATCATTTAATACTTTTTTAAGTGGTTCCATGCAATCGTTAAATAGGTCAATACATAGAGCTTCAAATGTAGTTCTTGTTACTTGGCAGTGGAAATCGACCCCATCATATAATGAATCAATTTCGACGCGAACTGATTGTAATTGAGATAATTGATTCTTTGTGGTTTCGGCAACATTTTTTAATTTTCTCAATGATTTAATACAGTTGTCTGGTATCTTGATTTTTTGTTGTGTTTCAAAGATATTACGTAAATGGGTCATCAAACGATTATCAAAATCTTCTCCCCCTAGGTGAGTGTTTCCAGAAGTAGCTTTGACTTCAAAAATACCATTATTTAACTCCAGTAGTGAAACATCTAGTGTACCACCACCAAGATCGAAAATGATCACATTACTAATACCTATGTTATGTAATCCATAACATAAACAAGCAGCAGTCGGTTCATTAATAATTCTTAGACAATTAAGTCCCGCAATTTGGGCAGCATTTTTAGTCGCTGTCCGTTGGGCATCATTGAAATAGGCGGGTACCGTGATCACCGCATCGACCACTTTCTTCCCGAGATATTCTTCCGCACTAGATCTCATTTTGGCTAGAACCATTGCTGAAATTTCTTCCGGCTTAAAAGTTTTGATACCATCATCAAACTCAACTTCAATAATTGGTCTATCTTGGTTATCTGGTTTAATTATGAAAGAATAATGTCGCAAATCATCTTGTAATGCAGGATCATTATATTGTTTTCCAATAATACGTTTGATATCATACATGGTTCTCCTAGCATTGGTACTAGATTGTTGTTTGGCATTTTCACCAACCAGTCTCTCAGTTCCAATAAATGCTACCCAACTAGGTGTCGTTCGGTTACCCAAATCGTTTGGTATAATCACGACATGATCATTCACCCATACAGCAACACAAGAAAAGGTGGTTCCCAAATCAATACCAATACAACCATTGTAAATCTCTTTTTTATCAGACATATGATCAATTATAAAATTATACATATAATTTTAATTTCAATTTCACACGCAACACATACAGAAATTAGTATATTGTTTTTGGTTTAATACCAACATAGTAATTTACACATTAGATAGAAGTAAACGATAGAGTTTACTTTATTCATTAAGGTGACAATGAGATGAATATATGGTGGTCTCTTACCTTGTTTTAGAGGTGTATCGCCTGACTGTTTCCCAAATATTTCTGTCACTATTTATATAAATATTTCTCACATCATCTAGTTCAGATATATCTATCTGAAGACTATTCATAATAAAGAATGTTGTATATTCATCTATATATGATGAATATGAATTTGATCCCAGTACTTCTTTCTCAAAATTCATCAATTGTTTCATGAAACAGGGATTCGGTAGTACCCGGCGACTTTTTCTTACATTATGGAATGATACGGCAAGATCCGTGAACGTATATCTAATCAGATATGCCAAAACAAATGTGGGTGATCGGCTCACACCTGCCATGCAATGAATCAGGATGGATCCTTTATTGATTGATTTGTTAATAATTGACGAAATAATGTATAGTGCTTCTGATATATCATAAATCTCATCGTCCACGATTTCGAAGTGATAATACTTTATATCGTTTTGGTCAGTAACAGTTGATAATTCATATAAACATTCCTTCGCAACATTGATAACAGTTTGAATTTGGTTGGTTTTAATGAAAGCATCATTGACATCTTGAATACCACCAATGTATAAATGATCAATGATTTGTGTCATTACAATAATTTGATAAAGGTCAAAACCAAGACAATTAGTCAAATCAAATTTTCCGCCCAATAAACAAGAAAATTATGAGAGAAAGTGTCATAATATGTGTAAATATTATGACCAATATTGGTCTTGGTCTTGGTACCAATATTCATGGATAGTTTGTTGGTGAATTGTTCCCGAAAGTATGGACAATAAACTCATAAATTTGTTGGTTTGTGAGTTATATTTGAGTCATTTCATAGAATTTTCGATATCAATTATTTTGATCATCATCAACGGATTTATTTTACATATTTTCTGCCATTTAATAATCATCTCTTACCCCCTGACTGAAATGGTCTACATTCAGTCCTATATTTGGCAGGTATTTGGTCCATTGATTGAGGACATACTTTCGCATCACGGCAAAGCATTAATTCACTACATTTACACGTGTCAATAAAATCATCAGGACATATGTCTGACTTCGTTGATGACATTTTTTCCTTGAACAATCCAGCTAGTAATTCTAGACAATGTCTATTAATTAGCTCATGTTCATAATATACTGCTAATATGTATAGATTTTCATCTAAACTATTCTCAAACCATTCATTTCGATAGAAAATATATTCAATACCTTTTTTAATCTTTGTCCAAGTAACTGTATCTTTGTCAGACAATGTATCATCTAATTCTCTGCTTGGAAGAGTATTTATTAACCTACATAATTTAACGATAATCGGTTCATCTGGTGTATTCACGATTTTCCCCTGTTCAAGTGTCCACTTAACACCTCCAGATCCATAAATGATATCTGACCTAAAATCTTTGTTGTATACCAACAAAAAACGTGCTGACTCTAATAATCGCATGTTGTGTTGTTGCATTATATTGGCATATATTGGACCATATTTAATTATCGATACACACCTCTCGTTGGCTGTTACCAACAATTCCCTTTGTTTTTTACCAGCATTCCCAGGGTCCATTGCCCTAATAATGACATGAACAGTCAGAGCTGGACATATCTTGTACGCCATTTCCATGTTCGTAAGCAAATCATCGAAGAATACCATTTGCAAAATTGATTCGATTGACATCTGCATCGCATTAATCGTACCTTCGCCCACATCAAACTCATCTATTTTAATGGCATATAGAATCAAAGACTGTTTTATTTTCCGGAAGTTTGTGCTTTTTATCGCAATCACGTCACCGAAATATTTCAGACCAATCGCATACACAAATGGATACATTTGATGTTCATTTACTCCCGTTTCACTACATTTTTTAAACAATGAATGTAATAAGTTTCGATGTAAATCAGACCCTTCCTCATATATCAACTCAATCATATTTTCAGGCTCAATTATATTTTCAGTCTCAACCATTGTTATGTTATAATTATATAGTGATATATTATTTTGTCAATTTTATTTTAGAAAAATATTAGTTTGTATTTTAAATATGAAAATTGATTCTATAATCAAAATATTACGAGATCCTGTTATAATCTCGTAAAAATGAATGAATTTGTCGAACATATTCATTCAGCATATAAAACAATTGTTGATAATATTTTGACATTTCATCGAGATATTCAACTATCGGACGATGACAATTTATGGGATACAGTTACATTAAATACCGACAAGTTAGACAAATATTTACATATTTGTCTAACTGAGAGATTCTCTCAGTATTTGCAATCATACTTGACAAGTCAAAACATGTCATTTTGACATATACTGATCACAATTGGTGTGTTCCTCGTTGTTCTATTCAATCAACTGACAAAGATCAATCGAATGATCAATTACATTGTGATAATAATTTAAATGTTATAATTAATAGATTAATCGGTGTAAAGACATACATAAAAAGACATTTATAAAAACAATTGTCAGATATTCATTTGTATATTTAGTTGAAATTGATGACACTCATTCTCTTTACAATAGTGATCCAAACAGAGTAGATCCACACAATATGTGGTATTATTATACCACATATAATCATTTAAAACTGTTTACATTTTCTCAATTCATTTTTTATCCATTTACGAGAAATACAAACGAGTATTTAACAATATTTTCGACCCATTTAAAAGCGACTTAGTATTAGATATAGATGGTACATTATTGACATCCTACATGTTCACAGATTTCTTAAATCAATACACAATCACAGCGGATCATTATTTACTCAAGTATTGGCCACCTGATCATATAAGTGATCAAAATTCACAGCTTAGATATATTTGGATGCGTCCATATGCATATGAATTTTTGGACAGAATGCATAACTTGACCAACATATCTTATTGGACTGCATCCAACCAAAATTTTTAAAATGTTATTAAAAGTGCTCATTTAGATCATTATAGTGATTATGTTCATTATTATGATGAGTGTGTAGTTACAAACGATCTAATATATAAATCCTTGGATTTTATTAATAATAAATATCCAAGACCCTTATATGATCAGTCTAAAACACTAATGACAGACGTTTATTATGCCAATAAACAATATAATCAAAATAATTGTATTCTTATTAGCACATGGGATGTAATTGATGTTAATACATCAGCCCAGACATTTTACTACAAATATGATAATGTATTAACAACTATGTCTAATTATGTTGGTTATATCAGTGACAAATATATACATGATAATATGACCATTCCACAAATACTTGCGAGTAATCACTGCTTAAATTATGTTATCAAGCGCCCACTCACATTACCAAAAACAACTACGGATAGTGAGCCGTCTACCCCTAAAGCATCGGCTGTATATAATTAACCACCGTATGGTTGAAATTGTCGATAACATTTGTGCACATTTATGTACCATGTGATAAATCATAGAGTAAGTGTGTGATTGGAATCTCAACCCGTGCATAAACGTTATTAATTGGTGTAATTAATAATTTGTTATAATGGGCAAATTTAGGTTTTGGACAAATTGGATCAATTGCATCTGGTGGGTGTTGTATCGCATCCTTGATTTCAAGATGTATTTGCAAATTAGGATTAATGTGTGAAATTTTGCCCATTACAGACAATGTTATATAAAAACTGGACCTATTTTGAAGATATATTTTATTTCTTGAGTATTATCATACGGTAATTTAATGTATTGGTAACTATTTGCTTTAATTGTGTTATATATTCGTCCCTTTTGATCACACAGTGTCTAATCAATGTTCGATGCATTCTCGATACAAATGAGTGATAACATATATGTACTGTCGAGATTTAAATCTCGCAAATAAATCGCCATTAATGAATCAATCCATCAATCGTAATACAACTAACAAGTTATATGTGTTACTAAATGTGGGAATATTATCATTGTCACTATTTGTAGTCGGGCGTCTCATTACTCAATAAGATAACAGAAGTTGACTCTATAATTACAGATATTTCGAATTGCGTCTGGTAATATGTTGTCCATCTTCATAACTTTGTGGGGTTACATTGTATTAAAATTGCGTAATCATATAAAATTATAAAAATTGATTTAATGCATTCATTTTATTATCTAAATATAATAATATATTTATAGTAGATATGGCATCAAAATCTACCTTTAGTTGGGATGTGGATACTTGGGAATCACTTGATTGTTATTTTAATCAAAATAAAGTTTTAACACAACATCAGTTAGATTCGTATAATAACTTGGTTGATTACCTCATACCACAAATTATTGAAAGAAATAATCCCGTAACTATTGCGACTGATCATGATGGCAAAGAATTCCGAAAAAGTTTGGTGATTGAATTTGGTCAAACATATCTGAGTAAACCACTTATTCATGAAAACACTGATGTAATTAAATCATTGTATCCAAATGAAGCTAGATTACGCGGATTAACATATGCAGCGCCAATGTTCATTGATGTTAAATATACCATAACCAAATCTGACGGAGGGAAACCGGTGACACAAACTGAAACAATCAATAAGATACCTTTCCTCAAATTACCAGTAATGTTGCATTCGAAATATTGTCACTTGAGTGATCATAACGAGAGCAGTCTACCTGAACTGGGTGAATGTGAATATGATCAAGGTGGTTATTTTATTGTTAATGGTAGTGAAAAAGTTATTGTTTCACAAGAAAGAGTGGCAGAAAACCAAGTTTTTGTTTTTACTCCACCGAAAACAATAACAGGCAAATTTACTCATATAGCTGAGATTAAAACAGCAATTGACCAAAGATTTTACCCGATTAAGACAAATCTGGTCAAACTATCGAAGGAACCAACTGCCAGATCACGGAACCAGTCACGGAATCAGGCAGCTGAAAAAGGTTACGTTAGTGGTAGGTGTTTGTATGTGCGTATGCCTCTCATTAAGGAGGATATCCCCCTCTTTATTATGTTCAGAGCTCTAGGCATCTTACAAGAAAAAGAAATGTTTGAGATGATTCTACCTGATTTAGACACAATCGGATCCAATTATACCAATTTTCTAATACCTTCTGTTGGCGAAGCCCGTGTCGCGACTGCGGGTGGCGGTAAAATTATTGGCATTACCACACAAGAGGCAGCATTAAAATATTTAGCGGAAAGGTTAAATATCACCTTTAGTCAATCATTTAAGGATCAACATGCTGATTGTCAAATCAAATATGTTAAAGATGTGCTGACTCGTGAACTATTCCCACACATAGGGCAAATTGGACAACAAATTGGCCAAACTTTCAGGAAAAAAGCATTCTTCCTTGGCTATATGACACGTAAACTGATCGATTGCTATTTCGGTGTGAGACCGTTTGATGATCGTGACCATTATGGGAATAAACGTGTTGATTTGGCGGGGCATCTTCTCAACAAGTTATTCCGAGCACATTTTATCAAATTGATTAGGGATTTGAGGGGCAAACTATTACCTTTAATGACTGATACAGCCAAAATTCCCCAACAAATTCGTGATTTGATCAGGGGGTGTAATATTGACTCTAAAATCAAATATGGTCTGGCCACAGGTAATTGGAACACACAAAAGAGTAGTTTATCATCAAGCAACAAAGGTATCGCACAGGTATTAAATAGATTGTCATTCGCTGGTGCTCTATCACATACTCGTCGTATTCAATCACCATTGGAAAGAGCTGGAAGTAAAATCGTTCCGCCACGGCGTTTGCATGGAACGCATTATGGTATGTGTTGTCCAAATGAGACACCAGAAGGCCAACAAATTGGTATTGTTAAAAATTTGGCGATGCAAACCCATGTCACTATCCAAACAAGTGATTATCCAATGAGAATTATCTTGAACAAACTTGGTGTTATCGACTTAATTGAAACAGTTGCTAAGGATATTAATTGTTGTACAAAAATCTTTATTAACGGTGAATGGTTCGGAGTCATCAAAGAAAATATAACTTCCACATTGTACAATAGATTGAAGATTCTCAAGAGACACGGTGTCATTGTACCATATATATCCATTGCATGGTTTATCGAATGGAAGGAAATTCATATTCAAACTGACGGTGGTAGATATTCAAGACCCTTGTATATTGTGGAGAATGATGAACTATTAATTGGACAGTTATTTGATGATAACCCAGAGTTTCGGGAAAAACTAAGAAGTAAAGCCATTAAGTGGCCTCACTTATTGATGGGTCTCAAAATTGATGCCAAAACAGCTCAATTGGACAATGGTGGAGTCATTGAATATCTGGATACTAATGAGATAGAAACATCAATGATTGCAATGACACATTATGATATGACTCTCAATGCGCAAGCAAAAGAACAAGACAGTCATTATGTTAAATATACTCATTGTGAAATTCATCCGATGATGATGATGGGAGTAGTTGCCTCAATGATTCCATTCTCTGATCACAACCAGTCACCCAGAAATTGCTACCAGTCATCGATGGCCAAACAATCAATTGGGTATTATGTCACTAACTATAATTCCCGTATGGATACACTTGCTCATGTCTTGGTTTACGGACATAAACCACTTGTGTCGACACGTACAGCCAAATATGTGATTATGGACAAACTGCCGCACGGTGTAACATCAATGTTGTTATATGCGTGCTATACTGGTTATAATCAAGAAGATTCTATTATTGTAAACGGAGACGCCGTGGAACGAGGATTCTTCAATACAATATTTTTCAGAACGTATCTTGATAAAGCGGTCAAAAATAGATCGGTAACTACAGCAACTGAACGATTTACCAAACCCGAACCAGATAAAAATCCGACACGTGATGCGAAAATTGGTGGCACATACGATGCCATTGACCGTGATGGTGTACCAATTCTTGGTAAAAAGGTACGTCCGGGTGACGTGATTATTGGTAAGGTTATAGAGATGAAGGAAACAAAAGAAAAAGACCATGAATTTATTTATAAGGATGTCAGTACACCCATCAAACAAAATGAACATGGGGAAGTTGATAAAGTTATTCCAGACCCAGAAGGGAAGATTCTACCTTACAATGCAGAAGGAAACAGAATTGTTAAGGCACGTGTCAGTGTCTTAAGGAAACCAGAAATAGGTGATAAATTTGCCAGCAGATATTCACAAAAGGGTACAACAGGTATCTTATACAAATCGTATGATATGCCATTCACATGTGGTGGTTTGGTCCCTGATATGATTATGAACCCACACGGTATTCCATCACGTATGACTGTTGGTAAATTATTGGAGACCTTGCTGGGTAGAGTAGCTGTCTGTACTGGTAAGATGCAAGATGCTACACCATTTGTTTCTTACAATTTCGAATCATTCAAACAAACACTCAAGACTTTCGGCATGGATGAGCTCGGTAATGAAGTTATGTATAATGGACAAACCGGACGCATGTTTGATGTAACATTCTTCTATGGACCCACATATTACCAACGGCTCAAACATATGGTCGATGATAAAGTCCATTGTTTAAAAGCTGACCATGAAGTTTTGACAACAGCTGGATGGAAATCAATCACACACGTGACACTCGAAGATCAAGTGGCAACAATTAAAAATGGATTATTGGTGTATGATAAACCAATTAAAATCCTACAGTTCCCTGATTACTCTGGTAAGATGTATCATATCAAGAATCAGCAGATTGACCTCGACGTTACACTCAATCACAGAATGTGGGTGTCTGCCCCATATGGAAGGAAAAAAGAGTGGTTACCATATCAATTAGTTCAAGCTGAAAACATTGTTGGTAAACATGTCAAATATCAGAAAAATGCACAATGGAATCAACCAGATTATCAATTCATTTTACCTGCAATTGATCAAGAATCAGAGAAAATATTTGATATGGATGCGTGGTTAACATTCTTCGGTATCTGGATCGCAGAAGGTTGGACAACAACAAGCACACGTGTGCAAATTTGCCAATGTAAAGAAAGAGTGATGAATGTCATATTTGATGCCATAGAAAAACTTGGTTATAGTAGATCCAACTCCAATGATGACAAAATTACTATTTGTGACAAACAACTACATTCATATCTGAGTACATATAGTGTTTATGACCCTAATAAATATCTACCATCATGGGTCTGGGAATTAAGTCAACAACAATGTCAGAAGTTGATTTACAATATGCAATTGGGTGATGGAACATTTAAACATGAAGGTGGCTCTTGTTACTACACATCATCAGTTAAATTAGCAGATGAGTTCATGCGTCTCTGTCTCCACGCTGGGTGGTCATCAAACAAGACAAAACATCTCGAAGCCGGACATTCGACATTGCATGAAGGAAGACAAATCACAGCGCAATATGATATGTGGAGATTAAGTGTTATTAAGAGCAAAAATTACCCAGCAGTTAATCATGGACATCATAAAGAACAAAATATCCAAATTGAGGAAGTATATGATTATACTGGCCCAGTATACTGTTTACAAGTACCCAGTGAGGTATTTTACGTCAGACGTAACGGATTGCCCGTCTGGACAGGTAATTCACGTGAAAGTGGGCCAGTACAACTCCTAACTCGCCAGCCAGCTGAAGGGCGGTCCCGAGACGGGGGGCTCCGTTTGGGAGAGATGGAGCGAGACGTGTTCATCGCGCACGGTATTCCAAAGTTCCTAAAAGAGCGAATGATGGACTCTTCTGATCTGTTTAAGGTTTATGTTAGTAAAAAAGAGGAAGCAATTATTGTGGGCAACGCAGAAACCAATGTATTTAAATATAACGGACAACCAATTAAAGATGATGAAATTATGCAGATACAACTACCATACGCCATGAAACTTCTGTTGCAGGAATTGGAGAGTATGGGTATTGATATCCGACTCAAAGTAAACTAAACAATGGATTATTCAAGATTAAATTACTTTGATATTTTTGAAAATTTGAAAAAGTCATTTATTTTATCCAAAATAAATAAAATAAATGAGCTCAAGACATCCGATTAAAATAACAGTTCTAAAACCTAAGATCATCCTAAAAATCCGACAGACAACTGAACAAAAGAAATCATATATGTGCCAAGAACCCTTATGTCAAAAATGTGCATTATTTGGTTATAATGAAGGTTGCTGTCGTTATTGTTATGATCACAAAAAAGATGGAATGACAAATCTAAAAGGGAAATATTGTATTGAAGAAAAATGTGCATTGATCGCAAGTTTCGGTTATAATGAAGATAGGAAACCATTATATTGCTCTGCTCATAAAAAACCAGAAATGATTGATGTTGTTCACCCTAAATGTCGCAAAAATGGCTGTGAAACTGACCCAAGTTATGCCTATATAGGAACAAAAACTCCAATATTTTGTACAAAACATAAAAAAGAAGGTATGATTAATGTGAAAAATAAAATATGCCAAGAAGATGGATGTACATCAGAAGCTAATTTCGGCTATCAAGGTTCAAATAAAGTCATATTTTGTGATAAGGGGCTGGTCCAAAATTATTTTATGATTCACAACATATTATTACATCAATATATCGTGAATCATAAAATTCTCATGAAGAATTTAATATTGTTAAATTCTATCTGTGAATCATAATTTAACGAGAT
>Ga0209450_10001136_pt1 | contig 13313 bp, 14 predicted proteins | sample FrelakmetLWP11LW_FD_187149 | JGI IMG/M metagenome (GOLD analysis project Ga0209450, IMG submission 187149) | Freshwater lake sediment microbial communities from the University of Notre Dame, USA, for methane emissions studies - LWP11 LW (SPAdes)... | ecosystem: Environmental > Aquatic >... | reverse complement strand
TGAGGGGAGGGCTCTTTACATGGTCAGCGGCAGCCGGCCGTTGCCCAAGGAGGCTCCGGGGAGGATCGTGATCATTACCGGAACCGTGCAGAACGGACAGCTGATCCACATGAGGAGAGTGCACAGTCGATGAAACCAGTGATCAGTCATCAGTGAACAGTAAACAGTTGAAGAGTAAAGACAAGAAAGCAGCGATCAGTCATCAGTGACCAGTGCCCAGTTATCAGGGAGGATTCTCATGAGTGAATTGATCCATGCGAAGAGCTTCAGGGATTTAATTGTTTACAAAAAAGCGCGCGCGGTCGCCAAAAGGATTTTTGAGATTTCGAAGACGTTCCCTAAGGAGGAGCGCTATTCTTTGACTGATCAGGTGCGGCGCTCATCCCGATCCATTGGCGGACAGATCGCTGAGGCTTGGGCAAAGAGACGCTATGAAAAGCATTTCGTAAGCAAGCTTAGCGACGCGGATGGAGAGCAGCTGGAAACCCAACACTGGATTGAAACAGCCGAAGACTGTGAATATCTGACTTCATCACAGGCAACTGAGGTCAATGACGAACTTTCAGAGATCGGCCGGATGCTTAACTCTATGATGAACAAGGCCGACCAATTTTGTTCGTAACTTCTCTGATCAGTGACCTTTGTCTATCGTTTTGAGTATGTTTTCACCGATGACTGATCACTGATCACTGATCACTTTCTCCTAGGAGTTCAGATCGTGAGAATCTCGGGACGAGTTGTGAAGAAGCGTCTCTACGCCGGCACCAAGAGCGAGCATGAGGGGCTCGTTCTGGTCACCGCTGAGGGAGAGTTCAAGCTGCTGCGCAAAGGCGGCAACCCCTTCTGGGATGAAACACTCGCCGAACTCGAAGGGAAAGAGATCGAGGCCGAGGGCACCTTGAGGGAAACAAGGTTCACCACGGCTCGATGGACTGTCCTGCCTTGAAAAATCAGATTTTTCACGTGTTAAGGACAGCACTTGAGAACCCCATGGATCAGGGAGTGAAGAACATGCTTAGGGGGTTTTGGATAACTGTTGAAAAGTTCTTGATTCTTGTCTCTGTGTGCCTTCCAATCCTGATGAATCCGGTTGCTCTGTGGGATGCAATTGCGGCCGGACCAACTCCTGGAGACGTTGTTAACTGCGATATTCAGCGCGGTCCCTGCACCCAAGAGCTGGCGGGCATGGCCGTTACCCTGGATATTCTGCCCAGGCCCGTCAAAGCGATGAAGGATTTGAAATTCCGGGTGACTCTCTCAGGTGAAAAGCCGGCCAGGGCAGCCCACATCGATCTGGGAATGCCGGGAATGGACATGGGGCCCAACCGTGTTGAACTCAGGCCCGTGACGGACAAGGTCTATGAAGGGCAGGGGGTCATTGTGCGATGCCCCAGCGGCCGGAGAACTTGGAAGGCAACTGTTACCCTGCCGGAATCCGGCAAAGTCGAGTTCCTCTTTGATGTCATCTATTGACGCGCTGTATTTCATTTTCCTGGCTACAGGCTTCACCGTAGGATTCGGCCACTGCATAGGCATGTGCGGCCCGATCGTGGTCTCCCTTTCTTTGAACTTGAAAGAGAAGAGCGTTTTCATCCCCCACCTCCTTTACAACACAGGAAGGGTCATCACGTACGCCGTCCTTGGAGGTCTTGCAGGGATCCTCAGCTCTTTCACAATGCTGACCTCCTCCATTGTCAGCCTCCAGAAGGGTGTGCTCGTTTTTGCAGGAGTACTAGTTCTCCTTATGGGACTGGCCATGGGTGGGTGGATTCCCCTGGGGCGAATCTTTGGAGAGGGCGTCGCCGGAAGCAATGTCCTCTCGAAATGGTTTCGCAGGCTCTGCGCGGCCCGGTCATCGAGCCTCTACCTGCCGCTCGGTTTGCTGCTCGGGCTCCTTCCATGCGGACCTGTGTACACCGCCCTGATCGCGTCGGCAAGAGCAGGAATGAATGCAAGCAGCGCCCTGCAGGGCTTTTGGTCAGGCGCCGGTCTGATGCTCGCCTTCGGCATCGGGACGGTCCCCGCTCTGCTTCTCGTGGGGAGACTGGCCGGCCTTGGGTGGATCAAGTCCAGAGGGGTGATTTACAAGATCGGATCGGTTCTCATGATCCTGGTGGGGGCTTATTTCGTGGTCCAGGGAATTCGATACTAGAGGGGACGGACCCGCGTGCAAATGAGCCGGTGCGCGGATCAGGGTCCTCCTTCATGAAGGGCTTTCTTGAGCCCTCCTTCTTGCATGGTCCACTACCTTCCCTGCACACAAGCCGCATAAAGCTTTTTCCACGAAAAAATACGGGTTTCACTTTATAGACATTGGGGATTCAATCGACTGTAGTTGAGCTATCCCGAATCAGCCGGAAACAGGCCCTCCAGGGAGCCGTGGGAGAGCGGCGTTTGGCACGGCCTGCGACGGGAGTTCACGGTTTCAGGCTAGAAAAAACACAAAGGCGGTGTATTGAAGAAGTGAAGGCTGGCCGGCTGACGGTTGAAATGCCGCTCGTTTGGATGGGATTCGATCCATTCAACGGGGACGCGCTTGTTTTGGCATACGAGGTGGCTTTGATCTCAGGGAAGGGAGGCTCAACATGGGCTACACGAAGGAAGATCTGGAAAAAAAGCTTTTGGAAATGTATCCGGAAATAAAGGCATTCGGGCTTTCCTTGTCACTCGAATTCGACAAGGGAAAAGACGCCTGGGTCGTGAGCCTTGAAAAAGGGGCACATAGGCGCCACGCCTTTCTTAACAAGAAGGATGCTGACGCCTGTTTGGGAGGCAATGTTTGTATCTATCTTGGAATGCTGATTGCCCAGTACATCAAAGACATTGAATTGCTCGTCACAAAGAAGCACTAACTTGCTCCTGATCGGACCGATGCTGGATTAATGAACACGATGCGGGGCATCCGGCGGGGTGTAACCCCATTCTTGTCCTGGATGTCTTCGAACACGCTTTCATGATCGACTACGGTTTGAAAAGAGCCGATTACATCACTACTTTCTTCAAGAGCATTGACTGGAAGGCAGCAGAAGGAAGACTCAAGTAGATCGACCTTGTGATCCCCCAGGGCAAAGAAGGAATGCCCTGCAGGCTGCAGAGCTGTCCCTTTGGAATGATGTCGATTATGGAGGAATCCCCTGAGCGGAGCGGGCCGATCGAGCAGCTCTAGAGAAATTCTTTGCAGTCGGGCAACATCTGGAGCGTGACTCATCAAGTCGCTCTATTCGGCGAGGGCCACAAGGTGGTCATCTTTCCAATCCGTCATATATTGGAATGGATTGACGTTCTTTCCGTTTTTCTCTATCTCATAATGGAGGTGGTGACCCGTGCTTCTTCCTGAGTTGCCCATGTATCCGATCACCTCGCCTCTATCCACATGCTGCCCCTTCTTGACGGAGGCACTGTGCAAATGGCCGTATGTCGTCTCATAGACCGAATCATGCTTTATTCGGACGGTCATTCCTAGGGGACCATCTTTTCCAACAAAAGTCACTGTCCCTTTAGCGGGAGCCATGATCGGTGTTTTTTCAGCTCCAGCAATATCCACCCCGGGATGAAATTGTTCCTTGCCGGTAAACGGGCTGATCCTCACCCCGTAGGAGGATGAAATCCATGATCCCTGAGAATCTACCGGAGACACGGAAGGCGTGCGATCCAACTTTTCTTGCCTTCCTTGAAGGGCACCGACCATCTGTTGCAAGTCCGCATCCAGTTGGCGGATGTCTGACGCTGATAGAGAGGCTGCATGAGTCTTGGGGGTCTTTGCAGAGGGATGGATCGTCGTGAAAGGGGATTTGGAGGAAAGCGCTGTGTTTTGGGACGTGAGTTCCACTCCCCCTTGTCCTATTTTACCCCCACCGGGGCCCTGCGGTTTCAATCCTAGGTAGCTCTGAACATACCCGGCCTTTTCTCTGATGCCCGAAATCTCTCGGGTCAAATACTCAATCCTATTTTCTTGATCTTGAATCTGACTCTTGGCCACTCGGTTTTCCATTTCCAAGCGCTGAGATTCCTGCTCAACTTGTTGGAAACGATACATGCTCCAAGCCCCGGCAGAGGCCATAAAGAGAAGAATGCCGGATGCGAGAAAAACAGCACTCAACACAAGAACAGGTACAGAGATGCTGAAGACCCTCTTCTGTGGGCTGGAGGGCACCAAGAGAATAGTGAATTTTCTTTTTGTACGCATGGAAGGACCCCTTTACTTATCGAAGTGAAGAGAATACACTGCCACGTATCTTTTTTCAGACAGGTATTATCGCGCTGTGCACGACGAAGATGGTCTCAACGGAAAAGACGTCTGGATACCTGGCTGATATTGCTAAAATAATAATCGACCATCGTGATCATCTCTTCAGAGCCTTCTGTTTCAACACACACCTCTAAGTCTAATAGCTTCAATTATTGTGCCATTCTTCCGGCTCTCATCCTGAAGAAAGCCCGTGGTTCGGTGCGGGAGCAATCTGAACATGATGCTGGTCTGAGGACTTGGGCATTTGATCGTGACGTCTGGGCTAGCTCTTGACTTCTACTGAGGTCAGTAGGATTCTATCGGGGCGTTGGGACTTTCTATTTTGGTGTCCCAATTCCTGTTTGCTTTGTGGTGCCTGCCGCGCCATTGGCAGGAAGCCCGAAGAGAGTTCAGAGGCGGAAACGGAGGGGTCTTTCATGACAGAAACAAGGAGAACATACTGTGGCCTGTGCCATCCGCGATGCGGTCTTCTGTTGGAAATGGAAGACGGCAGAGCGGTCAAGGTCACAGGAGACGCGCAGCACCCCATCACCAGGGGGCGCACGTGCAGTCGCGGAAAACTGATGCTCGACCATGTGTATCACAAGGATCGGCTCAACGCCCCGCTCAAGCGCAAAGGGGAGCGGGGTTCGGGGCAATGGGAACGCATCGCGTGGAACCGTGCATTGGACGAGGTTGCGGAGAAAATCGCTTCTCTGCGCGACAAACACGGTGCAGAGACCCTGGCCTTCAGCCATGGTACCAAACGGACCTATCACTGGGACGAGCGAAGGTTCTTCAACCTTTTTGGCTCACCCAATATCTTCGGGGCTAACAATGTCTGCATGTGCCCGAGCCAGGCTGTCGAATACGCCACCTACGGCGGCTTTGCCTGGGGCGATGTGATGCAAACAAAGTGCGTGGTATTGTGGGGGCATGCGCCTTCTCACTCCGATCCCATCGGTCTGTACGGCATGATTCTCGCGGCCAAGAAAAACGGGGCTCGGCTCATCGTGGTGGACCCCCGTCGCATTCCCGAGGCGGAAAAGGCCGACCTGTTCCTCCAAATCCGGCCGGGAACCGATGTGGCCCTGATGCTGGGCTGGCTGAGAGTGATTATCGGGGAGGGGTTGTACGACCGGGATTTCGTGGCAAAGTGGACTGTCGGATTTGAGGATCTGAAGGCCGCTGTAGCGGAATACACGCCCGAGCGGGTGGCAGCGATCACGTGGCTCACCCCGGAGCAGGTGGTCCAGTCCGCTAGGCTCTATGCCACGACAAAACCCGCGATGATAACCTGGGGTTTCGGTCTGGACAAGCAGGGTGTCAACGCCACCCAGGCCGCCAGGGCGCGAACCATCCTGAGGGCGATTAGCGGAAACCTGGATATCCCGGGTGGGGAGCCTCTGGGTTGGGCAGACCCGATCGGCAAGATCATCGGCAATGACGGGTTGGAGTTCAATGAGGCGCTTCCCCCGGAGCAGCGGGCCAAGCAACTGGGCGCTGATGAATATCCCTTTTTCGGTTTCCCGGGCTGGGAGAAAAACGCGGAGGCCAACCGCCGTCTTCCCCGCGACTACATGCATCCGCCCCTTGCCGACATGACAAGCGTGGCCCACGCCCGGGCCGTCTGTGACGCTATCATCGCCGGGAAGCCTTATCCGGTCACAGCAGCCATATCTCTTGCCAGCAATCCTTTGCTGTCGCTCGCCAACACGCGGCACGTCCATGAGGCCCTGAAGGCACTTCAGCTTTATGTGGTGGCGGAATACTACCTTACCCCTTCTGCCGCCTTGGCTGATTATGTTTTTCCCATCTGCTCCACCATAGAAACAACCGAGCTTTGGTTGACTCCGTCCTTCTGTGTGGCTTGCCCAAGAGGGATCGAGCCTCTCCACGAGCGTCGCAATCCTTATGACTTCTGGCGGGGGCTGGCAGTCCGGTTGGGGCAGAAGGAGCATTGGCCATGGGAGACGGTGGATCAGGTGTGGGACTGGTGCTTGGCGCCTGTGGGCCTGACCTTCCAGCAGCTGGTGGAGAAGAACGGGCTCTTCGGCCAGAGAGAGTACCGGCGCTATGAGCGATTCGGTTTCGGCACGCCGTCAGGCAAAGTGGAGCTCCGATCCAGCATCTTCGAGGACCTAGGTTGCGAGCCCCTTCCGGTGTACAGGGAGATGCCCCACAGCCCTGCGGGATCGCCTCATCTTCACAAGGATTATCCGCTGGTCCTGATCACAGGAAGCCGGTTCACACCCATGTATCACTCGGAACAGCGCCAGATCGAAAAGGCGCGAAAACCGAACCCGGACCCCCTCGTCACCCTCCATCCGGACACGGCAGGGGAGTTGGGTGTTGCGGACGGGGACTGGGTGAAGGTGGCCACGCCCCAGGGCAGTGTTCGGGTAAAAGCCCATCTGACCGATATCCTGCACCCCCGCATGGTGGACGTGCAGCACGGCTGGTGGTTTCCAGAGAGGAAGGGGACAGAACCCGAATTGTTCGGGGTCTTCGAGTCCAATGCCAACATGCTCTGTCCTGACGGACCGGAGTTCTGCAGCCCGGAGATCGGAGGTTGGCCCCACACCGCCCTGCTGTGTCGGATAGAAAAGCTCTAGAGAGGACAGGAGGATCTTAGATATAAGAAATGAGCTACACTCCCGGCAGCGTGGGTGCCGGGAGTCTGCTCAAGCCTTTTCTTTCTCATATCCCAGGGCTGTGTAGTAGATGGCCCGGTCAAAGAACAGAACCGCGCGGTTGTTCAAGTCCAAGCCCTTGTGCAGATCCCAATATCCATGTTCGTCTCGAAGTTGAGGATACCGGCATCGGTATCTCGGGAGAGGACCGCTTGCGCCTTTTCACGGAGTTTTTCAGGACCAAGAATGCCAGGGCTTTCACGCAAGAGGGAACGGGCTTGGGGCTCGTGATCGTGAAAGAGATTCTGGACTTCATCAACGGCAAGATTCAAGTGGAAAGCGAAGTAGGGAAGGGCACTCGCTTCATCGTCCGTCTTCCCTGCATCTGAGAAGTGAAAACACGCCCGCTTGCCCCGGCAAAATCTGTGTCGAAGAAAACGCGATGTGTTCAATCTAGGGCTTACTCAGGGAGTGATCCCTGTTCTATGGAGGACACCATGAGAAAAAGTTGAATTTTAAGATAATGCGGCTCAATTTGAGTTTAGTCAAAAGGGGTAAGCTTCTAATCTTCAAGTGTATAAAACAGGAGGCCTTGTGTATCTTTTTCTGCAAATGGAGACATCGCGCAATTCCTGGGTCACCCCAGCTCACTGACATAACCATTCGAAATCCATGGAAATCATTTTGAAACCCCTGATGGCCCCAATTTTGCTCCCTCTTTTAGAAGCAATCTTCCCTCAGGCTCTTGAGACGACCCCCTGAGAGCAGTCCCTTTTTGTCAGTGTAGATCTCTCAGGTGCCGCTAGAAAGCCCTCAGGGGTGACGTTCACCCCGTTTTTGTTGGATGAGCAAACAGTGGTTGAGGAGTCCCTTATAGCTTGCTGCCTGGCGTCTGCTGTGTTCGTTGACACAGGGTTATTGCTTCGCTTGGGTTTCGCCGACTGAAAAAGGTTAGTTCCCTTGACCACATATTATTCCTTTCCTGCTGCACACCGCAAATGCAACTATCCAACGGTGCAGCTTGCATGCTGTTGATATCAAAGAAAGGTGGGCGAACGTAAAGTGGTTCAAAGGAATACAAAAACATGGTAAATGGAGCGTGATTTCTTTTAGGGGAATGATAATGAGGAACTTATTCGGAACCTTACTCATCCTGCTCATGGCGTTTTTTGACTGTGGTGTGTGCGCCCAGCCACATGAAGCGCTTTTTTCCGCACCGACAGATGGGATTCAGGTAACCCTCCCTTCAGTAAATCCGCACGTGGTGCTGCGCCAGCAATTGGTAACAGTGCGATCTGCTCTTCTTGGGGGTGGTGATGAGCCAGTCGTCTATTTGAACCCCTTTGCCGATACTCATTTGAAAGCTGAGTGGGAACGAACGGATTGGAGTCAAAATGGCTGTTTTTGCTGGTTCGGACACATTGAACAAGAACCGTCATCCGAAGTTGTTTTAGTATGGGACGGTTCCAAGTTAGCTGCTTCAATCACAATTATGGATCGGAAGTACACTGTACGGCATTTAAGGGACGCCCTTCACTTGGTGCGAGAAGTGGATCTAACTCCCCCTCAGGTGTCTTCCTCTGCCGTTCGAGTTGCGACTTTCGCTTTGCAGGCAGTTCCGTCTGGCTTTGAAACAGAGGTTCTGAACCTGGTCAATCAGGAAAGGCTCGCAGAGAACCTTCATCCGCTCACCTGGGATAACCAACTTCATGAGGCAGCCCGCGACCATTCAGAGGACATGGCCATAAACAATTACTTTAGTCACAGTAGCCTTGATGGAAGAACGGTTTTGGATCGCATTGAAGATGCTGGTTATCAATGGGGGGCAGCCGGTGAAAACATTGCAGCCGGATACTCGACGCCACAGTCTGTCGTAAACGGATGGATGAATAGTGCCGGCCACCGTCAAAACATACTGAGCTCCCACTACTGTGATTTGGGCGTTGGCTATGCCTATGATCCATCGAGCGCATATGATCATTACTGGACACAGGACTTTGGACGTAGAATGGGAGTAATTTCCTGTCCAGGCTCAGTAAACCAGCCGCCTTCAGCCAGTTTCATGGCAACACCTATTTCAGGGCCGTCTCCTTTGGTTGTGCAATTCGATGCTTCTGTTTCCATGGACCCTGAGGGCGGGCCTCTCTCTTTCGATTGGGATTTTGGTGATGGGCAGACCGGCGCAGGCAGAACGCCTTCACACACCTATACAAGGGCTGGTGCATATACGGTAGCTCTGACCGTTACGGACGATCGAGGGTCCTCAGACAGTCTGGTAAGAACGAACTGCATCACCGTGAGCGATTCTTCCGCGAACAAGTACGCTCTCGTTATCCATATTGAAGGCCAAGGCACGGCGGTCATGAGTCCGCCCGGCGGTAGTTACACTCCAGGGGCCGTGGTCATTGTGACTGCCACTCCCTCTGAAGGGTGGGGGTTTAGCGAATGGAGCGGTGACCTTACGAGCCCCGATAATCCAGTATCGATAACTATGAATTCCCCAAAAAGCCTGAGCGCGACTTTCACACAAGCTGGTTTCACACAATCTGGGAATAGTGATCCGGTTGTGAGGAGTGGTGGCTCTGGAGGCGGTTGTTTCATAGCCGCTATGAGTTCCTGGTTCTAGATTGGTATTTCTTGGCGCCTCGCGAACTCGGCTTATATCTCCTGATCAAAGTCATTGGGTGGTTCAGGTCGTCTACCGAAAAAGCGAGAGCTCTGGAATGATTTAGATTTTTGCAACCAATCGCCTCATTTGCTTTCCATTTGGTGTTCTCAGTAGGATGGTTCCTAACGATCTATTCCGGTGAATGCTATCGTATCTTAGGTCATTTTTGCAGACTGTTCGGAACGAGCGATTAAGAAACTTCCAATTGGACGGTTGACCTGAATCCCGAACTTTCGAGGGATGCGCAGGTTCGGATTCATTTGGCAATCGGTGGTGGAGAATCGTTCGGATCCGCGACGGACTTGGATCAGTAATCACTCGTTCTTGGGCGACCCCGTATCCCCAGCGGACCTCCTCCCATGAGCCATGAAATCGAGACGCGTCCTGGAAGGTGATCTTCGTCCTCTTTCGCTCAAAACGCCACCTCTCAGCAAACCTCGGTCTTGCTCCTCCTTACGTTCAGGGCACACCATACCAGCTCGCAGGCGCTCGTCCACCGCAATCCTCCAGTCCTCAACATGCTTTGCCAAGGGTGCGCTTGACACACAACGGCGGATTCCCCTATACTCCTCCCATCTGAAAGCGACTTCTTATCACCTCACCGAGAAAGGCAGCGCGCTGATGCCCGATATCCCGGCGTGCTGCAAGGACCTGTACCGGGGGTATTGCGCCATCTTTGGTGAGCAGGAGGCGAACAGGGTCAACGACCTGATCGCAAAGACCAATCACAGGCGCTAAAGGAGGATCGTGCAATGAGGGTGCAAGGATGGACCGCGGCAGCTGGATGGACGACGCTCGTGATGCTCATGCTGGCCGTAACAGGATCCTGCGGCGCGCATCATCAGGGATACCACGCTGACATGGACCGTGCGCTGACCGAGAACCAGGTCATAGCGAAGGTGAACGAACTGTTCCTGTGCACGGACCGGAAGGACTGGCAGTGCGTGAAGAACGTCTTCGCGCCCCAGGTGCTCTTCGACATGACCTCGCTCGCAGGCGGCCAGCCCGCGACCCTGACGGGCGGGCAGATCGCGTCGGCATGGGAGAAGGGCCTGAAGGACCTCGCGGCGGTCCACCACCAGGCCGGGAACTACACGGCCGCGGTCCGGGGGAGCGAGGCCGATGTGTTCTGCTACGGCATCGCCTACCATTACCTCCCGAACCCGACCGAGCGGAACACCCGCGTCTTCGTGGGCAGCTACGACCTGCACCTGGTCCGGTCCGAAGCGGGCTGGAAGATCGACCGGTTCAAGTTCAACATGAAGTTCATCGACGGGAACAGGGACCTGGAAGGATCATCGAAGAAATAAGCGCGCGGAAGGTGCGCCCCCGCTCACAAACACCTTGGTCTATGGGAGCTCACGCCCAGCCCCCTGCCCCGAAGCACCAAATCGCAGCCTTTGTCAACCGAGCCCCATATCGATTATTCCCACCGGGGTGTAGGCCCCTATGGGCCGGAGGCGGACACGCAGGTCTGCCCTTCCGATAACGGGCTTTATCACCCCACCTTAGGTCAAAACAACCGATATGACTTGAGTTGGTAAGCATGCGACGCACAGGCGTGTTTCCCGCTTTCCACTACGCTACGCTATACGTAGCCGACTGACCTGCAGGCAAATTTGAAGAGCTCCCGGAGTTGAGGGATCCTAGATTGGGACGGAATGAGAATTTTTCGATGTCGGCGACGGGGGTAGTCTGCAACAGATTCATCCCTTCCAAAATTACGAGGCTTAGAGTTAGAATAGCTGGGCATTGGCTACTGTGGATGGGTTGGAGTTTAATGCCCCGGGAGTGAGTTTGTAGGACTGCCACGGACGGCTTTGGCCAGTTCTGCCATGAGCCTCAACTGGGCGTTAACCTTCCAGAGTATGAGGGAGGTCGCTGTGGCTTCTGAGGTTTCAACCTTAAGAATAACATTGAGGTTGTTGATGGCCTTTGTCGTCATGTCAGCAGCATTTTTCGGGTCCGCAGGCACTGTCGCATGGTTCCAAGCTTGGCTCTACATAGTGATTCAGTTCTTCTTCTGGACGGTGACGGCGGTATGGTTGAAGAAACGCAACCCCCAATTGCTCAAAGACCGAATGGCTTTCATAAAACCGACTGCAAAGCGCTGGGACAAAGTCATCTTAATCACATCCACCATCGTTTTCTTTCCCTATCTCCTGATGCCAGGGCTCGATGCAGTCCGATACCGATGGTCATCGGTTCCTCCGGCCATCGCGGTCCTCGGCTTTGTAGGAGTTATTGTCTCACTGCTCCTGATCTTTTGGGTCATGCGCGTAAATACATACCTGTCCCGCTTTGTGGAGGTTCAAAGGGAAAGAGGGCATAAAGTGATCACCTCAGGACCATACCAGTATGTTCGTCATCCCCCGTATGTGGGCGTGATCATTCTTCTGTAATTCATTCCAGTTGCCCTGGGTTCCCTCTGGACTATGATCCCAGCCTCAGTTCTGAGTTTTCTTTTTGTCATCTGGACTCATTTTGAAGACAAAACGCTTCACGAGGAACTTGAGGGATACCAGTCATATTCAACAAAGGTCAAATACAGACTCCTACCTGGGATCTGGCAAATTCCTCTGCACGGTTTTTCACTCTCCCCGATAAGGATCGTTTTGTTATGTTTAAGGAAAACATGGGAGTGCAGGTGGGAGACAGTGGACAAGGCTCACTTCATGGCATATCAACAGATAATACGGGAATTCAATGCTTTGAAAAAGGTGTGGACTCACGATGAAGGAAATCCGTGACTATGGCTATAAGTATCTCGTTCGGCCCCGTGGGCCCGGGCGTGCTGGATCTCCTCTGCAACAACGACAAGTTTGGAGAACTGAAACAGGAGCTGGCAATCGACCCCGATTCAACCCTCCTCTTCTTCAATACCGAAGGGGCCACCGACCCCGAGAACTACCGTGAGATCGTCTGGCACGGAAAATTTGAAGGATCCCGTTTTTGCAGACCTATGAGTTGCGATTAGAGTCGCCAAGCCGGTTTTTCTTGACACAGCAGCGGGTTTCCTTCCTAATAAACAAAGTGTTTCCCCCTCCATTAACCTTCAGAGAGGAGGTGCATCATGGAGAAGTCTCTCAAGATGTGCCTACTTATCCCAACAGGACAAGGTCCTGTTGGGAGCTATGCTCATCAACCAACCTGCAAAGGGGATGTCTGAGAAGGGCGAAACAAAATGCAGTGCAACCACGCGTAAAACGGGGAGGTGATACCATGTATTTTATGAATATTTGTACCTGGGATCCAAAGGATGCAAAAAAGGTGAGAGAGAGAAGGAAGAAATGGAAATGGCCGAAAAAGGTAAGAGTCGTATTTGAGTTTCTTGATCTTCAGGGCTGCCGGGTGATCAATGTCATCGATACGGATGACAAAGGCCTGATTGCGAGTCGCTCTGACTGGGTAGATGTTCTTGTATTTGAAACTTTTCCGGTTTACCCGATCGGCGATACAAAAAAGAAGCTATCGTCAAAATAAAGTGCACAGCCGTTCCGTGTGCTCAAGCTTGCACCACCTAGCTGGGAAATTTTTCGTTTTGACGCGGATCCGATCGTCCTGGATGAGGGTTTGAACAATGATCAGTAAAAACGAAATCATTGAAAAGGCGTATCAATGCGGTTTTGGAGACATCGGTTTTACCGCGGCGGATCCTTTTGAAACCCAAAAAGAACTGCTGCAGGAGCGTTATCAGGATTATGAATGGGTCTTTAGAGCCGGTCTGGACCTGGTGGCCGGCACAGACCCCAAACAAATCCTTCCCCAGGCCAAAACCATTATT
>Ga0209450_10001135_pt1 | contig 13313 bp, 8 predicted proteins | sample FrelakmetLWP11LW_FD_187149 | JGI IMG/M metagenome (GOLD analysis project Ga0209450, IMG submission 187149) | Freshwater lake sediment microbial communities from the University of Notre Dame, USA, for methane emissions studies - LWP11 LW (SPAdes)... | ecosystem: Environmental > Aquatic >... | reverse complement strand
GGCGGATGGCAACCTGTTGCCCCGGGGGAAATACCCTTTACGCCAGACGACAGAATTCCTGAATCATTGAGCAAAGAAGGCATTCAGAATGTGATTTCAGCTTTCAGGGAGGCGGCAAGACGATCCAGGATTGCCGGCTTTAAGGTGATCGAAATACATAGTGCTCACGGATACCTCCTGCATGAATTTCTTTCACCGGTCAGTAACCAGCGTTCGGATGAATACGGAGGTTCTTTCCAAAACCGTACCCGCCTCCTTCGACAGGTGGTCGAAGCTGTTAAATCTGAGTGGCCTGCAGAGAATCCTCTTTTTGTCCGGATCTCTTCAACCGATTGGACAGAAGGTGGATGGACCCTGGAGGAAACTGTAAAACTGGCTTACATTTTAAAAGAGATGGGAGTCGATCTTATTGATTGTTCATCCGGTGGTAATGTTTATGATGCCAGGATTCCTTTCAGTCCTGGTTACCAGGTCCCGTTTTCAGAAGCAGTGAGGAAATCAGGCATTCTGACCGGAACGGTTGGATTGATAACGACTGCAAAGCAGGCTGAATCAATTCTTAATGAAGAAAAAGCCGATCTCGTACTGTTTGGCAGGGAGCTTCTGAGAAATCCCTATTTCCCGCTGCTTGCCGCAAAAGAGCTGGGAGAAGAAGTACCATGGCCTTTGCAATACCTCAGAGCTAAATAAATCAGAAAATTAAACCATGATTTTGACCCGATGAAGTGCATTATTTATTCTGGCAAATAATGTCACTATTCATGCCTTATCGATTCTATTGGTTTGAGTTCAGCTGCTCTTTTTGCAGGAAGGTACCCAAAAGTTATGCCTATAATTACTGAAAAGCCAAATGCAATGAAGACAGAGTAAAGAGTAAGACTGGTTTTAACTTCTGTAAAGGCCGCAATTCCCAGTGAAAGGAGAATTCCCAGGAAAACTCCTATCAGACCTCCTGTAAGACTAATTGCCATTGCCTCCATCACAAACTGTCCCAGAATATCGGATCTCCGTCCTCCCACAGCCCGCCTGATACCTATTTCCTGCGTCCGCTCCAGTACCGAAGCCAACATAATGTTCATTATACCTATTCCCCCAACGATAAGTGAAATTGCGGCAATTGAAGCCAGTAGCAGGTTGTAAATCCGGCTTTCCTTTTTCTCCTGCTCCATCAGTTCATATGGGATTATAATGCTGAAATCGTCATTGTTGAAATGGCGTCGCGAAATAATGCTCCTGATAATCGAGGCAGATTCTAAAAGTCGTTCTGAGCTTTCAAGTTTAACGGTTACCTGTTTCAACTCACTTGAAAGCATGTTCGCCTTTGGTATCCTTTTTCCGAAAGTCGAAAGGGGGATATAAACATCATTGTTAAGGTCGCGTGCTGCCAGCTCCCCGACGGTCTCCGTGAAGAGAGCCTTTGTCTGGAGTACCCCGGTAACTTCAAACCACTGGTCTCCGAGTTTTATATTTTTGCCAAGAGGATCCTCATAGCTGAAAAGCTCATTTGCAATATTTGCCCCAAGAACACATACTTTTAAATGCCTGTTATAATGATCGGGGCTTATGAAGATTCCCTTTTCCACCCTGTAATTCAGGATATTTGTCACCTCCGGAGTCACGCCTATTACTGTGGCTTTGGACGACTTGTCGCCGTACATTGCCTCTACCTTAGCCTCTGATTGCGGTGCTATTCCTCTTACACCCGGAACAATTTCTGTTATTGCCCTGGTGTCCTCAAGTGACAAACCCCGGGAAAATTTTATCCGCATCTGTTCAAGATCAGAATCCGGAAGGTCCTTATCACGGATAATGATATTGCTTACACCAAGATCCTGATATTTTGCCATGGCTTGTTTTTTCGCTCCTTCGCCGATTGATATCATCGCAATGACAGAGGCTGTTCCGAATATTATTCCAAGCATTGTAAGAAATGACCTGAATTTATGGTCGCGAACTCCATAGATAGAAACTCTGATGTTTTCTCCAATCTGCATAAAAATATTTTTTACCTGGTTAAAATATTTTCCGGAAGTTCAAGCGACTGTTCCGGTTTAAGGTCACCTGAAATGATGGTATACATATTATTTGATGGGCCGGTCTTTACTTCGCTCTTTCTGATCTTTCCCCTCTTCTTTGTAAATACATAGAAGTGCTTATTTTCCTCAAGCAGACAGTTGTTTGGGACAAATATCTCATCTTCACTTTCATAAGTGATGTATTCGCAACTGACTGTCATACCGGGTTTTAGCCTCAGATCTGATCCGGTTATAATTACTTCTGTCAGGAATACTTTTTTTTCATCACGTTCAATGCACACTTTGCTGATATTTTTTAATTTCCCATGAAAAGGGACAGCTGGCAGAGCGTCAAGCCGGACAATAACGTCCAATCCAGGCTTTATTTTACTTATGTCATTTTCCATTACAAATCCCTTCACTTTCATGGTTCTGATATCCGGGATCCTTGCCACCGGGGCGCCCAGATACACTTCATCACCAACTTTGATAGTCTGACCGGTTCTCCAGTTCTCTTCAACCACGAAAACGCCGTCAAGCGGACTGGTGACAATGAGCCTGGCCAGGTCATTTTGTGCTGCTTTAAGTTCATTTTCTTTCTGAATAACCTTTATTTGTTGTATCCGGAAATCGAGGCTGTCGAGTTTCGGCCTCAGCTCAAGGCTCCTTTTTAATTTGTTAAGCCTTATTTCTGCCTGGCGAAATTCAAGCTCCAACACTTTTCTTATACCAGCCGATTCAAAACCTGACCCTTCTACCTCAAGCTTCTTAATATCGAATGAGGACTGCTCATTTTTGAGCTGTGCCTTAAGCTCCTGCAGGTTGTTGGTGATCTGAGCTTTCAGTTTGTTTGCGGAAGCAATTTCATTTTCAAGTGATTCTGACCTTTCTATAATAAATTTCTGAACTGATGATGGATCTACTTTTATTACCGGTTCCTCTTTGTGTACAACTTTACCATGCTCTGCAAGCCCGATAATTTTAAAATTGTATCCATATATATAGTTAATCCTCGGCATGCTCAGAAATGAGGCGTTCACTGCCTGCAGCTCTCCTGTTTCAATAACCGATTGCCTGAATGGTCCTTTCATTACAGAGTAGCCGTTGTCCTGTTTTTTGTTACATGAAATTGATAAAATAACAAGAGCTGTTATAAACTGGTAAAGCAATAGTTTATTATTCAGGATTTTAAAGCAATTTAATATTCTTTTCATTTTCTGTTTTCCTGATGGTTTAGCTTTATTTGGCTCCTGTTGTTTTAGCGGTCCCATTCGCTGTCTTTTCCTTCAACTCCAGCTTTTTGAGAAACGGATCGGACAGGGCAATTACATCGTTTTCATTAAGTCCTTCCAAAACAATGGCAAAATCGGTATTAATGGCACCGGTTTTTATATCATGGTGTTTAAATCCTTTCCCTGACTTTAAATAGACATATTCTTTCCCCTGCTCTTTAAAAAGGGATTCAAGAGGAATAAAAAGCACATCTTTAATTTCATTGACAATGATCTTACAGCTGACTGTAAGTCCCGGCAGAAGTGTACTGCTTTGTCCGGAGATCCTGATCTGAATGGGGAAAATTTTTATTTTTGATTTATAATCCTTATTCTGGGCTAGATTGGCGACTGATTCAACCCTTCCGGTATATACTGAATCTGAATAGGCATCAGGTCTTATTTCCACTCTCTGATCAGGGATGACCTTTGAAACATCCACTTCATTAATTTTGACTTCAGCCCTCATCTCTGAAAGATCAGGAAGCTCAATGATCTTTGATCCGGAATAAGGCTGGTCACCAACGGCCCATTTCTGGCCTGTATTCCAGTTTTCTTCCTTGATTGTAATACCCTTATCAGGACTCACAACAAAAAGATTATTCATTGAGCTGTTTGCATCTGCCAGTGTTGATGTCAGTTGTTTGATAGTCAGCGTTTTCTGAAGGAGATCCTCTTTGTGGATTACTTTCTTGTTTTCTATCTGTTCCATTGCCCGGTTAAGAGCAATTGTGGCTGATTCGAGTTTAAGTTTTATCTCTTTTTTAGTCACTTCCGGTTCATAAATTGCTGTTTCGGAGTTTATCCTTGATATTTCCTGCGAAATACGGGCTAACTCAAGATCAGCTTCAAGGTCCTCTATCTCTGATTGTTGTGTTGATTTCAGCTTTTCATACTCTGCTTTTGCAATTTCAAGCTGCTGTTCAGCCTGAATAATAGCCCTCTTGATCTCTGAAGGATCGAAGATCATTATTGTATCACCTTTTTCCACCTCCTCTCCATCTTCCACAATTTTAGCTATTTTAAGTGAACCATAACGATAGGAGATTGCAGGAGCCGAAACGGAGATTGACTTTACCGCCTCAACGGTACCCTGCTCGGTAAGCTCTTCGACGAAGATGCCTCTTTTTACTTTTGTTACCTGGATTTCAGATGCCTCCTTCCCTTTGCATGACCCCAGGATTATAAATAATAGGAATATGCTTCTTTTTAACATAAGGATTGGATTCTATTGGGGATTATGAGTTATTACTGTATCGGAACTTTCTCTATTCCTTTTTTCAGCAGTGATGAGACTGTTTGGAGGTTCGGATAAGGCAATTATTTCGTCACCTTTCAAACCCTTACTAATTATTGTATGAGAACTTCCTGACAGACCTGTCTCTACCTTTACAGGGATGAATTTTTTTCTCACTTTTACATAAACTACCCTGTTGCTATCCCTTTCAAATATAGATAATGTCGGTATAAACAGAGTATCCCGTACTTCCTTTAAAGTGATCTCACAATCGGCACTCAGGCCAGGTCTTATTTTCGAATGGCAGCTGTCAATATCGATTATCACTTCATAGAATTTAACTTTTGACTCTGAATATCTCTGGTTTGTCCGGCCCATAAGACTCTTCCTGTTAATTTTACCGGTAGTTACAAGTTTTTCGGCTGCATCGACAGTTATAAGCACTTTCTGTCCTTTTTCAATTACCTTATAATCTGCTTCTCCAACTTCGGCGGCAACCTGCATCCTGCTAATATCCGGGAACTGCAATACAGGAGTCCCCATAAACAGAACACTGCCTTCCCTTATCGGCCCACCCAATGTTCCTAATCCCTGAGGCCCCATTATGGTAAATACAGGAGATTCAGTTCTCATTACTATCCCATCGCGTTGTGCGATTATTGTCATGGAGTTAACCTGGTCGATCATTGTCTGCGCCTTTGATTTCTCCTGCATGATCCTGGCTTTAATTTGCTTTATCTCGTTTTCGCCTATCATTTTCCGGGCGGTAAGTTTTTTTTCAACCTTTACCTTCTCAATCAAAGCTTTCCTCATTTCAAGCTCCAGTAATTTCCTGTTCACATCGGTAGCGTATATCATATGCAATGAATCGAGTGACGCTATTTTCAGTTGTGCCTCACTTGTGGCAAGCTGAGCTTCAAGCAGGGCGATATTAAGCTGATTGTCGGCTTCAGTTTTTTTCAATTCGGCCCCAAGGTTCTCAATGGAGGTCTTTATTTCCCGGTATTTAGATTCCAGTTCAGGAACAGTCAGTATACAAATCGTATCACCCCTGCTTACAACAGCTCCGTCCTCTGCAAGTCTTACGACCGACATCTGGCCATACATGCTTCGAGGTGGCAATACAGGGTAATTAACTACAGCCTGAACTGTTCCTGAGATACTGATTTTTTCGATATAATCAGATTTGTTAAGCTGACAGGTTATAATACCATTATCTTTTTGATTTGAACAGGATAAGAGCAACCACGGGAGAAACAAGGATATGAACGAAAAAACTTTCATCGAAAGTTATTTTAGAATTTTCTGTTAATTGATTCTGGCATGAATCTTTAACAGAAATACTGTTAATTTATTAACAAAGAAATATTCTGTTAATAATCAAATAAATACAAACAAAACCGAAGTGTTTATTTTTCATTATATAAAATTAAGCATAAATTTAAACTAAAAGAGCCTGTATCAAAAGTATCTTTTTGGATTATTTTTCCTTTGTGCGACTTTGTGTTGCACTTTGTGATCCTTTGTGGTTCAATGACTTAATTTTAACCACTAAGGGACACAAAGGTTACCACCAAGGTTCACAAAGGACTTTTGAATACAGCCTCAATACTTTGTACAACTTGCACCAGGCTGCTGCATTGTAAAAAGGCTGGAATGGAATTGATATTATTCTTAAAAATATTAGATTTATAAAATCAGCAGGTATGCTTATGAGGCAGCATTATATGCTCCGAAAGCTGTAAAAAATGCAGTCAAAACTTAAGATACCGAAAGAAAATGGCAGAATGAAAAATTGCGCTGGAAAATAAAGGAGCTTGCACTTTTTTCCGGGAATCCTGAAAAGAAAGCTTTCAAACTTATATAATACAATCACTATGAGAAACTTATTTATTATTTTTTTGTCAGCAATACTCTTTTTCCCGGTAGTTTCGTGCAAAACAGGGCACAAACAAAAAAGAGTACTGACACTTGGTGTCAGCCACGAATCAAACACCTTCGCAACTCTGCCGACAAAAGAATCTGAATTTAACGTATTGCGTGGCGCAGATGTATTAAAAGATCAATTATGGGCAGATGTTTTCAGAAATTCGGATATTGAAGTCATACCCACATTACATGCCTATGCATGGCCCGGAGGCGTGGTTGAGCATTCGGCTTTTAAAAATTTTATGAATGAGATCCTGGATAGTATAAAAAATGCAGGACATCTTGACGGAATATATATGGATATGCATGGAGCCCTGCATGCAGAAGGTTATGAGGATGCTCAGCTGAGCCTGATTCAGGAAATCAGAAAAATAGTCGGAAATGACGTTCTTATATCAGGAAGTTTTGATCTACATGGCAATCCGTCACCTGAATTTGTAGAAAAAATCGATATGTTGACAGCTTATCGCACAGCACCGCACAGGGATGGGGCCGAAACAAGGGCAAGGGCGGTACAGATGCTTGCTGATGCTCTGAAAACAGGATGGAAGCCTCATATCGAAAGTGTGGAGATACCAATACTGGTTCCGGGGGAGAAAAGTATTACCGAAGTGGAACCATTACGCTCTGTGTATGCACAAATTCCTGATATTGCCGGAAAGGAAGGTCTGGTCGATGCTTCAGTTTTTGCAGGTTATTGCTGGGCCGACCTGAAACGTTCCGCCATGAGGGTATTTGTAGTTGCAAGGGATAAAAAATTTGCTGCCGCAGCAAAATATGAAGCCGTAGGTCTGGCTCAGCAAATCTGGGAAAAAAGAAATAATATGGTACTTGATGTGCCTTCAGGGTCAATCGACGATATGATCATTAAGTCGGAAGAATACACTGATAAGACAGTATTCATTTCTGATTCAGGCGATAATACGACAGCTGGTGCTCCTGGCGACAACACCCAGGTGCTGGATGCTTTACTCCGTCATGATGTTAAAAATGCTCTTCTTGCCGGTATTGTGGATCCGGAGGTTTTAAGATATTGTATTGATGCCGGAGTCGGTAATAAAATCACAATTATACTTGGAGGAAAAGTTGACAATGCTTTTTGCAAGCCGCTCCGGATTATGGCTGAAGTATTGTTCATTTCACCCGATTCCTTGCTCAACAGCGACAGGGGGATTGCTGTAATAGAAACCAGGGGTGTTAAAACAGTCATTTTAAAATCCCGCCGGTCATTCGTACAGGTCAAAGATTTTACGGAGGCCGGATTAAATTCCCTGGATTTCAAAATAGTAGTTGTAAAGCTCGGTTATCTGTTTCCGGAACTGCGTGATATAGCTCCGGTTCATCTGATGGCTTTAACCTCGGGCTTTTGCAACCTTGACATGCGGACATTGCCATTTAAAAAGGTCCGACGTCCCATTTATCCCCTGGATCCCGATATGGTCTGGGAACCGGTTTGAAAAAGGATGATAAAACGGGAGTTTTTTAACTTTTCAATCATCCATTGATAAACAGGCTTTTAGAAGAGAACTCGGGATCGCATGTTACATTTACCTTTAGTTTTCGCAAGCCTGCTTCGTCTCCTGGTGTGGGAATATGAGTCAGATGCAATTCACAGTCACGAAGTAATTTCAAATTTTCGAGTGCCATCTGAGCCGCCGGATTCGACAGTGCGCTAACACCCAGCAAAATCAAAGTCTCTTCCACATCGAGACTGACCATTTTGCCGTTCAGTATATCCTTTTTAAGATAGGTAACCGAATCAATTATATTCTTTGGAAGGAGATACATATTATCAGGTAGCCTGGCCAGATATTTGGCGGCATTTAAGATAAGGCTCGAAGATGCCTGCATAAGCGGTGAATTTTTTCCTGTTATGATTGTCCCGTCTTGTAATTCAATTGCGGCTCCGCAATATATTCCATCATTCCCTTTCCCGTTTTTCTCGGCGTTTTTTGCAGCGTCCCTGGCTGGCAGAACAACTTTGCGGTCCTCAACCATTGCTCCTACTTTTTTCATGATTCTCACAGCATGATTAAGGGTCTCTTTATCCACTATGCCCATAACATATTCCACAGCACACCGGAAATATCTGCGTATAATTTCCTGGTGGGATGCTTCTGAGATCAGGTTGTCATTCACTATACCTGAACTTGCACGGTTTACTCCCATATCGGTAGGTGACTGATACATCGATTCCCCGCCTGTTATTTTCTCAATAATCCTTTTAAGCAAATGAAATGCCTCAATATCACGGTTATAATTAACAACACTGAGACCATATGCTCTCAGATGATGTGTATCAATCATTACTTCATCTTTCAGGTCAACAGTGGCAGCTTCATAGGCAACGTTTACCTTATGATTAATGGGGAGATCCCAGATCGGAAATGTCTCAAATTTTGCATATCCGGCTTTTACTCCATTCCTGTAATCATGGTAAAGATTGCACAGGCAGGTTGCTAGTTTTCCGCTTCCCGGCCCCGGCCCTGTAACGATCACAATTGGTTTTTTGGTCCGTATGTATTCATTTGCCCCGTAACCAATATCGCTTACAATAAGGTCAACGTCGGTAGGGTATCCTTTCGTTGGATAATGTAAATACACCTTTACACCCCTTAGTTCAAGCTTGTTCTTGAATACCTTTGACAATGATTGATTATGAAAACGGGTAATAACCACGGCTGTTATATCAATCCCCCATTCCCTGAAGTCATCAATTGTTTTTAACGCATCGGCATCGTAAGTAATACCAAAATCAGCCCTTACCTTTTTTCTTTCAATATCGCCTGCATGAATACAAAGAATTACATCGATTTTGTCTTTCAATATCTGAAGAAGCCTCATTTTAACATTCGGGTCAAATCCCGGCAGTACCCTGGATGCATGGTAATCATATAAAATCTTTCCTCCGAATTCAATATAGAGCCTGTCATTAAACCGTTCCACTCTCTCAAGAATTGCAGCAGTTTGTTCCTTCAGGTATTTCTCATTATCAAATCCTATGAGATTTGGACCATTCATTTTTGTTTCGGAAAAATCAGGTTTGAGTAACTATAATACCTCAATATTAGGAAATTTTTTCCGTGTCTGTGATTGGGAAAGAATAATAAAGGGATAAAATCCGGGGGTTTACTGCTTGTTGATTGTGTTTAAAAAATATTCTATAATTTCAAACAGCCAAATTAAGCTGATAAGATGAACCTTAAATTAGATTTCTTGCCCATCCTGGTTTGTTTTTTATTTCTGAACCTGTTAGTAGTGAATTATGCTCCTTTAAATGGTATGCAAACCAAAACAAATGTGAGCCACGATTCCGGTACAGAAAAAAATGACACGATCAGGATGGTAATGAATGCCATGCTGTCAATGCAAAGAAGGGCATGGGAACAGGGTGTTGCGTCGCAGGCCCTTCTCGAGCTGGGCGAAAACGAACTGGTAATCCTGCTAGCAAAAGATGCTGTTGTCAACCAGAAGAAAGACGGAAGACTGGGTTTGAATGAAGGTGACCGTCCTGTTGCAGATCCTGCATCAAACGGGGAACCTGTTCTTACTGCGGCAAAACTTACCGGAGATAATTCTTTAAAGCTAGCTGCGGAAAGGATGCTGGAATTCCTTCTTTTCAAGGCACCCAGGACAACTGAAGGCATTATCTATCATAATTATATTGAAAATATGATATGGGTGGATGCCTTTTACATGCTCCCACCTTTCCTCTCTGTGTCCGGTTATCCGGAAGAGGCTGTTAAACAGGTTGAGGGTTACAGAAAGATCCTTCTTAATCCTGAAAAGAAACTTTATTATCATATATGGGATCAGGATCGGCAGAAGTATGAAAGGAAACTATTCTGGGGTGTCGGAAACGGATGGGCAGCAGCCGGAATGACAAGAGTGATAAGATCACTTCCTGATTCAATGAGCAATGATAAAAAGAATATTGCAGGTTATGTTAAGGAAGTTATCGATGGTTGTCTTAAATACCAGAGGAGTGACGGCCTTTATCATGACATCCTGGATGATCCTTCTACTTTTGTCGAGACAAATACCGCACAGATGCTTGCATATACTATTTTCCGTGGTGTGAAAGGAGGCTGGCTCGATAATTCATATTTGAAATATGGACTTAAAATGCGAAAGGCAGCACACAGCAAAATTGATCCATTTGGTCTTGTTCAGGGTGTATGCGGTGCACCAAATTTTAATAAGTCAGGAACAGCTACAGAAGGACAGGCATTCTTCCTGCTTATGGAGGCTGCCTATCAGGATATGCAGAAAAAGTAGCCTAAATCGTCCTGGTCCAATCCCTCGCTGGTTCTGTAATCCAGGATGGATCTCCTGTACCATCAGCAAAACGGAATTTTACCGGATCCCATTTTATCGCAGTGTTATGGAAATAAAGCTGATTGACAAGATGACATGAAATAACTGTACGACCGCCAATCTGTTCACTTGCAACAGGCTTTTTACGACTTTCAACACACGATAAGAAATCATCATAATGTGAATTGCTTTCATAGAGTTTGACCTTAGCATCTTTTAACAGAAGCTTTTCAGCTTTATCAACCTCAGCCTGACAGGTAGTATCCTTGCTTTCTGCGCCAACAAAAGAAGCAATAGTCTGCCCTTTAATTATCACTTTGAACCTGCCCCTGTTCACCATTACTTCTCCGTCGCTTCCGAAGAAGTGAATGCCAAAACCGTTTCTGCGAATAACATTAATTCCATTGGGATAAATCAGTTCAGCTTCATTATTGGTAAAACGAACCTCAACAGGGCCGCTATCATCCATTCCAAGTCCCCATTGGGCGATATCGAGATGATGGGCACCCCAGTCACCGACATCTCCGGTTCCGTATTCTTTATAAGCCCGCCATTTCGGAAAGAAATTATGAACTCCACGCGGGCTCAGTATCGAATTGTATGGGCGCATTGGCGCCGGACCAAGCCACATGTTCCAGTCAAGACCTGGTTCCATCGTTTCTTCAGGGAGGTCGCATGGTATTGGCGGGCCTCCAAAACTGCATTCTACATGATCGATCTTCCCAATGCAACCGTTGCGTACCAGCTCACATGCAACCCGGAATTCCCTCATTGAACGTTGCATAGATCCCGTCTGAAGTACACGTTTACTCTTATCAACAGCTTTGATTATATCAATCGCTTCCTGAATATTATGTGTTAATGGCTTTTCACAATAGACATCTTTGCCCTTCTTAAGCGACAACAACACAGGAACTGTGTGCCAGTGATCGGGTGTTGCAATACATACTGTATCAATATCTTTACGCTCAACAATTTCCCGAAAGTCTGTGTATGCTTTGCAGTCTGCAGCACCTTTATCCTTATTATCCGTGTAGAATTTGTTTACCGACTCCTGTGCTCCGGTGCGACGTTTAGTGTCCACATCACAGACAGCAAGAACCTGTGTAAGGGGCATAAACTTAGATAGCAGGTATTTCGATTGTATTCCCATACCTATAAATCCCATGGTGACTTTTCCGGAGGGAGGTGATGCCCATACTCTTGAGGGGAGTATAAAAGGTGCAGCAATCAATGGTGATGCTACTGTCTTGACAAATGTCCGGCGGGTTGTTTTCATGATATATATCCTTTTTAAATTTTAGTAATAATTATCGGGCGATCTCTCATCTGAAAGTTGGTAGTTAAGTTAGCACTTATTGATGAATTCTGCAATCAGGAAAATACTGAAGAATACTCCACCCTGTAAATAACTACAATATGAAAGTGTGGATATATTTGACCATGACAGTCTTATTGAAGAATTTAGGTGATTCAGGTATTGAATCCCTGTCATCAATGCCACGGTAATCGTTGAAAACCAGGTAAAAATCATTCCCTTCACGGGGATTATATCTCAGCCTGAAGTTAGTAATAAGGTCATCTTCGGTGTTAACATATTGAAGAAGCAGTGTTGCAGAGAGCTTTGTACTGAACATATAAAGTACTTTCATGTTCACAGAGTGGATGTTAAGAGAATTATTGGTCTCTCTTTCAGGAAACCTGATTGCATTAAATTCATAACTTGCTGATAAATTCAAACTCGAGGATACATTAAAGTTAGGTTCTGCCCTTAATCCGAATCTGTTACCATCATAAAACTGACCTATATTTGCCTCCCCCATGATAGATATTTTTCTGGCTTGAGATGTTCCCAACATAATCTCCGATCCAACAAATGAATAGTTACCAGCATAAATAACTATGCTGTCTGAAAGTGGAAAATCGTTGAGTACACCTTCTTCCTGAATGTCTAATGAGATTTCACTGTGAATCCCTTTTTTAGTATTTAGCTCGAATCCGGGGGATAATCTCATCGATTCAAGATTTCCGTCTTCAAGGCGTGTATACCTTTCACCCCTTACATTAATATTATAGTTGAACAGTTTTGAACTCTCTCCCGGGATCCAACCATACATCAGATGCCCATTCAAGCCCTGAACACCTCCACGCATCACAAATCCTACACCGGGATTAAATTCCAGTCCGGAATATAAAAAATTCAGTTTATATGCAAATCCTTCTTCGGATCTTCTTTCCCAATCAACAAGAATGAAAGAGGGATCTAAAGAATTCATTTTGTTTCCGATCTTACTGTCATAGGTTTGAGACCACTTGACATTCAGATAATCATCTCCAAAAAGACGAAAGATCCCGTCAACACCATAGGCAATATTCTGATCACCATTCATCCCAAGTCTTGAAGTCATTATCCCTCCAACATAGCTGTTCTGGTTGAAAACCTGTCTGCGCATTCTGAGAACACCAAAATTCTCACCCGGGGTTTCCTCATGCTCTGCTGTCTGCATATCAAGGAAACCCATATCCCATTTTCCGAGCCGGCCT
>Ga0209450_10001134_pt1 | contig 13323 bp, 11 predicted proteins | sample FrelakmetLWP11LW_FD_187149 | JGI IMG/M metagenome (GOLD analysis project Ga0209450, IMG submission 187149) | Freshwater lake sediment microbial communities from the University of Notre Dame, USA, for methane emissions studies - LWP11 LW (SPAdes)... | ecosystem: Environmental > Aquatic >... | reverse complement strand
TCAGCGCAGCGGCGCAGTAGGTTTCGACGTTGTTCACGATTGTGGGCAGGCCGAGGTAGCCCTTCTCCGCGAGACGCGGCGGGCGGTTACGAGGAATGCCGCGCTTGCCTTCGAGCGATTCGACCAGCGCGGACGCCTCGCCGCAGACGTACGACCCGGCACCGACATGGATCTCGATGTCGAAGTCGAAGCCGTCGCGTCCACAAATCGCACGGCCGAGCAGGCCCTGCTCGCGGCGGCGCGCAAGCACGTTTCGCAACGACGCCAGCAGGTAGCGGTACTCGCCGCGCAGGTAGATGAACCCAAGCGTCGCGCCGATACCGAAAGCCGCCACGGTCATGCCTTCGCAGACGAGATCCGCATGAGCGGTCAGCAACTCGCGGTCCTTGAACGTGCCGGGTTCACCCTCGTCTGCATTGCATACCACGACGCGCGGCTCAACCGCCTGGCGGCGGCAGCTTTCCCACTTCACGCCGGTCGTAAACCCTGCACCGCCGCGCCCGAGCAGGTTCGCACGCTTGATCTCCTCGAGCACTTCCTGCGCACCAGCAGAGTTCGACTCGGCACGGGCCAGCGCAGAGCGTATTGCTTCGCCGGGTTGCAGCGGATCGGTGAGCAGCGGTCCGCGCCGTCGAATGTTCGACTGGATTTCAAAGAGCCCGGCCGGCCACTCCGACAACGCGCGGCGGGCAAGCATGAGGTCGCACAGCATATCGACACGCTGCTCGTCGAGGCGCGCCACCGGCTGGCCATTTACGAGCAGCGACGGCCCCTGATCCGAGAGCCCGAGGAATGCCGCGCGGCCCACGCTGACGAGGCCGTCTTCGGACACTTTGCCGGGTTCGACCCAGAGCCGGTGGCACATGCGCCGCATGAGGCCGGGGCCACCGCGCATGCGATCGGAAATGTCGTCCGAGAACAGCACGCGGTACGCACCGGTCGGCTCGAGCGAGAGGAAGTCGTAGAAAGCCGCGACACCTCGCACTTGCGACAGCGGCAACCCCAGGCGACTGGCGACAGTCTCGAGCGCCGGCGCCGGCAGATAGTTGCAGCGTTCCTGGACTTCACGCAGGACTTGCAGCAATCGTGTCGGTCCCGAGCCCCATTGCGCGATTGCGGCGTCGACGGCGTCGGCGCCGGGGGATTCGGTCTGCGTAGGGTTCACTGGCTGCGGGAACTGCTCTGCGGGAAACATCCACAGGCTGCCTGCCGGCGGCGCAGACAACAATCGCGGAAAACCGGACCCCGACCGCGGCAAAGCGCGACAGTCAGTGGCCGCCCTGCACCAAGAGACCCTCCGCGCGCAGCGCTGCAGCCAGTTCTTCTTCGATGCGCAAAGCTTCGCTGCGGGCGATTCCCTGCAGGTGCAGCGTAGGCCCGGTGAGGACCTCGAGCCCGCGCTGCAGCACGCTGCCGGCCGCGCGAATCCCAGCCTTGTGCTGCTCGAAACGCTGCGCCGGTGAATAGTGGCTCATGCCCACGTACAGCCCGAAGGGATCGGCGCGGCTGTCGCTGTAGTCGAGCAGGATGAGATAAATGTTGGACTTGCCGCGTTGCGCTGGAACGAAGCGTGCAGTGACTTCGTATGCAAGCGGCAACCATTGCACGTGCCGCATCGGCAGCCACTCCGGGATGGTCGGGGCCGCGGCGTCCCAGAGCTGCTGCAGCACGCGCTCGACGTTGAGGCCGATTTCGCCACGCAGCCACAGTTCGTGAATGGCCCGCGCACCGGCCAGGCCGTCGCGGGCCGCGAGCGCCCCGGCAAGCGACTCCCGGAGTTGCTGCGACGATGCCCCGCTGCGAACCGGCAGGGTGCCGGCGAGGACCTTTTTTCGCGACCTGCGCATGGCGGAATGCTACGGTTTGCGGCGGCCGGTTGTCAGTGAGATGCCTATGCGCGCCATATTCCTCGATTACGCCACCGTCAGCTTCAACGGCGACCTCGACCCCGCTGCATTGCGGCGCGCGATGCCAGGCCTGGAACTGCGTGACCACAGCACCCAGGCGGAGGTGCCGGAGGCGATCGCCGGCGCCACGGTCGTGCTGCTGAACAAGCTGCAGGTCACGCGCGAGACGATGGCGCGGTCGCCGGACCTGAAGCTCATCGTGCTGGCCGCGACGGGCACCAACAACGTCGACCTCGAGGCGGCACGCGAACGCAACGTCGGCGTCTGCAACCTGCGCGACTACTGCACGGCCTCCGTCGTCCAGCACGTGCTCGGCGTGATGCTGCTGCTGACGCAGAAGCTGCGTGAATACGACGCTCTCGTCCGCGCCGGCGCGTGGCAGCGCGGCGACCAGTTCTGCCTGCTCGATTACCCCATCCGCGAACTGGCAGGCCGTCGCCTGGGCATCGTTGGCCACGGCGCATTGGGCCGGGGCGTGGCGCGTGCGGCGAGTCTCGCTCTGGGCATGGAAGTCCTCGTCGCGAACCGTCCGGGCGGTGCGCGCCAGCCGGGCCGGCTCGACCTGGACGACCTGCTGCCGCGGTTGGACGTGCTCAGCCTGCATTGCCCGCTGACGCCGCAGACCGCGGGCATGATCGGCACGCCCCAGCTAGCCCGAATGAAGCCCGACGCGCTCCTGGTCAACACGGCCCGCGGCGCGCTCGTGGATTCTCAGGCACTGGCGGATGCGTTGCGCGGCGGCAGGCTCGGCGGCGCCGCGATCGACGTGCTGCCGCAGGAGCCGCCGACCCGTGGCAACCCGCTGCTGGCGCCCGACATTCCCAACCTCATCGTGACGCCGCACATCGCGTGGGCAGCCCGCGAGGCGCGCCAGCGCTGTCTCGACGAGATGGCAGCGAACGTGGAGGACTTCCTGCGCGGCGGCCACCGCGGCCGCGTAGCCTGATTCCCGCGCCGGGTCAGCGGCGCGCGTTCGCCGTGCCGACCTCGAGCGCGTGCGCCGCCCAGCGCACGACCGGCTTCACGCGGGGCGAGACGAGTTCCAGCGCTTCGTCGAAATCCACCCAGCGGTACTCGCTGTGCTCGGCACGGCCAATGAGCGGATTGATGGGCAACGTCACCGCGAACGTCCTGGTCTCGGCGAGGTAGTACCGCGCAACCTTGCCGCCGCTGTAGGGGCCCGTCTGGGTGGAGTCGCCACCCCAGGCAAAGTCGAGGTCGGCGATGGTCGATTCCTCGCACACTTCGCGGATGGCCGCCGCCAGGGGCTCTTCGCCCTCCTCGACCATGCCCTTGGGAAAGTCCCAATGGTTGAAGGCGCGCAGCAGCAGGTAAAGCCAGGCGTCGCCCTGCCGCCGGACGACCACGACGCCGGCCGAAAGCCGCGTGGAACGGGGAATCATGGCGCAAGTATAGGCGATTCATTGGCCTGATGGCTTTGCGCCGACCGATAGACTGCGGCTATTATTTCGGCATGAACCTGCGCGACCTTCGATACCTCGTGGCGCTGGCCGACGAGCGTCATTTCGGCAAGGCCGCGGAGCGCTGCTTCGTGAGCCAGCCGACGCTGTCCGCGCAGATCCGCAAGCTCGAGGAATACCTGGGTGTGCCACTCGTCGAGCGCCAGCCCAAGCGCGTTGCCTTGACCGCGACCGGCGCGAAGGTCGTCCAGCGGGCGCGGGTGCTGCTGCAGGAAGCCGACGCCATCGTCGAGCTGGCGAAGACCGACCGCGATCCGCTGGCCGGCGCACTCAAGCTCGCACTCATTCCGACGGTGGGCCCTTACCTGCTGCCGCACGTCGCAGGCCGGCTGCGACGCGAGGTGCCGCGGCTGAAGCTCATGCTGTACGAGTACCAGACCGAGCACCTGCTGCAACGCCTCCGTGCCGGCGAGATCGACGTCGGGATACTGGCGCTGCCGGTGCAGCTGGACGGGCTCGAGTCGGCCGAGCTGTACGACGAACCCTTCACGCTCGCCGTGCCTGCCTCGCATCCGCTGGCCGAGCGCGACCGCGTGAAGCTCGAGGACCTCCGTGGCGAGACCCTGCTGCTGCTCGAGGACGGACACTGCCTGCGCGACCAGGCGCTCGAGGTCTGCAGCCGCGTCCCGGTCAACGAGGCCCAGGACTACCGCGCGACCAGCCTCGAGACCTTGCGGCAGATGGTCGCGGCCGGTCATGGGATCACGCTGTTGCCGGAACTGGCGGCGGAGACGCCGGTCGGCACGGCCCGCGGCCTGCGCGTGAAGCAGTTCACCAAACCGGCACCCGTCCGCTCGATCGGCGCGGTCTGGCGCAAATCGACCACGCGGGCTCCCGCCATCGATGCCATCGTGGCGACGATACGCAGCGCGATGAAGGAAGGCACCAGGAAATGAATCGCCAGTTCGTTCGGATTCTGCTGGTCGCGGCAACACTCGCCGCGGCCTGGCCTGCCGGCGCTGCGGATTCGCAGGCGAGCGGGATCGCAGTACGTGACGCATGGGCCCGGGCCACGCCGCCGGGAACCAGTGTCGCTGCGGTCTACCTGACGCTCGTGGGTGGCAGCCGTCCGGACCGGCTCGTTGGCGCGGAGACCGCGCGCGCGGCCATGACGCAGATTCACGTGGTGACGGAAGCGGAAGGCATGGCACGCATGCGCCCGATCGACGGCGTCGACGTTCCGGCACGCAAGACAGTGAGCCTGGCGCCGCAAGGCACGCACCTCATGCTCATGAACCTCCCGCAGCCGCTCGTGGCCGGTGAGCGCTTCCCGTTGTCGCTGCAATTTGAGTCGGCCGGCAAGGTGGACGTCAGCGTCGAAGTGCGCGGGCCCGGCGATGCGCCGCCGGCAGCGCACTGATCGCTCGCGCCTCGCACGGCCAGGACGCCGTCCTTGACCGGGCCCACTCTCGCGCTCCCGGTGCATCGTCTCCACGACGAGGACGTTGAACACCTGCTCGCCACCGGCGAGCGCAAGGCAGAGCTGACTGCGCTCTTCGGCGAGCAGGGTTACCGTGAATTGAGCGCGCTGGCGCGTCGTGCTGCTGCGAAGCGCCGCGCCGACGGCCCTCGCGTTTACGTGCTGCCGGGCCTCATGGGATCGCGCATCGGCTCGCGCGGCCTGCTGCTCGACGACGTGCTGTGGCTGGACCTGGTCGAGGTTGCGGCGGGCCACCTGACCCGGCTTGCGCTGCCCGCGGGGTCGCGGCTCGTCGCGCTCGGCGCGATGCTCCTGAACACGCTGAAGCTGAAGCTGTCGCTGCGGATTGCCGGCTTCGATGCCCGTCTGCATCCCTACGACTGGCGGCGCAGCGTCGGCGAACTTGCAGCCACGCTCAACGAACGCGTCGCAGCAGAAAGCGCTGGCGCACCGGTCATGCTCGTCGGCCACAGCATGGGCGGCCTGGTGGCGCGGGTAGCGCTCGGGCGACAGGCGTCCCCGCGCATCGCGCGCGTGGTGCAGCTCGGCGCACCGAACCACGGCTCGTTCGCACCCGTGCTCGCGCTGCGCGGCGTCTACCCGACCGTGCGCAAGCTCGCGGCGCTCGACCGGCGTCACACCGCCGAGGATCTCGCGCGCATCGTCTTCCGCACGCTGCCGTCGCTGCACGAGCTGCTGCCGGATGCCGGCATCGTTGGCGGCACTGACCTGTTCGAAACGGATTCGTGGCCGCGCGATGCGCTGCAACCCGACGCTGCGCTCCTGGCCCACGCGCGTCGCGAGCGTGAACGCTGGCCGGCTGCAGACGAGCGTTGCCTGCACGTCGCCGGCGTGCGCCAGGACACCGTGACGTCGTTGACGTCGGCGGGAACGGAGTTCGACTACGAGGTGACGCCTCGAGGCGACGGCACCGTGCCGCTCAGCCTGGCCGTGCGTCCTGGTGAACGCGCGTGGTACGTCGCAGAGAAGCACGGCGGCCTGCCGAACAACGGCCGGGTGATCGCGGCCGTGGTGGACCTGCTGCGCACCGGCGAGACCAGGCGACTGTCGTCGTCGGCCTCACGCGCCCGCACGACCGGCGGTCGGCACCTGAGCGAGGCGGCCCTGCGACGGGTCGCTCCGCACAAGGTGCAGTGGCAGCACCTGTCGCCGGATGCGCGGCGGCGCCTGCTCGAACCCGTCGTGTCGCCGGAGTTTCACGGCGCGGTCGAACCGGCGGCGCTCGAGCGAGCATTCGATGCGCGTCGCGCCGCGGCCAAGCCGAACGTACTGGCGAAACGCACCCTGGAAGTCAGGCTGGCGCGGGGCAGCATCGCGGAGGCCAGCGCGCGCGCCCTGGTGCTGGGCGTGTTCCGCAACGTCGATCCGTCCGGACCCGCGGCCGCGATCGACGCAGCGCTCGGCGGTGCCATCCGCGAATTCACCTTGCGCCGCATGTTTGCAGCACAGCTCGGGCAGGTGTTCGTGATGCCGGTCGCGGGGCATCAGCTGCTGGCGGAGTTCGTGCTGTTTGCCGGCCTCGGCGACTTCGACGATTTCGGCGCGGACGCGCCTGGTTTCGCGGCGGAGAACATCGTCCGCACCTTCGCGCGGTCGCAGGTCGAGGACTTCGCGACCGTACTGTTCGGCGCCGGCTCGGGCGTGCCGGTGGCGATGGCCCTCGAGCAGCAGTTGCGCGGATTCGTGGAGGGGGTGCGGCACGCGGACCCGAACCGGGTCGTTCGGCGCATCACGATCTGCGAAATCGACGCGCGCAAGTATGCGGCGCTGGTGCGGGCGGCGCGACGCTTCGCGGCACGCCTCGACGCCGACGACCTGACACTCGTGGTCGACGAAGTGGCCGTCGCGGAACCTTCCGCCCGGCGCCCTGCGCGCTCGAGATCCGCCGGCCGTGCAGCGGCGCAACCCGATCCGGCGTACCTGCTGGTGTCACTCGCCGCCGCGGGGCGCAGCGACTACACGTGCCGCTCCGCATTGCTGACCGCGGGGTCCAAGGCCGCCGTGCTGAGTGGGGTGATCACGGTGAGCCGTGCCGAGCTGCGCCGGCAGGTCGAGCCGCTCGAGACGGGCCAGGCGACGTCGCGCGACCTGGCGAAGATCGGCATCGGATTGGCGCGGACCTTGTTGCCGGCCAGCGTACGCGCAGGACTCGAGGCAATGAACTCGCGCCCGCTGGTGCTCGTGCATGATCGCGAAGCCTCGCGCGTGCCGTGGGAGGTGCTGCGGGCCGGCGACACGCATCCCGCGCTGGGTGCGGGCCTCAGTCGTCGTTACGCCAGCGATTCGTTGTCAGTCGCGAGGTGGCGCGAGGATCGCGGCCATGCGGATCCACTGCGCGTGCTGCTGATCGTCGATCCGACGGGAGACCTGCCCGGGGCGGCCGCGGAAGGCGACGCGTTGCAGGCATTGCTGGCGCGCCGAGCCATCACGCTCGACGTGCTCGAAGGTCGCGATGCGACACGCGCGCGCATTCTCGCCGCGCTCGGCTCGGGCGCCTTCGACGTGCTGCACTTCGCCGGCCACGCATTCTTCGACGCGCGCGATCCCGGCCAGGGCGGCCTGCTCTGCCACGGCAAGGAAGTGCTGCGCGGGTCGGACCTCGACGGCATCGGCAATCTGCCCGCGCTGGTCTTCTGCAACGCCTGCGAAGCGGCCCGTGTCCGCAAGCGTCCGCGCGGTCGCGTGCAATCCGCGCGCTTCTTCGGCATGCAGCGCTCGATGACGGGAATCGCCGAGGCATTTCTCGCCGGCGGGGTCGCCAACTTCGTCGGCACGCACTGGCCGGTCGGCGACGAGGCTGCCTTCGCGTTTTCGCAGGCGCTGTACCAGGCGATGCTGCAGGGCGAGCGGCTGGGCGATGCGGTGCTCGCGGCGCGGCGGCGCCTCGCGTCGATCCCTTCAGTCGACTGGGCCGACTACGTGCACTACGGCAGCCCGGAGTTCCGCCTCGCCCTCGTACCGTGACATAGCGCACGCTTTCTGACTGCACGGGTCGCGCAACGCGACCGGCCGGCGCCCGGCACTTGAAGTGCACGGCCCTGCAAACCGTGACTCGCGGTCAACTTGATCCGCCACCTGCGTATTTGGCAGGGGAAATCGCGACTTTGGTCACGTCAGCGGCCTGTACGCGCGCGAAAGAATGCACCGCACGCGAAGCCCGGCCTGGTTCAACGGCAGCCAATGTCCGAATCGGTACCGGTCCCGCAGACACTTTGTCCAAGCACGAATCCGCTTTTGAGGAGCGCAATCCCGATGAGCAAGAAGATTTTCCAGAAGGTCGGCACGGTCGCGCTGGTCGCGGTCATGGCGGCGCCGTTTGCTGCCAATGCCGAGTCGACGTTCGTGACGGGCACGGGCTCGCCGATCACGACGACGGCACGAGTCGATTTCCAGATCACTATCCCGAAGTTCCTGACCCTGCAGGTCGGTTCGGCGGGTGCCACGATTGACACGATCACCTTCGCCCCGACGGCGACGGATCTGATCAACGGCAACCCGGTGGACGGCACCGGCGGCAACGCCGGTCCCAGCGGGGTGAGCACGGTCGTGCGTGGCAACAACGGCACGGTGTCGCTGGTTGCGAACACGCCGGGGCCACTGCTCAGCGGCCTCGACTCCATCGACTGGTCTGAGATCACCACGGGCACAAGTTCCGCCGGGCTGCCGGCACCGTCGATCGTGTCCGGTGGTCCCGGCTCTACCGCCTCCGTCGTAGCAAACCTCGCGGGCGGCAGGGTCACCAACCAGTCCGCGACCTGGACCTACCAGTTCCTGAACTCGACTGTCGCGCCGCAGGGCACGTACACCGGTCGGGTGACCTACACGGCCAGCATGCCGTAACATGGCTCCCGGACCCGGCGCCCAGGGGAGGCGCCGGGATCCGTGGTTCTCGGTCGCTGGAGTTCACGTGCGGGCAGCCTCCCGAAGGATGATCGCCGCGGTTGGCGCGTGCTTGTCGGTCGCCCTGGTCGTCGGCGACGCCGGTGCCTTCACCGTCAACATCACCGCACGCAACCCGCGGACAATCTACCTGCAGGTGGGTGTCGGCACGTTCACGGGCGGCACCTACAATGCCGGCGGGTCGCCGGCGAACAATCCCACAGTCAACGTAGTCTCCGTGAATGTGCCGGCCGCACAGATCGGGAGCGGCGCGGCCCAGGCCATGACGACCAACAGCACGGCCTCGCAGAGCCTCTACGACAACTTCACGTTCTGCAACCTGCCCGGCCAGCTCTACATCGGCGGGTTCTATCGTAGTACCAGCAACAGCGGCGCGGCGACGCTTAGCGCGACGTCGCCCGCCAACCTGGTCAACAGCACGGGCAACACGATCCCGTTCACCCAGATCCGCTGGACCAGCAGCGGCATCGGCGACACTGGGGCGCAGCCCTTTCCGGCGGGAGCCTTCGTCGGCGGCGTGCAGACCATCGGCTCGATCAGCCGCAACCAATGGGCCGAGAGTTGCCACTCGTTCTCGTACAGCAACAGCGCCGTCGTGGCGGCCGGCACCTACACCGGTCGCGTCACCTACACGCTGAGCGCACCGTGACCCGCGCGATCATGAGCGCATTCGCGTCCGCCCTGGTCGGGCTCGTGGTCCTGGCGGTCCCGCCTGGAGCCGCCGCCGAGACCTTCCGCGTGGACGACACGGCCGCTCTGCCCAGCGAGACGACAGCCTTGCTGCGCTGGCGCGACTTCGCGCCGTCGGGTGGCGCGCAGGAAACGCTCGAAGGCTCGATCGCGGTCGCCGTCCGCCTGAACCTGACCGCCGTGCTCAACCGCACAGGGCGGTTGTACCTGGTGCTGCCCAAACAGGGGACGACGCCGGTGCGGGTGAGCTGGGCGACGCAGGGTCGGCTCCTGCCCGGCGAAATTGCCCCGGGCCTGCGCACCCTGGTCTACCAGGGCCCGGTCACCAACCCCTATCTTGAAGAGACACTCGCGCTGCGGATCGAAGCGGACGGCAATCACCTGCCGGGAATGCAGCGCCTGGACTTCTTTTTCGAATTCGACGCGGACTGAACCAGATGCCACGCCGCCTGACCCTCGCACTCCTCGCCTGCCTTGCCTGCCTCGCCTCCGGCCCCATGGCCATGCCAAGTGCCAAAGCACAGGGCTTCGCGGCGGTCGTCTCACCGCCGCGTTTCGAGCTCGCTGCGAAGCCGGGCGAGGCCGTGCGCCAAGTCGTGGAGATCACGAATGCCTCGGCGCAACCGGCCAGGTACCACCTGCGCACGTCCGACTGGCAACTGTCACCGGATGGCGGCGTGACGTTCCCGGACGCGCTGGCTGCGGACAGTTGCCGCCCGTGGGTGGCGATCGAACGCCACGAGATACAGGTTCCGGGTGGCGGCAGCTACCGCTACCGGTTCGAAGTCCAGCCTCCCGCCGACGCGCACGTCGGCGAATGCCGGTTCGCGCTGATGATCGAGGGTGACGAACAGACCGTGCAGGCGGGCACCGGCCTCACGCTGCCGATCAGCGGCCGCATCGGCGTCATCGTTTATGTCAGCGTCGGCGGGGCAGCACCTGCCCTGCGCGTCGCGGCGTCGAAGGTGGCCGACGTCAACGGCCGGCCGTTGCCCGTGCTGGAGGTCAGCAACTCGGGCAACGCCCACGGCCGGCTCGCCGGTTTCCTCACTGGCACCGACGCGCGTGGTCGCAGGCTCGACTTCTCACCCTCAACGTTGCCGGTGCTGCCGGGAGAGACCCGCGACATCGCGCTCACGGCCTCGGAAGGCAACAACGAAGTCGCCGAAGTCGCCTTCCCGGTCACCGTCAAGGGCACGCTGGAACTGGGCGCGGGCCAACGGGCCGACTTCGAACACACGTTCGCGCGGTGAACCGGCGCGCCGCCATTCCGCTCGGGCTGGCGGCCCTCTGCGTCGTCGCGGCAGACGGCCGGGCACAGGCCCAGGATGCCGTCGCGGCCGAGGCGCCAACTTACCAGGACCGTCTCATCGACGGCGGCGCGTTGACGCCGGACGTGTCCTCCGGCAATGCCCAGGAGCAAGACAGCAGCGGATGGCCACGGTCGTTCCGCGTCGAGGCCGTCACCAGCCGCGTGACGCGCGACGACGTCGACCTCGATGAAAGCGGACTGCGGCTGGGTGGCATGATTGACACACCCAACTTCGGCGCCATCACGGTCGACGCCAACCTTCGCACTGCGGGTGGCTACGGCGACGACGCGGGCAGCCTGATCACCGTGTACCAGCTCGGCCTGCCCATGAACGGCGGCTGGCGCGTCGACAATGCGCTGGGCGCCTTCAACACGCCCGCCGTGGACCTGGCGCGCAACCAGTACCGGTTCTACGTGCCGTCGATCGTGAACAACGGCCTGGCGACAGAGTGGCGCAACAACTCCAGCGGGCTGCAGCTGCATGCGTCCGCCGGGCAGCCTGGCCAGCTGGGGGGAATCTACGTCCCGACCTTCGAAGACCTCGGCGGCCGCCAGGTCAGCGCCGGTGTGCAGTGGAACGGTGACGGCGGATGGTCGGTCGCGCTGCAGGGCGTGGACGTGGACGACGTCCAGCCCGGACTGATCATGCCGACCTCGTCGAGCACCCTCTCAGCGCTGTCGCTGCTCGGCGCAGTCGCGTGGCGCACGCCCGACACCCGAGTCCAGCTGAACCTTCTCGGCAGCGCCGAAGGCGATGCGGGCAACCAGACCGGCGCCTGGCTGGACACTGGACTGACGTACGGCCGGGTCCAGCACATGGCCGGTGCCTTCCGCATGGACCCTGAGCTCGTCTGGGGCCACCTGGCCATGCCGAGCAACCTGCAGGGTGGTTACTACCGGGCCGCGTTCCAGAGCCGCCAGTGGCTCCTCGACGGCGGCGTGGATTTCGTCACGCCACTGGAAGGCGATGGTTCCGACACCGTGTTCGCGACGGGCTACGCTCGTTACCAGTTCACGAGCCGCTCGGGCCTGGGCGGCGGCGCCAACGTGCGCGACAGCGACAGCGACGCATGGTCCGTCTTCGGATTTGCGGACCAGGAGAACCGCTGGGGCATCGGGCGGGCGCAGGCGGATTATGCGACGGACGACGACCGCGACAGCATGCAGCTGACGCTGGATCAAACCTGGCAAACCCCGCCGAGCACGCGGCTCAACACGTCGGTCATGGTCGGGCGCGAACAACTGGCCGACGACAGCACCAACCTCTTCGGCATTGCGGTCAATGGCGGCGGCAGTCTCTGGAGCAGCCTCGTGTTGGACGTCAATGCGCGCTGGGACCGCGCCGGGGGCGATCAGTCGTACGACAACGTCCTGGCGAGCGTGGCGTTGAACTGGGTGATCCGGCGCGGGTGGACCGTCGGCGGTAACTTCTACGTCAATCGCAACACCGGACGGATCCCGCTCGAAGTCGGCTCGCCCATCCCCGGCGAGCCGACCTTCATCAACCAGACCGTGGACGACCAGGGGTTCTACGTCAGCCTGCGCTACAACTGGCAGGCCGGCACGCGGTCGGCCCCGCTGGCTGGCATGCCAGGCAGCGGCTCAGGCAGCGTGGCGGGCATCCTGTTCCTCGACGCCAACGACAACGGCCGTCAGGACGCCGGCGAGAGCGGCGCGGCCAACGTCACTGTCCTCCTCAACGGCCGGTTCCCGGCCCGGACCGATGGCGTTGGCCGGTTCGAGTTTTCAGTGGTCGCGGCTGGTAGCCACGTGCTGACCGTCGTGCCGGACAACCTGCCTCTGCCATGGGTGTTCCCGACGCCGGGTGGTGTCAGCGTCAAGGTCGGCGTCCGCGATCGGGCCTTCGTTGAACTGCCGGTCCAGCGCATGCGCTGACGTGAACGGCAGGCCGCTGCTGTCGAACGGTGCGGCATTGGGCGCAGTACGGTTGCACGCCCCCGCAGAACCGCTAAGCTCGCCGCTTTCCTCCTGCCCCAAGAGAGTCGCAGCGCCGTGCAACCGACCGACACGTCGAATCCGGACTACTTCCACCGGGTCGTCGATTGCCAATGGGCCTGCCCGGCCCACACCGACGTCCCCGAGTACATCCGCCTGATCGCGCTCGGGCAGTTCTCCGACGCCTACATCGTCAACCGCGAGTCGAACGTGTTCCCAGGCATCCTCGGACGCGTCTGCGACCGTCCCTGCGAGCCGGCCTGCCGGCGCGGGCGGGTCGAGGACAAGCCGGTCGCGATCTGCCGCCTGAAGCGTGTCGCGGCCGACCACAAGGACGACATCACAGGTCGGCTGCCCGTGATCCCGGCACAGAAGAACGGCAAGAAAATTGCGTGCATCGGTGCGGGCCCGGCCTCGCTCACCGTCGCCAACGACCTCCTGCCGCTCGGCTACGAAGTCGTGATCTTCGAGCAGTGGGACCAGCCGGGCGGCCTCATGCGCACCAACATCCCGGCGTTCCGGCTGCCGGAGACCGTGCTCGCCGAGGAAATCGGCTACATCGAGCAGATGGGCGCGCAGATCCGCTACAACTCGCGCATCGACAGCATGAAGAAGCTGCTCGAGACCGGCGGCTTC
>Ga0209450_10001133_pt1 | contig 13333 bp, 8 predicted proteins | sample FrelakmetLWP11LW_FD_187149 | JGI IMG/M metagenome (GOLD analysis project Ga0209450, IMG submission 187149) | Freshwater lake sediment microbial communities from the University of Notre Dame, USA, for methane emissions studies - LWP11 LW (SPAdes)... | ecosystem: Environmental > Aquatic >... | reverse complement strand
GATCCGCACCCGCCAGGTCGCCGATGCGATCATTAATGATAAGAAGTGTAAACTGAAATACCTGGTCGGCACCATGATCGAAGTGCCGCGGGCCGCCCTGCTGGCCGACCAGGTCGCCGAAGTGGCCGAGTTCTTCTCGTTCGGCACCAACGACCTGACCCAGATGACCATGGGCATTTCCCGCGACGATGCCGGCAAGTTCCTGCCCGAATATGTCGACGAGAAGAAAGCCGGCATATTCAGCGACGATCCCTTCCAGTCCCTCGACCAGGCCGGCGTGGGCATGCTGGTCACGATGGCCATCCAAAAAGGCCGCGCCACCAAGCCGGGGCTCAAGATCGGCATCTGCGGCGAGCACGGCGGCGACCCGAAATCGGTTGAATTCTGCTGCCGGGTGGGGATGAATTACGTCTCCTGCTCGCCGTTCCGCGTGCCCATCGCCCGCTTGGCGGCGGCCCAGGCCGAGATCAAAAGAATGATGAAGCCCAGCCAACCCGTTGCCCGCAAGGCAAAAAAGGCTGTAAAAAAATCCCTGCCTGTTCGCAAAGCCAAAACGCTGAAGAAAGCAGCCGTCCCGGTGAAGAAAACAACGCTGAAAAAGGCAAAGGCCGCAAAAAAAGTCGTACGCGTTAAAAAGGCCAGGTCCATAAAACGGACCGCCAAGACCCAGAAAAAGATCGTTCGCGGCAAAAAGAAATAACTTTTTTAATTAGTAGGGGCACGGCGCCACCAAGGGTGGCAGACCGAACATCTCGGCATGGAAACGCCGAGGATCGGTGCTGTGCCGTGTCCCTACGGTCTTTCATGCCCTTGACATTTTTTCAGCCTTTGCCTACAATCGATTTTTAAATTAAAAGGAAACAGTGAACGAATTATGAAAACACTGGAGATCACGAATTTAAAAAAATCCTTCCGCTCCAACTTCCTGATCCGGAAGTACCATATTCTCAAAGGCATCGACCTCAGCGTCGAGCACGGCGAGATATACGGCTTTCTGGGGCCCAACGGCGCCGGCAAAACCACCACCATCAAGTGCATCCTGGGGCTGCTTTTCCCCGATACCGGGGAAATACAGATCAACGGCCAGCCGGCCGATTCCATCGCCGCCCGCAGCCAGATCGGATTTCTCCCTGAAAATCCTTATTTTTACGATTACCTCACAGCCAGCGAAATGCTCTATTTTTCGGCATCGCTGTTCGCCCTGCCGCAGGCCGTGGCCCGGGAAAGGATCGACCTGCTCGTCAAACTGGTGGGACTGGAAGGACGCGAGCACCTGAAACTGCGCAAATTCTCCAAGGGCATGATCCAGAGGCTGGGCATGGCCCAAGCCCTGATCCAGGACCCCGTTTGCCTCATCCTCGACGAGCCTTTTTCCGGGCTCGATCCCATCGGCCGCAAGGAATTCCGCGACCTGATCCTGGCCCTCAAAGGCCAGGGGAAAACCGTCTTTTTTTCCAGCCATATCCTGCAGGACATGGAAATGATGGTCGACAAGGTCGGCATCATCATCAACGGCAGGATCAGCCGCCAGGGACGGCTTTCGGAAATGGTCGCCGGCAGCACCCAGTGCTACGAGATCGTCTGCGCGCAGCTGAGTGAAAAACAGCTGGCCCAGATCACCCCGCATTTCGCCAGCCGCGACAACCAGTTCATCATCACCCTCGACAACGAGGCCGACATCAACCTGGTGGTGGAATCGATCATCCACAACAACGGACGCGTCATTGCCGTCAACCCGGTCAAAAAGACCCTGGAAGACATTTTTTTACATGAAATGAAGGAAGTCCAATGAACATGCATATCAAAGGCCTGGTCCTGAACACGTTCCGGGAATCGGCGCGCAACAAGATGTTCTACCTGCTGGTTTTTTTCGGCATCATTTTCGCCCTCAGTTCAAAATTGATCAGTTTTTTAACCCTGGGCGACACGATGAAAGTGCTCAAGGATACCGGCCTGGCAGCCATCAATTTCTTCTGCGTGCTCATCGCCATTTTTACCGGCATCAACCTGGTTTACAAGGAGATCGAAAAAAAGACCATCTACAACATCCTGAGCAAGCCGCTGACGCGCGACCATTTCATCGTCGGCAAATTTTTCGGATTGGCCCTGACCATGCTGGTCGCCCTGCTCGCCATGGCGAGCATTTTCTTCCTCCTGGTCCTCCTGGTCGGCGGCGGATTTGACCTCAAGATCCTCCTGTATTTCTTCATGCTCTACCTCGAATTGCTGATCATCGTGGCCATATCGCTGCTGTTCTCGTCATTCAGCACACCGATCCTGTCCTTCATTTTCACCGTGTCGCTCTACCTGATCGGCCACATCATGTGGACATTCAACGAATTCAAATCGCTGCTCAGCTCGCGCCTGTGGGTGAATTTCACCCAGGCGCTTTATTACATCCTGCCCAATCTGGATAAATTCAACATCAAGAACGAGGTGGTCCTCGGCCTGCCGCTGCATGCCGGCACCATATTGTTTTCGATCCTCTACGCCCTGGTGTATATCCTGGCCCTGCTCGCCGTGACCATCATGATCTTCCGCAAAAGGGAATTCCAATAATGAACGGCCGGCTGCTGGCGGTCCTTTTCCTGAGCCTGCTGCTGCTGGCGGCCGTATTTCAGAACCGCTACGATTCCACCATCCATTATTTTGACGACCGCAGCACCTTTGTTTCGCTGCCCTCGGGCAAAGCGCTGCGCATCGCCTCTTTCGGCTACCAGAACCTGGCCGCCGACCTGCTGTTCATCTGGTCCATCCAGTTTTATTCCACGTACTACCTCACCAACCGCTTCGACTTCCTGGAAAGGGTTTACAACACCATTACCGACATCACCCCGCGCTACAAGGAGCCGTATATCATCGGAGCGCTGATCATGGTCTTCGAAGCCAAGGATATCCCCATGGCCCTGCGCCTGCTGGACAAGGGTTCACGCAGCCTCCCGAACGAATGGTTCTTCGACCATGAAGCCGGTTATTATGCTTACAAGTACCTGAAGGATTATGCCCAGGCCGAAGCCTATTACACACGGGCCGCGCTGAAACCCGACGCCCCGTCTTTCCTGAAGCGCATGAAGGCCCACATGGTCTATCTGCAGGACGACCCGAAAGTGGCGTACCAGATGTGGATCGATATCTATGACCACGCCCGCGACCGCCTCGAAAAAGACGCGGCGTTCAATCATTTGTACCAGATCAAGTCCGAGATCGACCTGCCGTTTCTCCAGCAGCAGATCGCCCGCTTCCGGGAAAGATACCGGCGCTTCCCGGCCAGCTTGGCGGAATTGGTCCGCCCGTCGATCGTTCCGGCCATCCCCAAGGATTTTTCCGGCAACGATTACCTGTACGATCCGCTGCTGGGAACGGTCAAGGCCCAGCGGGTATTCAAGTGGAAACGGCGCTGACCGTCATCTTCGGCTTGATCATCGGCAGCTTCCTGAACGTGGTCATCCACCGCCTGCCGCTTGGAGAAAACGTGGTCTTTCCGCCCTCGCATTGCCCGCGCTGCCGGACCGATATCCCTTTTTACCACAACATCCCGCTGCTCAGTTATCTGTTTCTGCGGGGCCGCTGCCATTCCTGCCATGGCGTTATCTCGGCGCAATACCCGCTGGTCGAATTTTTTTGCGCTTTCAGCTTCTGGCTGGCGCTGCGCGCATTCGGCCTGACGCCGAGCGGTGTGGCCGCGGCCGTGTTCATCTGCCTGCTGATCACGCTGGCCGCCATCGACCTGGAACACATGATCCTGCCCGATGAGCTCACGCTGGGCGGCGCGGCCCTGTTTTTCGCCTATTCTTTTTTCAATCCCGTTGTCGGCCAGCTGGATGCCGTCCTCAGCGGCCTGGGGGCAGCGCTGTTGTTTTCAGGTTTTTATTTTTTCTACCTGAAAGTGCGCAAGCTGGAGGGCCTGGGATTTGGCGACGTGAAAATGGTCCTGCTGATGGGGCTTTTCCTGGGCCTGCAGCGGCTGGTGGTGGCGATCTTTCTGGCCTCGCTGTCGGGGCTGCTGGTGGGGATTTTCTTCATGATTTTCAAGAAAAAAAACCTTACCTATGCCCTGCCTTTCGGACCTTTCCTGAGCCTGGGAAGCTATATCGCGCTTTTCTGGGGCCCCGCCATCCTGGCCTGGCTGGGATCGCTGTGGCAGGGCTCATGAAAAAGAGCTTCATCGTCCTGATCATCATTATCCAGATCATTGCCCTGTTCATCTTTGAGAACATGTATTCATTGTTCAAGGACCTGGAAAGGAGCGAGATCGCCAACATCATCAGCGCCAGTGACATCCAGGCCGAGCTGCATGTCCTGAAAGCCCAACGCCGCTCCCTGCTGCCGGAGCAACCCGGGTACTTCGACCAGGTCCTGCCTGCCGCCGGCGGGGAAGATTCAAGGCAGATCGTCGCCTCCGGCAAAGACCAGGTGGTGCTGATCAAAAAACAACTCACCGCCGGCAGCAGCCTGCTTTTTAAAAAAACCATCCGCTCCGCCCAGCTGGAGACCTTCCGCTCGGTCATCAGGATCCTGGCCGGCCTGACTGTTTTCCTGGGTATTTTCATCATCGCCTGCGGCATCTATCTGGCCATTCTCCTGCGCAAAAAAAACCCGGCAAAAGACACGGAAGCCATCTCCCCCCTCCAGGATTACCTGCTGGAAATGAAAAAATCCGAGCTGGAATTAAAGGACCAGGTGGCCGCGCAGAGCCGGTCCTCGGGAAAGATCGAAGCATTGAACAAAAGCATAATCAGCACCATCCACCTGGCCGTTATTTTTACCGACGCCGCGGGGAAGATCGAAATATTCAATCCCGCGGCCCAGAAATATTTCGCCCGCAGTTATGCCGCCGCGAAAAACAATTCCCTGGCCGACGTTTTGCGCGACCATCCCGAACTTCTCGCCTTCGTCAACGCCTGCCGGGAAAAGGATTCCGCTGAAATTGAAAGCGCCGGGCGCATATTTTTTATTGACCTGGTCCCGGTCGGGACTTCCGGGCGCCTGCTGGTGATCCGCGACGTCAGCAGCGAAAGAAAAAAGGAAAAGATCCGGCGCCTGAACGCCAACCTGATGATGCTCGGCGAAATGGCCGCGTCCCTGGCCCATGAGATCCGCAATTCGTTGGGGGTTATCCTGGGCTACAGCAAGGCCATCCGGGCGGAACCGGAAAAAACCGCCAAGATCACCCGGGAGATCCATTTTTTGAGCGCCATGATGGAAAGTTTTTTACAGTTCGCCCGTCCGGTGGAAAAAGTCAAACACGTCAAAACAGCCCTGGGCCCGATCATCGCCGCCAGCGCGGCCGCCAACAACCTGGCTGTCGGGCTTCCTGAAAAAGACCTGCGCATCGAGAGCGACCCGCTGCTATTGAACGTCATTTTTTCCAACCTGGCGCTCAATGCCGGCCAGGCCGGCGCCAAACGGCTGCAGGTCGAATTCCCGGCGGACGAGAATACACTGATCATGGTCAGCGATGACGGGCCGGGGATCCCCGCGGCGGTCCGGGACAAGATCTGGCTGCCGTTCTTCAGCACCCGCGACAAGGGCACCGGCATGGGCTTGGCGACGGTCAAAAAACTGGTCAGCGCTCTGAACGGGGACATCCAGTTGCTGGATGATGGCAAACCGGGAGCGACGTTCAAAATCACCTTCTATTCGTAACGCGTCACGCGTGACGAGGAAGAAATTCCAAATCACAAATTCCAAATTTCATAGTCACACTAGATGGTTTAAGCGCATTCCAAACTTGCTGAAACCATAGTGTGACTAAAATTCCAAGTTCCAAATTCCAATGACCGAAACGAAAGCTCCTTCAAAACGTTATTATCCTAAAACTCACCCCCAACCCCCTCTCTTACAAATAGAGGGGGTGAAGTCCTACTCCCCTTCTCTTCCCAAGAGAAGGGGTCGGGGGATGAGTTGGTTTTTTATGCAATCACTGTTTATCTTTGTTTTGGTCATTGGTGCTTGGAGCTTATTTGTGATTTGGTGCTTGGAATTTGGAATTTAATTTTTCTTGTTACGTGTTACGAATTTTCAAAAGCGCTTCGGCTATCCCCAGGTCCTGCGGATAGGTGATCTTGATATTGCCGGCTGCGCCCTCGACCGTGACGACCGGCGCGAGCCCATAGCGCAGGACCAAAGAGCAATCGTCGCCGGCTCCGCCGAAGCCCTCGGCCCGGGCCAGTTCATGGGCGCGGCGGATGATCTCCAGCTTGAACCCCTGCGGCGTCTGCACCCGGCGTAGCTTGGCGCGGTCAAGGATGGCCGCGACCGTTCCGGCCTCGTCAACGCGGACGGTCGTATCATCGACCGGAAGCACCGGCATGACCGCCCGCGAGCGCGCCAGCGCTTCCAGGACCCGGGTAATGATCGCGGCCGGGACCAGGGCCCGGGCGGCATCGTGGATCAGGACGTTCTCCGCACTTTCAGGGACAGCGGCGCTGCCGATCGTCGACGATTCCTGGCGCGTCCGGCCGCCGGCCAGAACCCGGATGACCTTCGGGAAAGGGCCTTCGGCAACCGTTTTTTTCGCCATGTCCAAATGGTCGGCCGGGGAAACCAGGATGATGCCGTCGATGCCGGGATGGTCCCGGAAACGCTCCAGGCAGATCTCGAGCAGGGAACGGCCGGCCACCTCGAGGAATTGCTTCGGCAACGTTCCCCCGAAACGTTCGCCCGAGCCGCCGGCCAGGATGATGGCGATGGTATTCATGGGGCCATTATAATTCAAAGGGAAGAGAGAGGGAAGAGAGAGGGAAGAAAAAGGGAAGAGAAAGGGAAGAGATCAGTAAAATGATGAACATCATTATTCTTTAACAGTTCCTCATTCTTCCCTCTGCCTTTCCCTCATTCTTCCCTCTGCCTTTCCCTTATTCTTCCCTCTGCCTTTCCCTCATTCTTCCCTCTGCCTTTCCCTTATTCTTCCCTCTGCCTTTCCCTCATTCTTCCCTCTACTTTTCCCTCACTCCTCCCTATTATTTTCCCGGCACTTGCGGTATAATGCAGCACGGCAAACCCAGCATGAACAAATACAGGTTCCTATTCACCGGCGGCGGCACCGGTGGCCATGTGTATCCCAATGTCGCCATTTATGAAGCCCTGAAAGAAAAATATCCCGATGCCGATTTTTTGTATGTCGGTTCCCACAAAGGCAGTGAAGCCGGCATCATCCCCGCCCTGGCCCAGCCCATGAAATTTGTCACGGTCCCGACCCGGGGCCTGCCTCAGAACATGAAAAGCGTCCGGACCCTCGTTTCGCTTCTGATCATCATCCTGGGCGCGATCAAAAGTTTTTTCGTCCTGCGCCGGTTCCGCCCCGATGTCATCATCGGCAGCGGCGGTTACGTCGCCGCCCCGGTGCTGCTGGCCGCGGCCGTTCTGAAACAAAAAGTCTTCATCCACGAGCAGAATGCCGTCCCGGGACGGCTGAATCTCTTCAGCGCCCGTTTCGCCACCCGGATCGGCGTGGCCTTTCCTTCCAGCAGCTATTTTTTTCCTGCCGACAAGGTCATCTGCAGCGGCTATCCGCTGCGCAAAACCATTTTGTCGGCCGGCACGGAAAATACCCGCGCCCGATTGAACATCCCGGCCAACAGCCGCGTCCTTTTCATCTGCAGCGGCAGCATGGGCGCCCGGACGATCAACCGCGCGGCGGCCGGGATCATGCCGCGGCTGCTGGCCATGGACAATCTGTTCATCATCGTATCCACGGGCAAGGCCTACGGCAAAGGATACAGGGCGTATGACGACACGGTAAAGATCCTCGAGCAGAAGGGCTTACCGCCCGAAATAGCGGGCCGGCTGCTGGTCAGGGAATATTTCGACAACATAGCGGATATTTACGCCATTTCCGACCTGGTCGCCTCCAGGGCCGGGGCCGGCGCCATCAAGGAGATCACGACCATGGGACTACCGGCGATCCTGGTCCCCAAGATCAACCTGCCGGCCGATCACCAGGTCTTGAACGCCCGCGAGGTTGAAAAAAACGGCGGCGCCAGGGTCCTGTATGAAGAGATCGACAGCCTGGGAAAAAGCGGGCAGGTATTCCTGCCGATGGACGCGTTTTTCAACGCCATCAGCGAACTCCTGGAAGGAGATGAGCCGCTGGCCGTCATGCGCAAAAATCTCGGCCAGCAGGAAAAACAGGACAGCACCGCCTGCATCGTCGAATGCATAGAAACGATCATCGGCAACACGGACGGTACCCCGGAAAAGGACCTGCGCTTATTCTACCTGCAGTCGCTGCAGGACGAAAAAAACCTCGAACTGCCCTTCGCGGCCACCACCATCGGCAACACGTTCTGGACCGACATCCACCTGGAGAACATTTCCCGCCGGGTCCTGTTCGAGATCCGCTTCCTTGACGATGCCAAGCACCAGGCGGTCATCCGGCGCCGCCGCGGCCGTCTCCGCCTCAATGAGCGGGAAATCGCCACCTGGGCGGAACTGCGGGAAAATGACCGCATTATGGTCGACGACCATACTTTTGTTTTTAAAAGCTACCTTGAAAGGATCAAGACCGCCGGCGGCGGCAGGGACGCTGAGCACGCCGCAGCCAAAGCCTCCACGCTGGGGATCGCGGTCTCCAGCCTGGGCGGACTGGGGCGGGCGATCGTCAATGCCGCTGTTTTCGGCGCCGGCAAAGCCATGGATATTTTTTCCGTGGCCGGGGCTGTCGCCGGTTTCATGCGCCGCAGCGTCGGCGAAAGCGCCCTGAAAAACGGCTTCCTGCCTATATTCCAGGGATTGTTCCAGCGCGGCCCGCGCAAAAAAGCCTGGGAAGCCGCTTCGGTGATCACCAATTTCACCTTGTTCCTGTCCCTGCTGCTCAGCGTCGCCGGCATGATCTTCGCCCCGTGGCTCATCCGCCTGCTTTTCCCGGGCTTCAGCGCCAAGGGCTTCAGCGCTGAAACCGTGGTCATGACCCGTATCCTGTTCCCCTGCCTGCTGACGGCCTCCCTGGCGGCCATCATGACATCGTACCTGCAGGCCTTTAACGAATTCGCGACCGCCGTGCTCTCGACCATTGTTTTTTCGCTGGGTTCGATCGCCGCGGTGCTGCTGCTCCTGCGCTCCAGCGGCCTGTACGCCCTGGGGTACGGAATGCTTCTCGGCGGCCTGCTGCAGGTCATCTTCCTGCTGCCATTCCTGCTGAAAACATTCCGCCGGCCCGAGCTCGAATTTTCCTATCGGCCGATCATCAAGATAAAGAATACCTCCGCCCGCAAATACTTTTCCCAGCTGCCGACGCTCTTCACCGATACGTTTCTCGGCAAAAGCGTCAACGTGGCGGAAAAGTTCCTGGCCTCGTCCCTGCGCAGCGGTTCATTGTCCTACCTCTATTTCGCCATGGAGTTGTTCCGCCTGCCCTTTGCCGTGATTTCGCGCGCCATCGACAACGTGGTATTCAGGGATTTTTCGGAGCCAAGCGCCCTGTTCGAAAACGACAAGACCAAGAAGCTTTTCGTCAACGGCCTGCGCATCAACCTGTTCCTGCTGGCGCCCATCTCGATCCTGACCATCGTCCTGGCCGATCCCCTGGTTTCTTTGCTCCTGGGGAGGTCCCACTTCGGCCCCGTTGCGGTGGCCAACACCGCCCTGGCTTTGCAATTTTACGCCATCGGCCTGATCGGCTGGGGCGTGCACTCGCTGACCGCGCGCATCTTTGCGGCACGCCTGGACAACGGCACGACGATGCGGCTCAATTTTTTCATGCTGCTTTTCAACATCCTGCTGGTGTTCGGCCTGGTCAGGACCCGGCTGGGCTTCGCCGGCGTCGCCCTGGCCACATCCATTTCCTACCTCTTTTTCGCGCTGATCCGCGTCATGGTCCTGCGCCGGAAGCTGAACCGCGACGGCATGCCGGTCAAAGCCGGGGAAATGATCGCTTCCGTGGTCAAGACCGTGAGCGCCTGTCTGTTGATGGTCATCGCCATCATCGAAGCCAAATTCGTTTTCAACCGCATCCACTTCACGTCCGCGGTAAGCAAAAACCTGCTCCTCTGCGTGTCCCTGCCCTTCATGGGCACGGCGATCTATTTCCTGGCGTCGCTCATCTTCAAAAACAGCGGCATCCTGGTTTTTAAAAAAATAAACGCCAACAACACAAAGGCTGTGCCCCTGTCGCTCCTCTCGCCATTCAAATTTTATGAGACCGTGTGCGCCAATCCCGATTTTTACAAAAACGAGTACCGCTATAAAATAAGCATTTATCTCGCCAGTTCCGCCTGGGAGATCCAGAACATCGGCATCAAGCTGATCGGCCTGTTCAAGGAAAGGAGCAAGTCCGCCTATCTCGTGGACATGCTGTCGGGCAAAGGCGGGAACGGCTTTATGCGCCGCAACGCGCTGCAGGCACTGAAAGCCGTCAATGCCTGGACCCCGGAGCTCAGGGACCTGCTGGTCCGCCTGCTCAAGGACCGCTATTTCGAAGTGCGGGTCGCGGCCCTCGAACTCCTGGCGGAGAATATCAGCACGGCCGAATATGACGGTCTGAAAAAAACGATCGCCCGCAAGCTCCGCCGCGGCAAATTCGAGGAAAAAACAGCCTGCCTGCGCCTGATCGCCCGCAAAGGCAGCGCCGCCGACCTGGAGTTCCTGCGGCCGCTGTACCTGGACAGCAATTCCGTTGTCCGGGAAGAATTGCTGGAACTGCTTTACGTTTTCTACCGCCGCGGCCTGCTCGACAACGCCGAGATCAAGGGCCACATCGAGCAGGTGCTGATCACGTCCAACCACCTGGCGCCGGAATTCAAGATCAAGGCCATCATCCAGCGCATCTACCGGGAGATCGACCAACCATGATTACCTGGCTTAGTGATTTTATCTCCGACCCGACGCTGCACCGGCTCCTCAACTACATCACCTTCAGGGCGCTGATGGCGATCCTCACGTCGTTTTCCATCGGCATCCTGCTGGGCCGCAAGGTGATCAACGTGATCTACCAGCTGAATTTCCGCGACCGCGGCCGCAATTACGGCGATATTTCGCCCAAAAACAAGGACGGCACTCCCACCATGGGCGGATTGATCATTTTTTTCTCGCTGCTGATCTCGGTCCTGCTCTGGGGAAACTGGAAAAAAAATTCGCCGGATAATTTTTTCCTGGGCACGATCATTTTCACGGCTTTCTGGTTCACCGCCCTGGGTTTTTTTGACGATTACCTGAAAAATATCCGCGGCCACAGCGACCTGGGGCTGAACCGCAGCCTGAAACTGTTTTTCCAGGCCTTGTTCGGACTGATCCTGGCCCTGCTGGTCCTGACCGCCGATTCGTCGCCGTTCGCCCCGGAGATCGCCAGCAAGTTGTTCATCCCGTTCCTGAAAGCCCCCCTCCTCGACCTGGGAATTTTTTATTACCCGTTCATCATCCTGACCATTATCGCCATCGCCAATTCCATCAACTTTGCCGACGGCCTGGACGGCCTGGCCACGGTCCCGGCCGCCCTGCTGGTTTCGGTATACATCGTTTTCGCCTATATCATGGGCAACTTCAAGGCAGCCAAGTACCTGTGGTTCCCCTTCATCAACGGCTCCGGCGAACTGGTCGTGGTGCTGTCCGCCCTGGTCGGCGCCCTGGCCGCTTTTTTATGGTTCAACGCCTACCCGGCCGAAATATTCATGGGCGATACCGGTTCGCTGCTGCTGGGCGGCGTCATCGGCACGTCCGCCGTGCTGCTCAAGCAGGAACTGCTGTTTTTGATCGCCGGCGGCATTTTCGTCATCGAATTCCTCTCGGTGTTCATCCAGGATTATATCGGCATCAAGCTGCTCAAGCGCCGCATATTCTACCGCGCCCCCATTCACCATACCTACCAGTTCCTGGGCATCGCCGAATCGAAGATCGTCGTCCGCTTCTGGATCCTGGCGGCGATATTCACCCTGGTCAGCCTGATCAGCATTAAATTGCGTTAAGCCAATAAACGGAGTTTCGCTTGCCAAAATTAAAATCGCTCGTACCCACGCCGAACCAAAAGAAGTTGGATTGGCACTCCCTGAGTGCCGCGGAAACCCTGCAGCAGCTGGCCACTCCGGCAGAAACCGGCCTGGACAGCGCTGAAGCTATCAGGCGCCTCGAGCTGTACGGCCCCAACCAGATCGCCTCCGCTCCCCGACCCACATTCCTGAAGCTGCTCTTGGCCCAGTTCAACAACTTCATCATCCTGCTGCTGATCGGCGCCGCGGCCATATCCGGGGTGCTGGGCGAATGGATCGAGGCGGCGGCCATCCTGGCCATCGTTATCCTGAACGCCGTGCTGGGGATCATCCAGGAGCAGCGCGCCGAACAGGCCCTGGCCGCGTTGAGGAAACTGGCGGCGCCCGAAGCCCAGGTCCTGCGCGACGGTTCGCGCCAAAGCGTGCCCGGACCCGATCTCGTCCCCGGCGACATCGTTTTCATCGAGGCCGGCAATTTCGTCCCGGCCGATTTGCGCCTGCTGGAAGCAGTGAACCTGCGCCTGGAAGAGGCGGCCCTGACCGGAGAATCGATGCCGGTGCAAAAGGACGCGTCGACCCGCCTGGAAGGCTCCGTGCCGCTGGGCGACCGCACGAACACGGCGTTCATGGGCACGTTGGTCAATGCCGGCCGCGGCCATGGCGTCGTCATCTCCACCGGCATGCACACCCAGATCGGCCTGATCGCCACCATGCTGCAGAACGTCGACGAGGAGAGCACGCCGCTGCAAAAGCGTCTGGACGGACTGGGCAAGATCCTGGGCGCCGCCGCCATGGTCGTCTGCGCGCTGGTGTTCGCCATCGGCCTGCTGCGCGGCCACGCCGCGCTGGAAATGTTCATGCTGGCCGTCGGCCTGGCCATCGCCGCCGTCCCCGAGGGGCTGCCGGCCGTGGTCACCATCAGCCTGGCCCTGGGCATGCGCGAAATGGTCAAGCGCCATGCCCTGATCCGCCGCCTTTCCTCTGTGGAGACGCTGGGCTCGACGACGGTCATCTGCACCGACAAGACCGGCACCCTGACCCAGAACAAGATGACCGTGACCCGCCTCTGGGCCGACGGCTGCTCATTGAACATAACGGGTTCGGGAAATCTCCTCAAGGGCGAGTTCCGCAACGAACAGGGCCCGGTGCGCCTGGACGACTACCAGGCCGTCCAGACCGCCCTGTGGATCGGCGCCCTGAACAACGACGCCCACATGGAGCTCTCGGGCGAAAGCAACGACAGCGGCCGCACCTACCGTTTGGTCGGCGACCCGACCGAAGGGGCGCTGCTGGTGGCCGCGGCCAAGGCCGGGGCCCTGCCCCGGCCGCTCAACCAGGCCTACCCGCGCGTGGCCGAGGTCCCTTTCGACGCGGTGCGCAAGAACATGATCACCGTGCACCATGTGTTCGAT
>Ga0209450_10001132_pt1 | contig 13338 bp, 9 predicted proteins | sample FrelakmetLWP11LW_FD_187149 | JGI IMG/M metagenome (GOLD analysis project Ga0209450, IMG submission 187149) | Freshwater lake sediment microbial communities from the University of Notre Dame, USA, for methane emissions studies - LWP11 LW (SPAdes)... | ecosystem: Environmental > Aquatic >... | reverse complement strand
TGGATGCACGGACAGTGGATTGATGGAAAATGGGTGGGAATACCTGATGATCCGGATGCAGAGCTCGGCAGGAAAAGGGCCTCAATGCCGGGAATGACTGAAAAGGAGACCTGCCAGTTTCTGATGGTGCGTAGTACCGATGACGGAAAGACCTGGACTGAACCTGAGAATCTGACCGGGGTAAAGAAACCTGAGTGGCCTCTGTATGCCCTTTCACCTACCAACGGAATAACACTTCGCGACGGGACGCTCGTTTTCCCCACCAAGGTTCCGGGCAATGTTGCCCTGACTTATAGCAAAGATGGCGGACAAACATGGCAGGTGAGTAACCTGGGACCCAAAACAAACGGCGCTGAGAATGCTATAGTCCAGCTTAGTGACGGATCGATAATGCTTAATGCCCGTTCCATGGGGAATTCAAGTTACAGGACTGTTTACACAACTCCGGACCTCGGAAAAACATGGATTGAACACCCAACGAATAGCAAGGTCCTTGTTGAGCCGGGTTGCCATGGCAGCCTGTATAAACATACTTATGTGCAGGATGGCAAGAAGAAGTCCATACTTTTCTTTTCCAATCCCCATTCGGCTGATAAGCGTGAGCGAATGACCATCAAGGCGAGTTTTGATGAGGGAATGACATGGCCCGAGAAATACTGGATCCTTCTGGATGAAGAAAGGAGTGCCTATTCTTCAATTACTTCTGTAGATGAGCAGACTATTGGCATCCTGTATGAAGGAAGTCAGGCTCATATGACATTCCAGAAAATATCAGTAACGGAATTCACACAAGAGTAGTTTTTCCCTGTTTCATTGCCATTTTAGTTCTGTGATACTGTTTAAGAAACTTAAAAATTACGGGTACTGCACAATTTGATTATAGTATATATGAAGAAGAGATGGTTCCTGATAATTCTTAGCCTGGCAACAGGAATCTCCGCAGATGCTCAGGAGAGAATCCGGCTTGTTTACAAGCAGGTCGATACGATTGAACTTCATATGGAAATCCTGTTGCCTGAAGGATTTAATGAGGCGCATGATCTTCCCTCCATCGTTTTTTTTCATGGGGGGAGTTGGAAACATGGAAGTCCTCTGCAGTTTGAAAATCAGGCAATGTATTTTTCGAAGAGAGGGATGGTCTGTTTTTTGCCTGAATACAGGGTTTTTGAAACTCATGGTACATCACCGTTTGAAGCTTTGAAGGATGCCAAATCATGCATCAGGTTTATCAGAAGTCATGCAGATGAATTCCACATTGACCCTGAGAAGATAGTAGGTTCAGGAGGATCGGCCGGTGGTCATCTGGCTGCAGCTTCTGCCTTGACGGAGAATTTTGTCGAGGCCAGCGATGACCTCTCGGTCAGTTGCAAACCCAATGCATTAGTACTGTTCAATCCGGCAATAGACACCAGTCCGGAGGCAGCAGGTTTTGAGGATCAGGTAAACAATGAAAAATATATAGCGTTCAGTCCATTACATAACATAAGGCCTGGCGCCCCGCCTACCATCCTGTTCTTTGGGACCAAGGATAAGTTTATTCCTGTTGCAACAGCTAAAAAATATAAGGAGGAGATGGAAAAGGCTGGCAGCAGGTGCGATCTTCTGTTATACGAGGGGCAGCCGCATGGATTCTTTAATTTCAAGAATCCTGAGTATTACAGGATAACAGTACTGGAGGCAGATAAATTTCTGAATTCCATTGGCTTCATTTCCGGAGAACCCATAGAAACAAATGATTAATGGAAGTCCGGTCAAAAAATAACACTGAAAAACTCTTGTTCCATTGCAATAGAACACTTGCCGGATTTGTTTCCGGCCGGGAGCTAAAAGCAAGCATAACGCTATTGCTGCAGGCATTCCTGATGATTATGATCGTCTCTCCGATCTCTGCACAGAAGAAGGGCAGCCAGCGGTTAGACAGCTTTCTTGGTGATCAGGTTTTCATTACCAGGCAACTCTGGGAAGGAAGGGGCGGAACCAGCATAGTTGTTGCGCATGACGGAACTGTCATAGCATTCCATGGCAGGAGTGATATGGTCAGGCTGAGTGATGATGGTGGCACCACCTGGCGCCTAGAAAAATCGATGCAGGGGGATGTGAGAAACGGGAATGCCATCATCGATGAGATCACGGGCGATATATTGTTTCTCAATCCAGGTGAGAAAGGGCTGGGCAGGTTAATGATAAGCAGGGATAATGGTGAAAGCTGGGTCCGCGAAGAAATAACAATCTCCCCGGATGGTTTTGGCTATTATCCTCACAGTGTTGGCTCCATGCAGTCTGGCATAACACTGTTGTCCGGGCAGTTCAAGGGTAGACTGATAATGCCGGGCCGGATTTACGGCCCTCAAAACTCAAATGACGTTGAATGGAGGTCGTATCACTACAGCACGGCTCTTTACAGTGATGACAGAGGCAAGACCTGGAAGACCAGCAAACCATTTCCGGTACTCGGTACAGGTGAGGCTGCCCTGGCAGAATTGTCTGACGGCAGCATTCTGTACAATTCGCGGGAGCACATGAGCCCGGGAAACCGGTATCTTGCCCGTAGCTATGACGGCGGAGAGACCTGGATAGAGCCATACCTGAGTGCAGAGCTGCCTGATGGACCAGGTGGTTCTTCCTACGGTTGCATGGGAGGTATGATCAGATTGCCGGTTGATGAATATGATATCCTGGTATACAGCAATCTTGATACCGGAGAAGGTGAGATGCCCGGGTCAGTGGGAGGTTCCATAACCCGGGAACGTGAGAAAATAACACTCTGGGTGAGTTTTGACGGAGGGAAATCGTGGCCCCTGAAAAAACTTGTATTTGATGGACCTGCAGGCTATTCAAATCTTGCAGCCGGCAGAGCCGGCACCTCATCCGAGGGGAAAATATATCTGTTATACGAAGGAGGCCCTGAAGGGAGGAACGCTGCTGTTCAGCTTGTTGTATGTAACCTGAGCTGGATACTCGACGGGAAGGATATTTCATATTTTAGGAGCGCCAGTAATCTGGATAATCAGAACGAATAGTAATGAATCGATTTAATTATAGTGCAGAAGAACTGATGGGCAAAGCGGCTGAAATGAGGGCTTATAATATGATAGCTCTGACTGCTGCAGGATCAGGGCACACCGGAGGAACATTGTCAATAATGGACATAGCCGCCGTTCTCTACTTTAAAGTGTTAAATCATGATCCCTCCAACCCTGACTGGGATGAGCGCGATCGAGTATTTTGGTCTGCCGGCCACAAAGCACCGGCCCTTTATGTTACACTTGGTATGGCCGGTTATTTTCCCATTGAAGAAACTGTTAAGTTAAGAAAACTGGGGGCTCACTTTGAAGGTCACCCAAACAGGTTTGATCTGCCTGGCATTGAAGTATCAACAGGTTCAATGGGGCAGGGGCTGGGAGTAGCTGTAGGATCTGCACTCAGAGCCAGGCTTGACGGAAAGAATTACAGGGTGTATTGCATACTGGGCGACGGAGAACACCAGGAAGGTTCAGTTTGGGAGGCAGTCATGAGCGCTGCACATTACAAACTGGATAATCTGATCGCAATAGTCGATCTGAACGGACTTCAAATTGACGGAACCACTGATGAAGTAATGGGTGTCGCTCCGCTGGAGGATAAATACCGGGCATTTGGCTGGGAAGTATTTAATGCAGACGGACATAATATGGAGGCTTTGATCTCAGTCTTTGAAAGAACTGAGAAGTTGTCAGGCAGACCTTGTGTCATTATTGCAAAAACAATTAAGGGGAAGGGCGTTTCATTCGCTGAGAATGTTGTGGGTTACCATGGTATTCCCCCAAAGGACGGTCGCTTTGGCAATGAGTCACTGGAAAGGGCCCTGAAAGATATACTGGGCGAGAAAGTCAATGATAAATTCCCACCTGAAAAAGTCACCCGGCTTCTGGAGATTGCAGAACAATACCAGGCAGCCGTTGAAAGTGACCTCAAAGATCACCTACCCTCATTTAAGAACAATTACTGGTGGAACCTGTCAGGAACAATGAGAGTAGATATGGATCCGACACGAATGGGTTTTGGCAGGGCACTGAAGGAAATTGGTGGTAACCCTGATACTGTTGCATTCGGAGCTGATATTACTTCCTCCATTAAGATGGATGAATTCTATAAAACGAATCCTGAAAGGAGAAATCGCTTTTTCAATATGGGGATAGCAGAGCAGAATATGACAACCGTGGCCGCCGGATTTGCAAAGGAGGGGAAGACTTCATTTATAGGTTCATACGGCATCTTCGTGTCAGGGAGAAACTGGGATCAGATCAGGACAACCCTCTGCTATAATAACCTGAATGTTAAGGTTGCCGGAGCCCATGGCGGAATATCTGTCGGACCTGACGGCGCTACACACCAGGCTCTTGAGGAGATCCCACTTATGTATTATCTTCCAAATATGAGGCTTGTGGTTCCATGTGACTCCATTGAGACAGAAAAGCTGACGAAGTGCATTTCTTCACTTAAGGGCCCGGCCTACATCAGGTTTGGCCGGGAAGCCACTCCTGTTGTTACCGGTAAGGAAACTCCATGTGAATTTGGCGTGGCAAACATCATCCGGTTCAGGGAAGCAAAGGAGGATTTCACCGAGGCTTTTGAAATTACACTTTCGTCACATTATTCCGGCGAAGATGAACACATAAGCATCGTTGCATGCGGACCGATGGTGGCTGAAGCAATGCGCGCTGCATGGATATTGAAACAGGAATACGGGATAGAAACCCGGGTTATAAACATTCACACAATTAAACCTCTGGATATACAGTGCATTATCAGGGCTGCCGATGAAACCGGGGTCATACTTACGGTTGAGGAACAACAGACAGGAGGATTCGGAAACATTATTGCCGGGGCGGTTTCACGCGGAAGGGTAATTGGAAAGCCTCTTGCATTCGATATGATGGGAATCAATGATATGTTCGGTACATCCGGATCGCCATGGGATTTATTGAGAAAATTCGAATTATCAGCTGAGTATATTACAATAAAGGCCAGGGACCTCCTGGGCAAATACAGATCACATAAAACAAACAAATAAATATTATGAAGAGAACAATCACACTAATCAGCCTGCTGTTCATGCTTATGGCGGCGGCAACAGCACAGAAAGAAAGCAGTGGATATACCGGTGATGTCACAGATGTTATAACAATTGACAAGTTACCTGACAGCGGCATTTACAACAAGATCTGGCAGCCTTATATCGCACGGTGGCAGAAGAACTATTACGTGGTGACATACGGACTGCAGCTTACGGGCAAGGGAGACATGGGAGACATATTGTGTTCTATTTCAAAGGATGGTGGCAAAACATGGGCTCCTCCTACAATGATGTATGATCACCGGATTCCCAACGGAAGCCGTCAGTATGGATATGCCAACAGTGTTCTGTTTATGCCCGAGGGTCAGAATTTCCTCTGGTTTTTCGGGATGAGGTGCCCCATCTACTATCGCGACAGTGAAGACAGTGAGCTCATTGCTTCGTTCTCATGTGACGGTGGTATTACCTGGCAGCCGGTGGAACTGCAGAACGAGTTCTCATCACCCCTGATCACCAATGCCGGTATAGTAACAGTAAATGATAATGGCACAACAAAATATCTCCTTCCTGCTCACAGGAACTCAAAAGACAAGGATCCTCTTGGAGACAGGGAACAGTTTGTACTTGAAAGCACCAATCTCCTGAACTGGAATCTGGCTGCTTATATCCCGAGACCGGATGATGTCTGGCTCCATGAAGGTAACATTGCGGAGGGAGACAACCCGGGGGAGCTGAAGATAGTGATGCGGACAGCCCAATATGAAAAGGATGATCTGGCACTGCCGGTACCGAGGGCATGGTCATCTGTCAGCAAAGACAACGGCAAGACCTGGTCAATGGCGGTTGAGGAACCCTCTCTATATAACACCGCTGCAAAGGGATTCTATGGAAAAGACTCCAAAGGAAGGCATATCTATGTTTACAACGATGGTCCCAAGAGGGAAAGGAGAGGACTCTACTATGTTGTAAAGGAACCGGGTAAAGAATGGTCTGAACCCAGATTGTTCTATTGGGACAACAACCGCAACAGTTATCCGACCCTTATCGAAAGAGAGCCTGGTGTCTTTCTTTGTGTTTGGGACAGCTCTGACAGTCCTGATATTAAAAGAACCAATATCAGGTTTGGAATACTTGATCTGAACAAATATTTTAAATAATTACTAAAGAGACATATTGTTATGACTGGAAAAGAATTTAGTGAAGCGCTGAGATCGGGCAAAAGGGTTTATGGGACAATGATTGTAAGCCCTTCACCACGATGGATTGATGTCATTGGCCAACTCAATATTGATTTCGTATTTATTGATACTGAGCACATTGCAATTGACAGACACCAGTTATCATGGATGTGTCATGGTTATGCTGGCAAGGGACTGGTTCCAATTGTCAGGATACCGGCACCGGATCCCTACCAGGCATGTATGGCGCTGGATGCCGGAGCAAAGGGTATTGTTGCTCCTTATATTGAGACATCTGAAGAGGTGCAACAGCTCAGGGGAGCAGTCAAGACGCGGCCCATTAAGGGGGCGAAGCTCAGGAATTATCTTGAGGGCAAGAGGCCTCTGGAGTCGGAACTAGCTGAATATATTGACCGGAACAATGAAAACCACGTTCTGATTGTGAATATTGAAAGCCAGACTGCAATAGACAATCTTGACCAGATATTGAATGTGCCAGGTCTAGATGCAGTACTGATAGGCCCCCACGACCTGTCCTGTAACCTTGGTGTTCCGGAAAGATACGACCACCCCATTTTCAAGGCAGCGGTTGAAGATATTATTTCCAGAGCCCGTAAACATAATGTTGGCGCCGGCATTCATGTATTCTACAATGATTCAGTTAATTGGGAAAAGGAATGGGCCTCCAAAGGCGCAAACCTGATACTCCATAGCGGTGACATTAACCGATTCTCTCAGATCATTAAGGAGGATATCGATAATCTGAGAAGGGCTCTTGACGGAAACCATAATGAATCAGGTCTCGTAATTAACATATGAATACAACCCGTTCTTCCCTTAAGGCAAGAAGCATATTGTCAGGGAAAGTACTTTCTTGTTGCATAATGCTTATATCCCCTCTTGCAGCAACAGGTCAATCAAGCAAGATCATTGAGGGCCTTTCTTTTCATAGCAATATTCTTGGGATGGAAAGGCAATATTCAATATACCTTCCTGCCGGCTATGATGAAAACAACCGCAGCTACCCGGTATTGTACCTGTTGCACGGTGGAGGAGGTGACCACTCAACATGGATCCAGTCAGGAGAGGTACAGGCTTTGGCTGATAAAACCATTGCTGACGGACGGGCTACGCCAATGATTATTGTAATGCCTAATGCAAAAGAGAAAATCAAGGGGTATTACAACTTTATTAAGGGAGGCTTTAATTATGAAGATTTCTTCTTCCGGGAATTGATCCCTCATATAGAGAAAAATTACAGGGTAAGAGCCCAGCGCCGTTTCAGGGCTGTGGCTGGCCAATCCATGGGAGGAGGCGGGACCATCTTTTATACCCTTCATCACCCTGAAATGTTTTCGGCAGCCGCACCGCTGAGTGCGGTGACAGAAAGCTGGGATAAGGATGATTTGACTTCAAAGCTGGAAAGGAACGATATCAGGGACTATACCACGGAGCAATTCAACTCTTATTACCAGAACTACAGCATTCCTGAAATCTTATCTGCCGCTGACACCGTTAAACTAAACGCCATCAGGGCAGTCAGATGGTATATAAGTGTCGGCGATGATGACTACCTGTATGAAGGTAACAGCCTGATGCATATCGCTTTTCGCAAAGCTGAGATCCCGCATGAATTCAGGATTAAAGAAGGTGCTCATAACTGGAGCTACTGGAGGCAGGAGTTGCCTGAGGTAATGAACTTTGTTTCCAGGTCATTCACCGAGTTCTAAATGAAGTTCAATTAAGAAGACGAAATATGCGTAATCTTATCTTCTTAGCCATTCTGCTTCTGACATGCTGCAAGCATGGCTTGCATGAAACCACAGGCAGGATTGTGCCAGAACCTGTTTATTTTAGTAACCCAGGGCTGATTACCGATCTGGGAGTAGGTTTGTGGGCATGGCCGCTGCCTATGGACTACGATAATGACGGTGACAATGACATGGTAGTATCCTGTCCTGATGTCCCGTTCAACGGTATCTGGTTCTTTGAAAATATGTCAGGGCATTCGGTGGCGACTCCTGTTTTTGCTCCCCCGGTAAGAATTGGCAATGGAGAAAGACATCTTCAGGTTTGCTTCGTGAACGGAGAGCCAAGGGTGCTTGGAAAAGGGGTTGAGTATCAAAATTTCAGGACAGACGGATTAACAAATCCCATAACTCTTTTCCCGCCTGACAGCCTGGAAAAAGCCTTCACCAGGGTAAGATTCAGTCAGTGGAAATATGTTGATTATGAGGATGACGGCGACTTAGATCTGATTGTCGGGATTGATCATTGGGGTGACTATGGATGGGATAATGCGTTTGATACTCTCGGCAACTGGGTGAATGGCCCATTGCACGGATATGTCTTCTTCCTTGAAAATACAGGTCAGAAGTATGAAAACAGGGGGATGATATCAGCCGGAGGCAAACCTGTTGATGTATACGGATCTCCTACACCATGCATGGATGACTTTGACGGGGATGGAGACCTGGATCTGATATGCGGGGAATTCACCGACAGAATTACGTGGTTTGAGAATGTCGGCACCAGGAATAATCCTCATTTTGCTGAGGGCCGGTTCATTTACAATGAGGATGGCGTTATCTACATGAACCTGCAGATGATAATCCCTGTTTCAATGGACTGGGACAATGATGGAGACACCGATCTTATTGTTGGTGATGAGGACGGAAGGGTCGCTTTTGTTGAGAACAGGGGTGAGGTAAAGGATAACATGCCATTGTTCAGCAATCCTTCCTACTTCAGGCAGCAGGCAGACCTTCTGAAGTTCGGAGCCCTGGCCACTCCAGTCAGTGTCGACTGGGACGATGACGGGGATGAGGATCTTCTCTGTGGCAACACTGCTGGTCAGATAGCTTTTATCGAGAATCTCGATGGAGGTAACCCTCCTTCATGGGCTGAGCCCATCCTCCTGGCAACAGAAGGCCAGCCTGTAAGGATTATGGCCGGGATGAATGGCTCAATTCAGGGTCCTGCTGAGAGAAAATGGGGTTATACGGTATTGACTGCGGCAGACTGGGATGGAGACGGGTTGAGAGATATTATTGTGAATTCAATCTGGGGAAAGGTAATATGGTTCAGAAATAACGGAGCAAAGGGATCTCCTTCAATTGAACCAGCCCGGCCGGTGACTGTAGCCTGGGATGGTGATCCGCCTCGTCCCGCCTGGAACTGGTGGAAACCTGAAGCGACGGAGCTTGTGACCCAATGGCGCACCACCCCCTATGCCACTGACTGGAACGAAGATGGCATGACTGATCTTATCATGCTCGATCATGAAGGCTACCTCTCATTCTTCGAGAGGTTCATCGCTGACGGCGAAATGATGCTAAAACCCGGCCAGAGAATCTTTTACAGTATGAACGGCTCTCAGTATGACCAGAAGAACACTGCAGCCGACAGTACGGCAGGCCTGTTAAGATTGAATTACCGTGATGCAGGAGCAAGCGGCAGGCGCAAGTTCTGTTTTGCCGACTGGGACCGGGACGGTGACCTGGATCTCATTGTTAACAGCGAAAACATAGCCTGGTTTGAGAATACAGGCACAGAAGAGGGATTGGTACAGCTAAGGTATCAGGGAAATTTGTCAGATAAAAAACTGGCAGGACACACAACCTCGCCCACTCTGGTTGACTGGGACCGCAACGGGGTCCATGACCTGCTTGTTGGGGCTGAAGACGGGCACTTCTACCACTTTAAGAACTCCCATAAGTAATTCATATGCATACAGCTGATTATATAGTATTCTTTGTATATCTGGCTGGGATTACCCTGTTTGGGGCATCATTTTACAGAAAGTCAAAAACCGCATCACAGTTCACCCTGGGAAACAGAAGCATCCCTTCATGGGTAATAATGATGTCTATTTTTGCCACGTATGTCAGCAGCATTTCCTTTCTGGCGTTGCCTGGCAGTGCCTATCTATTAAACTGGAATGCCTTTGTCTTCAGTTTGTCAATACCTGTCGCATCAATAATCGCTGTGAAATATTTCGTTCCGTTGTACCGGCGAATTAACAGCCCTTCGGCGTATACATACCTTGAGCAGCGCTTTGGTCCGTGGGCCCGTATCTATGCTTCAACAAGCTATTTCCTTACCCAACTGATGCGAATTGGCACTATCCTTTACCTTCTGGCACTTACTGTTCATACAGTATTTGGATGGGACATCACGGTAATAATTATTGTAACAGGTCTTAGCGTTATGATATATTCCGTGCTTGGAGGCATACAGGCGGTTATATGGACTGATGCGATACAGGGTTTTATCCTCATCATGGGCGCCTTGTTAACCGCGCTCCTGATCATGTTCAAGATGCCGGAAGGGCCCCACCAGTTATTTGAATTGGCATCGGAATCTGATAAATTCAGCCTGGGAAGCCTTAGTCTGGACTTATCTGAACCAACATTCTGGGTTGTATTGATATATGGTATTTTTATTAATCTTCAGAATTTTGGTATTGACCAAAACTACGTTCAGCGCTATATCGCTTCAAGGTCAGATGCAGAGGCAAAAAAAGCAGCATTCAGCGGAGGGATGCTCTATATCCCAGTTTCCATGCTGTTCCTGTTTATAGGGACAGCCTTGTTTGCATTCTACAAGTCAGGTGCAGGACAGTTGCCGGCTGAACTTCAGGTGGCTGCCAGGGGTGACGGTGTTTTCCCTTATTTCATTGTTCATGAGTTACCGGCCGGCGTCAGAGGCTTGCTAATCTCCTCAATTTTCGCGGCCGGCATGAGTACTATATCAACAAGTTACAACAGCGCGGCAACCGTATTCCTCACTGATTACTATCAGCGCTTTTTCAAAAAGAAGGCCTCTGACAGGCAAGCCATGAAAGTGCTTTACATAGCCTCAATGGTGATCAGCGTCTTTGGTATTCTTATTGCCATAGCCATGATAAACGTAAAGAGTGCACTCGACGCCTGGTGGAAGCTTGCGTCAGTGTTCAGCGGAGGGATGCTGGGTCTGTTTTTACTTGGGATAACCACTAAGATTAAGAACACTGTCGGGGCTGTAACGGGTGTAATTGCCGGCCTTAGCATAATACTCTGGATGAGCCTCTCAGGCATAGCATCAGGCGCTGGAGGAACCGAACCCAAGTTTCATACTTATCTCACTATTGTTTTTGGGACTTCAGCCATATTTCTGGTAGGATTCCTGGTAACTTATTTTACGAAGAAAAACAACTCAAACTGAAGAAAAAATGACTGAAAGACTGATCGGCAGACTGCCGAAGGTTGGTATCCGTCCGGTAATTGACGGAAGGGAAAAAGGTATCCGTGAGTCGCTTGAGGACCAGACGATCAGCATGGCAAAGAGAGCAGCGCTGCTGATAGAATCAAATCTGCGGTTCGCATCTGGGGAGAAGGTTGAATGCGTAATACCTGAGACAACCATCGGTGGCGTTGCCGATTCCGCCTCCTGCGCCGATCTTTTTAACAGGGAGGGGGTAGGCCTCACTCTTACTGTCACGCCATGCTGGTGCTACGGCACAGAGGTGATGGACAGTGACCCTCTGGTGCCAAAGGCTATATGGGGATTTAACGGCAGCGAACGGCCGGGGGCAGTTTACCTGGCCGCAGCCCTTGCCGGGTATACCCAGAAAGGATTACCGACATTTGGTATTTATGGTCGTCATGTGCAGGATGCGGACGATAACACAATACCTGAAGATGTTCAGGAGAAAATACTTCGCTTTGTGAAAGCAGCCCTTGCTGTCGCCGTAATGAAGGGTAAGTCATATCTTTCTATCGGTTACACTTCCATGGGAATAGCGGGGTCAATGGTCAATCCCGATTTCTTCCAGGAATATCTGGGCATGAGGACGGAGTTTGTAGATATGTCTGAGATTACCCGAAGGGTTGAAGAGGGAATATATGATAAAGAGGAATTCAATAAGGCTCTGGGCTGGGTGAAAAAACACTGCCACGAGGGCCCCGACCTGAATAAAAAGCCGTCTGGCCGCGAGAGAAAAGACTGGGAATGGGAGATGGTGGTAAAGATGACGCTTATCTGTCGTGACCTTATGATCGGTAACCCGAGGCTGGCTGTAATGGGTTTTGGCGAAGAGGCTCGTGGAAGAAACGCCATAGCAGGCGGATTCCAGGGGCAGCGTCAATGGACTGATCATTACCCGAACGCTGATTTTACTGAGGCAATTCTTAATTCCTCGTTTGACTGGAATGGCATACGCGAGGCTTTTGTCTTTGCCACAGAGAATGACAGTCTTAACGGTGTCTCAATGCTCTTCGGTCACCTCCTGACAAATACGGCACAGATATTTTCCGATGTTCGCACCTACTGGAGTCCCGAATCGGTTAAGAGAGTTACTGGTCATCAACTCACCGGGCTAGCATCAGGCGGGTTCATCCACCTCATTAATTCCGGCTCAACAACTCTTGACGCTACTGCGATGCAAAAGGACAAGGAGGGCAATCCAGCCATGAAACCCTTCTGGAATGTAACAATGGATGAAGTTGAGCTATGTCTTAAAAATACTCACTGGTGCCAGGCAAATCTTGAATATTTCAGAGGGGGTGGATACTCCTCCCAGTTCAGGACAGCAGGTCAGATGCCGGTAACAATGTCAAGGGTCAACCTGGTCAAAGGGTTGGGCCCGGTGATGCAGGTTGCTGAGGGTTGGACTATTGAACTGGAGGATGTTATACACCAGGCCCTCGACAAGCGTACTGACCCCACATGGCCTACAACCTGGTTTGTACCCCGAACAACAGGAGCGGGACATTTCAGAGATGTATATTCAGTCATGTCTGCATGGGGAGCTAATCACGGGGCTATTTCCTACGGGCATATCGGATCAGAACTGATTACTCTTGCTTCAATGTTGAGAATACCAGTGTGCATGCATAATGTACCTGCTGAGGATATTTTCCGTCCCAGCGCATGGAATTCCTTTGGAAGCGAACTTTACAGTGCAGACATTATGGCATGTAAAACCTATGGTCCCTTGTATTAAATTTGTCATCAGTTAACAGATGATAAATCTTAAGTGAGTCAAAAGAACTATATAACCTTCCATGATGCAATAAAGAGCGGCGCTCCGGCCGCTTTTGCAACCATGGTGAAGCCGTTGGG
>Ga0209450_10001131_pt1 | contig 13338 bp, 14 predicted proteins | sample FrelakmetLWP11LW_FD_187149 | JGI IMG/M metagenome (GOLD analysis project Ga0209450, IMG submission 187149) | Freshwater lake sediment microbial communities from the University of Notre Dame, USA, for methane emissions studies - LWP11 LW (SPAdes)... | ecosystem: Environmental > Aquatic >... | reverse complement strand
ATGACGGCATAGGTACCTCCTGGGAGGGGGTGTCCCTCCCGGATTAATACCGTTTCAATCCTTCTTCCCGCTTGCCTCGGAACAACCTTCGTAACACTATGGGGGGACTCCGCTTTCCCACTCAGATGATCAGCATCGCGTCCCCGTAGCTAAAGAACCGGTACCGCAGCCTCACGGCCTCTTCGTAAGCTTCGAGAATGAGCTCTCGCCCGGCAAAGGCGGAGACCAGCATCAGGAGCGTCGATTCGGGGGTGTGGAAATTCGTGAATAGAGCATCCACCACGTTGAAGCGACGGCCCGGGTACAGGAAGATCCGGGTCGTTCCTTCGCCGGCCTGCACGGCGCCGTCCCGGAAGGCGCTTTCCAGGGTTCGGACGCTGGTAGTACCCACGGCCACGACGGGGCGGCCCTCCCCGCGGGCCCGGTTGACCGCCTCCGCGGTGGGGACGGGGATAGTGTACTCTTCCTCGTGCATCACATGGTCCTCCACCCGTTCGGAGCGAACGGGAAGAAAGGTCCCCGGTCCGACATGAAGTGTCACGCTCGCGATCTCCGCCCCGGCGGCACCCAGAGAGGCCAGCAGCCCCTCGGTGAAATGGAGTCCCGCGGTAGGCGCCGCCACGGAGCCCAGGGCCCGGGAGTAGACGGTCTGGTACCTGTCCGCGTCGATTCCGTCGTCCGGCCTGCGGATATAGGGCGGCAGGGGGATGTGCCCCCAGAGTTCCAAATAGGCATCGTCTATGGGACGGTCCAGCTCCAGGACGCGAAGCTCGTCCTCGATCCCGACGATCCTGGCCTGGATTCCGTCGGGGAATTCGTAGCCCTTGCCGAGAACCTGCTTCCGGGCTTTGGTCGTCATGGCCAGCCACTCCCGCTCTCCCCGCCGGCGCAGGAGCAGGAACTCGACGCGTCCGCCTGTCGCCGCACGGGCGTACACCCGCGCTTTCCGGACCTTGGAGTCGTTGAACACCAGGACGGATCCCGCGGATAGGTGCCGCGGGAGCTCCGAGACCCGGGAGTGGGTGAACGAACCCGCGGCCCGGTCCAGAACGAACAGCCGGGAGGAGCCCCGTTCGCCTGCGGGCCTCTGGGCGATCAGCTCCTCGGGCAGATCAAAAGAGAAGTCTTTCGTCCGCATTTCCCGTCCGGTATCCCAGGTGTTCGTACGCGAGGGGGGCGGCCATCCGGCCCCTTGGCGTCCTCTGAAGGAAGCCCGCCTGGATCAGGTAGGGCTCGCAGTAGTCCTCCAGGGTTTCAACGGATTCCCCGACGGAGATCGCCAGGGTTTCCGCGCCCACGGGGCCGCCGCCATACTTCTCGATCACCGAGCGCAGGATATCGCGGTCGTGCCTCTCCAGGCCGTATCTATCCACCTCCAGACGCTCGAGCCCTTCCTTTACCACAGCCTCGGTGACCCGGCCCTTGCCGAAAACCTGGGCAAAGTCACGCATACGCCGGAGCAGGCGGTTGGCCACCCGAGGGGTACCCCGGCTGGAGGCCGCCAGCAGGGAAGCCGCCCCGGGACTCAGGTCCATGCCCAGGATGGTGGCGGATCGGTTCAGGATCAGGATGATCTCCCGGACCTCATAGAAGCCGAAGCGCAGGGAAATTCCGAAGCGGCTGACCAGGGGGCTGGAGACCATGCCGGCCTTAGTGGTGGCCCCGACCAGGGTAAAGGGCGGCAGGGGAATCCTCACGGTCCGTGCGGCCGGACCCTGACCGATGATCCAATCCAGCTCGAAATCCTCCATGGCGATGTAGAGCATCTCCTCGATCGCGGGCTTTAGCCGATGAATCTCGTCGATGAAGAAGACTGTCCGCTCCGTGACGGTAGTAAGGATGCCCGCGAGATCCTTGGGCTTTTCCAGGGCGGGCGCGCTGGTTACCTTGAAGTCGACCCCGAGCTCCCAGCTGAGGATGCCGGCGAGGGTCGTCTTCCCGAGCCCGGGAGGGCCCAGCAGGAATACGTGGTCCAGAGCCTCCCCGCGTTCCCGGGCGGCGCGGATGAAAATTGAAAGGTTTTCCTTCAGACGATCCTGCCCCAGGAACTCCGAAAGGCGCTTGGGTCGGAGGGCCGATTCTTTCTCATCCTCCGCGCCCCGCAGTCCGGGATCCAGGATGCCCCGTGAAGGTTCCGCGCCGGCCTCGACGGCCGCCGTATGAGCCTTTCCGTCGGCTTCGGCCGGGGGAAGGTTCCCGGACTGGATGGGAGTCTTCCGTCCTTCCCCGCCCTTCACGTAGACAGCTCCTGGATGGCCTTGCGGAAAAGCTCCTGCTCCGCGTCCGGGCCTGCCGCGCCGTCCGGGTCGGCGGACAGGCGGGCGACGGCTTCCGCGGCGCGCTTACGGTCGTAGCCCATTTCCGCCAGGGCCCGCACGACATCCTCCCAGACTCCCCGGGTGCTTTCCGGCGCCGCGCCGGGGAGTTTTCCCTTCAGCGCGAATACCAGCTTTTGGGCGGTCTTGGTCCCGAGCCCGGGCACCTGCTGGAGCCGCGCGAGGTTTTCCGTTTCCAGGGCGGTTTCGAGCTCGCCGGGTGCTATGCCGGACAGGATCTTCACGGCCTGGCGGGGTCCGATGCCCTCGACCTTCAGGAGTTCCCGGAAAAGTCCGCGCTCACGGTCGGAAGGAAACCCGAACAGGCGCATCTGGTCTTCCCGGTGAAGAAGGTGGATGAACACCTTGGTCCGTGCGCCGAGGGCGCCGAACTCGTCGATGGATCGGGCGGGAACGCTGAATTCCCACTCGAGACCGCCGTTCTCGACCCGGAGAATGTCGAAGCGTTTTTCCGTGATGGTCCCAAGGAGGGAGTTGAACATGTCCGGTAGTATACCCCGCCGGGCCCGGGGCCTTCAACCTGGACCGGTTCCGGGTACGCGTCCGGGAAACCAGCGGTTGTGGGCGTGGCATACCGCGGCGGCCAGGGCGTCCGCGGCGTGGTCGGGCCGGGGGATCTCCGGAAGGCCCAGCACAAGGCGTACGAATTCCTGGACCTGCGCCTTGTCGGCCCTTCCCTGCCCCACCAGGGACTGCTTGATCGCCCCGGGGCCGTATTCCGTCAGGATCACCCCGACCTGGCGGCAGGTGAGGCGCAGTACTCCCTTGGCTTCCGAAACAACCAAGGCGCTGCTTACGTTTTTTGCGAAGTAGAGGGCTTCCATCGCCCCCTCGATGGGGCTGTAGAGGGCAAGGATTTCGCGGATCTTCTCATGTATGTGGAAAAGCCGGTCCTCCAAGGGCATGGTGGAGGGTGTCGTGACGCAACCGTGGGCTACATAGAGTATCCGGCCGGGGCTCGCGTCGAGGACACCCCAGCCGGTGGACGCCAGCCCGGGGTCCAGGCCAAGGACGCGTACGCCCCCCCGGGCTACGGATAGGAAGGATCGCGGAGATCCCTCGAAGTCACTCCTCGGCGTCTTCGGGGATGTTCGCGTTGTGGTAGACATTCTGGACGTCGTCACACTCCTCGAGCTTCTCGATGAGCTTGTTGATCTTGCCGCCCGCGTCCTTGTCCACGTCGATATAGCTTTCGGGAATCATCGAAACCTCGGCTCCGTCCGTCGCCATCTCCTTGGCCGTGACGGCATTGTAGACGGTTTCGAAGGCCTCCGGAGTGGTATAGATCACAAGTTCGCCGCCCTCGTTCTGGATGTCGTCCGCCCCGGCTTCCAAGGCGACCTCCATGACGGCGTCCTCGGTGTACTTCTCCCCGTCCAGGGAGATCACGCCCTTGCGGTTGAAGAGGCGGAGCACCGCGTTGGAAGTAGCCAGCGATCCTCCGGAGCGGGTCAGGATGTTGCGGACTTCCGCGGCTGCCCGGTTCTTGTTGTCCGTGAGCACCTCGATGAGGAAGGCCACACCTCCGGGCGCGTAGGCTTCGTACACCAGCTCTTCGTAGTTCACGCCCTCCAACTCGCCGGTGCCCTTCTTGATGGCCCGGTCGATGTTGTCCTTGGGCATGTTGGCCGCCCGCGCCTTGAGGACCGCGGTTCGAAGACGGGGATTGCTCTCCGCGTCCCCGCCGCCCATGCGTGCGGCTATGGAGATTTCCTTGATGAGCTTGGTGAACATCTGGCCGCGCTTCGCGTCGGCGGCGCCTTTCTTGTGCTTGATTGTCGCCCATTTGCTATGGCCGGACATGTTGGCTCCTTATACGTATGGAATATATGCCGATTCCGGGCGGGTCGATCCGACCGGGCCGAAGGAACGGGGATACCCGACCGGCTGCCGAGCTGATACCTGAGCTTGGTCGCTTATCGCGGAAGCGGCGGCGGGTGAAATCTCCCGTAAAACCATACCATATAATGCGAAACGATGTCAAGAAATGGAGAGGCTCGACATTTCCATCCTGGGCGGACGGTACCGTACACCACCATACCCTTCAGGACCTACGAGTCACACCCGGCCGGCCGCGGCAGCAGAAACACCGCGGAGCGGACGTCCGGGCGGGACGCCCGCCGCGGATACTGGGTCGCGGGATCCGCCGCGCACCTTGGGGGTTTCGGAGCAGGGAAGCTTACCGGGAACGCCTGGCTTCGATGCGTCCCTTCTGCATCCCCTGTTTGAGGACCTGCATCCGGAGATCGTCGTACCAAGCGAAGTTGAAGGGGGACTTCTCCTTGACGGTCAGCTTGATCGCCGCATTGAGGTCGTCTCTGCAGGACTCGCACACTCCGACATGGGCAAACTCAAAGAAAGAAAACTCAGGAACGGGATCGTGGACTTCCTTCTTGCAGACATCACAGTAGATGTGTTCCATCGTGTCATCTCCTTATGTTTCCCCGGTCCCGGGGCCCGATTTGTCGGACTCCGCGTACCGTGCGCGGATTGGGCGCGGAATGCGCCCCGGCTATCCGGGAACAAGTTTATATGATAGCGTAGCGCTTGTCGAGGGTCACCGGAAAAAAGCAAGGAGGCGCGCGGTGGAATCCTTCAGCTTCGAGGCGGGGGGAAAATTCTTCCATCCCGGGAACCCCTTGGTCATCGCGGAGATCGGCACCGGACATGGAGGAGACCCGGTCAAAGCCTCGGAGCTCCTGCACGCCGCCCGGGAAGCCGGCGCCGATTGCGCCAAATTCCAGCACGTCTACGCCCGGGAGATCATCCACCCCCGGACGGGGATCGTACCTCTGCCCGGCGGTCCCGTGGCCCTGTTCGACCGATTCCGCGCTATGGAGACCGGCCCCGGGTTCTTTGAATCCCTGAAGGAAAAATCAGAATCCCTGGGACTCCTCTTTCTCTGTACTCCCTTCGGAGTTCGGAGCGCTCGGGAGCTTTCCGGGATCGGGGTGCGGGCCTTCAAGGTGGCCAGCCCGGAGCTCAACCATTTCGAGCTTCTGGACGAGATCGCCCGGACAGGCCTGCCCGCGATCCTCTCTTCAGGAGTCTCCACCCTGGGTGATATCGAGCGGGCCCTCGAGCGGTTCCGCTCCCCCGACGGAATCGCATGGACGGTGCCTCTTGCCCTGCTTCACTGTGTGACCGCCTACCCCGCGCCGGAGGAGGACTACAACCTGCGCGTCCTTTCGTCCCTGTCGAGTCTTCTGGGCTTGGCGGTGGGAGTGTCCGACCACTCTCGGGATCCCATCCTGGTCCCCGCCCTGGCGGTCTGCACCGGAGCCTCGGTCGTGGAAAAACACATCTGCCTGTCCCGAGCCGACCCCGGCCTGGACGATCCCATAGCCCTTCCTCCCGAGGAGTTCCGTCGAATGAGCGACGCAATCAGATCCGCGGCCGCGGATCCCCGATCGGCCCAGCAAGCCCTGACCCGGGAATACGGTACGGATCGGGTGGAAACTGTCCTGGGAGATGGACGGAAGCGCCTTGCGCACAGCGAGCGGGCCAACTACGGCCGCACCAACCGCAGCCTCCACGCCCTGCGATCAATTTCCCGCGGTGAATCCTTCACCCCGCGGAACGTGGCGGCCCTTCGGACCGAAAAAGTACTGCGGCCGGGACTGGGACCGGAATTTCTCGGGGTCGTCCTGGGCCGCCGAGCCGCCCGGGATGTCCCGGACGGGGAAGGCATCGAGTGGGGGGATGTGGGTGGAACGGTGAACAGTGGACGGTGAACGGGGGGAAAGGCGATAGGCCAAGAAAAGGATGCCGCGAAATGTCCTCGGTTTTCCTTCAGTCCACTGTTCACCGTCCACCGTTCACTTCATATGCACCACGGTCTTTCCGAAGCCGCCTTCCTCGGGGCGGGCAAAGTAGTAGTCCCGCACCGCCGGATGGACCTTGAGCAATTCATGGATGCCGCGACCCAGGATCCCCTCCCCGGTGCCGTGGATGATGGAAAACAGGCTCAGGGAAGCCAGGCTCGCGGCTTCCAGTTGATCCTCCACCGCCTTCAGCGCTTCCGCAAGCCTGTATCCCCGGAGGTCCAACTCGAAGAGGGCCCTGGATCCACGTCCCACTCCCGGATCCACCAGGACCCTGGGCTGAGGAGGCGACTCCTCTCGGCAGGCCTGGAGGTCTTCCGACCGTACGGTGAGGCGCAGGGAACCGACCTCCGCCAGCCAGAATCCTTTCTTCCCCCGGCGGATCAGCCTGCCTCGCTGCCGGGCCGCGCCGATCAATACGGACGCGCCTTCGCGAAGCTCACCCTCGGAAGGATACGGAACGGTTTCCCGGGAGGTCTTCCGGCCTTCTTCGTACCGCTCCTCCTGGGTCCGAACCTCTTCCTCCAGGGTTCCCAGGAATTCCTTCACCGCTCGAGTCTTTTCGGGGCTTAGTTCGCCTTCCCGAATCTCCCGGACGAGGTTCTCCAGCCCCTTGCGGCTTTCGGTAAGAAGGCGCCGGAGCTCGCCGATGCCCTGTTCTCTCAGTTCCGTCTCCCGTTGACGCAGCTGGAGGGCCCGGAGATCCGTCTTTCGCTGTTCCTCTTTCGCATCCCGGATACGGCGTCGCTGCTCCTCCTCCAACCCCTCAAGCTCCCGGCGCTTTTCGGAAAGCCCCTGGATCATCGCGGCGACGTCCGTCCTCTCCTCCGCCAGGTACCGCCGGGCACCGGAGATAATGGCCTCGGGAAGTCCGTTCCTCGCAGCCACATCCAGGGCGCGGCTCTCTCCCGGGATTCCCATGATGATTCGGTAGGTCGGGGACAGGGTGTTCTTGTCGAACTCCGCGGAGGCGTTGAGAACTCCGGGACGGGTGTAGCCGTAGTTCTTGAGGATCCCGTGGTGAGTCGTCACGATGGTCAGGCAGCCGGTTTCGATGAAGTGGTCCAGCAGGGACATCGCGATGGCGCAGCCCTCCTCCGGATCCGTACCGCTCCCGAGCTCGTCCAATAGTACGAGGCTCCGGGCGGTGGCCCCTCCCACGATGCCCGAAACAGCCTTCATGTGGCCGGAAAAGGTCGAAAGGGACTGGTCGATGGACTGCTCGTCCCCGATGTCCGCGTAGACGCCGTCCAGCACGGGCAGACGAGTCCCCTCCTCGGCCGGCACGGCCAGCCCGAACTGGTTCATCAGACACAGGAGTCCCACGGTCTTCAGGCTGACCGTCTTTCCTCCCGTATTGGGACCCGTGATCACCAGGGTCCGTACGTCTTCGGGAATCTCCAGGTCGATGGGCACGGCCGCGGATCCGAGCATCGGATGCCGGGCCTTCCGCAGGGTCAACCCCGTCGGACCCGGGAGAGCGAAGACGCCCCGGGAGAGGTGGGAGTACCGGGCCCGGGCCCAAAGGCCGTCGAAGGCGGCGCAAGCGGAGCGGGCGGCTCGGATGTCCTGGCGCCGAACCGCCACCCGGGCCGTAGTCTCCTTGAGTATCCTGAAGACCTCCTGCCTGTACTTGGCCTCGGCTTCCACGAGCTCGTTGTTCTTGCGGACCAGGGCCTCCGGCTCGATGAAGACCGTGCGGCCCGTATCGGATACCTCGTGGACGATGCCCCGGACCTTTCCCTTGTAGTTGGCCCGCACGGCCAGGACCGTGCGGCCGTCCCGCTGGGTCGGCAGGTCAGACTGGAGCATGGAGCGCAGCTCTCCGTCCTGGAAGAAGGAGGATGTGATCCTCTCGATCTCGGAGTTCACCCTGCGTATCCGGGACTGGGCTTCCCGGAGCTCCGGCAGGTCGGCCAGGGTGCCGTCCCGGGCGAGGACCCGGAATACGATGCGGGGTATCTCCACCAGGTCCGGGGCTTCCCCGGCCTCGCCCGCCAGGACGGGGTGCTCCACCCCGGCCAGAAAGGCTTTCAGCTCCCCATAGGCTTCGGACCAGAGCGCCAGGGCGTACAGCTCCTCCTGCTCCAGGCAGGTGCCCTCCTTGGAGAGGGCCGGCAGGAAGTCCGCTATCGGAGGGAAGATCCCGCCCGGGAGGGGCAGGCCCTCCTCGAAGAGTGTCGCGACAGCCCGGGCGCGGGCCTTGGCGTCTTCCACCGCGCCGGTATCGGAGGCCGGCAGGAATTCCAGGACCAAGGCGCGCCCCTCGTCGGAACGACAGTACCCTGCGACGTCGTCCCGGACCCGGCCGAAATCCAGGAGGCCCAGGGTTCGCTCATTCATCGTCATCTATGTAGTCCCTCCGGGGTCTCCCGGACTTCTTGGCGTACTCCAGGGTCTGGTCCAGCTCGGAGCGCACCCGAAGGTAGCTCTCGTAGCGGTCCGGATGGACCAAACCCTCCTCCACCCCCGCACGGACGGAGCATCCGGGCTCGTCCTGATGGCCGCAGGCCAAGCCGTAGCCGCAGCCCTCCGCCAGGGGCTTCATCTCCGGGAAACAGGCCACCAGGGAGTCCCTGGGTATGCCCCGGATGGCCAGCCGCCGAAACCCCGGGGTATCGACGATGCGGGTGACTCCGTCTCCCAGGGTGATCATCACGGATCGGGTCGTGGTGTGCCGGCCGCGCTCGTACTTCTCGGAAACCTCTCCCACCCGGAATCCGAGTCCCGGTTCCAGGGCGTTGAGCAGGGAACTCTTGCCGGCTCCGGACTGCCCCACAAAGGCTGTGGTGAGCCCGCGGATGCGGTCCCTGAGCTCCTCGACTCCCCGGCCTTCCCGTGCCGAGCAGGTCAGGATTTCGTAACCGATGCGGCGGTAGTCCGCCAGGCGTTCCTCCGTCCCCGGGTCCGCTCCCAGGTCCGACTTGTTGAGCACGATAAGAAGCGGCAGATTCTCCAGCTCCGTTGTTACCGCGACACGATCCACGAAGCGGGGCCGGAAGGGCGGCAGCCGCGCGGAGGCGACGCAGGCGACCAGGTCCAGGTTGGCCGCGATAGCCTGCACGGACTTTCCCTTCTCGTTCCACCGCCAGAACAGGTTGCGCCGGTCCTCCATGCCCAGGATGGAGCCCTGGTCTTCCCGGAAAGCGTCCGGCTCCATCCGCACCCGGTCCCCGGGCGCCAGGGAGTTGTAATAGCCCTCCAGACCCCGGAGGATCTTTCCCTTGATGGCGCAGCGCCGGAGGGCGCCGTCGGGGGTTTCCACAAGGAATACGTTGTTGGACCCGGTCACCACGATGCCTGTCAGATCCGTCAAAGGCCGCCCCCGAAGGGAAGCCCGTAGAGTTCCGCGAATCGGTCGAGGCCTGTCCAGGATTTCGGGTCTCCCGTGGCGTAGAGTTTGCCGCAGGCTGCATCCGAGCCTTCCCCGGCCGGTTCCGGATCGGACTTTGCCCCGCCGGAGGAGGAGGCGTCGACCGCTCCGCGGAATACCGCCGCGGCCCTGCGGGCCACCCCCTCCCGGGAATCCACGATCCGGACACCCGGTCCCGCAGCGGCAGCGATATAGTCCGAAACGTGGAGGAAGTGGGTGCAGGCCAGGACGACGCGGTCCGCACCGGAATCCCGGAGAGGCTCCAACGCGGTCCGACACACCGAGAGGCGCTGCTCGTCGGAAGCGTCCAGGAAATCCCGTTCCACGAATTCCACGAGAGCCTGGGCGCCTATGCGCAGTACCCGCGTCCCCTTGGCCCAGCGAGCCACGAGGGAGTCGAGGTACGGGTCCAGGGCCGCCCGTTCGGTAGACAGCACCGCTATGGTACCGGTGCGCGTGGATTCCGCCGCGGGTTTCACCGCGGGCACGGTTCCCACGAAGGCGACATCCCGAAACCGGTCACGGACCGCCTCCAGGGCGGCCTGGCTGGCGGTGTTGCAGGCCAGAACAACGAGGCGAGGGGAAAAGCGCGCGACGATCCGCTCCATCCGGTCGATCACTAAAGAGCGTACCTCGTTTCGGGTCTTGAGGCCGTAAGGAAACCCTTCGCGGTCCGCGGTGTACAGGACCGGAGCGCCCGGTAGCCGGGTCCTCAGGGCCGCGAGGTAAGGAAGCCCTCCGACCCCGGAATCGAACACGGCGATGCATTCGCGCGGCATCTCAGGGCTTGAAGAGGTCGTCGAAGGAAGATTTGGCCCGGGCGGAATCCGAGGAGGACTTGGCCAGGCCCTTCCCGGCTTCCGGGGACAGGGAGAACCATTCGCAGAAGTTCGCCTTTTCCTTGTCCGGGACAAGCTCGCTTACGGTCTCCGCGCAGTCCCAGTGGGCTCCGGGCTTGAAGAATCGGCAGTTGCGGCAGACGTGCAGGGCGAGGCCGCAATCGGGGCAGGTATCCCGGAAGCCTATGCGTTCCCTGGACGTGATTTTTTTTCCGCAGGCGTAGCACATGATCCCATGCTATCCCGAATTCCCGAGGCTTGGCAATGCCGACGCTTCGGTATACCCTGTTCCCCATGTACTCTTTCATCCGCTGCCAGGCGCCCGGATGCGGTTCCCCGGCGCTGACCGGGCAGACCAGCTGCGCCGACCACCATCCGGACCCTGCCGCGTGCGCGGCGGACCTGACGGCCCGGATCGTCTCGGGCGACACGGTCAAGGACCTGAACCTGGCCGGGCTCTCCCTGGAAGGCCTTAATTTCGGCAAGCGGCACTTCTACGGGTGCAGCTTCTTCCGGGGGACGATCCGGAACGTCCTGTTCACGGGCGCGGTTTTCCGGATGTGCTTCTTCGATTTTTCCGTCCTGGACTCCTGCGACTTCTCGGGATCGGACATCCAGTTCTGCTCTTTCGCCGGCAGCCGCGTATCCAACAGTTCCTTCGAGAACTCGGAATTCGTGCACAACAACTTCAACGGTGCCCGTACCCGGGAATGCACCTTCAACTACAGCAACCTCTACAATTCCCGATTTATCCGGTCCGAGTTCGAGTCCACGGATTTCGTGGATTGCAACATGAAGAAGGCATACTTCCTCCGCACCAAGGAGAGCGACGTCTCCTTCAAGTTTTCCAACACCCAGGAAGCGGTGTTCGACATCGACCTGGAGGAGGAGACGTGAAGGTATTCTTTCATTACTCGCTCTACGGGTTCTCCAACGTCTACCTCGTGGGAAACGAGGAGAGCGGGGACGCCCTGCTCGTGGATCCCGCGGAGTTCACCGAAAACCTCCTCAACTTCATAGAATCCAACGGCTACTACGTCCGCGCGGTGCTGGTCACCCACAACCACATCCACCATGTACGGGGGCTGTCCACCCTCCTTCGGATCTACGACTCCCAGGTATTCTCCAGCAACGCGGAGATCCGGGACATGCCCTGCACGGTGCTCCACGACGGGGACGTGATCGATGTTTGCGGCATGCGGGTCGAGGTTATTTCCGTCCCGGGGCATTCCTCGGACTCCATCGTGTACAAAATTGACAAGCTCTTGTTCACCGGGGACACCCTGGAGGCCGGGATGATCGGCCACACCCTCAGCCGCTACGGTAACGCCCTCCTCCGGGAAGGCATCGACCGGAGGATCCTCTCGCAATCCGAGGACTGCCTGATCCTGCCGGGGCACGGCCCCCCCTCCACCGTGGGCGCCGAACGACTGTACAACCTGGGCATGGCCGAGGAGACGGCCGCCGACCTGTTCTCGGACCGGTACGAGCTTTTCGTGTAACCTGCCCCGGCGGCGGGTTTGATCCGGCAACTTTACTTTTCCACTGCTCTGGCCTATACTCGGCCGCAATCCCCGGAAACCGACATATTCGGCCCGGATGTCAAGAAAGGAGAGACGCATGCGCCGTACCCGATGGATCCTCGTATTCGCAGCCGCCCTCTACGCCCTTACGATCGTCGCCTCAGCCTTCGCCGCGGATGATGTCCGCGGGCTCTGGAAAATCATCGACGACAAGACCGGCAAACCCCGGGGCTATGTCCTTCTGTACCTCAACGAAGGCAAGCTCTTCGGACGGATGGTGGCCACCATCGACAAGGAAACCGGGTCCATCAAGGACACCCTGGACAGGCGGAACGAGAAGGCGACAAAGCTCGCGGGGGATCCCTTCTACGCGGGTCTCGATTTCGTCTATCACCTGGAAGACAAGGGCAAGGAATGGCGGGGGCAGATCCTCGATCCCGAGTCCGGGGACGAATACAACTGCCGGCTCTGGAAGGATGGGGACAAGCTCATCGTGCGGGGCCAGCTAAAAAGCCTGGGTTTCCTCGGACGGAACCAGACCTGGATGCGCGCGGCCGAGACCGAGCTGGGCGGCTTCGCGGTGCCGGATCCCCAGGGCTTCAAACCGGTCATACCCCGGAAGAAATAAGAAGAGTCGCTGCGCGGGCGTCCGGATGCCCAAGCCGGCATCCGGTCCGCCCCCGCCTTAAATCGAAACTGCGGCGAATCTTCTCCCGGGACTCGCGATCCAATCCTGGCACGGGACCAGCCTCAACTCCCGGCTTCCGTCCCGGACGGTGCGGTCCAGGATCGCGAACACGGTGTCCGCCATGAGCTCCAGGGCATCCCGGGCGTCGCCTGTCCTGAGGTAATGGCCCAGGAACAGGGCCGCGGTAAGGTCCCCGGCTCCGACCAGGGGGGGATGCAGGGGCAACTCCGGGGTGGAGAGCACGAAAGCCTTCCGCGAATCGCTCAGGAACAGGGAGATGGAGTTTTCCGCTCCGGAATCCGGCTTGAAGCTCGTGATGAGCACCAGGCGGGGTCCCTGCTCGTGCAGGATATCCGCAGCCCGCCGGGCATCCCGGAATCCCTCGATCTTGACGCCCGAAAGCAGTTCAGCCTCGAACTGGTTGGGCGTGACGATGTCCGACTTCCGGACGGCCCGTTGCCTCAGGAACTCCGGGATTCCCGGGTGCACCGTCGCTCCCCGGTCGTAGTCGCCCATCACCGGATCGCAGCAGTACAACGCGGCGGGATTGATCCTCTTCACCGCCTCCGCTGCTCCTAGAATGGATTCCCCGATGTCCGGATCCCCCAAAAATCCGGACAGCACCGCCGCACATTCCGGCAGGACCCCCCGCTCCTCGATGCCCCGGAATACCTGGGCGACATGCTCCGCGGAAAACACCTCGCCCCTCCAAGCGCCGTACCCCATGTGGTTGGAAAACTGGACGGTATGGATGG